>Ga0207706_10000019_pt1 | contig 167592 bp, 154 predicted proteins | sample KBSC53metaG_FD_184318 | JGI IMG/M metagenome (GOLD analysis project Ga0207706, IMG submission 184318) | Corn rhizosphere microbial communities from Kellogg Biological Station, Michigan, USA - KBS C5-3 metaG (SPAdes) (version 2) | ecosystem: Host-associated > Plants > Roots > Rhizosphere >...
CAGGGGTCACCTGCTTCATCTCGCAGGCTCGAAAAGGCGGCTGGGGCCAGCCGCTCGGCCTCAACGAGGATCCTTCCAATTTCTCGGTGGCCTGCCGTCAGACGGGGCCGATCACGGCCGACATCTCAAAGCCGCCCGAGCGGGAGGAGGTCTTCAGCGAGAAGACCAGCATCTTCTTCAAGAAGACACGCATCTACCGCATCCCCGATTCGAAACGGAACATTCTCATCTATCTCGCCGTCAGTTCGAAGATCATCGAAGGCTCGCCGGCTAACGCCGTCAGCGCCGTGCCGGTCATGCCGTGGCCGAAGTAATATTGAGAAGCGCTCAGCATAGTAGGCACGCGGGATCGCTACCTCAGTCCCTCGGCGGCCTTCAGCACCTCATCGGCGTGGCCGTCGACCTTCACCTTGTGCCAGACCTCGCGGATCACACCCTTGGCATCGATGAGAAAGGTGGCCCTCTCGATGCCCATATATTTCTTCCCGTACATGCTCTTCTCCACCCAAACGCCGTAGGCCTCGGTCACCTTGCCGTCCTCGTCGGAGGCGAGTGGAAAGGGGAGCTTGAACTTCTTCTTGAATTTGTCGTGGCTTGCGACCGAGTCGCGTGAGATGCCCACGACCTCGGCCTTGACCTTGGAGAAGTCAGGCAGGGAGTCGCGGAAGGCGCAAGCTTCCGCTGTGCAGCCCGGCGTGTCGTCGCGCGGATAGAAATAAAGCACCACGGTCTTGCCCCTCAGTTCCTTGAGGGAGACCTTGCCGCCTCCGTCTGTGGGCAAGCTGAAGTCTGGTGCCTTGTCGCCGACTTCGAGGCTCATCGTCTTCTCCTCCTAGGGCCTGAGCTGCTTCGTCATTTTGATATGGGGAACCGTGTTCTCGTCGAAAGGCTCGTCGACAGCCCGATAGCCGAAGCGCGCGTAGAAGCCTTCAACCCCCATGCGGGCATTAAGCACCATCAGGAAGAAGCCGCCGCTTGACCCCCACGCCTCGGCGTGAGCCAGCAGTTGGGCACCCACTCCCGCCCCGCGCCGATCCGCCGCCACGGCCATCTGCTTGAGCTGAAGGGTCGTCTCGTCGAGTGGCTTGAGCGAGACCGCGCCCACCACGACGCCATAGGATAGCGCGCAGAAATGCTGCCGCGACGCGTCATCGGCAAGCTCCTCGCGCGTGATGGTCAAGCCTAGCGGCCGGCGCAAGACCGTCTCGCGCAGGCAGAGGCATTGGCGATACAGGTCTGAACCGAGCACGGCTTCTACGACGGCGATGTCGGTTTCAGTTACCAAGCGGACCTCACGGGCTCTTTGCCAGCTGCTCGACCATGGACCAGATGGCGGCGATCTGGGGAGCGTCCTTACCGAGATAGTCAAGGTCGGTATAGCCCCACCAGTCCCAGCAGCCCTGCGGGTTGATCGCGTTGGCCTTGATCTGCGGAAAGAGGATGACGAAGCGGTTCGTGTCGGCGACCTGGGCGTAACCGGACTCCTTGATGAAGTCGTCGCCGACCGTCTCGCGAGACTGCTCGCAGCCATGGAGGGCGATATGGACGCGGCAGCCTGGTTGCGACGCGCAGGCCAGAGGCACGTAAACGATGCCTTCGTCGGCGAGCCCATCGGCGGGCTTAGCGAAGGCTTGCTGGTCGAACACGATGAAGCGCCCTTTCGGCTCAGCAGCGGACGCCTGGAGCGGACCATAGATCCAAGCAAGGATGGCCTTGGCCTGATCGTAGTCGCAGTCGCTGACATAGGGCTTGGCGCCGACGCCGCAAGCCGCTCCGCCCTCCTCGGTGATGAAGGCGTGCCCGCCCTTGCTCTCCACCAGCGTGATGTTGGTCTCGGGCACGCCGACGTCCTTGAAGAAGTCTCGCGCCGCCTCCACCACAGCCCGCGCAACAGTCTGATCCTCGTTCCCGAAAAGATAGATGTTGTCCTTGGCGAGCCCTGAAAGCGGGTCGATCTTGCCTTCGTCGGCAAGCTCTTTTGCCCGCTCGGCCAATGCCTTAGGATCTGGCACGCCGAGCGTCGTCTTCATGCATTTATAGAGCGCCTGCTGCGCGTTCTGCGCTACCGCCATGGGCCAGAAAGGAACGAGCTTGCTTGCCTCCGTCTCGGCGCAAGCGAACGGACCGCCGGCCACGATGCCGGCGCCGACGATTTGACTCGAATGAGCGACTTCGATCTGGCCCGCCATATAAGCTCCAGAGGACAGACCCGAGACGGAGGTCGCAGCGACATCGGCGCCGAGCGCTGGCAGCTGCTCGGAGGCTCTCGCCGGATGGGCGGAGATCGCCACGGCGAGCAGCGCTGCCGCCAGGACGAGTGTCGCCGCCTCGAGCGCGAGGCGTTTCATTATGAAACTGTCATCATGCTCCGCTCGGCGAATGTCGGAGCTCAGATCAGTGACATCAGCCTCGCCACTCGGAGCGACGCGCGAAACTTTTTTGAGGTCATTCTGCCTCATGGGTCAAAAACCGCTTGCATCGCTCGAACGTGGGTGTAAATAGCGCCTCGTTTAGACTTGAACATCTGCTGGTTGGAGGGAGGACGCCATGTCCAGTGACGCCCTCTTCCAATTGGGGATGGACTTGGATCATGGTTCAAGCACCGCCCAAACGGAAGAAAAGCTTTCCCGGTGCCCCTCTGAGCAAGAGGGACGCAAGGACTTTTTCTGTGAGCGCGATGGTGTCCGCTACGCGGGCACTCATCTGATCATCGATCTCGTTCGAGCCAAACGGCTCGACGACCTGGAGCACATTGAGCAGACGCTCCGGCGATGCGTGGAGGTGGCGGGTGCCACCCTTCTGCACATCCATCTTCACCACTTTACACCGAACGGCGGGGTCTCTGGCGTAGCGGTTCTTGCCGAGTCGCACATCTCGATCCACAGCTGGCCGGAATATGGCTATGCCGCGCTTGATGTGTTCATGTGCGGCCATACCAATCCGAGAGCGGCCATCGACGTCCTGAAGGAGGCGTTCGAGCCTCGCAAGGTGGTGGTCAAGGAGCAGTTGCGCGGCAAGGAAATGAATCGATGGAACGCTGGGTCGAAGAGACGCTCCACCGGGGTTTCCGCGTCCGCCTGAGTGCGGACCGCGTCCTTTTCGACAGCGAGACCGAGCACCAGCGCCTGATTATCTTCGAGAACTCGGACTTCGGCCGGGTGATGATGCTCGATTCGATCGTGCAGCTCACCACCAAGGACGAGTTCGTCTACCACGAGATGATGTCGCACGTGCCGCTGTTCGCCCATGGGCGGGCTCGGAAGGCGCTGATCGTGGGGGGCGGCGACGGCGGGGTGCTCAGGGAAAGCCTGAGGCACCCGGAGCTCGAGCAGGTCACGCTGTGCGAGATCGACCGTGGCGTTATCGATCTATGCCGGCGGTATTTCCCGGAAATCTCGGCCCGCGCCTATGACGATCCGCGCAGCCGGATCGTGATTGCCGACGGCACCAAGTTTGTGGCCGAGACCGACGAGCGCTTCGACGTGATCATGGTCGATTCCACCGACCCGATCGGGCCGGGGGCGGTGCTGTTCACCCGCGAGTTCTATGAAGGCTGCCGGCGTTGCCTTGCTCCCGGCGGGCTGCTCGTGACCCAGAATGGCTTGCCCTTCCTGCAGGCATCCGAGCTCAAGCAAAGCGTGGGTTATTTCCGCGAGCTGTTCGATGACGCCTTCGCCTATCTCGCCACCACGCCGACTTATTTCGGCGGCCCGATGTCCTATGGCTGGGCGACCGACGACACGAAGCTCAGGCAGCACAAGCGGCGCAAGATCGCCAAGCGCTACGAGAAGGCCGGCAGCTTCCCGACCCGCCACTGGCGGCCAGATGTCCATGTCGCCGCCTTCGCCCTTCCCACCTATGTGCGTGAGATCGTCGAAGCGTAGCTAGAGCCGCTCGAACTTGGGCAGGTCGCCCACGAGTGGGCGGCAATAGGCATCGAAGGCGGGGCTCACGTCGTTCTTGCCGACAACGAATTCAGCGGGCACATGTTTGGTCCGACGCGCCACCTTGGCGAGCTCGGCGCGGGCGCATTCGCTGCGATAGGCGTCGGGCGCATTGGACGTGCGGACGATGATTACCGAGGCGCTTGCATCGCCCTTGGCGGCAAGCTCTGCCGCATAACGACCGACCGCGCGCGCCTCCTCGGTATCGACCGGCGACGGCTCGGGCCAGCAGCGCTGGATATAGCCGAACGTGTCGGCACGGACACGCGGAGGCTTGCCGCCCTTCGGCGTCAGTCCCGTCTTGACCAAGTCGGCAAGCCCGTCGCCGAGAGCGCCTGAGCCTGAGAGCTGCACATTGCCATGGGCATCGACCTCGCCAGAGCGCATCAGCTTCGGCGCGATCTCCTCGCCGGATCCGTCGCGAATGCCTTCGCTGACCGCAATCTGGCAGCGGCCGAGCTTGGCGTAGACCGCCTCGACATCGGCAAGGAAGGAGTCGGTTGAGAACGGCACCTCCGGTAGATAGATGAGATGCGGCGCGGGCCGGTCTTGCGGCGCGGCTCCATTGGTCGCCTCTCCGCGGGCGAGTGATGCCGCGGCGGTGAGGAAGCCGGCGTTTCGCCCCATGATGACATTGATCTTGATGCCGCCGAGGCTCGCATTGTCGAGCGCGTCCCCCATCAGCGCGAGCGCCACATAGCGCGCAGCGGATGGGAAGCCCGGCGTGTGGTCGTTCTCGAGGAGATCGTTGTCGATCGTCTTCGGCACGTGGAAGCAGCGGAGCTCGTACCCGGCCGCGGCAGCTTTCTCGCTCACGATGCGGCAGGTGTCGGCCGAGTCGTTGCCGCCGATATAGAAGAAATAGCGGATGTCGTTCCTGCGGCAACCGTCGAGGATCTTCTCGCAATAGGCCTCGTCGGGCTTATCGCGGGTCGAGCCGAGGGCCGCCGATGGCGCACGCGCAATCGCTTCGAGCTTAGCCTTGCCGATGGAGGACAGGTCGAGCAGCCCTTCCGAGCCCGGCTTCACAAGCCCGCGCACGCCATGGCGCGTGCCGAATATGCGCTTGACCTTGCCCGAGGCGGCGAGCCCGGCATTCAGGCCTTCGACCACGCCCGCGAGTGACTGATTGATAACGGCGGTTGGGCCTCCGGATTGGCCGATCACCGCATTGCCGGTAGTCAAGTTGGCCATGGAGTGTCTTTCCCTGTTGCGAAGGCCGGGAGAATGCCGAAGGCTTCATTCGCTGGCAACCAGTGCGTGATTTCGACGAAGGTTCCAGGTTTGGCCCACATAGTGCGCCTTAATCGTTATGTCGGAGCGAGCGCCTGGCGGGGTATAAACGGGCATCTCAGATGGCAACAGCAATGAATCGTGCGAGTTCTGCGTGGCCCAATTTGCCCTATGTGGCCTGGAAAGACACCTACGCAACCTTGCATCTCTGGACCCAGATCGTTGGCAAGATCCGGCTCGCGCAGACGCCATGGCTCAATCATTCCTGGCACGTTGTTCTCTATGTCTCGCCCCGGGGCTTGACCACGTCGTCCATCCCTTATGGCTTCGAGCTCAAGTTGGACTTTCTGAATCACGCGCTGGTCGCTACGGCCGACGACGGTTCGATCAGGAAGGTCGGGCTTTATCCGCGGTCTGTCGCCGATCTCTATGCCGAGGTCATCCAATCTTTGGAGGAGCTCGGCATCGAGGTCCGCATTCATGACATGCCTAACGAGCTGCCCGATCCGATCCGCTTCAACGAGGACAATACCCACGCGTCCTACGACCGCGACTTTGCCGAACGGCATTGGCGCATCCTGGCTGAAGTCGAGCGGGTGCTCTTCAAGTTCCGCACGTCCTTCCTTGGCAAGTGCAGCCCGGTCCATTTCTTCTGGGGAAGCTTCGATCTTGCCGTCACTCGCTTTTCCGGCCGGCGGGCCCCCCTTCATCCTGGGGGCGTGCCTTATCTGCCGGATCGCGTTACGCGAGAGGCCTATTCGCACGAGGTCAGCAGCGCGGGCTTCTGGCCTGGCAACGATCTCGTGCCTTACCCCGCGTTCTACTCTTATGCCTATCCCGAGCCGGAGGGTTTCGCGTCGGCGCCGGTCAGCCCGGCAGAGGCGTTTTATAGCGACGATCTCAGCGAATTTATCCTGCCTTACGACGCCGTCGCTCGTGCCGAGGATCCGGAGCGTGCATTGATGCAGTTTCTGACCAGCACCTACGAGGCCGCTGCGTCGCTCGGAAAGTGGGACCGCGCGGCGCTCGAGTGTCCTATCGGCGTGCCGGGCAAGCCGCGCGCGGTGGGAAGCTAGGCCCCACGAGGATCATCGCCGAGATCCACGTATTCGATGCCAAGCGGACCAATGGCCGTGACCTGCGTGACGTACTCACCAGACTTTGCCCAGTGGAAATGGGACGTGTCACCCGGGAGAACGACGACGCTGCCCGGCGGAAACGCCTTCACCTTATCGCCATCAAACTGATCCCCGAGACCGATGTAGAAAACGCCAGATATGACTGTGTAGACGCGGTCCTCGGGATGTCTGTGCGGCATCAGTTTCACACCTGATGGCACCTTGACCCTTATCGTATAAGGGCCGGGCTCCGACGGGTGACCAACGACGACGGCAAGTCGTACCGAAGGCGGAAATGCCGGAAACGGCTTCCAGTCGATATCCTCGGGCAAGATCGATCTAAAAGCGGCTTGGCCTGGTTGATGGGCCTGAGCCATCTTTTCCCGCCTACCTCTTGGGATATGCGGTGAAAACATAATCTTTTTTCGCCACGATCGTATGGCACGCGAAGCCGCACTTGGCGTCGTTCCCCTGCGGCGGCTGGTCAGCTAAGGTTGCGGGCGTGAACGTGTCGGTGGTGGCGTCATAGTTGAAGGCCCCCCACCCCCATCCGCCGCTGTCCGTGAATCTCTTGCTATCCCTCACCATGAAGTCAACGTCATGCAGGGTACCCGGAATCCTCGTCGTCGGATCGGGGGCCTCGGCGCTCTTTTCCGGCTTCCAGTGGATCTTCGCCATCTTGGAGCCGTCGGGGAAAGGCTTGCCGTTGCCGGGAATGCCGGCCCGATAAGCGTCAATCATCGTAGGATTGGCGAGGATGACTGCGAGCACGCCTTCGGTCTGACTGACCGCGACAGTTTGCCAGTCCTCGTATCCTCTGAACTCAGAGAACGCGAGACCGCCCGGCACTTGCACAGTGTATTTGTCCTGCGCGGAAATGGCCCTGCCGCCTAATGCAGCAAGCGCCACCGCTGCGATCGCAATCGCCCAAAGTAAGGCTGTCCTCGGGGCTCGTTTATGTCGGAGTAAGTGCGTGCCTATAGCCATTGGCGCCTCCCACAGAGAACACTTTACCCGCCAAGTGTATCACTGGCCCACGACGAGCGTGTACCCATAGACGCGAGGCTATTCTTTCTTGACCGCTACGAGCAGAGGGCGATTTAAGGTCGCTCCAACCTCGTCGTGCCGGGCAAGCCGCGAACGGCCTAGTGCAGCTTCAGCGCACCACCTTTCGATAGAGGTGCCACGTGGCGTGGCCAAGCACGGGCAGGACGACGATCAAACCAAGAAAAGCGGGTAGCATCCCGATGGCGAGTCCACCGGCCACGAACAGGCCCCAAAGCGCCATCGGGCCTGGGTTGGTCGCCACTGCGCGAACCGAGGTCGATACCGCGCTGTAAAGACCGACGTCGCGGTCAAGCAGCAGCGGAAACGACACCACGCTGATCGCGAGCACCAACAAGGCGAAGAGGAATCCAACTCCCACTCCCACTACGATCATCGTCCAGCCTGCGCTCGTGGTGAATAAGTCGCGGACAAACGAGGCGATCGAGACGGGTGGCTCAGGGCCGAGGGTGAGCCCGTAGATCACACTGGCCGCAAGCAACCACAGCAGGAAGATCGCCACCAGCACCAATCCCAGCACGAGGATCGCGCCGAATCCGGGCGAGCGGACCACACCGAAGGCATCGATCCAGCTGATGCGATGGCCTTGCTCGCGGCGCCGGCTCATTTCATAGAGGCCCACCGCTGCGATTGGACCTACAAGCGCAAACCCAGAGGCAAGCGGAAACAGGAGCGGCAGAAGCTGATAGCCGAAGATCAGCCAGGCCAGCGCGAGCCCGACAAGCGGGTAGATCAGACAGATGAAAATAACGTCCGACCGATAGGCGCCAAAATCCTCAAGCCCCTTCGTCAAGACGTCTTTGAGATCAGCGGCATTGATCCGGCGGACGGCGGGCAGCGGGATATCCCGGCTCCCTCGTATCGAGTGACCCAGCGAACCGACGGTCTGGGACGCAAGCCATAGCTGGTCTGCCGTCCACTCGACGGGGTTTCGGATGTGCTCTCGGCTTGTCATCCTCGCTCCTCCCGAACTGTCGGTTCGAGGGCCCGGGGCCGATCAGGCCGGGCTTGACGCCAATCGGCCGAGGGCGAGCGCGTTCAACGCTTATTATACACTATCCTGGCTCTTAAGTCCCACTTCTCCCACCGGCGGAGATCCCGAGCTAGGTCAGTCGAAGCGAAGCAGGTGCAGACTGAAGAGATTGTCGGAGTCGGTCCAAGCCTTCACCGGCTGCCAGCCTGAAGTACGAGCAAGCGCGTGGAACTCCGGCACGGTGTATTTATGCGAGTTCTCGGTGTGGATGCGCTCGCCATCGGCAAACGTGAAGGTGCGCCCGAGAATGTGAACAGCCTGCCGCGCGAGGCTGACGAGATACATCTCGATGCGGCCCTGGGCCTCGTTGTAGACGGCGTCATGCGCGAAGCGGCTAAGGTCGAACTCGCCGTCGAGCTCGCGGTTGATCCGGGCGAGCAGATTGAGGTTGAACGCCCCGGTCACGCCGCGCGCATCGTTATAGGCGGGAAGCAGAATCGACGGCGGCTTCTTGAGGTCGACACCGATCAGAAAGACGCTGCCCGGGCCGAGCAGCTTCGCGGCATTGGCCAGGAAGGCTTGCGCTTCGATAGGGGTCAGATTGCCGATGGTCGAACCTGAGAAGAAGCCAAGCTTGCGATAGCCTTGCGCGGCCTTGGGCAATGCGCGCGTCTTGGTGAAGTCGGCAATGAGCGGCAGGATCGTGAGCTCTTCATGCCGGGCTAAAAGCCACTCGGCGGCCTCCCTCAGGCTCTCGCCCGCGATGTCGATGGGGATGTAAGCGGGAAGGTTTCCGAGAGCGCCAATCAGGAGGCTCGTCTTCCGGCTCGACCCAGATCCAAACTCGACCAGCACACGGCCGTTGCCGGCAAGCTTCGCGATTTCGACGCCATGAACTTCGAGCAAAGCGGCTTCGACCCGCGTCGGGTAATATTCCTCGAGCTTGACGATCTCCTCAAACAGCTTGCATCCCGCCGCATCGTAGAAGAAGCGGCAGGGGATGCTCCGCGGCGTCCGCGCAAGGCCTGCGAGCACGGCCGCGGCGAAATCCACCTGAATGTGCTCCTGCTTCGCGTGGAGCCCGAGCGCATGCGCTGGGATATCGGAGGGGACGTGAAGGGAGGTGTCGCTCTCCATCACGCGGAGGAGGCGAGACGCAGGCCCATGAACTGCCAGCGCTGATGCGGATAGAAGAAATTGCGATAGGTCGCCCGCACGTGGCCCTCTGGCGTCACGCAGGAGCCGCCCCTGAGCACGAACTGATTCACCATGAACTTGCCGTTGTACTCGCCAACGGCGCCTGCCGCCGCCTTGAAGCCCGGATAGGGGAGATAAGCGCTTGCCGTCCATTCCCACACGTCGCCGAACATCTGCTGAAGCGTGGCGCCAGCCTTGGCTGGCATGGCGCGCAAATGATTTTGGCCGAGCGTGCGGCCCTGGGGGGGCACACTCGCCGCGGCAATTTCCCACTCGAACTCCGTCGGCAGCCGATGACCGGCCCAGCGGGCGAAGGCGTCAGCCTCGTAATAGCTCACATGCGTGACAGGCGCGGCGAGATCCACAGGGCGGAAACCGAGCAGGCTCATCTGCATATAGCCGCCTTCGGCCTTCTCGAAATAAAGCGGCCCCTGCCAATCCTGACTGTTCACCGTATTCCAGCCGTCGGCGAGCCAAAGCGTCGGGGTCACATAGCCGCCACCCTCGATGAATTCGATCCATTCCCCGGTGGTCACGCACCGCGTTGCGAGCTTGAATGGGCGGATCAGCTCCTCGTGACGGGGACTCTCATTGTCATAAGCAAAGCCATTGCCCTCATGCCCGACTTCGAAGATGCCACCGTCGAAGGAAAGGAAGCTCAAAGGCGTCGCTTCGCTTGTGGCGACACCGGCAGGAGCTGAACGATAGGCAGGCTTGAGCGGCTCTGTCGCGAACAGGCTCAAGATGTCGGTGAGTAGCAGCTCCTGGTGTTGCTGCTCGTGATTGATGCCGAGCTCAATAAGCTCTGCCGCCTCGGGCTGAAGCGCCTGGTCAAGCAAGCGCTCGAGCGCCTCATCGATCGCAGCGCGATAGGCACGCACCTCTTCCGCCGAGGGACGCGTGAGCAGACCGCGCTTAGGCCGCGGCTGCCGCGGCCCCACGCTCTCGTAGTAGGAGTTGAAGCAATATTCGAAGCGCTCGTCGAACACCTGGTAGCCGGGAAGGAAGCGCTTCAGCAGGAAGGCCTCGAAGAACCAGGTGGTGTGCGCAAGATGCCACTTGGTAGGGCTCGCGTCGTCCATCACCTGGACGACCTGGTCCTCATCGCTCAGGGGCCGCGCAATTTCCGTCGACAGCGTTCTCGTCCGAAACAGACGATCGCGTAAGATGGACGTATTCGATTGGGTGCTTGGCGTTGGCTCGGCGAGCACGGCGTTCCACGCACTCATCACTGGCTCCCTTCCGGCAATCGCACCCAACGCGAGATTTAGCAGCTTGTTCCGACAGGCGAAATGAATAACCATGCACGACTCCGTGAGCGCGATTTGATTTTCTTAGGAGTCTTGATGCTGGATATGGTGCCAAGGCCGAGGATCCAATCGTCTCCTTCGACGGGAGGCAATCGGAGGTCGCAGCCGAACTGCAACGAGGCGTGTGCCGGGCACTTCGCGCGCTCGGCCACCGTGTTGTCACGGAGTTGCCTCTCGCCAATGACCGCCGCACACTTTGTGGCGATGTCAGGAAGCGGCGACATTTTGATCGTCGAGATCAAATCCTGCCTCCTCGACTATCGCACCGACGCGAAATGGCAGGATTATCTCGAGTATTGCGACCGGCTTTATTTCGCGGTGCGGGCGGATTTCCCTTGCGAGGTCATCCCGGAAGAGGCTGGGCTCATCCTCGCCGATCGCTATGGCGCGGAACTCGTGCGGGAAGGGATTGAGGAGCGGCTGTCGGCCGCACGCCGCAGAGCCATGATGCTCGCCTTCGCGCGCGCCGCAGCACTCCGGTTGCAGCAACACCTCGATCCCGGCTGCAGCTTCGAGATCTGATCTATTTCGGGGCGCGCTTGGCGAGGATGCGCTGCAATGTGCGGCGATGCATGTTGAGCCGCCGCGCGGTCTCAGAGACGTTGCGATTGCAAAGCTCATAGACTCTCTGGATGTGCTCCCACCGCACCCTGTCGGCCGACATCGGGTTCTCCGGCGGCGGCGCCTTCACCGCGGTCGTGGACGCCACGAGCGCGTTGTAGACATCGTCGGCGTCGGCAGGCTTGGCGAGGTAATCGACCGCGCCGAGCTTCACCGCTGTGACAGCGGTGGCGATATTGCCGTACCCGGTAAGCACCACGGCACGCGCCTCGGGCCGCACGTCTTTCAGCGCGGCGATGACGTCAATGCCGTTGCCGTCTTCGAGGCGCATGTCCACCACCGCGAACGCGGGAGGTCTGCGCCGCAGAGACGACAAGCCATCCTCGACCGAAGCGGCAGCCTCGACTTCGAAGCCGCGTGTCTCCATGGCGCGCGCAAGCCTCGCGAGGAAGGCACGGTCGTCATCAACGATGAGAAGAGTGTTGTCGGACACGCGGGTTGCCTGCGCGGGCGCAGGTGAGATCTGCTGAACGTCCATGGCCCTCTCCTAGGAACCTGTCCCAGCCCGCTAGCGAGCTAAGCGGTTTCGCGGCACTCGGCAACAATACCAAAGTAGGGGGTAGCTGGAAAATGAACTGCCGGTAACCTTCGGCAGCTGTTCGCGATGTCCACCGACCAAGTGGCAATTTGCGCGCCACGCTAGGCAACCGGCTCGGGCTTCAGCTCACCTCGCGCCGGACGCTGCTCGAATTTAGCGCGCGACCAGGTTACTGTCACCTTCGCGCCGCCTTGCGGCCGGTTGGCGAGCGCAAGCATGGCGCCTGAACGCTCGAGCAGCGTCTTGGCGATGAAGAAGCCAAGCCCCATACCAATATGCTCGTCGGGCGCTTCCTGCCGCCAGCCCTGCGCCGGCCGGGTAGTTACGAATGGCTCGCCGAGCTGCTCGAGCACGTTGGGCGGGAAGCCCGCGCCGTCGTCGGCAATGACGATCTCGACCGCCTTGTCGGACCAGCGCGCCTCGACCTCGACCTTGGTGGCGGCGAAATCGATCGCATTCTCCACCAGATTGCCTAGCCCATAGATGACGCCGGGATTGCGCTCGGCGACCGGCTCCTGAGCCGCGGCAGTGCGTGGCGCCACGTCCTCCAAGGCAGTGGTCCTGACCTCGATGGGCACGGCGACGAGGCGGTGCGGCGCCACCACCTCTTCGATCAGGTGGCTCAAGGTAAGCCGGGACACAATGAGGTCGTGCTGCTCACCGCCACCGGCGAGCTCGGCCAGAATCTCCCGGCAGCGCTCGGCCTGAGCCCGCAGCAACACCACGTCGTCGTAATGCGGGTCGGTGGGCTTGGCGTCGCGCATCAGCTCTTTGGTCACAACGGCGATGGTCGCGAGCGGGGTGCCGAGCCCGTGCGCCGCAGCGGCGGCTAGCCCGTCGAGCGCCGAGAGTTTCTGCTCGCGGGCTAGCACCATCTCGGCGGCGGCCAGCGCCTCCGCCATGCGCCGCGCCTCCTCTGCTGTCCGCCAGGAATAGAAACCGATGAACAGGATGCCCGAAACGACCGCGGCCCATACGCCCATCACATAAGGGAATGGGAGCAGAAGGTTGGAATGGTGGAACCAGGGGAGCGGATGATGGAAGTTCGTGAGCAGCGTCGCCGCGCCGATGGCAAGTGCGCCAAGCAACGCGGTGACCCTGATTGGGAGCGTCGAAGCCGACACCGTGACGGGTGCAATCAGCAGGAAGGCGAACGGGTTTTCCAGGCCGCCAGTCAAATAGAGAAGGGCGGCGAGCTGGAGAACATCGTAGGCAAGCATGACAAAGGCATAATGACTGCGCAGGCGCTGGCTCGCGGGGTAGCGGATACGGAGCGCGACATTGATCCAGGCAGAGAGCGCGATCACCGCGAGGCAGCCGCCGATCGGCAGGTCGATGCCGAGCACCCAATAGGCGCCGACTACGGTGATGGTCTGGCCGAGCACGGCAAGCCAGCGCAGGCGCACGATGGTCTGGAGGCGCAAGCGGCTTTCGCCCTGCCGCAGCCAATCCGGGACATGGGCGCGACGGCTGATTTGACTATTGTCGATGGCGGCCATAGCTCAAGTCTAACACGTGGGATCGAGCCATAATTCCGACAAAGCGGACGAGCAGCGCAAGGTTATGGACGAGAGAGTTGAAGGTTTCGGCAAAGGGGCCGGCGCTGGGCCTGCTGACGATAGTGTAGCGGCAGCGGGGGTCCCAGTGGCGGTACGCGACCTCACCAAGGTCTATGGCCCTGTTACCGCTGTCGATCATATCAGCTTCGAGCTAGCGCAGGGAACGACAGTGGCGCTGCTCGGCGGCAATGGCGCTGGCAAGACCACGACTATCGCCATGCTGCTCGGCCTCGTCATGCCGACCTCCGGCGAGGTCAGGGTGTTCGGCGCCGATATCAGCCGGAACCGCGGGACCGTGGCGCACAAGCTCAATTTCCAGAGTCCTTATGTCGATCTGCCGGCGCGGCTGACTGTCAGGCAGAATCTGACCGTGTATGCGGGGCTTTACGGCATCGCCAATATTCCCGAGCGCATCGCCTATATCGCTGAGGATTTTCAGATCGAGCCTCTGCTCGACCGCGAGACCGGCAAGCTGTCGGCGGGCCAGAAAACCCGCGTGGGTCTCGCCAAGGCCCTTCTTAATGCCCCTGAACTCCTCCTGCTGGATGAGCCCACAGCTTCGCTTGATCCCGACACCGCGGATTGGATCAGGCGGAAGCTCCGAGATTATGCGCGGTCGCGCGGCGCGACGTTGCTGCTCGCCTCCCACAATATGACCGAGGTCGAGCGGCTCGCCGATCGCGTCATCCTGCTCGACGCAGGCCGCATCATCGAGGATGAGACGCCCAAAACGCTGATCGCGACTTTCGGCCGGAAGACTTTGGAAGAGGTGTTTCTCGACGTGGTGCGCCGGCGCGCGAAGCGAACTCGCGAGGAAGCCGACGAATCCTCGGCACGCAAAGCATCATGAGCGACGCTCGTACATTGCCGCTGGGTGTAGAGCCCATCCTGTTGCTGCCCACAGGTTTGAGCGCCTCGATCCGGCGCATCAGGTCACTGGTGCAGCGCTACATCTATCTCTTGCGAAGCTCTGGCGTGCGGTTGGTCGAGCTCATCTATTGGCCGTTCCTCCAGATGCTGACCTGGGGCTTCCTCCAGAAATATCTCTCGGGCACCACCAACCCAGTGGCGCAGGCTGCCGGCGTGCTCATCGGCTCGATCCTGCTGTGGGACATTCTGTTCCGCTCGAATATCGGTTTCGCCACCACCTTCATCGAGGAGATGTGGTCGCGCAATCTCGGCAATCTGCTGACGAGCCCGCTCCGTCCTTATGAACTCATCATAGCGTTGAGCGTCTGGAGCGTGATCCGCCTCAGCGTGAGCATGATTCCGGTGGCGACGGCTGCTTATCTCCTGTTCGGCTTCAATCTGCTCGATCTCGGCCTGCCGCTCGTCGCCTTCTTCGCCGTTCTGGTTTTGACGAGCTGGTCGCTCGGCCTGATTTCGGCAGGCGTCATCCTGCGCTACGGGCTTGGCGCGGAGGAGCTCGCCTGGTCGCTTGCCTTTCTGCTGCTCCCACTCTGCTGCGTTTACTACCCTGTCTCGGTGCTGCCGAGCTGGCTGCAGGTGATCGCGCTCGCGCTACCCCCCACGCACGTGTTCGAGGGCATGCGTTCTATCCTGCTGCATCACACATTCGATGCAAAAGAGCTGTGGTGGGCGCTCTCATTGAACGCCGTGTACCTCTTCATTGGCTATCTTACCTTCAGCCGCTTCCTCGCAAGCGCGCGGGTCAACGGCACTCTGTTGAAGTTGGGAGAATAGATGCGCCGCCGTCTCCTCATCGTGATCCTTGCCGGCTTTCTCGTTGGCGCGCTCGGAGGCGCGGCCGCGCTTATCGTCACCAGCGCGCAAGGCCCCAAGGTCGAAACCACAGGCACGGCCCTGATCGGTGGACCCTTCACGCTGGTCGATCAAAATGGCAAGACCGTCACCGACCGCGACTTCCGCGGCAAATACATGCTGATCTTCTTCGGCTTTACTCATTGCCCGGACATCTGCCCGGCGGAGCTGCAGGTCATGTCGGCGGCGCTCGATGCGCTTGGCTCAAAGGCAGACGAGGTCGTTCCCGTTTTTGTGACCTTGGACCCTGAGCGCGACACGTCCGAGGTCGTGGGGACCTACGTCAAGAATTTCGGCAAGAACTTCGTTGGCTTGACTGGCTCGCCCTCGGCAATTGCCAATGCAGCAAAGGCTTATCGCGTTACCTACTCAAAATTCGAATATAATGGTAAAGATGTAAATTACAGGTATAGCATCGATCATTCTGCACTCGTCTACCTCATGGACAAGGATGGTCAGTATTTGACCCACTTCACCTATGGAACTCCTGCCTCAAAAATGACGGAGACTATGCGCAGCTACCTTTAGCCGCGCGACCGATGCGCTCCTGTGGCAAGTTGCCGTTGCGCCGCAACATAGAATCACCATCTGATTCCGCGATGCAGCATTTTAGCTATATCGTAAATCCGTAGGCGCGAGGTCCGTCCATGCTTTATCATCTATATGAGCTGAACCGGGCGGCGCTCAGCCCTGCGCGGGCCGCAGCCGACGCCTACAGGCTCCTCTTCCGCAACCCCTTGAATCCGGCTGCTTATACCCCGCTCGGCCGGAGCGCGGCGGCTGCGCTCGAGCTGTTCGAGCGGACGACGCGCCGTTATCCGAGGCCCTCTTGGAATATCGATCAGACGGAGATCAAGGGCCGACGTGTCGCTGTCCGCGAGCGGGTCGTCATCTCTAAGCCCTTCTGCAATCTCATTCATTTCGAGCGGAACGTTTCGGCATGGCGCCGCCGCCGGGACCCCAAGTTTTTGATCGTGGCGCCGCTGGCCGGCCATTTCTCCACCCTGCTTCGTGGCACGGTGCGCGACCTCCTGCCGCACCACGACATCTACGTGGCCGAGTGGCAGGACGCCCGCTTCGTTTCGCGCGCCGAAGGCTCCTTCGATCTCGACGACTATATTGATTACATCGTTGAGTTTCTGCAGTTTTTTGGCGGCGATGTGCATGTCATCGCGGTGTGCCAACCGACCGTGCCGGTGTTCGCCGCAGTGTCCTTGATGGAGACAAATGGCGACCCGGCAGTGCCGCGCTCGATGATCCTCATGGCTGGTCCGATCGATGCGCGGGAGAACCCAACCGCAGTCAACCGCTTTGCCGAGGCGCGCGCAATCGAGTGGTTCCGGCGCAACGTCATCACCCAGGTTCCGTGGCCCTATCCGGGCGTGATGCGCAACGTTTATCCCGGATTCCTGCAGCTTAGCGGATTCATGGGCATGAATTTCGATCGCCATGTTACGGCGCATCGCGACCTTTTCCATAATCTGATTAGAGGAGATGGCGATTCCGCCGATAAACACCGTGAATTTTACGATGAATTTCTGGCAGTAATGGATTTAACCGCCGAATATTACCTGCAAACCATCGAAACGGTGTTCCTAGAGCATAGCCTTCCACGCGGGGTGATGACGCACCGCAACACACTGGTAGACCCTACTAAAATCTACAGGGTCGCCCTCATGACAGTGGAAGGGGAAAAGGACGACATCTCGGGAAGCGGCCAGACCTATGCTGCACATGTTTTGTGCAAGAATCTTCCACACAGTAAGCGTGAGCACCATTTGCAGCCCGGAGTGGGCCATTACGGCGTCTTTAACGGATCGCGCTTCCGCTATGAAATAGCACCGAAAATCCAGCATTTCGTGAGGGCTCATCAGCGTCGCGGCGGGATCCTGTCGCGGGTCTTCGGACTGACTGCCTAAAGCAGAGGCGCGCGCTCCCCGTAAACCCTGTGCTAGTGTACCGCCCGCCGAAGGGAGGCGGACCGGGCGGTAGTAGGGAGCGTAAAAATGCTTAAGAGGCTCAATCTCGCTCGCGGCGAGACTATCGAAGTCAAAATCCGCGGTCTCAACATTCCAATGGTGCTGAAACGAAGCGCGCGAGCGCGACGCTTCAGTTTGCAGGTCAGCGAGGCGCGGCGCGGCGCCGTGCTTACCATGCCGTGCTATTCGAGTTTCGCCGACGCAGATGAGTTCCTGTCGCGGCATCTTGGGTGGCTGAAAGAACGCGTTGCGGGATTGTCGGAGCCAGTTCCTTTCACGCATGGCGCCATCGTGCCATTGCGCGGTTTCGCTCACGTACTTCGCTTTGCGGGGTCAGTGCGGAAGCGAGGCGTCGTGTGGCTCGAGGAAGCGGAAGATGCGAAGGCGGCGCCGGCCTGGCCCGAGGGCGCTCGCGTTTCAGTGCGCAGATTGCCGCGGCTGTACGTGGCAGGCGAAGATGGGCACGCTCCGCGTCGTTTGCTCGATTGGCTGAAGCGGCAGGCTCATCTCGATCTCAAGACGCGCGTCGCGGTGCACGCGAAACGCCTCGATCTCATGCCGAAACGGATTTTCGTGCGCGATCAGACCACACGATGGGGATCGTGCTCGACCAGCGGCGCGCTCTCCTTCTCATGGCGCCTCGTGCTCGCGCCCCCTTTTGTGCTCGATTACCTCGCTGCGCATGAGGTCGCGCATCTCGGCCACATGAATCATGGGCCGCGTTTCTGGGCGCTGGTCGAGCGCACCATGCCGCGCCATGAAGAAGCGAGGAGCTGGCTCAGGAAACAGGGCGCGAGCCTGCACCGCTATGGCGCCGAGGGTGGCTTCCCTTCGTCGCGCACCTCGCCGAAACGCAGCATCGAATAGCTACTGGCCGGAGAAGACTCCGAGCACGCGCTGGAAGAGTGGCGTGCCGCTCTTCGCCGGCCAGGGCAGTCCGGCAATTGCCTCTTGGAGACGCGGGCCGCGTATGTTCGGCAACGGCAGCGGCGTCTTATCGGTGTGCGCGTAAAGCATGATCTCATGCCAGAGCTTGGCTGGAAGCGTGCCGCCGGTGACCTTCTTCATGCGCGTGCCGTCGTCATTGCCGATCCAGACGCCACCCACATAGTGTCCGGTGTAGCCGATGAACCACGCATCGCGGAAGCTCTGGGTGGTTCCGGTCTTGCCGGCGGCCATATGTCCCTCGATCGCTGCCTGCTTTCCGGTGCCGCTTGTGATTGTCGCGGTCAGCATGTCGTTCATGGCCCCAACATCGGCGGCCGACACCACTTGGCCGAAGGTCGAGTGCTGCCGCTGGTAAAGCACCTTGCCGTCGCCATTCTTCACGCGAGTGATGACATGGGGCAGCACACCCTGGCCGCCATTGGCAAAGGGCGCATAGGCGCTGGTGAGCTCGAGCAGTGTCACCTCTGATGTGCCGAGCGCGATCGAAGGATTGTCTTGCAGCTTGGAGTGAATGCCGAGCCTCTGCGCCGTCCGTACCACGGCCGAAGGTCCGACTTCCGTGGCGAGCCTGACCGCCACCGTGTTGATGGAGTGAGCCAGGCTGTCACGCAAGCTCACCTCGCCCTGATATGAGCCGCTGTAGTTCTTGGGCGACCACCCGGCAATGTTGGTCGGACCGTCATAGGCGAGCGAGTCGGGCGTGTAGCCGCTTTCGAGCGCCGTGAGATAGACGAAGGGCTTGAAGGCTGAGCCTGGCTGGCGCAGCGCCTTCACCGCGCGGTCGAACGGGCTCGTTGAGTAGGAGCGGCCACCGACCAGTGACTTCACGCCACCGGAAGGATCGAGCACCACCACCGCGCCTTCGCTCGCGTGGCGCGCTGGTCCTTCCTCGTCGAGCATTTGGCGTAGCGCTTGCTGCGAGACCCGTTGCAGGCCGGCATCAATGGTCGTCTCGACGATGAGGTCGCTGTTCTTCTCGTCGACATATTCCGGGAGCAGCTCGGCGACCCAATCCACGGCATAGGGATATCCGGTCTCGTCGCCCTTGGCGGACAGGTTAAGCGGCTGCTCGTTAGCGCTGCGCGCGGCGTCGGCAAAGAGGAACCCCGCCTCCACCATGTTGTCGAGCACCTCGTCGACGCGCGAAGCGGCCAGCTTCACGCTCCGCGTGGGCGTATATTTTGACGGCGCCTTGAGCAGGCCGGCGAGAAGGGCGGCTTGCGGCAGCGTCACATCCCGCGCCGGCTTGCCGAAATAATGCTGCGAGGCGGCTTCCACGCCGTATGTGCCCCCGCCGAAATACACTCGGTTGATGTAGAGCTCGAGGATCTCGTCCTTGGTGAAGCGTTGCTCGAGCCAAATCGCGTAGATCACCTCCTCGAGCTTGCGCGCCATGGTGCGCTTCGGCGAGAGGAAGAGATTCTTGGCGAGCTGCTGAGTGATGGTCGAGCCGCCTTCCACCACCGTACCGGCTGTTGCATTGCGGAAGCTCGCGCGTACGAGTCCGAGCGGGTCAATGCCGAAATGGCGGTAGAAGCGCCGGTCCTCGGTCGCAAGAACCGCCTGGACGAGGTAAGGCGGCAACGAATCGAGACGAACATGACCACGGCGCAAACCGCGCTCGGCGAGCACGGTGCCGTCGGCGGCAAGCACGGTGACGTTGGGTGGTCGGTCGTCGAGCGCGGCGATGATCGGGTCCGGCACCTGCGAGATGAAATAGACGATCGCGGCGCCGAGCACGATGGTGCCCCAGATAAGGCTGAGCAGACAGAGCCTGATGCCCTTGTAGAGCAGCGGATGATTTGCGAGCGCGAGCTTCAGCCGCGAGGGTTTGCGTTTCTTGCGTGGGCGGCGCCGCGGCGCATGCGCGTTGGCGCGGCGCGGGCCGATCTTGGGCTCGCTCCGGCGACCGACCTTAGCGCCGGGTTTTGCGCTCCGCCGCGCACCTTGCATGGATTTTCCGCCCCGATCGAACGCGCGAAATCAAGCCTCGCGGGAGCTCGTTTCGCGCCCCGCGCGCCTGTTGGACGGAAGCCTAGATGTTACGCCTTGACGCAGCGTTAAGGGATCGAGGCGACAGGCACGAAGTCACAGAGCAAGGGCCTTGCCTCGGTTCTGGATCAGCGAACGAAATCCGCCTCGTCTAGCTGGGGGCTGCGGGCTCGATGCGGACGCAGAGCTCTTCATGACTTCGAGGCCTTATACAGTTGCGGCCTTTACCACATCCACTGACACTCACACGTCGAGATTGGCGACTTGCAGCGCGTTGGCCTGGATGAACTCGCGGCGCGGCTCGACCACGTCGCCCATCAGCCGCGAGAAGATGTCGTCGGCATCCTCGCCTTCCCTGATCTTCACCTGCAGCATGGTGCGCGTGTCGAGGTCCAGCGTCGTTTCCCAAAGCTGCTCGGGATTCATCTCGCCTAGTCCTTTATAGCGCTGAAGCGTGAGTCCCTTGCGGCCTGCGACCATAACCGCGTCGAGCAGCTCGCTCGGCCCATGCACGACGAGGCTCGCGTCTTTGCGCTTGAGCGTGGCGGGTTTGGCATAAACTTCCTGCAGATGCGGGGCGAAGCCGTCGAGCTTGAGCGCGTCTGCCGAGGCAATGAACGGCCCATCGATCAGATGAGACTCCATCACGCCTCTGAGCTCGCGCCAAAAGCGCAAACCGCCCTCCCGCAGAGCCTCTCCATGCCAGCCGCGCTCGGTCTCCTCGGAAAGTGCATCGAGACGCTTGGCGATATAGGCCGCGGCAGCTTGTGCCTGCTTCAAATCCTTCAGAACCTTGGGACTGAGCGCGCCGGCAATCGCGGCTTGCTCAACGATAAAGCGCGGATATCGGCTGTGCATGCCCTTTAGGATTGCGCCGATCCTGCGCGCGGTCTCGACGATATCGCGCAGATCTCCGCCGCCCCGGCTCGCATTCTCGCCGGTCACCAGGATCGCGTCCTCGAGCCCTTCACCGATGAGATAATCCTCGAGAGAGCGCTCGTCCTTGAGATAGCGCTCGGACTTGCCGCGCGACACCTTGTAGAGGGGCGGCTGGGCGATGAAGAGATAGCCGCCCTCAACTAGCTTAGGCATCTGCCGGTAGAAGAAGGTGAGAAGTAGCGTGCGGATATGCGCGCCGTCGACGTCGGCGTCAGTCATAATGATGATCTTGTGGTAGCGAAGCTTCGACAGGTCAAACTCGTCATGGCCGATGCCAGTGCCGAGCGCCGTGATGAGCGTGCCGATCTCCGCGCTCGACAGCATTTTGTCGAAGCGCGCGCGCTCCACGTTGAGGATCTTGCCGCGCAAGGGAAGTACCGCCTGGAAGGCGCGATCGCGCGCCTGCTTTGCGCTGCCTCCGGCTGAATCGCCCTCGACCAGGAACAGCTCGGACTTGGCCGGGTCTCGTTCCTGACAGTCCGCGAGCTTGCCGGGAAGCGAGGAAACGTCGAGTGCGCCTTTGCGCCGGGTGAGCTCGCGCGCTTTCCGGGCAGCCTCCCGCGCCGCGGCAGCCTCAACGATCTTCTGCACGATGTTGCGCGCTTCCCCGGGGTTCTCCTCGAACCACGCCGAGAGCGCATCGGCCATGACGCTCTCGACCATGGGGCGCACCTCCGAGGAGACGAGTTTGTCCTTGGTCTGGCTCGAGAATTTGGGATCCGGGACCTTGACCGAGAGTACGCAAGTGAGCCCCTCGCGCGCGTCGTCTCCGGTGAGCGCGACTTTCTCCTTCTTGGCAATGCCGGACTCGGCCGCATAGGTGTTGACGGTGCGCGTCAGCGCCGCGCGGAAGCCCGCGAGATGCGTGCCGCCGTCCCGCTGCGGGATGTTATTGGTAAAGGTGAGCACGTTCTCGTGGTAGCTGTCGTTCCACCACAGAGCGGCTTCGACCGAGACCTTATCCTGCTGCTTCTCGACCACAATCGGTTCCGCGATCAGCGGGTGCTTGGTGCGGTCAAGATAGCGGACGAAAGCCCTCAAGCCGCCCTCGTAGCGCATCTCCTCGATCTTGGGCTCGACGCCGCGAAGGTCGGACAGCACGACGCGCACGCCAGAGTTCAAGAAAGCGAGCTCGCGCAAACGATGCTCTAGCGTCGTGTAGTCGAACTCCACCATGGTGAAAGTCTTGGGTGAAGGTACGAAGGTGATGCGCGTGCCGGTCTTCGCGCCGGCGTCGGCAACGACCTTGAGCGGCGCCTCCGGCACGCCGTCGTGAAACCGCATGAAATGCTCGTTGCCGCCGCGCCAGATGGTCATCTCGAGTTTGGAAGAGAGCGCGTTCACCACCGACACGCCGACACCATGCAGGCCGCCAGAGACCTTGTAGGAGTTCTGGTCGAATTTCCCGCCGGCGTGGAGCTGCGTCATGATCACTTCTGCGGCAGACACACCTTCGCCTTTGTGGATCTCAGTCGGAATCCCGCGGCCGTTATCCTCGATGGTGGCAGAGCCGTCAGCGTTAAGCGTGACGAGAATCTCGTCGGCGAATCCGGCGAGCGCCTCGTCGATGGCGTTGTCCACCACCTCATAGACCATGTGATGGAGGCCAGAGCCGTCGTCGGTGTCGCCGATATACATGCCCGGCCGCTTGCGCACGGCATCGAGGCCTTTCAGCACTTTGATCGACTCCGCGCCGTACTCTGCAGCGGCAGCGGCTTTGCGTTTTGAAGCTGGTGTCATCGTTCCCTGAAAGTCGTTCCTCGGTTTATGAGGCGGGCTTTCCGCCACTTGTGAATCAATCCCTGATAATACCCCGATTCACCGCCAAGATTTGGGCCTCTTGTGCAATCGGAGCGAACAAGTCGCGGTCGGTCCCGGTCATCCAGGCCTGAGCGCAAAGCCTTGAAATTTCGTCAAAAAGTGCCTCCCGGCGGGATTGGTCGAGATGTGCTGCGACCTCATCCAGGAGGACCAGCGGGGAGATGCCTTCGAGTTCCTTGATGAGCTCTGCTTTGGCGAGGATCAGCCCGATCAAAAGCGCCTTCTGCTCGCCTGAAGAGCAGGTGGACGCCGGGACATTTTTGGGGCCGTGACTCACAATTAGGTCACTCAAATGCGGACCTTCAAGGGCCCTGGAAGCGACTCTGTCGCGCTCCCGCCCGGCCTTCAGGATGTTTCGAAAATCGTCCTCGACTTCGGTGGCCGGCACGTGCGCCAGAGATCCTTCGAGCGTCCCTTCGAGAGCAAGCGCAGCCCACGGGAAGGGTGTGCCGGCGGCCCGTGACGCCCGCGTGCGCTCGATCAGCGCCGCGAGCCGGTCGACGGCATGGAGACGCGCGGCAGCTATTGCCGCGCCGGCCTCCGCCATCTGCTCTTCCAGCGCGGCAAATAGTGCGGGACTTCCTTCGCGCATCTGGAACAGGCGGTTACGCTGCCGCATCGCCCGGTCATAGCGGCCAAGCGGAGTTCGCATCTTTGGGTCTATCGCGAGAACGAGCCGGTCGAGGAAGCGCCGCCGCTCGGAAGCGGGCCCCGTAAACAGGCCATCCATGGCGGGGATGAGCCAGATGATCTTAACAATGTCGCCGAGAGCGCTAGGGCTCTCGTCCTTGCCGGCGATGCGCACTGTGCGCCCCGTGCTCTCGTCCCGCGCGCCAACGGGAAGGCCGGTGCCGATCTCGACCTCGTCATGCCGCGACACGACGCGCGCGGCGATGGCGAATCCGCCTCCGCCATCTCTCCGGCACAGCTCTTGATAAGGTCGCCCGCGCAAGCCGTGACCGGGTCCAAGCAGAGACACGGCCTCGAGCAGGTTCGTTTTGCCAGAGCCGTTATCGCCGACCAGCACGACGGGACGCGCGTCGAGCTCGAGCTGGGCCTTGGCGTAGTTGCGGAAGTCAGCAAGCTTCAGCTCGCGGACGAACAGCCTGTCGGCGTGAGGGCCTGTTTCCTTGCCCGCCACTGCCAATGACTGATCCTTTTCGCTTCGGTAGGCCCTCATACCCGCATCGGCATGAGCACATAGAGCGCGGAGGCATCCTTGCCGTCTCGCACCATGGTCGGCGAGCCCGGATCGGCAAGCTGGAACTCTGCCGTGCCGCTTTCGAGCTGGCCGGAGATGTCGAGGAGGTAGCGGGCATTGAAGCCGATCTCCAGCGGATCGAAGCCGTATTCAACCGGAAGCTCCTCGGTCGCGCTGCCGCTGTCGGGATTGTTGACCGAGAGCGTGAGCTTGCCGTCGGTGATGGTGAGCTTCACCGCACGGCCTTTGTCGCTTGACAGCGTCGAGACACGGTCGACGGCTTGGGCAAAGGCGGTGTTATCCACCTCCATCTTCTTGTCGTTCGCCTGCGGGATCACGCGCTCGTAGTCGGGGAAGGTGCCATCGATCAACTTCGAGGTCAGCACCACACGCGCGGTCGAGACGCGAATCTTGGAGGGCGATAGCTCGATACGCACCTCGCCGTCGGCATCCTCGACCAACTTGGCAAGCTCGAGCACGGTCTTGCGCGGCACGATCACGCCAGGGATGCCCTTGGCGCCGGAGGGAAGCGGCAGCTCGACCTGGGCGAGACGATGCCCGTCGGTCGCGACGGCCCGGAGGGCGGGCTTGCCGCCGCTCTCGGTGGCGTGGAGATAGATGCCGTTGAGATAGTAGCGGGTTTCCTCGGTCGAAATGGCAAACCGCGTCTTCTCGATGAGCCTCTTCAGGTCTCCGGCAGACATCGAAAAGCTATGGCCGAGATCCTCGACACTCAGCGCCGGGAAATCGTCTGCCGGAAGCGTCTGCAGCGAGAACTGAGCAGGTCCTGCCGTGATGGTGAGGCGCCCTTGGTCTCCGTCGCGAACGAGCTCGATCTCCGATCCTTCCGGCAGCTTGCGCACGATGTCGTAGAACATATGCGCCGGCACCGTTGTCGCTCCTTCGCCGTTGGCTCGGGTAGGCACCGTCTCGACCAACTCCATGTCGAGGTCGGTCGCGGTCAGCTTCAACTCGTTATTGCTCGCCGATAGGAGTACGTTCGAGAGGATCGGGATAGTGTTCCGCCGCTCAACTACGCTCGCCACGTGGCCGAGCGCCTTGGATAGGGCTGGTTTCTCGATGGTAAGCCGCATGGTCGACCGCTATCCCCAATATGCGCCTTTTCCGCTGTGCGTGGCGTCCGGCCGGAGCGCTTTCTGGCTCCGATCCGGCCCTGGGAAAAGCGTGATAAGGCGCGAGGAACTCCCGGTCGAACTTGACCCGATAGAAGCCATTTTGCAAGAGCGGCCGGGGAGACGCTTTGGCTTGGGACCCAAACCCCCCGTTCCGCCTTCCCCCTAATCGCGCAGCAAGCGCTTCAAAAGCTCGATCTCCTCGCGGAGCTGATTGTCGTCGCTCATCAACTGCTCGATCTTGCGGATCGCGTGCAGCACCGTCGTGTGGTCGCGATTGCCGAACCTCCGTCCAATTTCGGGCAACGAACGCGAGGTGAGCAGTTTCGCAAGATACATGCCGATCTGGCGCGGCCGAACGATCGAGCGGTTGCGCCGCCCGGACAGGAGATCGCCCCGGTTCACACCGTAGTGCTTGGAGACCGTGCGCAGGATGTCGTCGATGCGCACGCGCCGCGGCTCAGCACCGCGAATGAGATCGCGTACGATCTGCTCGGCGGTCTCTATCGTGACCGGCTCATCGGTGAGCTGGTAGCTCGCACGCAGCCGATGCACCGCACCTTCGAGTTCGCGCCCGCTCTCGGTAAGACGTTCGGAGAGGAAGGCGACCACGGTCTCGGAAATCTCAAGCCCCTTGGTCTCGCCGCAGGCCTCTTGCGCGCGCTTCTTCAGAATCGCATGGCGAAGGTCATAGTCCATCGCCCCGATTTCTGCAACGAGCCCGCCGCCAAGCCTGGAACGCATACGCATATCGAGCTTGTCGAGCTGGGTCGGCGCCCTATCTGCAGCCACCACCACCTGCCGGCCGCCGTCGATCAACGAGTTCAGCGTGTGGCAGAACTCCTGCTGGATGGTCGGTCCTTGCAGGAACTCCATATCGTCGATCAGGAGAATGTCGATCTTGCGAAGCTTCTCCTTGAAGGCGAGCGCATCGCGGGCGCGCAAGGCTTGCACGAAGCCTGACATAAAGCGCTCGGCGGTCAGATAGAGCACCTGGGCTTCTGGCTTTCGCTGTTTTACGTCCCACGAGATAGCGTGCAGGAGGTGGGTTTTGCCGAGTCCCACATTGCCATGCACGAACAAGGGATTAAACAAAGGCTGTGGGGTCGAGAAGGCGCTTGCTACTTCTTGCGCGGCGGCGTAAGCGAGGCGGTTCGAGGCGCCGACCACGAAGCTTGTAAAGCTCAAACGCGGGTCGAGCGGAGAGCCCTCAAACCCGCCATAGCCTGTGCGAAGCGGCAGTGGAAGGGGAGGGGCCTCGGCGACAACCGGCGCTAGCGGCAGCCGCTGGTGCCGCGGCTCCTTCGGCACGTCGTTGCCGAAATGGGGCTGCCTGACTTTGAATTCGACCCGCTCGACCGTCGGCCACTCGGCGCGCGACAGCCTCAGCACGAAGTCGTAGTAATGGGAGCGGAGCCAGTTCCTGAGGAAGCGGGTCGCCACCGTGAGGTGTACGACCTCGTCGTCCACCTCCTCGACCTCCACCCCCCTAAACCAACTGGCGAAGACGTCTTCTCCCAGCTCAGCGCGTAGCCGGCTCTTGACCCTCGCCCAAGCGTCGCTTGGTGCGCACTGCTCTTGTTGTGCCACGGTTCTTGCTCTTTCCCATTCTTTTCGTTCGCGCCGCTACGCACCGCACGCCTGACACAAGAGCAGTCAACAAAATCGACGCGGACAGTCATGACCCGTTCCCACGGCTTGGCGCTTCCCTAGCTTTGCTGCCAGGGCAGGCCGGCCGCCTTCCACCCACCAACGGAGCCGCGATGCCTCTCGTCGTCAAGCGGTCCTTCGAAACCGCCAGCGATATTGTGGCAGGCGCGATACCCCGCCGCCGCCATCGCCTTGGCTGCAGCCAGGCTCCGGCTTCCCGAACGGCAAATGAAGAAAAGGTCGTCCTCCAGCCCGACGCCAAGCGCCTTCAGTTCACCAGCGAGGCGCTCGGCAAAGCGCGGGTCCACCGCCTGATCGGGAAAGGTCTGCCATTCAACGAGCACAGGCCGTTTGCCGACAGGCGCTAGATCTGGAATGCCTACATAGGTCCATTCCGCGCGGGTGCGCACATCGACAAGCTGCGAGCGAGGAGCTGATGTGAGGGTCTTCCAGGCCGCCTCGACATCAACATCATCGACCGCCTTTAGGCCGGTCTGTGCGCTCAAAGGAGAGTTCCTCCCTTCAATTCTGCAGTGCGACGTAAGAACAAATCTGGGGCTGACCACAATAGGTGGTGCCTACGCGCCGAATTACGACATGAGCACCCACAACTTACGCATAAGCGGTCCACAAGATTTCCACCATCCTTGCAGCGAAGACAAAGAAAACCTTTCCCGGCAACAGCCAGGTTCAAGGTACTCAATTGTGAAGGAGGGGAAAGCCCCGTTCGGATAATTGGACTATACACACGGCACACCGGCTGATCAAGCTTGGGGACTATGACAGTTTCCCCAGAATACCCAGCAAGCGGAGCGATCCTCCGCCTTCGGCAAGCCTCTGTCCGGCAAGCCTGATTCGTCGATCGAGGCGCTTTCCTCAGGGTGTCGCCCGAGCCTCGACCGTCACGAGTGTTACACGAATTTTTTTTGTGACAGTTACGCCTGACCGCAGCAGTCCGCGAGACCGGCATTCCGCCCAAGGTCAAGCGGTTGAAATATTCGTCGAATTGACATGATGCAAAGCGCGCGCGTCCGCGCGTGCTTTGTTGCTCGAAGGCAACAGTTTTGCTTTTTTTGGTGTTAGGGGGTGCCCATGGCGCCTACGCGCTTCGCAAGGCGCGAGACTTTGCGCGATGCGGTTTTGCGATGGAGCATACCTTTCTGCGCGGTACGCACGATGATCGGCTCGGCTTCCTTCAAGGCCGCCCGAGCAGCCTCCTTCTTACCGGAGGCAATCGCCTCCTCGACCTTGCGTACCGAGCTCCGCATGCGGCTCCGCCGTGTCTTGTTGGCAGTCGTGCGGCGGGACGTTTGGCGAACGGCTTTCTTTGCCGATTTCGTATTGGCCATGATGTGATCCTTGGATAGCGCCTTTGCCTCGGGAACCGAGCGGCATCGCGCGAAAAATCAAGCGGATGAAGCCGTGCTCTATAACGAGTGCTTCCAGGGGCGTCAACCGCAGCGCCGACTCTGCCGGGCGCAGGTGCAATTGACAAGCAGGGAATGTCGATGGCTCTTTGCAGCCGGGCTTTCCGCCCGAAGAGTGAAGAACCGACCCGATGCGCATTCTGGTTACCGGCGCCGCAGGCTTTATTGGCTATCACACGGCGGCGCGCCTGCTCGACCGCGGGTACGAGGTGACCGGGCTCGATAACCTCAATCCCTATTATGATGTGTCACTGAAAGAAGCGCGGCTTGCACGGCTAAAAGAACGGGAGCGCTTCCGCTTCCTTAAGGCCGACCTCGCCGACCAAAGCACCATCGAGGCGACCTTCGCGGAGGAGAAGCCCGAGAGAGTGATCCACCTCGCAGCGCAAGCTGGGGTTCGCTACTCGCTGGACCATCCCCACCCCTATATCAGCTCGAACATCGTGGGTTTCCTGCACATCCTGGAGGGCTGCCGGCATCACGGCGTGGAGCATCTTGTCTACGCCTCATCAAGCTCCGTCTACGGAGCCAACCGCAAGCTGCCCTTCGACGTGAAAGACCCTGTTGATCACCCCGTGAGCCTTTACGGCGCGACCAAGAAGGCAAACGAACTGCTGGCGCACTCCTATGCCCATCTGTTTCGCCTGCCGGTCAGCGGGCTCAGATTTTTCACGGTGTACGGTCCATGGGGGCGGCCTGACATGTCGCTCTTCGTCTTCACCCGCAAGCTCCTTGCCGGCGAGCCGATTCAGGTCTTCAATTTCGGCCACCATGCCCGCGATTTCACCTATATTGATGATGCGGTCGAAGGCGTGTTGCGCGTTCTCGATGTGGTCGCGACGCCTGATCCCAATTGGCGCCCCCAGGCACCCGACCCTGCCACGTCTTCAGCGCCTTACCGGCTCTACAATATCGGCAATCACTCACCCGTAGGGCTGCTCGACTATATCGTGGCGATCGAAAAGGCCGTGGGCCGCAAGGCGAAGCTCGAGCTCTCGCCGCAGCAGCCTGGCGATGTCGAGGAGACGTATGCCGCGGTAGAGGCACTCCAAGAGGCGACCGGATTTCAGCCACATACTCCGCTGGAGGAGGGCATTGCGCGCTTCGTCGCCTGGTACCGCGACTATTACCGGGTCTAACAGCGCTTTCACGCCCCCTGCCCTAGCGGTTCGAGAAATGGGGTTTGCGCTTCTCGATGAAGGCCAGCATTCCCTCCTTCTGGTCCTCGGTCGCGAACAAGGAATAAAACTGACCGCGCTCGAAGCGCGTGCCTTCCGCGAGCGTGGTTGCGAAACCGCGGTTGATCGCCTCCTTGATCATCATCACCGCGTGCTGCGACAGGTTGGCGATTTTCTCGGCAACCTTCATCGCCTCGTCCATGAGCTCGCCTGCCGGCACGACACGGCTCACGAGACCCGAGCGCTCGGCCTCCTCGGCGTGCATGTGCCGCCCGGTGAGACAAAGCTCCATGGCCTTGGCCTTGCCGACGGCCCGCGTGAGCCGCTGCGTCCCCCCATTGCCCGGCATGATGCCGAGATTGATCTCGGGCTGGCCGAACACGGCATTGTCGGCGGCTAGGATAATATCGCAAGCCATCGCGAGCTCGCAGCCGCCGCCAAGCGCATAGCCGGCGACCCCGGCAATGATCGGCTTGCGGCAGCTCGAAATTCGATCGAAGGGCGCGAGGAAGTCGCTGCCATAGGCCTCGACGAAGGTCTTTTTGTGCATCTCCTTGATGTCGACGCCGGCAGCAAACGCCTTCTCGTTACCGGTGATGACGATGCAGCCAATGGAAGGGTCTGCCTCGAAGGCGTCAAGCGCGCGGTTGACCTCGCTGATGAGTTGGGTGTTGAGCGCGTTCAGCGAATGCGGGCGGTTCAGCGTGATGAGGCCAACTTTGCCTTCGGTCGAGACGATGATCGTCTCGAAGGCACCGTTTGCTTTCCTTTGTTCCTCTGGTTCCCTCAGAGCGAAGACATTCAAGAACATGTGGTTTTCGTCCCCTAGCGTTGACAGGTTGGGCAATAGAAGGTGGAGCGTCCTCCCTGGACGATGCGCCGCACCGTGCCGCTGCAGCCTCTTGTCTGGCATTTCTTTCCTTCGCGGCCATAGACCTTAAAACTATGTTGGAAATCGCCGAGCGAGCCGTCCGTGCGCTTGTAATCGCGGAGCGATGAGCCTCCGGCCTTGATCGCGTCTTCGAGCACCGCCTTGATGGCGGTGACAAGCCCGGCAGTCTTCGGCGTCAGCTTTCCTGATCTTGTCGCGAGCGAGCGGGCGAGTCTAAGCGGCGACACGCGCGCTTTGAACAGGGCCTCGCAGGCATAGATGTTGCCGAGTCCAGCGATTAGTCTTTGATCGACTAGGGCGGCCTTTATCGAAGTCGCCTTGCCCTTGAGCTTCTGCGCGAGCCAATCCGCTGTGAAGGCCTTGCTCAGCGGCTCGATGCCGAGGCCTTTGAACAGCGCGTGGCTCTCGAGCTTGTCGGCGGGAACAAGATCCATGAGGCCGAAGCGGCGTGTGTCGGTGTAGCGGACCGCAGTGCCATTACCGAGATGGAACACGACATGCTCATGCTTCGGAGCATCACCGATCTGGTGAGCGAAGTGGCCGGGCGCGTTCGGCTCTCCATTGGCGGGGTCGATCGAGAAGCGGCCGGTCATGCCGAGATGCATCACCAGCACCTCGCCGTCATCCAGACGCGCAAGCAGATATTTGGCGCGGCGGTCCAGCGCCTCGACCCGCCGTCCTGACAGCCTCTCGCCGAAACGATTGGGCAGCGGAAAGCGCAAATCGGGGCGGCGCTGTTCGACGCGCGCAAAGGCGTTGCCGACAAGAATCGGCTCAAGCCCCCGGCGCACCGTCTCCACCTCAGGAAGCTCCGGCATCTAACTTTCTATACTGCAATGCGGAAGAAGTTCCGTTGCGGCGCAACAATAGCCTGATCTTTGGCCTTGCGCTATTGTCCGCGCGCCATGCCCGAGGACCTTGATTCATCCCCTAAAGCGAAGTCTGAGGCGAGCTTTGGCTACGGTCGGGTTCCCGAGGACGCAAAGCAAGGCCTTGTGAATGAGGTCTTCGCCAAGGTCGCTCGCCGCTACGACCTGATGAACGACCTCATGTCCGGCGGCCTGCACCGCTTGTGGAAAAGCGAGCTTCTTACGTGGCTTGGCCCACCGAAGAGCGCCGTTCCCTACGCTCTCCTAGATGTCGCCGGAGGCACTGGCGACGTTGCATACCGCTTTCTGGAGGAAGCCGGCAAAGGCGCTTCGGCCGTGATTTGCGACATCAGCGCCGAGATGATCGAGGTCGGGCGCGAGCGGGTTCCTGAAGGAGAGGACCGCGCACGCTTCGTGCACGCCAATGCCGAGGCTCTGCCCTTCGCGCGTGCAAGCTTCGATGCCTATACGATCGCCTTCGGCATTCGCAACGTCACGCATATCGATGCGGCTATTGCCGAGGCGTTCCGCGTGCTCAAGCCCGGCGGGAGATTTCTCTGCCTCGAATTCTCGAGCGTCGAGGTTCCGATGCTCGACAAGCTTTACGACGCCTATTCCTTCAATGCGATCCCGGCGCTCGGCGCCCTTGTCGCGGGCGACAGCGCCTCTTATCGCTATCTTGTGGAGAGCATCCGACGCTTCCCCGATCAGAAAACGTTCATGCGCCTGATCGAGAATGCGGGCTTCGAGCGGGTGCGCTACCGCAATCTCACCGGCGGGATCGCGGCGATCCACTCCGCCTGGCGACTTTAGATGAGGCCGTAAATTGAGTGCGATTGGCAACATGGCGCGGCTGACTAAGGCCGGGGCCGTCATCGCCTGGTCAGGCGCCCGCGTGCTGCCCGAGGATGCGCAATTGCCGGCGCCGCTCGCACTGTTCGCCCGCGCAACCGCGCCGCTCCGAAAGAATGGCGCAGCAGTGGAAGCCGGGAACGAGACCAAGCTGTCGGAGGCGCTGACGTCGCTTGGCCCCTCCTACATCAAGCTTGGTCAGTTCCTCGCCACGCGCGACGACATTATTGGGCGCGACCTTGCCCGCGACCTTTCGACCCTGCAGGACCGCCTGCCGCCATTCTCGCAGGCCGAGGCAAAGCAAGCCGTCGAGGCGGCACTCGGCGCGCCGATCGACAAGCTGTTCGCCGAGTTCGGTACGCCCATTGCCGCCGCCTCGATTGCGCAAGTTCACAAGGCGAAGGTGCGCGAGCCCGACGGCACGCTGAAGCCTGTGGCGGTCAAGGTGCTCCGCCCCGGCATCGAGACGCGCTTCAAGCGCGACCTCGACAGCTATTTCTTCGCCGCGCGCATGGTCGAGCGCCTGCATACTCCCTCGCGCCGGCTTCGGCCAATCGCCGTCGTCGACACGCTCGCGAAGTCGGTCGCCATCGAGATGGACCTGCGTATGGAAGCCGCGGCCCTCTCCGAGATGGCGCAGAACTCAAAGGACGACGCGGACTTTCGCGTGCCGCAAGTCGACTGGACGCGGAGCGCACGACGCGTCCTCACGCTCGAATGGATCGACGGCATTCCGATCTCAGACCGCGCCACCTTACGCGCAGCAGGACACGACCTGAAGGCGCTTGGCGCCAGGCTGATGCGGACTTTCCTGCGCCACGCCATGCGCGATGGCTTCTTCCACGCCGATATGCACCCAGGGAACTTGTTCATCGACAAGGAGGGCCGCATCGTCGCCGTCGATTTCGGCATCATGGGGCGGCTCGGAATGAAGGAACGGCGCTTTCTCGCCGAGATTCTCTATGGCTTCCTAACGCGGAATTACACCCGCGTGGCAGAGGTGCATTTCGAAGCGGGCTACGTGCCGCGCAAGCACTCCGTCGCGCAGTTCGCGCAAGCCTTGCGCGCCATTGGCGAGCCGATCCTGGACCGGCCCGCGAACGAAATCTCGATGGCGCAGCTGCTTGGGCAGCTCTTCCAATATACCGAAGTGTTCGACATGCAGACGCGGCCTGAGCTCTTGCTCCTGCAAAAGACCATGGTCGTGGTCGAGGGCGTTGGCAGGAGCCTGGATCCCGAGCTCAACATCTGGGTGGTTTCCGAGCCAGTGGTGAAGGACTGGATGGAGCAACAGCTCGGCACTGGCGCGCGCATCGAGGCGGCGGCCGAAGGCGCGGCCGCCGTGACTCGCTTCGTCGGCGAGATCCCGAAGTTTCTTGGCCAGGCCGAGCGTACCGCCGACGCCCTTGTCGCCATGATCGAGGAGGGAGTCCGTCTCGACGATCATACCGTGGAACGTCTTGCCGAAGCGCAGGCCGACCGCAACCGCATGAGCCGCGTCGGCATCTGGATTTGCGCCGTTGCCCTCGTCCTGATCGCTCTGGCGCTCCTGTTTTGACTTGTTGACCGCTAACCCTATTTCTTAGTCATTGCCCGGCTTGGCCCAGCCTCCGGTAACGCCGGCAGAAGGTTACTGCTAAACTCGGCGTGTACTGGATGCCCGCTTTCGCGGGCATGACGCGGAGAGTTGAAGTGCAAGGAAAGCGTATTCTCCTGATCGTGGGCGGCGGGATTGCCGCCTATAAGAGCCTCGAGCTCGTGCGCCGCTTGAAGGAGCGGGGTGCTTCCGTGCGCGCGATCCTGACCAAAGGCGGCGCAGAATTCGTGACGCCACTCTCGCTCTCGGTGCTCACCGAGGAGAAGACCTTTACCAATCTGTTCGATCTCAAAGATGAAGCTGAGATCGGGCATATCCGCCTCTCGCGCGAGGCAGACCTCGTCGTGGTCGCGCCGGCCACCGCTGACCTACTCGCCAAGATGGCGCACGGCCTTGCAGACGATCTCGCCACTGCCGTCCTGCTTGCCACCGATAAGCAAGTGTTGGCCGCGCCTGCCATGAATGTGCGCATGTGGGAGCATCCCTCCACCCGGCGCAACATGGCAGCGGTTCGTGCCGACGGCATCGCCTTTGTCGGGCCAGAGGAGGGGGAGATGGCTTGCGGCGAATACGGACTTGGCCGCGTGGCGGAGCCTGAAGCGATCCTTGCCGCGATTGAGCGGTTTTTTAGCGAGAAGTCTGCAGCTACGCCGCTACGCCCGCGGGGCACGCCGCTGCATGGGCGTAAAGTGCTCATCACGTCAGGCCCGACGCAGGAGCCGATCGACCCTGTGCGCTACATCGCCAACCGCTCGTCCGGCAAGCAGGGACATGCTCTGGCCCGCGCGGCTGCAGCGCTTGGGGCGGAGGTAACGCTCGTGAGCGGCCCCGTAACGCTGCCTGATCCTGAGGGCGTGAAGGTGGTCAAGGTCGACACGGCGCATGAAATGCTGGCCGCTACTCTCGCTGCACTCCCCGCCGATATCGCGATTTGCGCCGCGGCCGTCGCGGATTGGCGCGCCGCCGACGAAGCGCCGCAAAAATTGAAGAAGCTGCCCGACGGTAGCGGAGCTGCGCTGAATCTTGCGGCAAATCCCGACATCCTCGCCACCGTCGCGCAGCCGGGCGCAAACCGCCCGCGGCTTGTCATCGGCTTCGCTGCAGAGACCGAGAATCTGATCGAGAACGCAAAGGGAAAGCGTGTACGGAAAGGCGCCGATTGGATCGTCGCAAACGACGTATGGCCGGGAACCGGGGCCATGGGCGGCGACCGCACGCAAGTTCATCTCATCACGGCGGCTGGCGTCGAGGATTGGCCTCCGATGAGCAAAGACGAGATGGCCGCGCGGCTGCTTGCCCGCGCAGCCGACGCGCTATCCACCCTTCGCTCGGCCGCTGAATGAGCGAGACGAGGGCGCGAAGCATTACGGTCCGCGTTCTGCGCCTGCCTCACGGGCAAGGTCTGCCGCTTCCCACTTACCACTCGCAGCACGCCGCAGGTCTCGATCTGGTCGCTGCCGTAAGCGAGCCGGTGGAGCTTGCTTCGGGCGCTCGCGCTCTGGTGCCGACCGGCTTCGCACTTGAGCTGCCGGATGGTTACGAGGCGCAAGTCCGTCCGCGTTCGGGACTTGCGCTCAAGCATGGCGTGACGCTGCTCAACAGCCCCGGCACGATCGACGCCGATTATCGCGGCGAGGTCATGGTGCTGCTCATCAACCACGGGAGCGATCCATTCACCATCCGCCGCGGAGACCGCATCGCGCAGCTCGTGGTCTCGCCGGTGAGCCACGTGGAGATCGTTGCCGTCGAGGCCCTTGACGTAACTGAGCGCGGTCCTGGCGGCTTCGGCTCCACCGGTTCCTGACCCTCCCAGGACGCTCGGCGATGGCATACATTCGGCACCATGCTAACGCCTGAGGAGATCCTGCGTTACAAGCGCCAGCTCGTGCTGAAGGAGATCGGCGGAGAGGGCCAGCAGAAGCTGAAAGCCGCGCGCGTGCTTGTGGTGGGCGTTGGCGGCATCGGCTCTCCGCTGATCCTTTATCTCACCGCGGCCGGTATAGGCACAATCGGCCTCATCGATGACGACCGCGTCAGCCTGGACAATCTCCAGCGGCAAATCGTCCACGACACGAAGAGCGTGGGCAAGGCCAAGACGAGGAGCGCAGCAGCGACCATCGAGCGGGTGAACCCCCATGTTGAGACGCGCCTCTACACCACGAGGCTCGTGGCCGAGAACGCCATCGATATCGTGCGCGGTTTCGACATCGTCGTTGACGGCTCGGACAATTTCGCCACGCGCTATCTCGTCAACGACGCCTGCTATTTCGCGAAGGTGCCCCTGATCTTTGCTGCGGTCGGGCCGTTCGATGGGCACCTGACGACCTTCCGTGCCTTTGAGAAGGATAGCGAGGGCAGTCCGCGTCCCTCTTACCGCTGCCTTTTTCCCGAGCCTCCGCCGGAAGGCACCGTGCCGCCTTGCTCAGAGACCGGCATTCTGGGCGCGGTCGCTGGCGTGATCGGCACGCTTGCCGCGGTCGAGGTGGTGAAGGAGCTACTCGGTCTCGGCGAGAGCCTGGTCGGGAAGCTGCTCCTCTACGACGCCCTGCAGGCGCGCTTCACAACAGTCGCGTATAGCTGGGATCCGCAAAATCCCCTGAACGGCAAAAACCCGCGCTTCCATGACCTTTCGCATCTCCACAAAGTGCCGGCTGAGGCGAGCGGATAACACGGCCCGGCACAAGTGCAAACATGATGCGTTGAAGCAACATGGCCACTGAGACCATCACCACGCGTTGCGCGATCGCCGGTGGCGGACCTGCGGGCATGATGCTCGGCTTCCTGCTCGCCCGTGCCGGCGTTGGTGTCGTGGTGCTCGAGAAGCACGGCGACTTCTTGCGCGACTTCCGCGGCGACACGATTCATCCCTCCACGCTCGATGTGATGTACGAACTCGGACTGCTCGAGGAGTTCCTCAAGCGGCCGCATCAAGAAGTGAACGAATTGAGGGGACTGATCGGAGACGATCTCGTCGTCCTTGCCGACGTCAAGCATTTGCCGACTCACTGCAAGTTCATCGCGCTCATGCCGCAATGGGACTTCCTCGACTTCCTCGCCAATCACGCCAAGCGCTATCCGGGGTTCAGTTTACGCATGAAAGCTGACGTCGATGAGTTGCTCTTCGAAGGGGACAAGGTCGTGGGTTTGCGGGCGACGACTCCGGACGGTGATCTTGAAGTTCGCGCCGATCTCGTCGTGGGGGCCGATGGCCGGCATTCGACGGTGCGCAACCGCGCCGGGCTTCAGGTCGAGGATATCGGGGCGCCGATGGACGTGCTGTGGATGAGGCTGTCCAAGCGGCCAGAGGACGGCACGCAGCTCTTGGGCCGCATCCTTCCCGGTCGCCTTTTCGTGATGATCGATCGCGGCGACTATTGCCAATGCGCCTATGTGATTCCAAAGGGCGGCTTCGAAGCGATCCGCAGCAAGGGGCTGGACGCGTTCCGCAAATCGCTGGTCGAGATTAATCCTGCATTAGCCGACCGGGTTCAGGAGCTCGCCTCATGGGACGATATCAAGCTCCTTACGGTGGTCATCGACCGATTGAAGCGCTGGTATCGCGACGGGCTCTTGTGCATCGGTGATGCAGCGCATGCCATGTCTCCGGTTGGCGGCATCGGCATCAATGTCGCCATCCAAGATGCCGTGGCTGCGGGCAATATCCTTGGGCCCGCGCTGCGCGCTGGCCCCGTACCGGAGTCGGTCTTGGCGGCGGTGCAAAGGCGCAGGGAATGGCCTATGCGGATGACGCAAGGGCTGCAAGTGGTCGTTCAGAACCTCGTCATCCGGAATGTCCTGCAGCTGCAAAAGCAGCCGCGCGCGCCTTTCCTCGTCAAACTGTTGAACTGGTTTCCCGTGTTCCGCCGCATACCGGGCAGAATCATCGGAATGGGCTTCAGGCCGGAGCACGTGCGCACGCCCGAAGTGGCCTAGTAGCCTCCGCCGCCGTAATAACCCCCGCCATGATGAGGCGGGGCAGACTCTGACGAGGGCGCGTCTTCGCCAGGGGGAGGCGCCGCATCTGATGCCACGCATACGCCTTCGTTCTTTCCCTTGATCAACGCAAGGATCTGCGGCGTCGGCGAAAGCTCAGCGACATCGACCTTGGCGAAATGGCCGAACGCCGCGAGCGCCTCGCGTGACCGCCCGCCCCACACGCCATCGATATCGCCGGGATCGCAGCCGACCCGCTTGAGTTCCGTTTGCATCGCAAGCGCAAGCTCGTGAGGCTCGATCTCGACCGGAGAGGGTCCGGGCGGAGGCGCGGCAATTGCGGCTGCTTCGGGCGCCTTGCCTCCGGCGGGTGCAGCGTCCGGCGTTGCCTTGTCGTCCGGCGCTGGGACAACGGGCGCCGGCGCGGGCGCCGCAACCGAGGCCCCTTCGCCTTCCTTCGGCGTATCCGGCTTTCCGGCCGCATCGGTGGGAATAGGATCTTTGCCAGCGGCAGGCTCGGTGACGATCTGGCGTGTCTTCTCCTCTGTGATGCTCGTATCGGCCGCCGTCGTATCGTCCGGCAATGTGGCGCCAACTTTGAGCTCGATATTGCGCGGCAAATCGTCGGCAGCTGCTGCGACCTCAGCGCTCAGGCTCAGCAAAATCAGGCTCAGCGTCAGGATGAGTGGAAGTGTGGTCCATCGGGACATGGTTCTGTCTCCTCTGGCTCGGCACCGCCGGCAGGGTAGCAGAAATCGCAGGTCAAAAATCGGAAATTAGGGTCTCTGGTTCCGAGGCCGATCAGAACATCGCGGGATGGACGCGGTCGGGCGGCGCGTGGCCGTCGAGAAAGGTCTTGATGTTGATGATGACCTTCTCGCCCATGTCGACGCGGCCTTCGAGCGTTGCAGAGCCCATATGCGGCAGGACCACAACCTTATCGCTCTTGAGCAGCTTCGGATTAACCGCCGGCTCATGCTCGAATACGTCGAGGCCAGCGCCCGCAAGCTCCTCGTTCTCGATCATGCGGGCAAGCGCGTTCTCGTCGATCACCTCGCCGCGCGCGGTGTTGACGATGTAGGCTGAAGGTTTCATCAGCGCGAGTCTGCGCGCCGAGAGCAGATGATAGGTCGCTGGCGTATGCGGGCAGTTGATGGAGATAATGTCCATGCGCGCCAGCATCTGGTCGAGGCTGTCCCAATAGGTCGCCTCTAGGGCTTTCTCGATCTCAGGCGCCACGCGACGGCGGTTGTGATAGTGGATCTGGAGCCCGAAGGCCTTGGCTCGCCTGGCTACCGCTTGGCCAACTCGTCCCATGCCGACGATGCCGAGCCGCTTGCCAAAGATGCGATGGCCGAGCATCCAAGTCGGCGACCAGCCATGCCATTCGCTGTTGCCAGTACGAAGGACGGCCGCGCCCTCGGTCAGGCGCCGCGGCACCGCAATGATCAGCGCCATGGTCATGTCGGCAGTGTCCTCGGTCAGCACGCCTGGCGTATTGGTAACGATGATCGAGCGGTTCCGCGCAGTCTCGAGGTCGATATTGTCGACGCCGGTCCCGAACTGAGCGATGAGCTTGAGGTTGGGCCCGGCCTGGCTCAGCACGCCGCGGTCGATGCGGTCGGTGACGGTCGGCACCAGCACATTGGCGGTCTTCACCGCCTCGATCAGCTCCTCCCGCGAGAAGGGCGTGTCGTCGAGATTGAGCCGCGCGTCGAAAAGCTCGCGTAAGCGCGTCTCGACGACATCGGGCAGCTTGCGGGTGACGATAACGATTGGGCGTTCAGCCATTCGTGTCCAGCCAGGATGGGGTGCGGGGTAGGGGAACCATCCCCCAGGAAAGGAGATTTTTGCTCGTTGCGGGCCTTTGTCTAACAGAAGCGGCTTTGCGAGATAAAGCGTCATCTTGGCTTGGGGCCACGATCCGTTCATTTTTCTAGTCCATCCAAGATGCACTGATTCGGGTCCCTAAAAGCTCGCTGCAGGCACGCGTGATCGGGCGCCATAGGGGGAGGTGAGATGGTGTCGCACCGGGTGTTCATCGGGGTCTTCATCGCCTTGGGGATCGTGCTCATGGATCCCGGTGTAGCAAGAGCAGGGGACGACAACGTCAAACAGGCCGCCGTCGAGGGCCCCAAGAATTCCCTCCCAGTCCCGCGTTTCGTCAGCCTCAAGTCAGACAAGGTGAATGTGCGCAAAGGACCGAGCACAGATCAATCGATCGTGTGGGTGTTCTCGCGCGCGGGCCTCCCGGTCGAGGTGATCGCCGAGTCCGACAATTGGCGCCGCGTGCGCGACAGCGAAGGTGCCGACGGCTGGGTATTCCACAGCCTGTTGAGCGCGCGGCGAACCGTGCTCGTCGCCCCGTGGGCGAAAGGTGATGAAAGGGTGCCGCTCTACAGCTCGAAATCGACGAATTCGCGCGCCGTGGCGGAGCTTCAATCCGGCGTGCTCGGCAACGTCGTTGCCTGCGATGGAAGCTGGTGCGAACTCTCGGTCGAGGATTATTCGGGTTATGCGCAGCAGGATCAGTTGTGGGGTGTGTATCGCGGCGAAGAAATAAAATAACGCGCCCGGTTCGACGGCCGCTTTAGAGATTAGCGGGTCGGCTTGTCGACGAGCCTGACCAGCACATCGACGCGGGAGATGGCCATGCCGTCGGGGGCCGCGGGCAATCCTTCGATCCTGATTGCGCCCGTCTCGATGTCCATCAACTGACCGGAGTGTTCGCAGAAGAAATGGTAGTGGTTCGACGTGTTAGTGTCGAAATAGGTCTTCGCGCCTTCGACCGCGACCTCGCGGAGTAAGCCTGCCTCGGTGAATTGGTGCAGCGTGTTGTACACGGTGGCAAGTGACACCGGCACTTTGCGGGCAATTGCCTCCTCGTGCAGCGTCTCGGCCGTCACGTGCCGGTCGCCATTGGCGAAAAGGATATGAGCAAGCGCCACGCGTTGCCGCGTAGGCCTGAGTCCGGCGCCTCGCAACAGCTTGGCGACGTCTCCATGCGCCTTCTCTGGCAATTTCGGCATGCCCACAGCTGACCTAAGCACCTGTCTATCGGTGGAAAATTATGGAGGGAATATAGGATGAAAGGCAGGCCGGCCGCAACGTTGAGGCCGTCGGGCGCTTGTCAAAAATTGCGGGGTCAAGGCTGCCCCCGGAATGCTTTTGAAGGGCTTCCGTCTGTGTTAGGAAACCACCAAATTTACACAGGCATTGAAGAGGCTGGGAGAAAGCGAAACGTCCCATGACTGAACGGCGGGACCAATTCGAATACGAGGATCTGCTTGCGTGCGCGCGCGGGGAACTGTTCGGCCCCGGCAACGCGCAGTTGCCGCTGCCGCCCATGCTCATGTTCGACCGCATCTCGGAGGTGAAGGAGGAGGGCGGCGAGCACGGCCATGGCCGCATCGTCGCCGAGCTCGACGTGAAGCCAGACCTTTGGTTCTTCCCCTGCCATTTCAAAGGCGATCCGGTCATGCCCGGCTGCCTTGGCCTCGACGCGCTGTGGCAGTTGCTCGGCTTCTTCCTTGGCTGGCTGGGCGCTCCGGGACGGGGCCGTGCTCTTAGCGTCGGCGAGGTGAAGTTTTCCGGAATGGTTCTCCCCACCATGAAGAAGCTCGAATATATCGTCGAGCTCAAGCGGGTGATCCGGCGCAAATTTACCCTCGGCACCGGTGACGGCTGGCTGAAGGCCGATGGCGAGACCATCTATACGGCCAAGGATTTGAGAGTTGGCCTCTTCCAGGCGGGCGAAGCCGCACCCGCAAGTGTCTGATCTCAAGCGGCGTTGGTTCCCAAGGATTTTGACGCGATGAAACGCGCGGTCGTAACCGGCATGGGGATCGTGTCCCCGATCGGAAACAGTGCCCAAGAGGTGCTCGCGTCTTTGCGCGAGGCGAAGTCGGGCATCGTCAAGGCGGACGACTATGCCGAGCTCGGCTTCCGCTGCCAGGTGCACGGCGCGCCGAAGCTCGACTGGCGGGAGATGCTCGACCGCAAGGTGCGGCGCTTCATGGGCGCCGGTGCTGCCTGGAACTACATCGCCATGGAGCAGGCGATCCGCGATGCAGACCTTGAGAAGGATGACATCTCGAACGAGAGAACCGGTCTCATCATGGGTTCTGGCGGACCCTCGACGCGGGCCATCGTGCAGGCCGCCGATACCGCGCGCGAGAAGGGCCCCAAAAAGGTCGGGCCATTCGAAGTGCCAAAGGCGATGTGCTCCACGAACTCTGCCACGCTCGCCACGCCCTATCACATCAAAGGGGTGAGCTACTCGATCTCGTCGGCTTGCTCGACCTCAGCGCATTGCATCGGCAACGGCGCCGAGTTGATCCAGCTCGGCAAGCAGGACATCGTATTTGCGGGCGGCGGCGAGGAGCTCGACTGGACACTATCGGTCCTGTTCGACGCCATGAACGCCATGTCGTCGGACTTCAACGACCAGCCGGAGCACGCAAGCCGTCCCTATGACGCCGCCCGCGACGGCTTCGTCATCGCTGGCGGTGCCGGCGTGGTCGTGCTCGAGGAGCTCGAGCACGCAAAAGCCCGTGGCGCGCGTCTCTATGGCGAGCTGGTCGGCTATGGTGCGACCTCAGACGGTTACGACATGGTACAGCCCTCCGGCGAGGGCGCGGTACGCTGCATGCGTATGGCCATGCAGAACGGTAATGGCGAGATCGACTACATCAATCCCCACGCCACCTCGACGCCAATCGGCGATATCAAGGAGATCGAATCAATCCGGGAGGTATTCGGCAATAAGTGCCCTCCAATCAGTGCCACCAAGGCGCTCACCGGCCATTCGCTCGGCGCCGCCGGCGTGCATGAGGCGATCTACTCGCTGCTCATGATGAACAACGGCTTCATTTGTGAGTCTGCCAATATAGAGACCATCGATCCTGCCGTTGCCGACATGCCGATTGCGCGCAAACGCCAGGATAACGTGGCCATTAACACAGTGATGTCGAACAGCTTCGGTTTCGGCGGGACTAACGCCACACTGGTGTTCCGCCGGGTGGATGGGTGAAGCAGGGGAGCTGACGGAGACGTCAATCCGTAACCAGAGTAGGTGCCATGGCAACAACAAGAGATATCGCTGAGCCTCGGCCATTGATGGCGGGGAAAAGAGGGCTGGTGATGGGAGTCGCCAACGACCGGTCGATCGCCTGGGGAATCGCCCGGGTGCTGCATGGCCAAGGGGCGGAGCTCGCCTTCTCCTATCAGGGTGGCGCGTTCGGCCGCCGCGCCGTGCCGCTTGCGCAATCGATCGGCGCCAAGGTCATCGAGGAGGCCGACGTCGAGGATCTAAAGAGCGTCGAGCGTGTGTTCGAGGTGATCCGCAAAAAATGGGGTTCGCTCGATTTCGTCGTACACGCGCTTGCCTTTTCCGATCGGAACGAGCTCAAGGGTCGCTACTGCGACACCACGCGGGCGAATTTCGAGCACACCATGGTGATCTCCTGCTTCTCCTTCACCGAGGTCTCGAAGCTCGCCGCCGAACTCATGCCCAATGGCGGCTCCCTGCTCACGCTGACCTATGGCGGATCGACGCGCGTGGTGCCCTGCTACAATGTGATGGGCGTGGCCAAGGCTGCGCTTGAGGCGTCCGTGCGTTACCTCGCCTCCGATCTCGGACCGCAAAACATCAGGGTGAATGCGCTGTCGGCAGGGCCGATGCGGACGCTTGCCGGTGCCGGCATCTCGGACGCGCGCACGCTGTTCCACTTCCAACAGCGTCACGCGCCGATGCGCCGCTCGCCCACGCTCGACGAGGTCGGCGGTGCCGCGCTCTATCTCTTGTCCGACTTGTCTGGCGCTGTTACGGGGGAGGTGCATTTCGTCGATTGCGGCTACTCGACCATCGCCATGCCGAGCATCGGCGCACTCAAGGTCATCGAGCAAATCGAGGAGGCCGAGGCACCGGTTGAGAAGGCGCCCCGCGAAGCCGCCCAATAACCACGCCGGCCGAGTGCGGCATATTGAGCTAAGCCTTGGATTTGATTGAGGGAACCGAGGCGCGCAACTAGGATTGCGCGCTTGAAAGAGTAATGGAGGAAACAGGCCATGGCCGCCCATCTCATTATTGTTGCTTGTCTCGTGCCGGAGCCGCACACCTGTTCGGAGATACCTGTGCCGGACGTGACCTTGGAGGACGTGATAAGTTGTAACCATCAGGCGCGGGAGCTGTCTGAGAAGTGGCAGACCGATCACAAAGACCAGTATCTCGTCATTGCCACGAAATGCGTGAAGGCTGAGGAGAACGCGGCCGGCGGCGGCGATTCTGGAAAGACCGGGGAGCCGAGTGTCGCGCCTAACAGAGGCGATACGAACAAGCCGGCCGAGCCTGGCAAAAGCGAGACGCCTCAACAATAAGGGGGCCGAAGGGCCCCCTTAATAAATCACGATCTGTGACCGATCTTAGCTCGCGGCGGCTTCCGCCTTCTCGCGCTCCTTGCCGGTCGCTTGGTCGACGACCTTCATGGACAGCCTGACCTTGCCCCGATCGTCGAAACCGAGCAGCTTGACCCAGACAATGTCACCCTCCTTGACCACGTCGGTGACCGCCTTGGGGCGGCCGTCGGCGAGTTGCGATATATGCACGAGGCCATCCTTGGCGCCGAAGAAGTTCACGAAGGCGCCGAACTCCATCACCTTGACGACCTTGCCCTTGTAAATCTCGCCGACCTCAGGCTCCGAGGCGATCGACTTGATGCGGTTGATGGCGGCGCGGATCGATTCGGCGTTGGCCGAGGCGATCTTCACCGTGCCGTCATCGGAGATGTCGATCTTCGCGCCGGACTCGGCCACGATCTCGCGGATCACCGACCCGCCGGAACCGATCACCTCTCTGATCTTGTCGACCGGGATATGAATGGTCTCGATGCGCGGGGCGTATTCGCCGAGCTCGGGCCGGGCAGTGTTGATGGCCTTGTTCATCTCGGCGAGGATGTGCATGCGGCCGTCGCGCGCCTGGTTGAGCGCGACCTTCATGATCTCCTCGGTGATGCCGGTGATCTTGATGTCCATCTGGAGCGAGGTCACGCCCTCGGAGGTGCCAGCTACCTTGAAGTCCATGTCGCCGAGATGGTCCTCGTCGCCGAGGATGTCAGAGAGCACGGCGAAGCGCTCGGCTTCCTTGATGAGGCCCATGGCGATGCCGGCGACCGGACGCTTGATCGGGATACCCGCATCCATCATGGCGAGAGAGCAGCTGCACACCGTGGCCATCGAAGAGGAGCCATTGGACTCGGTGATCTCCGAGACGAGGCGGATGGTGTAGGGGAAGCTCTCGCGGTCAGGCAGGACCGGATGGATTGCGCGCCAGGCAAGCTTGCCGTGACCGATCTCGCGCCGGCCAGGCGAGCCAAGGCGCCCGACTTCGCCGACCGAATAGGGCGGGAAGTTGTAGTGGAGTATAAAGGTCTCTTTGTAGGTGCCCTGGAGCGCATCGACATATTGCTCGTCCTCGCCGGTGCCGAGCGTGGCGACGGCAAGCGCCTGCGTCTCTCCGCGGGTAAACAGCGCGCTGCCATGGGTGCGGGGCAGAATGCCGACCTCGCATTCGATAGGCCGCACGGTCTTGAGATCGCGGCCATCGATGCGCCTTGAGGTCTCAAGGATGTTTCCGCGCACGACTTCTTTTTCCGCTTCTTTGAAGGCGCCAGAGACTTTGGGGGCCATCGTGCCATCGTCATCGGAGGGAACAACTGCGGCAACCACCTTCTCCTTGATGGCGGCAACGCGGTCGCGGCGTTCGTGCTTGGCGGCGATGGCATAGGCCTCACGCAGCTCCGCCTCGGCCATCGTCCGCACGCGGCCAATTAACCCTGCATCTTCCTCGGCCTTCAGCTCCCAAGGCTCCTTCGCGGCGCGCTCGGCAAGGCTGACAATCGCGTCGATGACCGGCTTGAAGTGCTTCTGGCCGTACATCACGGCCCCGAGCATGACGTCTTCGGGCAGTTCCTTGGCTTCCGATTCCACCATCAGCACGGCGTCGCCGGTGCCAGCCACGACGAGGTCGAGCGAGCTTTCGCTCATCTCATCGATCATCGGATTCAGCACATATTTGCCGTCGATATAACCAACGCGTGCGGCGCCGATCGGGCCGAGGAAGGGAACGCCGGAAAGAGTCAACGCGGCAGAGGTTGCGACCATCGCCACGATGTCGGGATCATTCTCGAGATCGTGCGAGAGCACTGTGGCGACGATCTGGGTCTCGTTCTTGAAGCCCGGAGCGAAAAGGGGCCTGATCGGCCGGTCGATCAGGCGCGAGGTGAGGGTCTCCTTCTCGGTCGGGCGCCCCTCGCGCTTGAAATAGCCGCCTGGAATCTTGCCCGCGGCGAAGGTCTTCTCCTGGTAGTTCACGGTGAGTGGAAAGAAGTCGATGCCGGGTTTCTCTTCCTTGGCGGCAACGACAGTGGCGAGAACGGAGGTCTCGCCGTAAGTGGCGAGCACGGCGCCATCAGCCTGACGGGCGATGCGGCCGGTCTCTAGCCTGAGCGGGCGTCCCGCCCATTCGATTTCTACGGTTTGTTTATTCAACATGTGGATGTGTCCCAATGTGTGGGGAGAGATAGGGCCGCATCGTCAGCCTCATGGCTGACGCGCCGCCACGTTCAATCGTCGCAAGCCGAACCGCGGGAGGAGACGCCATGACGGAATGGCTGTCACCGGCGGATGCCCAACCGGTTGATGAGCTTCTGGTACCGGTCCTCGTCGGTCGACTTGACGTAGTCGAGCAGCCGGCGCCGCTGGCTCACGAGCTTGAGCAGCCCGCGCCGCGAATGGTTATCCTTGGTATGCGTCTTGAAGTGATCGGTGAGATTGGTGATGCGCTCGGTCAGGATTGCGACCTGAACTTCTGGAGAACCGGTATCGCCGGATTTGGTCGCATACTCCTTGATAAGCTCTTGCTTGCGCTCAGCGCTAATCGACATCGGATTGATCCTTGCTGTTCGAGGGTTTGTCAGGGCCGAGCCGGGATGTCGTCCAGCATGGTCGGTTCACATGCGCGGGCGAGCTGTCGATGGCGCCCATGCAATCGCTGCAATATAGGGATTATCTGCTCTGAGGCCAGAGGAATTTGCGCAAATTTCCTGAGCTTCAGCACGGCAAATTGAAGATGCGCCGGGGTTTGAGTTCCCCCTCGCTTACCTCGCCGACGGCGACGAGTGTACCCCGCGCCATCGCGTAGATCGTGCCGGCGAGGATGGGCGCATCGCGGCCGCGCAACAACACGGGCTGGCCGCGGCGGAGCCGGGCGGCATCGGCGGCACTGACGGCGAGCGCCGGAATACCGCGGAGCGCGATCTCGACTGGCTCCAGCGCTGCGACAAGGTCATCGCGGTCCGAAGCAAGCGCCTCGAGCCTTTCGACCGAAACGGCCCTGTCTTCCCCGAAAGGGCCGACACGAGTGCGGCGCAGTGCCGCGACATGGCCATGCGAGCCGAGTGCCCTGCCGAGGTCACGGGCGAGCGCCCGCACATAGGTGCCCTTGCCGCATTCTGTCTCGAGAATGCAATGGTCCTTGTCGGGGTGAGCAACGAGGGTCAGGCGGGCGATCGAAACGGGCCGCGGCTCGAGCTCGAACTGCTCCTCGTCGCGCGCGAGTTCGTAAGCGCGGGCACCCTCCACTTTGAGCGCGGAAAAGCGCGGCGGCACCTGGATTATCTCGCCGGTGAAGCGTGGAAGCGTGGCCTCGATCTCAGGGCTCGACGGCCTTCTATCGCTGCTCGCCGTTACCTTACCCTCCGCATCGTCGGTATCGGTCTCAATCCCGAAGCGGACGGTGAAGCGATAGACTTTGCTGCCTTCCACGACGAAGGGAACGGTCTTTGTCGCTTCGCCGAGAGCGATGGGGAGAACGCCGGTCGCAAGCGGGTCCAGCGTCCCTGCATGGCCCGCCTTTGCGGCATCGTAGAGACTCTTTACGAGGCCCACGGCGCGCGTCGAATTCATGCCCTTTGGCTTGTCGAAGATGAGCCAGCCATGAACAGGCGAACCTTTGCGCCGGCGGGCCATAAGTCTCGTGCTAGCCGTCCAAATCGCGCGCGACTTTGGGCGAAGCGAGCAGCTCGTCGATCCGGGCGGACGCCTCGAACGACGTATCGACCTTGAATCGGAGCTCCGGCATGAATTTCATGCTCACCTTCTTTGCCAACAGCCCGCGCAAGAATCGCTTGTGCTTCTCGAGGTGAGCGGCCGCCTCCTCGGCCTCACCCCCGCCAAGCGGGAGAACATAGACGGTAGCGAGCTTGAGGTCTGGCGACATGCGCACCTCCGGCACCGTGAGCGAGTGCCGGCTCAGTACGTCGTCCACGATTTCGCCGCGATGAAAAATCTCGGCGAGCGCATGCCGGATCATTTCGCCCACCTTGAGCTGGCGCTGGGAGGGGGGCTTGCTCTTGCTGCTCATTCTCAATCCCGTTGGACGTCATGCCCGGACTTGATCCGGGCATCCATACCGTTAGGCCCAAGCGAGCTGAAGCACCAGTGGAATGGATTGCTAGGTCCAGCCCGGCAATGACGAATCGGTGGTTTGACAGTCCTAAAGCGTGCGCTGGACGTGCTCGACCTGGAAGCACTCGATGACGTCGCCGACCCGCATGTCCTGATAGTTCTCGAAGGCCATGCCGCATTCCTGGCCAGCAACCACCTCGCGCACTTCGTCCTTGAAACGCTTCAAGGTGGAAAGCTTGCCTTCGTGCACCACGACGTTGTCGCGGATCAGCCGCACCTGGGCGCCGCGCTCGACCTTGCCCTCGGTGACGCGGCAGCCAGCCACCTTGCCCACCTTGGAGATGGTGAACAATTCGAGGATTTCGGCATTGCCGAGGAAATTCTCGCGCACCGTCGGCGCAAGGAGGCCTGACATGGCCTGGCGCATTTCGTCGACGAGGTCGTAGATGACCGCATAGTAGCGGATCTCGACGCCGTCACGCTCAGCGACCTCACGGGCCTGCGCGTTGGCGCGCACATTGAAGCCAAGCACGACCGCACCCGACGTTGCCGCGAGCGAGACATCGGATTCGGTGATGCCGCCAACGCCGGCGTGAATGATGCGGGCTCTTACCTCGTCAGTACCAAGCTTGCCGAGTGCCGTGGTGATGGCCTCGACAGAGCCCTGCACGTCGCCTTTAACGAGGAGCGGGAACTCTTTGACGCCCGCCTCCTTCAACTGATTCATCATCTGCTCGAGGCTGCCCCGGGCGCCCGCCACGGCGAGCCGCTTGCGCCGCTCGCGGGCGCGATAGTCGGTAATCTCCCGCGCACGGGCCTCGTTCTCGACGACGGCGAACTGGTCGCCAGCCTCGGGCGCGGAATCGAAGCCGAGTACCTCGACCGGAACCGAAGGCCCTGCCTGCTTCACGTGATCCCCGACATCGTTGATCAGCGCACGCACCCGGCCCCAGGCTTGCCCCGCGACAATGAGATCGCCGAGCTTGAGAGTGCCACGCTGAATAAGCGCGGTGCCCACAGGCCCGCGTCCGCGCTCGAGCTTGGCCTCGACAATCACGCCATCGGCTGGCCGGTCGGGATTGGCGGTGAGCTCGAGCACCTCGGCCTGCAAGAGGATAGCCTCGAGTAGCTTGTCGAGACCGGTCTTCTTCAGCGCCGAGACCTCGATCTCGAGCGTGTCGCCGCCCAAGCTTTCCACCACGATCTCGTGGCTCAGAAGTTCGGTGCGCACGCGCTGAGGGTCGGCGCCCGGCTTGTCCATTTTGTTGATGGCGACGATCATGGGAACGCCCGCGGCCTTGGCATGATTGATAGCCTCGACCGTCTGCGGCTTCACCCCATCATCGGCCGCGACCACGAGCACCACGATGTCAGTCACCTTGGCGCCCCGGGCGCGCATGGCGGTGAAAGCTTCGTGGCCCGGCGTGTCGATGAAGGTGATCTTCTGGCCTGACGGCGTCTCCACTTGATAGGCGCCGATATGCTGGGTGATGCCGCCAGCCTCTTGGCTCACAACATTGGTCGCTCGGATGGCATCGAGCAGCGAAGTCTTGCCGTGATCGACGTGGCCCATGATGGTAACCACCGGCGCACGGGGGACGAGATCCTCGGCGTGATCCTCTGCGCCGATGAAGCCTTCCTCGACATCGGCCTCCGACACGCGTCTGACCGTATGTCCGAATTCCTCGGCCACGAGCTGGGCGGTATCGGCGTCGATCACGTCGGTGATCTTGTGCATGGCGCCGTCCTTCATCAGGTACTTGATGACATCGACGCCACGCTCGGCCATGCGATTGGCGAGCTCCTGGATTGTGATTACTTCAGGGACGACCACCTCGCGCTGAATCTTCTGTTGCGCCTGCGGTCCGATCGTTTGCTTCTTCTGGCGCTCCTGGCGGCGCTTGAGCGAAGCGAGGCTCCGCTGCCGCTGCTCCTCGTCGAGCGCGTTGGTGATGGTCAGACGGCCGCGGACTCTGCGCTCCTCGCCGCGCCGGGGTGCCACAGGGCTCTTCTTGTGGCGGGCGTCGGGTGTGCGCGTCGGCTCTTCCACCTCTTCTTTCAAGAGATGCTTGCGCGCGGTCTCCTCGCCCTTCTGGCGCGCTTTGGCCTCGGCCTGATGGCGCTCATCCTCCTTGCGCTTGCGCTCCTCGGCTTCTTGACGCTCTTTCGCACGCTGCTCCTGCGTCACCGTCTGGACGGCGGCAATCTGCTCGGCTCGTGCGCGCTCGGCGGCCTCGCGCTGACGCGCGTCGGCGAGCGCACGCGTGCGCGCGTCCTTCTCCTCCTCGGAGAGTTGCGGCAGCACGACACGGGCACGATTGGCCTGAGCTTCGTCTTGAACGGGCTTGGGAGCAGGCGTCTCTGCCGTGCGCGGTGCGGGCTTTGCCTTGGGCTCCTCGACCGGTTGCTGGGAAGGCCCCGCGCCGAGCGACCGACGCTTCTTCTTCTCGACTAGAACGGACTTCGAGCGTCCATGGCTGAAGCTCTGACGCACATGGCCGGATTCAACGGTACGGCGCACGTTAAGCGTCATCTTGCGCCCGCTGCGTGCGGTCTTGCCTTCGGTCTCGTTCGTCTCACTCATTCGTTGTTCGTATCCAATCATTCGGGTTTCTGAATGCGGCGCTGCCCTTGCGGTAGCGCTCAAGCCGCGAGGCCGCCGCAAGAACCTTTAGAGCCGCTCCACCCTGGATTAGGGCAGCATGTATCACATTTGTCCGGCCCGATGCCAAACCCAATTCATCCACGGTGAAGACGCGGACGGCGGGAAGGCTCGTTCCGCCTTTCTTTCCGCGGAGTTTGGCGTCGAGCTTGCGGCAGCCGTCGTCGGCCGCCTCCCGCGCATGAACAAGGGCGATAACCCGGCCTTTGGCGATCGCTTCTTCAACCTTGGCATAGCCGAAAACCACTTCGCCAGCCTTGTTGGCGAGCGAAAGCGCAGAAATCGCCGCCTCGGCGAGAAGCTTGTCGACCTGGGCATCCAGCCCTTGAGGCGCTCTGGCCTCTTGCTTGAAGGCCCGAGCGAAGGCGTTGCGCCTTAACGCTTCGGCAACCGTATCGCGCGCCGCAGTAAGCCACACGCCGCGTCCCGGCAGCTTTTCCTTGAGGTCGGGGACCACAGCCCCATCTGGGCCGAGCACGAAGCGGATCAGCTCGTCCTTGGGCCTAAGCGCGCGGGTAACGGCGCAGCGGCGGACGGTGTCCGCCGTTTCGCGATCTTGGTCTCGCTCCGGCGCCACTTGCCGCAAAGGCCTGGTCTCCTTGCCTGATCATTAGTGGCCTGCGCTCTGGCTCGGCCCACCGGCCGACGAGTCGCCTTCGACCGGAGTTGCGGCCTCGCCCTCAGCCTCAGAAGGCTCGGGCTCAGGCTGTGCTTCCTCGATCCAGCCGGCCTTCACGCGCGCCGCGATGATCACCTCCTCGATCTGCTCCCGCGTGAGGCGGAACGAATCGAGGATGCCTTCATGCCGGACGGCCTCTTTATCCTTACCGCGCTCGGTCCAGCCCGCGAGGTCGTCGGTCGCACAATCGGCGAGGTCCTCGACGGTCTTGATGTTGTTCTCGCCGAGTGCGACCAGCATCGCAGTGGTGACGCCGGGCACTTCCCCGACTTCGTCGGCGACGCCGAGCGTCTTGCGCTTGGCGTCAAGCGCCGCCTCGATCTTCTCGAGATGCTCGCGGGCCCGGGTCTGAATCTCGGCCGCGGTGTTCTCGTCGAAGCCCTCGATCGATGCGATCTCCGACGGCTCGACGAAAGCCACCTCCTCGACCGAGCTGAAGCCCTCCGAAGCGAGCAGCTGCGCGATGACCTCGTCGACGTCGAGCGCCTCCATGAAGGTCTGCGAGCGCTCCGCGAACTCGGCCTGGCGCCGCTCGGACTCAGAGGCCTCGGTCATGATGTCGATGTCCCAGCTGGTGAGCTGGGAAGCGAGCCTGACATTCTGCCCCTTGCGTCCGATGGCAAGCGAGAGCTGCGGATCGGGCACCACGACCTCGATACGCTCGGCATCCTCATCGAGCACGACCTTGACTACCTCGGCAGGGGCGAGCGCGTTCACAATGAACGTCGCGGCATCTGACGACCATTGGATGATGTCGATCTTCTCGCCCTGCAGCTCATTCACCACCGCCTGCACGCGGCTTCCACGCATGCCGACGCAGGCGCCGACCGGGTCGATAGAGGCGTCGCGCGACACCACCGCAATCTTGGCGCGGCTGCCAGGATCGCGCGCCACTGACTTGATGGTGACGATGCCCTCATAGACCTCCGGCACCTCTTGCGCGAACAGCTTCGCCATGAATTCGGGATGGGTGCGGGATAGGAAGATCTGCGGCCCGCGCGGCTCGCGCCGTACGTCATAGACATACGCGCGGATGCGGTCGCCGTAGCGGAAATTCTCGCGCGGCAGCGTCTCGTCGCGGCGCACGATGGCCTCGGCGCGACCGAGGTCGACGATGACGTTGCCATACTCGGCGCGCTTGACGATGCCGTTCACGATCTCGCCGACGCGATCCTTGTATTCCTCATATTGGCGCTCGCGCTCGGCCTCGCGCACCTTCTGCACGATGACCTGCTTTGCATTCTGCGCGGCGACCCGGCCAAAATCGAGCGGGGGCAGGGGTTCGGCAATGAAGTCGCCGACCTGCGCCGCCGGATTGCGCCGGCGCGCCTCCTCGACTGAAACCTGCGTCGCTTCCATGGTGACCTGCTCGACAACCTCGAGGAGCCGCGCGAGCCTGATCTCTCCGGTCTTTGGGTCGACCTCGGCCTTGATCTCGTTCTCGCTGCCGTAGCGGGACTTCGCCGCCTTCTGGATCGCGTCCTCCATGGCGGTGATCACCACTTGGCGATCGATCGCCTTCTCGCGCGCGACCGCGTCGGCGATCTGCAGCAGCTCCAGCCTATTGGCGCTTACGCCTGCCTGAGCCATGTCTTTTGCCTCCGATCTCTATTCGTCGGGCTTCGCGACTTCTCGCGGCCCGGGTTGAATCTCAATGTTTCTTGCCAGCAAGGTCGGCCCTGAAGCTGTCCATGTCGACGACGAGCTTCGCCTCGCTGATGAGCGAGAAGGGAAGGCCGATCGTCACCAATTCGGCCTTGCCCTCTAGCTCAATTCTGAGGCGCGCCTCGTCATCCTCCACGCCCTCGATCACGCCCCTGAAACGTTTGCGCCCGTCTACCAGCTCTTTCAGCTCCACCTTGGCTTCGTGACCCGCCCACCACGCAAAGTCGCTCGGTCGCACCAATGGCCGGTCGATACCGGGAGAGGAAACCTCGAGCCGATATTGGCCGGGCATCGGATCGTAGGCGTCGAGCACCGGGGACAGCCTGCAGCTGATCGTGGCGCAATCCTCGACAGTCATCTCTCCCGTTGGCCTCTCGGCCATGATCTGCACCGTGCCTCCGTCCCGCCCCGAAACCTTGACCCTCACCAGCCGGAAGCCCAGTTCCTCGAGCACGGGCTCGGCGAGATCGGCGATCACCCGGGCCGGCCCCGTCTCGCGGGCGAATCTTCGGTCAGTGGCGGCAGGGCTCGACATCGGGCCACACTCCTCAGGAAGCCGAGGAGACTAGGAGCCTAACAAAAAGGAGCGGGCGGCAAGCCCACTCCTGATCAAAACCAATCATGAGTTCGGACTTAATATACGAGCTTTTTCCGCGGTTTCAAGCGCCTTCGCGGGCCGGGAGGCGCCGCTTAGGGGGAACCCATCACCGCCTTCTCGATGCGCTCGAAGTCATTGATGCGCTCATAGGAGAGAGCGCAGAGACATGACGAATAATTGCCGCCAATCGAGGTGCCGCCGAAGGCGAGGCTGTCCTCGAACGTGCAGCTCGCATCGCGATAGGCGATCTATTGCTTCTGCGCGTCCTTGAGATAGCCGAGCTGAACCTCGGGGCTTTGGCCCATGTCCTTGGCGTCGGCACGGACCGCATCCTGCAGCTTCTTATAGCTGTCGTTCAGGAGTTGATCCGCCCTGTCCGCGGCGCGCACGACGCAGGCTTTATATTCGGGATTGGAATGTGTGCTGTCGGCGCAAGTCTGATAGCAAGTCGCGACGATGTCGGTCCCCGCCATGGCTGCAACGGGCATCAGCACGATCGTCATAACCATCCAAGCGACGCGCATCAGCCCCTCCGGATTAGACCCGCTTGAATCTCAAATAGACAGGCTTCCGGCCCTCGCTCAAGGCCTTCCGCTCGTAGCGGGTCTCAGGCCAATCAGCGGGCCGCATGCGCCAGTCCGATGGCCGTTCGGCGAGCCAAGTGAAGTCACGACTCCGGCCGATGGCAGCAAGCGCATGTGCTGCGTAATCGCCGCTGTCGCTCGCAAATCTAAGCTCGCCGCCGGGCGCCAGTACGCGAGCGAAGTGCTCTATGGTCTCCGGCGAGATGAGCCTGCGCTTGAGGTGCCGCTTTTTCGGCCAAGGATCAGGAAACAGAATAATGAGCCGAGAAACTCCGCTCTCGGGAAGCCAGCCAAGCACCTCGCGCGCGTCGCCGTCATGGACCCTAATCGTCTTGACCCTACTCGTCTCGATCGCACCGAGCAGGCTCGCCACCCCGTTGACGAACGGCTCGCAGCCGATGAATCCGATATCTATGTGGTGCCCTGCCTGAAAAAGGAGATGCTCGCCAGAGCCGAATCCTATTTCGAGCCAAACCTCTCTGACTAGCACCGGGAAGAGGTCTTGCAGACACTTCGGAGCAGGGGCCTTGAGGTCGAGTTTAAGCTTCGGCAGGAGGTCGGCAATGAGGCGCTCTTTCCGAGCGCTCAGGGGCTTGGCCTTGCGCCGGCCATAGGACCTGAGCGGCTTAACCTCGGCGGTCGGACGTGTCTGCGGCGCCAATTCACGCACCATTGTCATGCCCGCGCAGGCGGGCATCCAGTAACAACTGGCCTTCGTTGCCGATAGCTCTGTGATTACTGGATCGCCCGGTCAAGCCGGGCGATGACAATAAGGCTAAGGATGAAGCGGTTAGGTCAGCTCGGCGCGGATCGGCTCGACGAGATCGAGTCGCTCCCACGAAAAGCCGCCATCATTGTCGGGCTGGCGTCCAAAATGGCCATAGGCAGCCGTGCGCTCGTAGATCGGGCGGGAGAGCTTGAGATGCTCCCTGATGCCGCGCGGGCTCAAATCCATGACTTGGTGCAAAGCCTGCTCAAGCTTGCCCTCGGCGACGCTGCCAGTGCCATGCAGGTCCACATAGAGCGAGAGAGGCTGGGATACGCCGATCGCGTAGGAGACCTGCAGTGTGCATTTATCGGCGAGCCCGGCGGCGACCACATTCTTAGCGAGATAACGCGCGGCATAAGCGGCTGAGCGGTCGACCTTGGTCGGATCCTTGCCTGAGAAGGCGCCCCCGCCATGGGGCGCCGCGCCGCCATAGGTGTCCACGATGATCTTGCGGCCGGTGACGCCGCAATCGCCGTCTGGACCGCCGATTACGAACCGCCCTGTGGGATTGACGTAGAACTTCGTGTGACCGTTCACCCAGCCCTTCGGCATCACCTCATCGACGAAGCCGCGCACGATCTCCTTGACGCGTTCCTGGCTTACGTCCTCGCCATGCTGGGTCGAGACCACGATGGAATCGGCGCGCACCGGCTTTCCGTTCTCGTAGGCGAGTGTCACCTGGCTCTTCGCGTCAGGCCCTAGCTCAGGCATGCGACCCGTATGCCGCGCCTTGGCCATCTCATGCAGGATCCGGTGGGCGTAGAAGATCGGCGCCGGCATGAGCGGCTCGGTCTCGCGGCAGGCAAAGCCGAACATGATGCCCTGATCGCCCGCGCCCTCGTCCTTCTTGGTCCCGGCATCGGCGTCGACGCCGCGGGCAATGTCGGCAGACTGCTCGTGCACATAATATTCGAACTCGGCCAGGTCCCAGTGGAATCCCTTCTGCTCATAGCCGATCTCGCGCACCGCACGGCGCGCCGCCTGCTCGATCAGCTCGGGGGTCATCGTCTCGGGCCCGCGCACCTCGCCGGCCATCACGATGCGGTTGGTGGTCACGAGCGTTTCGATAGCGACCCGCGAATGGGGATCGGCAGCAAGATAGAGATCGACCACCGCGTCGGAGATGCGGTCGCACACTTTGTCGGGGTGACCCTCCGACACGGATTCGCTGGTAAAGACGTAATTTGTCCGGGACACTTGACCCACCCTGTTTCGAGTGAAGACAGGCGGCCGGATGACCGCCTTCGTTTCTCGCAAACCACAGGGCGCGTGGCGGGTCAAGCCCGCCGTCCAGCTCGAGACTGAGGCCAATCAGACTTAGGAGGTGCTGCCAGATCCCCTCAGGGCGCGCACCAGATCGACGACGCTCTTGCGAACCTTGGGATCGCCGATCTTCACGAAGGCGCGGTTGAGCTCGAGCCCTTCGCGACTATTCAGAAACTCGAGGATGAAGGCTTCGGAGTCCGGCTCGGCCATCCCGCGCACTGCGTTACCGTCGCCCGTGTAAGGCGCTTCTTCGAAGAAGAATTGAACGGGGACGTCGAGGATTTTCGAGATTTGAAACAGCCGGCTAGCGCCGATGCGGTTCACGCCCTTCTCGTATTTCTGCACCTGCTGAAATGTAAGGCCCATGCTCTCGCCGAGGCGCTCCTGACTCATGCCAAGCAGCATGCGTCGCAATCGAACTCGGCTGCCGACGTGTGCGTCAACGGGATTAGGCTTCTTGCCTGCCATTAGCTTTCTCGCAATCAACATTGAGTTTGAAAATTCGAAGCTGACTCATATTCTTGATGAAACTGCCATACTGGTCGTTCTTAAGCGGTGCGGTTTGCCTCCGTCAAGCACGCAGGAGCCGCACCCCGTATTTGTCCGGGATGCGTTACTTCGTCCAATGAGACGATTGCACGCGACAGGCGAGCCATGCGGCAAAAGCCAACACAATGGTAGAAATTTCCAGAACAAATCCGAATTGAGCGAAGAAAGTCGATGAACCCACTTTGGGCAGGTCGACATCAATGACGCCTTTCTCGCCAAGACTAATCTTGGCGAGAATTCTGCCGTAAGGATCGATCAGTGCCGAGATACCCGTATTGGCGGCCCGGGCGAGAGGTAATCCTTGCTCGACGGCGCGGACTTGGGCCTGATGGAAGTGCTGATAAGGACCGGAGCTCGATCCAAACCACGCGTCGTTGGTGACGTTGAGCAGCCAGCCCGGTCTCGCCGAGCTCTTGGTCACGTCATCAGGAAAAATGATCTCGTAGCAGATGAGCGGGCTTGCCGGCGGCGCTCCGGGGATGGAGAGAAGCCGCGGGCCGGCACCTGAGCTGAAGCCGCCGCGCACACCGGTAAGCTGCATGATGCCGAGGCTTTCCATGAAGTCCTGGAAAGGAAGGTACTCACCAAAGGGAACGAGATGCATCTTGTCGTAGCTCGAGACGACGCGGCCCCGATCGTCGATTGTGAGCAGACTGTTATAGATGCGTGTCTGGCCAAGCGTGCCTTTTGCATCGCGTTCTTCGGTGAGCCTGGCAGAGCCTACGACGAGAGACGTTCCTTCGGGCAGCGCCGCTCCGATCGCTTCGAGAGCGTCGGGAGAGTCGGCGAGAAGGAACGGAACGGCTGTCTCTGGCCAAATCACGATATTGATACCGGCAAGCCCGTCGCTGCCCGACTTGGTGAGGTCGAGATAGTCTGTAAAGATCTCGGCACTATTCTCTGGCCGCCACTTGTCTGCCTGATCGACATCGGCCTGCACGATACGAAGCCGGATGCCGGTGCTGTCTTGCGCCGCCTCGGCAAGCCTGTGCTCACCCCACACGTAGCCCAACCCGAGCAGAACCAAGAGGACAGCAGCGAGCCCCAAGCCGGCTCTGCCCGCCTGAAGATTTGAGCCCTCCGGCGCCGTAATGGCGGCGGGACTGGCGAAAAGGAGGACGGCGAGCAGGCTAAGGGCGTAAACCCCGAACACCGAGGCGAGCTGCATCATCGGCAGCGCGCCGAGAAGAGCATAACCAACGAGGTTCCACGGCAGCCCGGTCAGCACGTGCCCGCGCGCGTACTCAGCAAGGCCGAAGGCAAAAGCAAGGGCAAAGACCCGGCCGATGCCAGGGAGCCAAAGCAGCATGGCAAACGCTGCGGCCGCCGCTGAGAACAGGGCCATCCCCGAGGGCATCGCCGTCATGACGAACGGGATCAGCCAGGCGTGGCGCCAAGGCTCTACCAGGAAGGCCTCGGCGATCCAGTAAAGCCCCGCGAGGAAATATCCGAAGCCGAACCAGAACCCCACCAAGCTTGCGCATTTCAACCTGCCGGCACGCTGGGGATGGACGGCGTGGCAGCCGTCAAGCAGCCAAACCAGTCCACCAAAGCTTATAAAGAGGATCGGCCAAGCATGAACCGGTGCGAAGGCGAGCACCGAGATTGCGCCGAGGAACGCCGCAAAAAAGGCGCGGCGGACGCCTTGCAGGCTCGCGACCAAGGTCGCAATGCGTAATCCACCGACATGATCTGCATGCGGCACGTCTTGCTTCGACACACCCCCGTTGAGCGAACTCACGCGCTTTCGGCCTGTCCGGTCTCGGCTGCGGGCGGGAGGTGGATTCGGAGCTTCTTGATCCGGCGTGGGTCGGCGTCAAGCACCTCGAACTCGATGCCGCTCGGATGCTGGACGAGCTCGCCACGCGCCGGGATCCGTCCCGCAATCGCAAAGACGAGGCCGCCAAGCGTATCGACCTCTTCCTCCTGCTCTTCGGAAGCGAGTTCGAGCCCGAGATGCTTCTCGAGGTCAGAGATCGGCGTGCGCGCGTCGGCGACAAGCCCAAGTCGCGGGTCTGACTTGATCAAAGGCTCGTCCTCGACGTCGTGCTCGTCGGCAATGTCGCCGACTACCTCCTCGACCAGATCCTCGATCGAGACGAGACCGTCGGTGCCGCCATATTCGTCGACCACCAACGCAAGATGGAGGCGCGTTGTTTGCATCTTGAGCAGGAGATCGAGCACCGACATCGAGCCCGGCACGTATAGAATCTCGCGCAGGATATTGATCGAGGCGATGTTGCGTCCGAGATCGACCTTGCCGAGATTGAGGCTTCCCTCTTTGCACGCTTCCGCTTCCGATGTGATCCACGACATCAGGTCGCGGATGTGAACCATGCCACGCGGATCGTCGAGGGTCTCGTGATAGACTGGCACCCGCGAATGCTCGGCTTGGCGGAAGACGCCCATGAGGTCGGCGACGCTGATTGTGTCATCCACCGCAATGATATCTGCGCGCGGCACCATGACGTCCTCGATCGTGAGCGTGCCGAGACGGAGGATGCGGCGGAGCATGCTGCGCTCTTGTGAGCTCAGCGTGTCGCTCTTGCTGCGGGCGAGCGCATCCTCGATCAGCTCACGGAGATCGGGCTCTTCGCCGAGGCCGAAGGTCTGAAGCAGGCGCTCGAACCACGATGCCTCCTCGTCGGTCGGGCGAGCCTCCTCGGGTTTAAGATCGTTGTCGATGCTCGGGGCATTGCTCATGGTGAGACCTCCGCAGGCGTATCCTGCTGCTCCGCGTAGGGATCCGTGATTCCAAGCGTGGCGAGCGCCGTCCTTTCGAGGGCTTCCATCTGTTCGGCCTCATCGTCATCCATGTGATCGCGGCCAAGCAGGTGGAGCAGGCCATGGATGACGAGGTGAGAAACGTGATCGGCGAGTGAGATGCGGGCCTTGTGCGCTTCGTCGCATATCGTCTCATAAGCGAGCACGACATCACCGAGCGGACCAGGCTCTGCCAGTTGATCGCTGGCGGGGAAGGACAGAACGTTGGTCGGCGCGTCCTTGCCGCGCCATGCGCGGTTAAGCTCCCTCATTTCCGCATCGTCGGTGAGAAGGATCGTAACCTCGTAGATTCCGTGCCCGGGCGGGGGAGCGGTCAAGAACGCCGCCCGCGCCGCGCGCTTGAGCAGGGCGTCGTTCAGCGCGGGACGCCAAGCCTCAGCGTGGCGGAGAACATCGACCTCGAGCTTTGGGCTCGAAGAGGGCGCCGGCCTTTTGCGACTAGGGCCACCGTCAGCCATCGCGCTCACCACGGAGCGGGGCCTGCTCGTAGGCATCGACGATCTTGCCGACGAGCTCGCGGCGCACGACATCGGCCCTGGCGAAGGCGATATGGTCGATTTCCTCGATGCGCTGCAACAATGCGATCGCCTCGAGCAGACCTGAGTCTTTGCCTGGCGGAAGATCGACCTGGGTCGGGTCGCCGGTGACGATCATCTTGCTTTCTTCGCCAAGCCGCGTGAGGAACATCTTGAGCTGCACCGGGGTGCAGTTCTGCGCCTCATCGAGAATAATAATGGCGTGCGAAAGAGTGCGGCCGCGCATGAAGGCGAGCGGTGCAATCTCGATGACGCCAGTGGCAATACCGCGCTCCACACGCTCAGGCGGAAGCACGTCGTAAAGCGCGTCGTAGAGTGGGCGCAGATAAGGATCGACCTTCTCGCGCATGTCGCCAGGTAGGAAGCCCAGTCGCTCGCCGGCCTCGACCGCGGGGCGCGAGAGGATGAGCCGGTCGCATCTGCCGCTTTCGAGGTAAGCCGCCGCGAAGGCCACGGCAAGATAGGTCTTGCCGGTGCCGGCCGGACCGGTTGCAAAGACGAGGTCGTTACGTTGCAACGATGCGAGATACGCGCTTTGCGCCGGCGTACGCGCCGTGATGAGGCGCTTCCGTGTGCGGATCTGCTGCGCCTCTGGACGATCATCGCCGGGCCCCGGACTTTCGGCCGGTTCGTAGGTGCGCGCGTGCCGGATGGCGCCGACCACCTCGCCCACCCCGATCATCTCGCCTTGCGCCAGCCGGCCGTATAGCTGCTCCAGCACCGACTTCGCCGTGGCAGTCGAGGCCTCCGGACCCCGCAGGCTGACCGCATTGCCGTTAACTACCGCCTCGATGCCAAGTCGATCCTCGAGCACGGCGAGATTGGCGTCGTAATCGCCAAGGAGATCGCGTACCAGTCTGATGTCGTCGAAAAATACGACCGTCGGCTCGCCGCCGCCATTGACTTGCGCGGCGGCAGAGCGCTTCAGCGCCGCTCCGCGTCCGCGTGCCAAGGATGATTTTCTGATGCTGGCCTTGTTGCTCACACGGCCGCCTGAGCTGGCTCGCGCCATTCAAACCCCGATTTTATGACACCGGTGAGACTGTTCGGGCTCGCCGCCACGATGTCAACTGCGGCAATCCCGCCGATCAGCTCGTCGGGTCCCTCCACGTGAACCGCCTGTAGGTAAGGAGAACGCCCAGCGATCTGCCCTGGTTTCCTGCCCCTTCCTTCGAACAGGATTTCAAGGCTGCGGCCGATGGTTTTCCGGTCAAATTCATGCCGGTCCTTGTCGAGCAGGGTCTGCAAAACATGGAGGCGCTCGCGCTTAGCCTCTTCGGGCACTTGATCTTCGACCTTCGCCGCAGGCGTTCCCGGCCGGGCGCTATATTTGAATGAGAAGGCCTGGGCGAAGCGGGCGCGGGCGGCAAGCGCGAGCGTGGCCTCGAAATCCTGGTCGGTCTCGCCAGGAAAGCCCACGATGATGTCGGTCGATAGTGCGATGTCCGGCCGCGCGCGCCGCACCTTGCCGATCAGATCCTCGTATTCGGCGGCTGTATGCCGCCGGTTCATCGCCTTGAGGATGCGGTCAGAGCCGGCCTGGAAAGGCAGGTGGAGATAGGGCATCAGCTTCGGCTCTTCGGCGAAGAGTGCGATTAGCTCATCATCCATGTCGAGGGGATGGCTAGTCGTGTAGCGCAATCGATCGATGGCCGGATTCTCTGCAAGCCACCTCAGCAGTTTCGCAAGAGACCACGGCCTGCCGTCAGGATCGGCGCCGTGATAGGCATTGACGTTCTGCCCAAGCAACGTGATCTCGCGCACGCCAGTCGCAGCAAGGCTTTCAGCCTCGGCGATAATCTCGGCGGGAGCGCGAGAGAATTCGGCGCCGCGCGTATAGGGCACGACGCAGAAAGTGCAGAATTTATCGCAGCCTTCCTGCACGGTGAGGAAGGCCGTGGCCCGCGGTTTCGCCTTGGAGCGCTGCGGCAGATGGGCAAACTTGTCCTCGGCGGGGAACTCTGTCGCCACGATGTCAGCATCGGCGCCGCGCGCCTTGCCGACGAGATCGGCAAGACGATGATAGCTCTGGGGCCCGACCACGATGTCGACCACGGAAGCGCGAGCGATGATTTCGTGGCCCTCGGCCTGAGCCACACAACCTGCAACCGCAATCAAGGTGTCGAGGCCTTCAGCCTTGCGCCGCTCTTTTTCGATCCGCACTCGACCGAGCTCTGAATAGACCTTCTCGGCAGCCTTCTCTCTGATATGGCAGGTATTGAGGATGACGAGATCCGCCTCTGCGAGATCCTGCGTCAACGCATAGCCTTGCGGCTCGAGCGCCTCGGCCATGCGCTCGGAATCGTAGGCATTCATCTGACAGCCGAAAGTCTTGATATGCAGCTTTTTGGGCAATTTTTTCTCACGCGGCTTCCGCCGTCTCTCGTTTGATGGGCAACGCGCCCGTTTTCGTCAAGGGCTCCGACTGGCGCACGGGTACGACGCCGCATTGATTTGCCAGGGCGAAGCAGTTATCTACCCGACATATCAGATCGGGTTTCCGGCCTTCTTAGGTGATTTCGCAAAAAGCAAAATATGCCCTCCGGGCCCTCGTCGCCCTAGCCCGCGCGGGCGACTCTATGATGATCGGCGAGATTGCAGGGAAGGAGAGGATCCCGCGCAAGTTCCTCGAGCAGATCCTTCTTGAGTTGAAGCGCCATGGCATCGTGATGAGCCGAAGGGGCAAGCTCGGCGGCTATGCGCTGCTGATGCCCGCAGACCAGATTACGTTCGGCCAGGTCCTACGCATTCTCGATGGCCCGCTCGCCCCGCTTCCTTGCTTGAGCCGCATAGCGTATCGGCGCTGCCCCGACTGTCGTACCGAGGAGGATTGCGAGATCAGGCATGTCTTTGCCGGCGTTGCGAATTCTGCCCGAACGGTGCTCGACCGCACGACCATTGCCGACGCTATTACCAGCCCTGGGGATGCTAAATCCGCAGCCGTCGAGCCGGTCTCTTAAAGCGCTTTCCTTCTAAAAATCGAACCTCGGGACCGTTTTCCGGAAACAATTTTCGCTGCGCCACCGTTCTTTAGCGAAGCCGATTGCCCGGGGAGGAAAATATGGTATGGTCCCCCCTTGATAAACACTACCAAGCAGATAGAGTTTCGGGTGTTATCACAGAGGAGATACTTCCATGAGAGTTCGAAGCACCCTTGCCGCCAGCGCGGCGCTTATTCTGGGTACGCTGACGGCGAGCGCTGTGCTCGGTGCCGACACTACCCTTCTCAACGTCTCCTACGATCCGACCCGCGAGCTCTACAAGGCGGTCAACCAGGCCTTCATCAAAGACTACAAGGCAAAGACTGGAGAGAATATCTCGATCGAGCAGTCGCATGGCGGCTCAGGCAAGCAGGCCCGAGCCGTGATTGACGGCCTCCAGGCCGACGTCGTGACGCTCGCTCTCCAGGGAGATATCGATCAAATCGCCAAGGCTGGAAAGATCAAAGCCGACTGGCAGAAGCGCCTCCCGGACAATTCAGCTCCTTACACCTCGACCATCGTTTTCCTTGTCCGAAAGGGCAACCCCAAGAACATCAAGGACTGGGATGATCTCATCAAGGACGGGGTCCAGGTCATCACGCCGAATCCCAAGACCTCGGGCGGAGCCCGCTGGAACTACCTCGCAGCGTGGGCTTATGCGGACAACAAGTTCGGTCATAGCGAAGATCAGAATAAGGAGTTCATCAAGAAGCTCTACACCAACGTGCCTGTACTCGACACCGGCGCACGCGGCTCGACCACGACCTTCGCCCAGCGGGGTATTGGCGATGTGCTTCTCGCTTGGGAGAACGAGGCCTTCCTCGCCCTCGACGAGCTTGGCGCCGACAAGTTCGAGATCGTCGTCCCGTCGCTCTCGATCAAGGCCGAACCGCCAGTCGCCGTGGTCGACGAGGTGGTGGATGCCAAGGGCACGCGGAAGGCGGCTGAGGCCTATCTGAACTTCCTCTATACGCCGGAAGCGCAGAAGATCATCGCCCACAACTACTATCGTCCCGCCGATCCCAAATCTGCTGATCCGAAAGACCTCGCGCGCTTCCCCGAGGTGAAGCTCGTGTCGATCGACGACCCGCTATTCGGCGGCTGGGCTAAAGCGCAGCCGAAGCATTTCGACGAGGGCGGCATCTTCAATCAGGTCTATCAGCCGAAATCGACGAACTGAGTCGACGCCAATGGCCGGCGCCCGCGGCCTAGCGTTGAAGCGACCGAGCGCCATCCCAGGTTTCGGGTTGGCGCTCGGTTTCACTTTGACGTATCTCAGCCTGATCGTTCTCATCCCGCTCGCCGGTCTGGTGCTGAAGTCGGCGACGCTCGGTTTTAGCGGCTTCTGGGATGTCGTGACCGGTCCCCGGACGCTTGCCGCGCTAGAGTTGAGCTTCTTTACGTCCTTGGCGGCGGCGACCGTCAATGCTGTCTTTGGCGTCATCATCGCCTGGGTTCTGATCCGCTATCGGTTTCCCGGCAGGCGGCTGCTCGACGCCTTCGTGGACCTTCCCTTCGCCCTGCCGACCGCCGTAGCTGGCATCGCTCTCACGGCGATCTACGCGCCCAATGGCTGGATCGGTAGCCTGCTTGACCCGTTTGGCATCAAAGTCGCGTACACCCGCTTTGGCATTGCCATTGCGCTTATCTTCATAGGTCTGCCCTTCGTCGTACGCACTGTGCAGCCGGTTCTGGAGGAGTTCGATCGCGAGCTCGAGGAGGCATCGGCGACGCTAGGCGCCAATCGCAGGCAGACCGTATTCCGCGTGATGCTTCCAAGCTTGATGCCTGCCATCCTTACCGGCTTTGCCCTCGCGCTTGCCCGCGCTGTGGGCGAATACGGATCGGTGATCTTCATCGCCGGCAACATGCCCTTCTATTCCGAGATCGCCCCTCTCCTCATAATCATCAGGCTCGAAGAGTTCGGCTACGCGCAGGCCGCCGCGATTGGCACGGCGATGCTTTTGATCTCGTTCGGTCTCCTCCTGTTCGTGCACTTGGTGCAAGCCTGGCAGCGCCGGAGGTTCGGCAATGGCTGATGTCGCCGTGAGCCCGAGCGTTGTGCTATCACTGCGAGGGCCGAGCGTCACCACGGAGAAGCCTGCGGTCCGTGTCACGCTGATCGTGATCTCCGTGATCTTCCTCGGCGTTTTTCTGCTGTTGCCGCTTGCCGCTGTGTTCGTCGAGGCGTTCAGGGCGGGAGTTGGCGCTTATTTCGCCGCCATCACCGAGCCCGACGCCCTTTCCGCAATCAAGCTCACGCTGCTGGTTGCAGCGATCGCGGTGCCATCCAACGTCATCTTCGGTTTGGCGGCATCATGGGCGATCGCGAAATTCGAATTTCGCGGCAAGAGCGTGCTGAACTCGCTGATCGACCTGCCCTTCTCGGTCTCGCCGGTTATTTCTGGCCTCATCTACGTGCTCCTCTTTGGAGCGCAAGGCTATTTCGGCCCGTTCCTCAGGAGCGAAGGCATCCAAATTATTTTCGCCCTTCCGGGCATCGTGCTTGCCACAATCTTCGTCACCTTTCCTTTCGTCGCCCGCGAGCTCGTGCCGCTGATGCAGGAGCAAGGAACCCAGGACGAGGAGGCCGCATTGTCGCTCGGGGCAAGCGGCTGGAAGACCTTTTTCAAGGTGACGTTGCCCAATATCCGCTGGGCGTTGCTCTACGGCGTGGTGCTGTGCAATGCCCGAGCGATGGGCGAATTTGGCGCTGTCTCGGTTGTCTCGGGCCACATCAGAGGCAAGACCAACACCATGCCGCTGCACGTCGAGATTCTCTACAACGAGTACAATTTCGCTGCGGCGTTCGCCGTCGCCTCGTTGCTGGCGCTGCTCGCCCTCGTGACCCTCGTGATCAAGATCACGCTCGAGTGGCGCTACGCCGACCAAATTGTCGCCTCCCGCCGCCACTAGCGAGAAAACCATGGACGCTCGGGTCACAAATGAGGTGAATTATCCAGCCGCGGGGTTGGATCGCGGAATAGGGGCGGCGCCACGGGACAAGATCGTGGACGTATCGGTCGAAAACGTCGTCAGGCTTTTCGGCGCAACGGCGGCGCTGCATGGGGTTTCGCTCGACATCACCGCGGGCGAGCTGGTGGCGCTGCTCGGGCCGTCGGGCTCGGGCAAGACCACTCTGCTTCGCATTCTCGCCGGACTCGACGTACCAACCGCTGGTCGAGTGCTGTTCGACGGGGAGGACGCGCTGAAGCTCACGGTGCAGGAGCGCAATGTCGGCCTCGTGTTCCAGAACTACGCTCTGTTCCGCCACATGACGGTACTCGAGAATATCGGCTTCGGCCTGCGCGTGCGGCCCCATGAGCGGCGGCCGAGCCGGAAGGAGATCAAGCGCCGCGCGCTCGAGCTGCTCGACTTCGTCCAGCTCTCTGGTCTCGAGAAGCGTTACCCGTCGCAACTGTCGGGAGGTCAACGTCAACGCGTGGCTTTTGCCCGGGCACTTGCCATCGAGCCACGCCTGCTTCTCCTCGATGAGCCGTTCGGCGCGCTCGATGCCAAGGTGCGCCGTGACCTTCGCCGTTGGCTGCGCGAGATCCACGACAAGACCGGACACACCACGGTGTTCGTCACGCACGACCAGGAGGAGGCGCTCGAGCTCGCCGACCGGGTGGTGGTGATGAGCGAAGGCAAGATCGAGCAGATCGGCACGCCGGATCAGATTTACGATGATCCGAATTCGCCGTTCGTGTTTTCCTTCATCGGGGAATCGAGCGTGCTTCCGGTTAATATCGAGCAGGGCAAGATCTGGCTCGACGGGCACGCTCTCGATCTTCCGGCGGACGACGTGCCGTCCGGTGAGGCGCGACTCTATTTCCGTCCGCATGATGTTGTAGTCAGCGATGAGCTCGCGGGCGCCATCCCCGGTGAGATTCTGGCGTTCAGGCGTCACGGCGGAACGCGGCGCGTCGATCTTGAGGTGAGCGGGCGTGATCGTATCGAGATCGAGCTACCAGCCGATTTCAGTCACGGGCTGTCGGGATGGCTCGGGATACGCCCGCGTCGCTACCGCCTCTTCCCGGCCAGCGAAGCGTCTGCGAGTTAACGGGCATTCTTGGACCAGACGCTCGGTTTATGCCGGGCCTCCGCGTCCGGGGGTTCATTTCAGGCTTAGGCCCTACATTCGGCCATGCCCTTGAGCGCGCTTTCCGCGGCGGACTTCGTCTTGAAGCCCTCGGTGCCGAGCATGATCAGGGTCTTGCCGTCTGGCTTCTTCGAGACGATCGAGCATTTGTGGGTCGAGTTGTTCTGCGCCACGTAATACTCGGCGGCGAAGGCTGGCGTTGCGAAGCCGGCGACCAGCAGTCCGGCAACCACATATTTCTTCATCACGGTTCTCCTGGCGGGTTAACCCTGGTTGGCGCCATCCAACCCCTTCCAATCCGGCGCGGTTTTGACTCTGCTCCGCGCAAGAGTGTCGCGGCTTCGTCCCGTGCGCCGCATTTCGCTTGTGCAAAGACTGCGTGCAGCCCTTAGCGGTCTTGCGGCAACGTCTTGAGCGGGCTTGAAAGTTGCTGAGCGGCGGCACCAGGTTAATTTTTGTTAAACCCAGCGCGCGTTTCGACCGCGTCAACGAGACGCGGTCGCAAAAAGCGACGGACGCCTAGCGAGGAGGCCAGGCGTCCGCTTGGAAATCCGAGTCTAGCTCTTGCACTCCGTCAGGCTCTGAATGGCCTGCTCAGCTTCCGCTTCGGTATTGTACGCGCCGCTGCCGACCATCTTCTGAGTCGTGCCGTCGGGCCGCGTATCCATCACGTGGCATTCTCTCGTCGAGGTATCGAGCGCCACATAGAACTGGCCAGCAGCCAGTGCCGGAGCGGCAAGCGCAAAGACGAAAGCAGCCGTCAAAAGAGACTTCTTCATGGGTGGTCTCCCTAATGGTTGACCGCCCCTCCCTGATCCGGAGCGGCGCCTTGCAATCGGGCTTAGGCTTGGCGAGACCGTGCTCTTACTTGAGCAAAAGATTGAAATTTTCGGGGAGTGTCTCGGGCTTGAGCTGCTCGAATGTGCATTGCCGCGGCGCCTTGTCGGGGCGGAAGCGGACAAGCTTGGTGCCGTGACGGAAGCGATTGCCGGTCACGTGATCGTAACGCACTTCGACTACGAGCTTTGGCTTGACTGGCTCCAATTCGCCCGAGCGCTCGGTGCTCCACCGGCTCGGCCCTCCCGGTGCCTTGCCGGTGAAACCTGGGAGGCCGGCGAGTGCTTCAAGCTTCTTGGTCAGTGCCGGGCGCTCTGCGCTTGAGATGGTTGACGTGAAGCCGACGTGGTCGAGCTTGCCGTCGTCGTTGTAAAGGCCGAGCAAGAGAGATCCGACCTCACGGCTTCCGGTGGCGTAGCGAAAGCCGCCAACCACACAATCGGCGGTGCGTAGACGCTTCACTTTCAGCATGGCGCGCTCGCCAGGGAGGTATGGACCGTCGGCGCGTTTGGCGACAACGCCGTCAAGTGAGCCCTGGCGCTCATCAAGCCATCGCCCCGCCTTGTCGCGATCGATTGTATAAGGCGAAAGCTTCAATCCATCGGCGTTACCGTCGGCGTCGTAGAAAGCTTCAAGCGCCGCACGGCGTTTGGTGAGCGGCATCTCGATCAGACTCTTGCCTTTGGTATCGAGCAACATGTCGAACAGGATGAGCGCGGCCGGCGTTTCGATCGCGAGCTTCTTGATGCGGCTTTCGGCGGGATGAATGCGCATCTGCAGCGCATCGAAGGAAAGCGTGTCGCCGATGGGAATGGCGAGTTCACCGTCGACCACGAATCTCGTCGGGCGAAGGCGCTTGAGCATCGCCACGACCTCGGGGAAGTACCGCGCGAGCGGCTTGCCTGACTTCGCCCTGAGATCGACCTCTCCGCTGGCACGGAAGGCGAGGCAACGGAAACCATCCCATTTCGGCTCGAACTGCCAGCCGAGATCCGTCGGCAGCTCGGTGACGAGCTTCGCCTCCATCGGCTCTATGTTGAGCGGCACGGCGAGAGACTTGAGTGAGGACGAAGCCATCCCGCTATTCCAGACGCACAACGACGCTGTCAGCGGCGCCGGTCGCATCGGTCACGGTCAGCCGTACGAAGCCAGGTCCGTCCGGCTCGAAGAACAATGTCCTCGCCGACTTCTTGGCGGGAATCGGCATCCCATTCATCAGCACGTTGAGAGGCGGGGTGCCGCCGGCGATCTTGACGGCAATAGGATCGGGGGGAGCGCCTTTCGCGGCTGACAATTCGAGGCTCGCACCGTCAGGCGGGAATACGATGTGCACCTTGGGCGCCATGGCTTCGCCCGCCGCCTCGTGCGATGCGAAGCGCTGTAGCGGGGGTGGAAGCTTGGTGGTGTTAGCGATCAGCACGCCCTTGGGCGCTGACGGCAGCGGCTCTAGCGGCTCGGACAATCTCGCAAAGGCATCGAACAGAATGGGCGCGGCGGTAACGCGTCCGGCAAGACCGGGAACCGGCGCGCCGTCGGGGCGCCCGGCCCATACCCCGATGGTGCGCTTGCCATCGAAACCGACGGCCCAGGCGTCACGATAGCCGTAGCTCGTGCCGGTCTTGAAGGCGATGCGCCCGCCTGCTGCATTTTCAGGCGGCGGCGTGCCAATCAGTACGCTTCCCACATACCAGGCCGCCACCGGCTCGATCAGACGCTTGGTTGGAAGGGGCGGCGCGCTGAGGCGCTCTACCAGAGGCGCAACGGTTCCCTGCCGCGCAAGCCCGGCATAAAGCATCGTCAAATCCATGAGCCGCACGCCCACACCGCCGAGGCCGAGTGCAAGGCCAGGCGTTGTTTCGAGCTTGGGCAGGACAAGGCTAGCGCCGGCCTCTGACAGCCGGGCGATCAGGCGGCTCGGGCCGACCTCATTGAGGACAGCCACCGCCGGTACGTTGAGCGACTGCTGCAACGCACGCCGCACGGTGACCGTGCCCTGGAAGGTCATGTCGAAATTCTCAGGGTGATAGCCGCCGTAACGGACCGGCCTGTCCTCGATCAACGTCTCGGGATGGATCAGCCCGTCCTCGAAGCCGAGTCCATAGATGAACGGCTTGAGCGCGGAGCCCGGCGAGCGCACTGCTTCGGTCAAATCCACCTGGCCCGCACGCTGCTCGTCGAAATAGTTGGGGGAGGCGACTCGCGCCAAAACCTCGCCGGTTGCATTGTCGACCACCACGATCGCCACCGACATGGCGGGCCCGAGTGCGATGGCGCGATCGTGCGCAAGGCTCTCTAATGTTCTCTGCAAGCAAGCATCGATAGTCAGTTGCAGCACACGGTCGTTCGGCGAATTTGCTGCCGCTTGATCCGCAGCATGCGGCGCGAGCAGCGGCATGGGTTTGCGCGCATCTGGCACCGGCTCGTCTTTGGCGCGCTCGATTTCGGCAGCGCTGAACAATCCGTGGCTAGCGATGCGGTCGAGCACACGATCGCGCGCGCGCTTCGCTGCTTCAGAGAAGCGGTCGGGGCGGCGCAACTCCGGCGATTGTGGCAGCGCGACGAGGAGGGCCGCCTCGCCGAGCGTCAACCGGCGCGGCTCCTTGCCGAAATAGGCGAGCGAAGCCGCCCTGATCCCTTCGAGATTGCCGCCATAAGGTGCGAGCGTGACGTAAAGGCTCAGGATCTCGTCTTTGCTCAGCGCCTGTTCGAGCTGAACCGCCCTGACCGCCTGCCTGATCTTGGCGTCGAGCGAACGCTCAGTTCGGGGCTCGAGCAAACGAGCAACCTGCATGGTGATGGTCGAGCCGCCTGAAACGATCCGGCCATGGGTGGCGAGCTGGAGCGCCGCGCGCGCCATCGCTAACGGATCGATGCCTCTGTGCTGATAGAAGCGCTTGTCCTCGTAGGCGAGCAGGGCGTCGAGATAACGCGGATCGACTTGGCTCTTCGTCGCAGGCAGCCGCCAGCGGCCTTCGCTGGTCAAATAGGCGCGGAGCAGCTTGCCATTGCGATCCAGCACGAGCGTCGAGACTTCGAGATCGCGCCCGAGCGGCGGAGGACCGAAAGCCTGGAACAGTCCTGTCAGGCCACCTGCGATCATCGCCGCGATCCACACCAGCCCAATAGCGGCGTAGGTAGCACGTCGTCTCCAACCTGGCGCAGCAGTCGCTTTGTCGGAGAAGTCGGTCTCTAGTGTGGCTGTACTCATTTTGCTGGTGCGACCGTGATTTCCCCTGTGTCAGTGCGCCCGAAGCGGTCGGGCTGATACATGTCCTCCACCACCGCTTGCGGCAGCACATATTGCCCAGGCGAGACGGCGCGCACGACATAGGCGACCGTATAGGTGGTCGGGTCTCCGCTTCTCCGCTCGAAGGCCGCTGTGAAGCGGTCGTCGCGAAACTCGGTATAGACCGGCGAGCCGGCATTCTCGATCCACCTGAGCGTGCCAGTGTCACCCGAGGATACGAGATGCGGATTGTCGATCTCGAACCCGGCCGGCACATAGTCGGTCAGCGCCACGCGGGCAAATCGCGGCTGCGGCTCGGTCACCGTAAGGACAACGACGAAACGGTCGTTCTGCTTCGCCTTGGTCGGATCGGCATCGGCGCCATCGAGCGTGTGGAAGCTGCGCTCGATCTGGAAGCCATGCTCTGAAGCTGGCTCCGGCGAGGTCGGCGCGCCGCTCACCGAGACGACGGCATCAAGCGAAGCGTCGCTGGTGTTGGTCACTGTCAGTGGATTGGTCTCGAGCTGCTCCTCAGTCAGCGTGCGGTAGAGGGGGCCTTGCTGCCCGCCCCCATTCACGTCGAGGCTGACGTTCTGCTTGCCGAGCGCGCGGGCCGCAAGCACAAGCCATGCATTCTCCTGCGTCGAGGTGTAGGTGACGCGATTGCGCGCAGAACCGATGCCCTGCGTGCCGCTGACGAGGACCACCTTCGGCGCATCGCCTTCAGCGGCAAGTGTCACGAGGGCCGCGGCATCGCGCAAAGGTGAGCCGTAATCGGCGCGGCCGCTGTCGGCCTTCGGATCCTGGGGCAGGGCGCCCAACGCCGCATTGAACGCTTTTTCCGACCTGACCCTGTCGCCCAGCATGGCGAGGGCCGCGGCGATCTGCGCCTTGGCCGCTGTGGTCGAAAGGTCGTTGAGCTTGACGTCGGCGATGTAGCGGACGTCGCCGACCGGCGCCATTCCGTTGCGGGCGAGGACGTAGAGCGCATAAGCAAGCGGAGCCCCTCCGTCGGTCGAGACGTCGGGCGCCGTGCTCACATAGTTGCGCAACCGGTCGAGCGCGAGCTTGAACTGATCGTCCGAGACCGAGAAGCCGCGGGCCCGCGCTCTTGTCAGAAAGTCCGTCACATAGGCATCGAGCCACGCGTCCTCGCCACCCGGCGCCCACAGACCGAAGGCGCCTTCCGAGCCTTGCCGCGACAGCACCGTCTCGATGGCCTTGGCAATCCGCTCGTCGACACTGGTATCGACCGCAAGCTGAGCGTCGAGCGAGAGCTCGTTGACGTAGAGCAGCGGCAGCGCGCGGCTCACGATCTGCTCGGTGCAGCCGAGCGGGTAGCGATCGAGAGCCGCGAGCAGCGTCGCGACGTCGAGCGCGGCAGAGGGTGTTACCGACAGCGAGACCTTGCCGGTTCCCGGCACGAGGTCCGCGAACACGTCACCAGACAGGCTGAGGCTCTGGCCTGGTCCAAGCGGCTTCACCGTGCGGCGCGCGAGCACTTGCGTCGACGGCTTGACCATAAGCTCATATTGGCGCGCGAGCGTGAAGCCTTCGGGCCCGGTCACGGCGAGCCCGATGGTGCCAGTGCCGAACCCAACCGCCGAGACTGGCACGGTGACGGAGCCACGCTTCTTCGCCTCGAGGTTCAAAGTCTGGTCGCCGTTCTCGATACTCAGCGGATTATCGGTAGTGACCGTGACTTTGTAGCTGCCGGTCGCGCCTTCCACATTGTCGAGGTCGAGCCTCAAGGTGGACTCATCGCCAAGCAGCAGGAAGCGCGGCAGGCTGGCGGTGACCACCACGGGATCGCGCACCACCACGTCGCCGGAGCTGTGACCTACTTTGTCCTTGCTCCACGCGACCGTCATCACGCGCACGGTGCCGGTGAAGGCAGGAATGGAGAAGTTGACCTCGGCGGTGCCGTCGGCACCCGCGCTCACGATGCCGGAATAAAGCGCAAGCGGCGGCTGGGTCGGCGGACTTCCCTGCAGCTCGCCCCCGCCACCATCGCCGCCTGTGCGGATGGCGCCCTTGGTGCCCTGCATGCCGTCGATCAACTGGCCGTACAGGTCACGGACCTCGGCGGAGAGCTTGCGCTGGCCGAGATAATACTCCTCGGGGTCGGGCACTTTGTAATTGGTGAGGTTGAGGATGCCGACATCGACGGCAGAGACCACAATACGCGCATCCTCGTTTGGCGAGAGGCCGGACAGCTTGACCGGCACTCGGAGCGTCGTCTCAGGCCTGATCAGAGCCGGCAGGTCCATGGCGACGCCGATGGTGTGCGCCTGCCTGTCGACGCTGAACCACTGGACGCCGATGGCGCGGCCGGGCATGCGCTTGGCGGTCTCGTCGAGTGGGCGGCGCAATGTGGCAAGCACATAAGCGCCGGTGCCCCAGTCGTCGCCGACGGTGAGCGGAAGTTTGACCACACCTGGCTGCACGTCGGATGTCGAGGTCGTGATCAGCCGGTCGCCGATCACCGCGAGCGTCACTTTGCCTGCACTCCGCGCAGTGACCGCGACGGTCATGGTGTCGCCCGGCTTATATTCCGGCTTGTCGAGCGCGATCTCGAGCAGGTCGGGCGTATCGGCAGAGGCTTCGGCGTACCAGCCAGAATCGAAGCCGACCGCCGTCTCAGGCCCGGTCGGATCTGGGCTCGCTACTTCCAGCCGATAACGGCCCCATGTCACCGGGACCGAGATCTTGCCCGGTGTGTCGGAGGCGATGTCGATCGTTCCGTCCGCAACGCGCCGCGTCACCTTGATCGGCTCGTAGTTCCAATAGCCGTTCGAGCGATACCACTGATATTTCGACTCGATGCTGAGCAGTTGCCATTTGAGCCCTTTTGCGTCGACCTGCTTGCCGTCAGGCGCGACCATGACGACGTCGAAATTCGCTGTGTCATTGTCGTTGAGCGAGCGGCCGGAGAAAACCGGCTTCACGCCGATCATGTCGGCCTTGGGAGTGACGGGCAGCGTGAGCTTGCGCTCGATCGCTCTGCCACCCGGCTCGGCCAGACGCACGACGATGTTTGCCTCTAGCGGCTTGGTCGAGGCCGGCACCTTGTCGAGATTGACGGTGAATGTCGCCTTGCCTTCGGCGTCGGTCTGCGGCAGGTCGGCAAGCGGGATGCTCTCGGTGCCGACGTCGTCCTGATCCGCTTCGTCCGTTGCGTTCAGGCCGAACAGGTAACCGGCATAGCCGGGCCTCTCATCGGCCTTGGCGATGTTCACCTCGCCTTCAAGATCGAGTCCCGATGCCGGCGCGCCGTAGAGGAAGCGTCCTTCGATGGTGACCTCCGCGGGGAAGGACGGCGAGATGCTGGTCGCCTTGGTGGTGAGGTCTGCCTCCAGCCGATCCGGCACATAGTCTTCGACGAGGAAAGTCGTCTCGCCGATCGAGGTGCCTTTAGGATCGGAATAGACGGCGACGCGCCACGTACCCGTTGGCGCCGAGGAGATGATCGGCACGTCGAGCGAGCGGCCTCCAATGCCTTGATCCGGAATGACTCTCCGCCGGTATTCGACACCGTCAGGGCGCTCGATCACGAGCGTCAGATCGACGTCTGGAACGGCAATGCCGGCAGCGTCACGGAGCAGCGTGGTCACATGCACGGTCTCTCCCGTGCGATAGACGCCGCGCTCGGTGAAGGTGAACGCGTCGAATTTTTGCGGCACGTCGCGCCCAGCGACGCCGCGGTCGGTCAAGTCAAAGGCCTGGCTGGTCAGATTGAGGAAGGCATAATCGCCGGCAGCGACAGATGCCACAAGCATGGCAGGCGCAAGCCCACCTTCGCCGCGGGAAAGTCCAGGCTCGAAGGCGGCGGCGCCGTTAGCGTCGGTCTTCTTGACTGCGAGCACCTCGTTGTTGCGCGCAAGCAGCCTGATCTCGACATCGCCGACCGGAGCCGTCGACGCAAGCGAGTTGACGAAGGCATGGATGCCGTCAGTCCCTGAATAGGCGGTGAGCCCGAGGTCTGAAACAATGAACCACTGGGTGGTGCGCTCTCCGTACTCGTCGCTTCCGGCGTTGCCGGGCTGAGCCGCGAGCAGGTAGACGCCGGGCTGCATCTGCGGCACGGCTTCCATGATCGGGAAGGCAGTAGTGATCTCCTGGTTGAGCTCCTTCTCCACCTTGAGCTCGCCGGTCCACACCTTCTCGCCCTTCTGGTCGGCGATGTCATCGAGGCTGTAGCTGTAGAGATTGCGCTCGAAGTCGTAGCCGAGCACGTTGTCGAGCAGGTTGCGGTCGCCGATGCGATAGATCGTGACCTTGACCTTGTCGGTGTTGACGGTGATGAGCGGGATACCCTGCTGGCCCGTCTTCGGCAGCACATAGGCTTTGCCGGCAAGACGCACCGACGGGCTGCGGTCGCGCACATAGATATTGAACGCGGCGTCCTTCAGCAGGTCCTCACCGACGGTGGAAGGAAGCCCGGCGCGGAGTGTGATGGCGTAGGTCTCGCCGTGCTGCAGTCCCTCGACACAGAGCTGCTGGTCTTCGACCGACAGCGCGGGCTTGTCCTCGCCTGAGACCGCAACATAGGGCGAGAAGTCGGTGCGCTTCGGCAGACTCTCGCTGAACTGGAAGCAGGCGCGCGGAGAGGATGCATCCGAATCAACGCTGAAATTTGAAACGCGGAATCCATATTTTTCGCGGAGGGAGTCGTATGCGGTCTTGAGCTCGGGCGTCTCGTGCAGGGTGAGCGCAGTCTTTAGCGCGTTGAGCGCCTGCCGCCATTGCTCGCGCTTGCCGAACGCGTTGGCGAGCGTGACGAGACTCGCCGACTCTTCTTCCGGCGTGGTCGATCGTTGGTAAGCAATGTAGGCGCCAGTCGTCGCGCGCTCGTAGCGCGTCGAACCATCGTCCTCGTCGCTTGGAGGAATGAGCAGCCAGACGTCGGCGAGCCTGCGCCAGGCTTTCGAGTCGTTCGGTGCAACGCTCACGATTTGGGTGTAAGTATCGGCCGCGCCTTCGAGATCCTGGTCTCGTATGAGCGCGTCGGCCTCTTGCTTCAGCTTGATGACCGGCTTCTCGACCGTGCCGGCTTCGTCCTTGAGGTCGGCCTCAAGGGTGACGGCAGCGTCGTCGAGTGCCTCGTCTTGGAATGTCTTGTCGGCTGCGGGGGAAGGGGTGGAGACGAAGACGAACAGCGCGGCGATGAGGCCGGCGCGGAACCATGCACGCATTTGTTTCCTCCGGGGAACCCGCTCGGCAAACGGGTAACGTCCCTATCGTAATCGAGCCTTATGACAGAAACCAGAGCCCGCGGTTGGCGTCAGTCGGGGAGAGCGCCGAGGGACGGCCAGCCATAGAGTTGAGCGGCCCGGCGGATGAGGGCTTCGGCCAAAATCGAGCCGTTATCGGAGTTGGTCATCACCACCAGTCCCTGACCTTCTGTCGGAAGCAGGATGAGGTAGCCTTGGTAGCCAATATTCTGTCCACGTTTCATGAGGACCAGGGTGCCGGCAATGTCGCGGATGGCCGCTCCGAGCCCATAAGGACCGCCATTTTGCGGGATTTGCATCTCCCGGCTCGTGTCCGGCGCGAGAAACAGCTGGCTTTCGCCGCGCCAGGCGCGGCCAACCAGCAGCAGGAGATTGCCAAGGTCTGAGGGCGTGGACCACAATCCTGCCGCAGCGTGCTGCGGACAGACGCGGAAGCCGCCGGGCAATTCCTTGCCGTCGCCGTAATGGCCTCTCGCGGCGTCCCCGGCGAGCTCTGGAGGCAGCGGCTGCGCGAAGGTACTGTGCGCCATCTCTGCCGGTTTCAACACAAGCGCGTCCATTGCTTCGGGGAAGGGCGCGTGCAGCGTATCGACAATGAGTGCTTCCATGATCTCATAGCCGCCCCCTGAATAGTGATAGGCGCTGCCGGGGACGCCGATCACGGTGATTGGCGGAGAGTTTGCCGGGGGCGCACCATTCAGAATTTGCGTCAGCGTCGGCAGTGGGACTCCGAACTCGTAGCCGATAAATCCCGGCACAGCGATCCCTCCGGTCATGCTGAGGAGTCCCCGCAAGGTGACAGGATGGTCCTTATCAAACGAGTTGGTAGGAACTTTCCACGAGGTGAGTGCCGCGTTCACGTCAGTGTCGAGCGAAAGGCGCTTCTGATCGACCAGGCGCATCGCACCGACAGCAGCGACGAATTTCGATAAAGACGCCGCCTGGAACAACGTGTCCGGCGTAACGCCGTCGCCATAGGCGCGGGCAAACGCGATGCGGTCCTGATCGATGAGCGCGATGCTCACCGCCGGGACGTTGAGCGCGGCCATCGCCTCCGCGAGCGAGACCTGCTTTTCGGCACCGCCAATCGTGATGCTGAGGTTGCTCTCAATGTCCGAAGGCACCGCCGCGAAAACCGGAGGGGACAAGAAGAGGCTAGTGGCGATGACGATAAGGACGAAAAGCCCGCGGCAAAGATCCGAAGACCGCCGCAGCATCCCGCTCATTGTGTCACCTTAGACCGCGTCGGCGATCCCGCCGGCAAGCGCCGACAGCTCGCCTCGCACCCAGGCGTGGCATTCATCGCGATCATAGCTCGAATGCCACAGTAATCTTACCGGGAAGGCAATTGGGCCGAACGGCTGGTGAACGCGCACGAGCCCGAACTGCTTCTCGAGAATCTGCGCGAGCGAGGCAGGAAGCGTGATCAGCGCATCGCTGTTCAGCGCAAGCAGGAGCCCGACCAGCACCGAGGACACGCGCGAGGAGACGTTGCAGGCAAGTTTGTCGGCGGCAACCGCGCGATTGATGGGCTCGATGGCCGGAAGCGAATTCACCCCGATGTGATCAGCCGTGGCAAAGCGATCGGCAGTCTTGCGCCGCGTCAAGGGATGGCCGTCTCGCGCGAGCGTGATGAGCTTGTCGTCGAACAGCTTGAGCACGTGGATGTCAGGCGCCGGCACCGGCACGCCCTCGATGTCGATCATGAAATGGCAGCGCCCATTCCGCAGAGCATCGATATTGTCTTCGCGATGGAACGGCATCCAGTCGACGCGCACACTCGGGGCCAAAGGCTTGAGGCGCTGACGAAGAGGTTGCAGCAAAATGAGCTCGGCAGCCTCGCTCGCCGCCACCGAAAAGTCACGGATGGCGAGTGACGGGTCGAATGGCTTGCTCGGCCGAAGCAGGCTCTCCATGCCGGCTAGGATGACGTGCACCGTCGGCGCAAGCTCGACCGCCTTGGCAGTCGGAACGAGTTTCTGGCCGGCGCGCACGAACAGCTCGTCGGCGAAGATTTCTCTAAGCTTGGCAAGGGCATGGCTGATCGCGGAGGAGCTCCGGCCGAGCCTCTCGGCGGCGCGGGTGACGCTCGCATCGACGAGAAGCGCGTCGAGCGTTACCAGCAAATTGGCATCGACTTCCCTAAGGTGCACTGCCTGCAATAATTCTCCTGAAAAGAGTTCACTTTATGCATGTTATTCTCCGCGGTAGGTTTTGACAAGGCGACCGGCCGCCCAGCCCGGCGCCCGAGGCGTCCAAGCGAAAGCGCGGACGCCTCCTCATCTCAACCTTGCGGCGGCCCCGAGGTCGTAGGCCGGAGGGCCGTCGCAATCATGTTGTTTGCTGGCGCTCGCCAAGACCGCGGACAAGCTTCGGCAACAAGGGATGCTGATGTTCAGACGATTTGCGCTTGCCCGGCCTCTTGCCGCCGCCGCTCTTTGCGTTGCTTTTGCCGCCGGCACCGGGACGTCACCCGCTTTCGCCGATCCCACGCCGAAGGATGTGCTCAAGATTTACGCCGATATCGCGCAAGCGGCCTACGGCGACTCTCTCGACACCGCGCGCACGCTCAAGCTCGCAGTCGACGCCTTCCTCGCCAAGCCGACCGAGGACAATCTTCGCGGCGCGCGTGCGGCATGGATCGCCGCGCGCATTCCGTACATGCAGACCGAGGCTTTCCGCTTCGGCAACGCCATCGTCGACGATTGGGAGGGCAGGGTGAACTCCTGGCCGCTCGACGAAGGCCTGATCGATTATGTGTCCGCGTCCTACGGCATAGACTCGGCAGAGAACGACCTCTATACAGCCAACGTCGTCGCCAACAAGACGCTGATCGTTGGCGGCAAGAAGCTAGATACATCGAAGATCACCAAGGAGCTCCTGGCCGACCACCTGCAAGAGGCAGGCGGCGTCGAAGCCAACATCGCCACCGGCTATCACGCCATCGAGTTTCTGCTGTGGGGCCAGGACCTCAACGGTACGGATCCGGGTAACGGCAATCGCCCGGCGAGCGACTACGACCTCAAGAAGTGCAGCAATGGCAATTGCGAACGGCGCGCTGAGTATCTTCGCACCGCCACTGATCTACTCGTCGATGACCTCGCCTGGATGGCGGCGCAATGGGAGCTTGGCGGCGACGCGCGCAAGCACATTATGGATGGCGGCGACGAGGCTGGGCTCACCGCGATCATGACGGGGCTCGGCAGTCTCTCTTACGGCGAGCTCGCCGGGGAGCGCATGAAGCTCGGCCTTATGATCCACGACCCCGAGGAGGAGCAGGACTGCTTCTCCGACAACACGCATGCCTCGCACTTCTTCGACGCGCTAGGCATCCGCAATGTCTATCTCGGCACCTATCGCCGCGCCGACAGGTCGCTCGTTACCGGCGCGAGCATCTCGGACCTGGTGAAGGCGAAGTCGCCGGAGGTTGATGCTGAGGTGAGGGCCAAGCTCGACGCCACCATGGAGGCGATGAACGCGCTGTACCTCCGGGCGCTGACCACCGAGTCCTATGACCAGATGATTGGCGAGGACAACGATGAGGGCAACGCCGTGGTTCAGCACGCAATCGACGCTCTGCTCGACCAAACGACGTCGCTCGAGCGCGCGGTGGCAACGCTCGACCTGAAGGCCATCAAATTCGAAGGCTCGGCGAGCCTCGACAATCCCGACGAGGTGCAGCAGCAAAGCAAAGCGGTAGGCGACGGGGGTGGAGAACAGCATTGACGCCAGCGGCCGCGCGTCAAATGTGAAATTGGGCTAAAAACGTGAAGGCCGGGGCCTAAATTTGTGATTGCCAGGCCGAACTCGCCTGAGGGGCTAGCTAGAATGCCATCGTCAAGCGGACGCGGTAGCCGGAGCAATCCGGTCTGGAGCGCTTTCATGCTGCGGGCCATCGGCCTTTTCGCCATCGTCGTTGCGATCTGTGGAGCGCCTCCTCCGGCGCGCGCCGATTGCGAGGTGACCGACACCGGCATCCCCGACGATGTGGCGTTCAAGCTTGATCCTGGCGGCGTGCGCCAGGCTCTCGCGAAAGGCGGCGTCATGCTGAGCGGCACATATTACGGGGAGTCGTTCGGCAACTGGGGGGGCTTCAGGCAGGGCGTCACCTATGACGGCGTGCTCGACATGCGTCTCGACGCGGACATGAAGAAGCTCGGCCTGTGGAAGGGCCTCTGCTTTCACATGAATGCCTTCCAGATTCACGGCCGTAGTATCACCGCCGACAATATCGGCGGTCTAATGCCGGTATCCAATCTTGAGGCCACGCCTGCGACGCGTCTCGACGAGATGTGGTTCGAGCAGCATCTCTTCAACGACAAGCTCGCCGTCAAGATCGGCCAGCTCGCCGCCGACATGGAATTTATCCTCTCCGAAAGCTATTCGTACTTCTTGAATGGCACTTGGGGGTGGCCTTCAATTGCGACTGCCGATCTGCCGGGAGGCGGCCCCGCCTATCCGTTAGCGACCCCCGCCGTGCGCGTTGCCGTTAGGCCCAGCGATCAATTGAAACTTATGATTGGAGTCTTCAACGGCGATCCTGCTGACCCGAACTGTCCCGACCCAAACCCGCAGGAATGCAACAGCGACGGGCTTGATTTCAGTCTCGACAGCCCTCCGCTTCTGATGATCGAGGGTAGATATAAGTACAACCAAAGTGGACAGCTTCCTGGAGTGGTAAAGGTTGGAGGCTGGAATCATTTTGGCTCATTTCCCGACCAGCGCTTCGATTCAGGCGGCGTGCCGATTGCTCTGACGGGAAAACCCGGACGCCCCATCGATGGCGACTGGGCTATTTATGGCATCGTTGACCAGCTGATTTGGCGCCTGCCCGACAGCAAGGACCCAAAGGGCGTCGGCTTGTTTGGGCGTGTCATGGGCGCACCGACCGACCAGAATGTCGTAGACTTCTATGCAGAGGGCGGGATCACTTTCACCGGAATGGTTCCGCATCGCACCGACGACGCCATCGGCATCGGTTTCGCCTATACCGGCATTTCCGACCGAGTGCGTGGCTTCGATAGCGATTCAGGCCTGTCCGTTCTTCACAACCACGAGGCTCTTTTGGAAATCTGCTATACGGCTCAACTCAAGCCCGGTTGGACACTGCAACCGGATTTCCAATACTTCTGGCAGCCCGGGGGCAATGTGCCCGGCGCGGACGATGCGGTGGTGTTGGGGGCGCGCACCAGCATCAGCTTCTGACGTTAGGATTAGTGTACTCACTCCAGCCCCAGTCTCGCGATCGCTCAGGAAAGTCATCCAAGGAGTCATCGCAGGAAAGCGCACGCCGCGCACTTCTCGCCGGCGCGATTGCCTTCGGCGCGGCCCTGCCGCTCTTTGCCGGCATCGCGCGGACCTACGGCGCCGGCGGTGATGGAGCCGTGCGCAGCGTCGTGGCCCCCACCACCGATTTCACCAAGCTCGAGGAGGGCGAGGACAAGCCCGGCGGCGGCGCCACGTCACGCGGCACAACCAACACGCCTAACGCCTTCTCGCTATCCTCCGGCAATATGGATTTCAAACGCGAGCTCGACTTCAAGGTCGGCAACGGCATCTTCCGCAAGAACTGGGTGTCGGCGCCCTCTTCAACGGACTCATCCGACGGGCTTGGACCCCTATTCAACTCGCGTGCTTGCCAGAACTGCCATCTGAAGGACGGACGCGGCCATCCGGCATTGTCGGCCGATGTGCCCGACGATTCGGGCTCGATGCTCGTGCGGCTTTCGGTTCCTGCGGCGACCGAGGAGCAGAAAGGCCGGCTCGAGGCGCACAGCGTAAACTCGATTCCAGATCCGACCTATGGTGGCCAGCTCCAGAATTTCTCCATCCAAGGCTTCAGGCCCGAGGGCCAGCTCAAGGTTGAATACAAGGAGAAGAAGGTGAGGCTCGCCGGCGGAGAAACCGCGAGCCTGCGCGAGCCGCATTACGCGCTCACCGATCTCGCTTATGGTCCGGCAAGTCCAGGCCTCATGATCAGCCCGCGGGTGGCGCCGCCGATGATCGGTCTCGGGCTCCTCGAAGCCGTTCCAGAGGAGCAGATCCTGGCGCACGCCGATCCCGACGACGCAAACAAGGACGGCATTTCAGGCAAGCCGAACCAGGTCTGGTCGCGCGAGCAAAACAAAGTGATGCTCGGCCGCTTCGGCTGGAAGGCCGGCGTACCGACGATCACTCAGCAGGCGGCTGAGGCGTTCGCCGGCGATATCGGCCTCTCGAGCACGATGATCCCATTCGGCTCGGGCGATTGCACCGAGAAGGAGAAAGATTGCCTCGATGCGCCGAACGGCAACTCCGCGCGTTATCAGAACGTCGAGGTCGGCGACGATCTGTTCAAGATGGTGGCCTTCTACTCACGGAACCTCGCGGTACCCGCGCGCCGCAAGCCCGACGATCCTGAGGTGCTGAAGGGCAAGGAGATCTTCTACAAAATCGGCTGCACCAGTTGCCACAATCCGAAATTCGTGACCGGAGACGTGCCAGATCAGCCGCATTTGTCGCATCAGCTGATCTATCCCTATACCGATATGCTGCTGCACGACATGGGAGAGGGGCTTGCCGACCATCGCCCGGAGGGCGCCGCGAATGGCAATGAATGGCGCACGCCGCCGCTATGGGGCGTCGGACTGACCCAGACCGTGAGTAGCTATACGTTATTCCTGCATGATGGCCGTGCGCGCAATCTGACCGAGGCCATTCTCTGGCATGGCGGCGAAGGGCAAAGCTCGCGCGACAAATTTGCCGCGCTATCCAAGGCCGATCGCGACGCGCTGCTCGCCTTCGTCAATTCGCTATGAAGCGCATGCTGGCAATTAGTCGAGAGGTGGCAGGCGAATTTCCTCCTCACCAGCGGGGAGGGCTGGCTTGCCACCGCCGATTCGAACGGAGAGATGGAACGCCAGGCGTCGAGCTTCCAGTGGGACAATCACGCGATTCTGGTGCGCTGAAACCGCGCTTTGCCAATTTCGCGCTGGTTTCTAATTCCAATTATGACCTTATTTATCGGTCTAATGTCGGAATTGATTCCGTGATTCCATGGACCGACAACAGCTAATCCATAAAGCACAGGCCCAAGCGCGCGCCCTTCTCGACCTCGCCAAACGAGGACCTGTGAAGCTTCTGCTCATCATCGGCGGCGGCATTGTTGCGCTCGCGGTCCTCGCGCTGATCGCCATCAATGTCCTGATCTCGGCCGACGCGGTGCGCGACCGCGTCGCTCAGCGCATCAAGGAGCAGACCGGCCGCGAGCTCACGGTCAACGGCACGACCGCGCTGCTCTTCACCCCTGGTCCGCACATCGTCATCACCGATGCCGCCTTCACCGACCCGGAGGCGCGGGCGGGCACTGCCGATATCTCGATCGCGCGGCTCGTGCTCGATCTCAGCTTCAGCGATCTCCTGAGCCGTCAAGTCGATGCCGAGCGTGTGCTTGTCGAGCGGCCGGTCGTAACGGTCCGCCTCGGCTCCGCGGAGCAGCCGGTCGAGGTGGAGAAGCCCAGGTCGCAAAATGCCGGCAAGGTCGCGAAAGCGGAGGACGAGCCCAAGCGCGACATGACGTTCGACGATCTGCGCGTCGAGGACGGCACGGTCAACATCGTCTACGACGAAAAGGGCACTGAGAAGCGCGTCGAGCATATCAACGCGAATGTGAGCATGCCCGCGCTTGCGGATCCACTCACAGGACACGGTAATTTCGATTGGAAGGGAGAAACTATCGATTTCAGCTTCGAGCTGACCTCGCCGGTCGATCTGCGCGAGAAACGCCCTGCCAAGCTGCTCCTCGCCCTCGATACGCAGGCCATCGCAGCGCGGTTCGACGGCACGGTCATGGCGAGGCCCGAGTTCACCGGTCAGGGCCAGCTGTCGGCCAAAGCTCACTCGATCCCTTCGCTGATTGCCTGGATGCGGGAGCGGCCGTCGTCGCTGACCGCCATCGGTGATGGAGAGCTTGCGAGCCATATCGCCTGGAAGAAGGACGAAATCACGTTGAGCCAGGCACGCTTTGCGCTCGAGCACGCGAGCGGCCAAGGGCAGGCCGTCGTGACCTTGGAGGAGCCGAGGCCGCATATCAGAGCCGCCCTTGCGCTCGATCACCTTGATCTCAATCCATTCCTGGCGAGCCCTGGGCGACAAGGGAAGGGCGCCGCCGCGAAGCCAAAAGCCGCCCAACCGTCCCCGGCAAACGACGATACGCCGCCGCCACAAGCAGCAAACCCCAAGAACTGGTTCGAAAAATCCGGCGCGGATCAGAGCGCGGAGCCGGCAGAGCCAAACTCTGAGGAATCTCCCTCGGCCGAGGCTGACGCCCATCCGGCGGCGCCTCAGTCCGAGGAAAATGCACCTGCGCCACCGGAAACCACGCCCGCCGACACGGCGCCAGCCCCGCACCCAGCCCAGTTCGACGCCGACGTCAATGTCAATGTGCGGCAGACGCGCGTAGGCCATCTCGAGATCGGTCCGAGCTCGCTCGGCATTGCCTTCCGGGACGGTGTGCTCAATGCGACGCTCGGCGGCATGGAGCTCTATGACGGGCACGCAAGCGGCAAAGTCACGCTCGACGCGTCCAAGGCCGTTCCCACGTTCAGCGGCAACCTTCTTCTTGACGGCGTCCAGACCAAGACCCTATTGAGCGACGCCGCTCAGTTCAGCCTGCTCTCGGGGCATACCAAGCTCGCGCTCCAAATCAGCGGCTCGGGCGGCAACTCGGATGAAATCAAGTCGTCGCTGGCCGGCCAGGGCAACTTCGCCGTGAGCGACGGCGCGATCGAGGGCATCAACATCACCGAGCTCATCAACTCCGTCGGCGCGGGGCAAATTCCCGACCTCCGTCAGGGACCGGGCGCCAAGACGGCCTTCAGCGATCTTGGCGGCAGCTTCACCATCGCGAACGGCGTCGCGGCGACCAACAACCTCCAGATGACGAGCCCGGTGCTCAAAGTGACGGCGGAAGGCAATGTAGACCTCACGCAAAGCACCATCGACATCCTGGCCCGCCCGGAGATCACTGCCGGACCAGAGGGCAAGCGTGGCGCCAATAATCTCGCAGGCCTCAGCGTTCCCGTGCGCATCGAGGGGCCCCTGGCCAAGCCTTCCATCAGGCCCGAGGTGAAGGCGATGTTCGCGAACCCTGAGCAGGCCGGGAAGACGGTGAATCAAATCGGCGAGGCGCTACAGAAGAAGTTCAAGGGGAAGCCCGTGGGCGAGGCGATCGGGCGCTTCCTCGGCAACGTTCAGATCGGTCCGCGCAATAAGGATGCGGAAGGGGACGCAGTCCCGCCGAGACAGAAGGACTCAGGCACGAGCGCTCAGCAACCGACGCCCGATGATGGCGCCGCCAACCAGGACAGCGGTGACGACGCGCCTGACCCCGATCTCGACCGAATACTCCGCTAGCAGAGAACGCTATTGCACCACGGCTTCCGCCGTGGACCCCGACGGCTCTCCGGCAAAGGTAATGAGCGTGCGCATCTCAGGATTGCCGAGGCCGACGCACATCGGCGCTCCGGCGCCCGGGATGAAGCTCGCATCGAACATCTCGCGCACAGCGCCGTCCCACTTGATCCAATGCAGGATGTCGCCGTTGCGCGTCTCGATGATATAGGCGCCGCAGCGCGGCTCGCGGTCGCGCGCCTTTCCCAAACCTTCGGCGTTTCGCTTCATCGACGAGTATCACTACCGTGCCGAGAGCCAGTCGCTTATCGCCGAACGTCTCGCCGAGCAGATTGCCTGATGGCGCTCAAGGTCATGGCTTGGGCCGGCGCTTATCGAGCGCGGCAAGTCCGTCGGAGAACCCTGTAAGCTCCGCGACGGCCTGCACCGCCTGGCCGTTAAGCGCATACACTGTGATCGTGCCCTTCTGCGACTTGGTCAGCTCCTGCTTAAGATCGTCAGGCATGACCAGAAGTGCGCTGCATTGTTGCGGCACGCAGGCCTGATAGGACATCCGATAGATCTTGATCGCATCGGGCGAGAATTCGAGACCTTTCTGCAACGCGACCCCGGTCGGCCCGTCGATTCTGAGCACGAGGTTGCCCTGGGGCCCATAGGCCACGGTCACGCGGAAGACGAGTTTCTGCGATTCGCGCTGCACGAGAGCCTGGACGAGAGAGCAGGGCTCCCTGCCTTCCTTGTCCTTCTCTTTGCCGCAGACAAGCGCCCATTGGCCGAAATTGCCGGCGATCGTCACCTCGGGTGCTTTTCCGGGCTCTCCTTGGGCTTTGGCGGGGGCGGTCGGTTTCGCCACTGAGCCGCCTGGTGAAGCATTGCCTCCGGCCTGGGCGACGGCCTGTCCACCGGCTATGAGCGTGACCCCACAAAAAAATGCAAAGGCGAGCTGTCGCCGCATCACACCGAGCTTTTCGTGTTGTATCCACGCATGCATTTACCTCCTCGGACCGGATATCGTCTCACGAGTATAGTCGGCAAAATAACGGACAAAAAGCGCAGCGTCGGAACAGAGAAACATTCCATCGACCGCAGCCGGCACCTCCCCTATAAGCGCGCCATGCCAGCCACACCTCCGAAAATCGGTTTCGTCAGCCTGGGTTGTCCAAAGGCGTTGGTCGATTCTGAACGCATCATCACCAAGCTCCGCGCCGAGGGTTACGAGCTTTCGCCGAGCTACGAAGGCGCCGACGCAATCGTCGTCAACACCTGCGGCTTTCTGAACTCCGCCAAGGAGGAATCGCTCGAGGCGATCGGGGAGGCGCTCGGTAAGAACGGCCGCGTGATTGTCACCGGCTGCCTCGGCGTTGAGTCTGATCGAATCCGTGCCCGCTACCCCGACGTGCTCGCCATTACTGGCCCGCACCAATATGAGGCGGTGGTCGACGAGGTGCACAAGGCCGTGCCCCGGCCGCACGACCCCTTCCTCGATCTTTTGCCGCCGCAGGGCATCAAGCTTACCCCGCGCCATTACGCCTATCTGAAGATTTCCGAGGGCTGCAACAATGCCTGCAGCTTCTGCATCATTCCCTCGCTGCGCGGCCGCCTCAAGAGCCGGCCGCTTGGGGAGGTGATGCGCGAGGCCGAGAAGCTGGTCGCCGCCGGCGTCGAGGAGCTGCTTGTGATCTCGCAAGACACGAGCGCCTATGGGCTCGATCTCCGCTACGCCAAAAGCGCGTGGCGCGGAGAGGAGCGCGACACGCGGTTCATGGCTCTCGCCGAGGCGCTCGGGTCGCTCGGCGCTTGGGTGCGCCTCCACTACGTTTATCCCTATCCGCACGTGGATGAGGTGCTACGGTTGATGGCAGAGGGCCGAGTGCTGCCTTATCTCGACATTCCCTTCCAGCACGCGAGTCCTTCGGTGCTTAAGGCCATGCTGCGGCCCGCGCACCAGGAGAAGACCTTGGAGCGCATCGCGCACTGGCGCGACATCTGTCCCGACCTCGCCATCCGCTCGACATTCATCGTCGGATTCCCCAAAGAGACGGAGGAAGATTTCGAGCTTCTGCTCGATTGGCTCGAGGAAGCAAAACTTACGCGCGTGGGCTGCTTCAAATATGAGAATGTCGATGGCGCCGCGGCCAATGCGCTTGAGGGCCATGTGCCAGAGGAGGTGAAAGCCGAGCGCTATGCGCGGCTCATGGAGCGCCAGCAAGCGATCAGCACCGATCTGCTTGCCGGCCGTGTGGGCAAGACGATCGAGGTCATCATCGATGAGGTTGATGGTGAAGGCGCGATCGCGCGCTCGCACTGGGACGCGCCCGAGATCGACGGGAATGTCTATTTGAACGACAAAAGGGGACTTAAAGCCGGCGACCGGCTGGTGGTCAAGGTCGCCGCGTCCGACGAGTACGATCTTTGGGCCGATCGGGTCGGTTCGCAGGCTGAGCGCGAGAGTGTCAGCGCGCCCTTGAGCTCAAGCTAGGCCGGGCTGGCTGCGCGAGCCCTGACTTCCTGCTTGGCGCCCTCGGTCCATTCGGCCATCGCGGGCAGCGCTAGCAGCGTTTCGGCATAGGCTGAAGCCGTGCCGTCGTCACCGAAATGCGAAAGGTCGACGGAATAGGTGCGGAAGCGGGTGGCGACCGGCGCAAACATCGCGTCGGAATTGGTGAAGGCGCCGAACAGAAACGGGCCGCTTTTGCCGAAGCGCGACCGCGCATCCTGCCAGATCGCCACGATTCGGCCGATGTCAGCTTCGAGTGCGTCGCTGATCGGCGGGCAGGGCAGGGTCGCCAGCAGTTCCATAGACATCTCGTTGCGGAGTGTGACGAACCCCGAATGCATTTCCGCAGAAACACTCCGGGCAAAGGCGCGCGCCGCTTCGTCATCTGGCCACAGCCGATGCTCGGGATGGCGCTCGGCGAGATACTCGAGAATGGCGAGGCTGTCCCACAACACGCCCGTGCCAGTCTTGAGCGCTGGCACCTTCCCTGAAGGCGTGTGACGGAGGATCTTGGCTTTGCTGTCGGGCTGCCTAAGCCTGACGCGCTCTTCCGCGAACGGAATGCCGCAAGCCTTCAGCGCGATCCATGGCCTCAAGCTCCACGACGACAAATTTTTGTCGCCGATCACGAGTGTGTAGTTGGTCTCTGCCATGCGGCCCTTCCGCCATTGTCATGTCCGCGCTCCCCTGCCATTAATGCGCGGCTCCATCAAGCCCACAATCTCGATCAATACGGCTAAGCGATGACGCTTGAGACCACGCGCCGCGGACTTGAAGACCTGCTATTGTCGGCCGGCACTGATGCCATCCCGATCAGGCTCATCGCTCAGGAGAACGGTGCCCTGCCAGGATTGAGCAGCGCCGAGCGCGCTTGGGTCGAGGCGCAAAGCTGGGCGGCAAAGCAGGGTACTGTGCTGCTCTTGCCGAATGGACAGGGCGGGGTTGGCGGCGTTCTGCTCGGAACCGGCGGCAAGGACTGGGCGACGCAGTCGCCGCTATTGCTCGGAGTTCTGCCGGCCGCCTTGCCCCCCGGCGACTACCGCTTTGCCTCGCCGCTCCCTGATCCCGAGCTCGCGGCGGTAGCCTTCCTCGCTGGCAGCTACCGCTTCACCCGCTACAAGACCGCAAACGGGCCGAAGCCCAAGCGGCTGGTTCTGCCAGAGGACGCAAATCGAGAGGAGGTCCTTGCTCTCGCTGAAGCGCTTTATTTCGGCCGCGACCTCATCAACACGCCGGCAAACGATCTCGGCCCTGCAGAGCTCGAAGCCGCTGCACGCGAGCTTGCCAACGCCTTTGGCGGCAGCGTCAAAGTCACGGAAGGCTCGGGGCTCCTGTCTTACAATTTCCCGATGATTCACGCCGTGGGACGCGCGAGCGACCGGCCGCCGCGGCTGATCGATCTTCGCTGGGGCTCAGAGCAAGCGCCCAAGGTGACCATTGTCGGCAAGGGCATCTGCTTTGACAGCGGCGGCCTCGACATCAAGCCGAGCAGCGCCATGGCGCTGATGAAGAAGGACATGGGCGGCGCAGCTTCTGCGCTTGCCTTCGCGCTTCTTGTCATGCGGGCTAAGCTCCCCATGCGGCTCCGCGTGCTGATCCCTGCGGCAGAGAACAGCATCGGCGGCAACGCCTTCAGGCCTGGCGACGTCCTTCCGAGCCGAAATGGCATGACCGTCGAGGTCGGCAATACGGATGCAGAGGGGCGGCTCGTGCTCGCCGACGCCATTAGCCTAGCCGAAGAAGAGGCCCCCGATTACCTCGTCACCATCGCTACATTGACGGGTGCCGCGCGCGTCGCGCTCGGGCCTGACCTGCCGCCGCTCTACACCGATGACGAGGAGCTTGCCGACGCTTTGCTTGCCTCGGGCCGCGCCATCGGCGATCCGTTCTGGCGCATGCCGTTCTGGCCGCCATACGACAAGATGCTCAAAAGCTCTGTCGCCGATGTAAGTCATATCGCCGAGGGCGCCTTTGCCGGCTCGGTCATCGCTGCACTGTTCCTGAAGCGTTTCGTGCGCGACTCGAAGCGATTCGTCCATCTCGACATCTTCGGCTGGGTGCCGCGCGAGCAGCCGGGACGCCCGCAAGGCGGTGAGCCGCAAGGGGCCCGCGCGCTCTACCACTACTTCCGCCAAGAGCTCGGGCAATCGTGAGCTCAAGCGGTTTTCCCGATCCACGCCGACACGCTTATCGCGCGGGCCTTGCCGACGCGAGGCTCAGGGACCTGGTCGAGGCCGAGCGCTACGTGCAGGGCGAGCCGCGCCAGGTTGTGGCGCCGTCGCTTCCCTTGCGACGCGATCCGCGCCCCGACTCGCTCCTCGAGACCGAGGCTCTCAAGGGTGAGACCGTCACCACTTTTGCCGAGAGCGAGGGCTGGACTTGGGTGCAGATCGATCGCGATCTCTATGTCGGCTATATGCCCAGCGAGGGTTTGAGCGCCTCAATCGTCGAGCCGACTCATCGGATCGCCGCGCTCCGCACCTATGTATTTCCTGAGCCAGACGCCAAGTCGGCGCCGCTTGCCCTGCTCAGCCTGAATGCGCTTGTCACCGCCGAAGCCGACGAGGGTAAATTCCTCACGCTGAAGGATGGAGGCTATGTCTTCGCGCGCCACACGCTGCCAGCGGGCGAGGCTGTAAGAGATGCCGTCGCCGTGGCAGAGAAATTTTTGGGCACGCCTTATCTTTGGGGCGGCCGCACCAGCATCGGGCTCGACTGCTCGGGCCTCGTGCAGCTCGCCTTCGAAGCCGCGGGCTATAATGCGCCGCGCGATGCCGACATGCAGGCAGAAGAACTCGGGGAGCCCATAAACTGGAATCAAGGCGCGAAACTTTACCGCGGCGATCTCGTGTTTTGGGAAGGCCATGTCGGCATCATGACGAGCCCCACCGATCTCATTCACGCCAACGCTTACCACATGGCAGTCGAAATCGAGCCCCTCCGCGAGGCGAAGGAGCGTATAAAGACGGCAACTGGCTCTGAGGTGATTGGGGTGCGGCGGCTGCCGCAGATCGCGGCAGCCGAGACGCTTTAGGCTGAGCTTAGTGCAGGACGCCGAACAGCCACAGCAAGATGATGATCGGGATAGGAATGCCGATCAGCCACAACAATATTCCGCGCATGGTCCGTGTCTCCGCTTTTTACGGGGGTGAGATGGCGGAGCAACGTGCTGATCGGACAAGAGTTCCAATCCGCTAGGTCGCGACGGCGCCTCCGCGCCGCGCCTCGAGCTCGAAGGCAGCCGCAAGCAGCGCCTTGGTGTAGTCGGTCTTGGGTTTGGCGAACACCGTGCGCGCCGGTCCTTGCTCGACGACCTTGCCGTGGCGGAGCACGATAATCGAATTGGCGAGCGCGCGCACGACCTTGAGATCGTGACTGATGAAGAGGTAGGCGAGTTTGTGCTTCTTCTGCAACTCGCGCAGGAGATCCACGATCTGCGCCTGCACCGAGACGTCGAGGGCCGAGGTCGGCTCGTCAAGGATGAGGAATTTTGGCTCGAGCACCAGCGCGCGGGCAATCGCGATGCGCTGGCGCTGCCCGCCGGAGAATTCGTGGGGATAGCGGTCGCGCCAGGCGGGGTCTAACCCGACTTCCTTGAGCGCGCGAGCGACGCACGCGTTTCGCTCGTCCTGGCTTAGCCCATGATTCTGGATGACCAGGCCTTCTTCGATGATCTGCCCCACCGAAAGGCGAGGAGAAAGCGAGCCGTAAGGGTCCTGGAATACGATCTGCATGTGGCGCCTGAGCGGCCGCATGCGCTTCGAATCGTAGCTGTCAATGCGGTTGCCGAGATAGACGATCGGCCCTTCGCTCGACACGAGCCTAAGCAAGGCAAGGCCGAGCGTGGTCTTGCCCGAACCCGACTCGCCTACGACACCAAGCGTCTGGCCCTCTTTGACGGCGAGATCGATGCCGTCGACCGCCTTGATGTAACCGACGATGCTCCGCAAGAAGCCGCGCTTGATCGGGAACCACACCTTCAAGTCCTTGGCCTCGAGAATGGTGACCGCCTTGGCATTAGCCGGAGGAGGCGCACCCTTCGGCTCAGAGGCAAGCAGGTGCTTGGTGTAAGGATGCTGTGGAGACGCGAAGATCTGCTGTGCCCGGCCGCGCTCGACGATTTCCCCGCTGTTCATGACGCACACCCTGTCGGCCATTTTCCGCACGATGCCGAGGTCGTGCGTGATGAGCAGCATGGCCATATGGAATTCGTCCTTGAGCTTGGCGAGAAGGTCGAGGATCTGCGCCTGGATGGTGACGTCGAGCGCGGTAGTGGGCTCGTCGGCGATGAGCAGGTCTGGCTCATTGGCCAGCGCCATGGCGATCATCACCCTTTGCCGCTGACCGCCCGAAAGCTGATGCGGATAGGAGGCAAGCCGCCCCTCGGGATCGTCGATGCCGACCTTGTCGAGCAGGTCAAGTACACGCGCGCGCGCAGCACGGTCCGACAGCCCGCGATGAATCTTCAATACCTCGCCGACCTGCTGCTCGATGGTATGCAGCGGATTGAGTGAGGTCATCGGTTCCTGGAAGATCATGGAGATCTTGTTGCCGCGGATCGTTCGCAAACCAGAGTCGCGAAGCGTCATCAGATTTTCGCCCTTGAACCAGATTTTTCCCGAAGGATGTGAAGCCGAAGGATAGGGCAGCAGCTTCAGGATCGACAGTGCGGTGACGGTCTTGCCCGAGCCCGACTCGCCGACCAACGCCACCGTCTCGGCTCTGCTGATGTCGAAGGACACATGCTTCACCGCATGGGTGACCTTGCCCCCGCCGCGAAAATTCACCGAAAGATCCTCGACGTTGATCAGCTCGCCTCGGGCGGCGGCGCTCTCGCCGTTTCTCACTTCCATCAAGCCACTTCCCCCTTGGCCGGCACTGCCTCGTCGTCGGCGCAAACGCCGCGCTCGATCTCGATCGTGGCGTGATCGAGTCCGAAGCGCTCCTTGAGCCGCGCCTTGATATTGCGCACGGCCTTGTCGGAGTTCTGCCTCTCGCCGATGCAGGCATGCAGCGTCACCATGCGTCGGGATTGCGTGATCGACCAGACATGCACATGATGGATTCCCTCGACCCCTTTGACATTGGCAATGAGGTCAGGGCCGATGGCGCGGGTGTCGAGCTCGCCCGGCGCACCTTCGAGCAGGATATGGCCGGCATCGGCAACGACCACCCACCCGCTTCGCACGATGATGGCGGCGACCACGACCGACAGCAAAGGATCGATCGGCGTCCATCCGGTCGCCAGGATCACGCCGCCGGCAACAAGCGCGGCCACTGAGCCGAACAGATCGCCGAGCACATGCATGGCTGCGCCGCGGACATTGAGATTCTCGCGATCGGCGCCTTGCAGCAGCCAGAACGCAGCGACATTCACGAGCAATCCGAGCGCTGCAATCCCCACCATGATGCCGCCCGAGACTTCGGGTGTGGTCATCAGTCGCTCAGCGGCCTCGTAGACGATCCAAGCAGCGATGGCGAACAGCGCGAGGCCATTGGCGAAAGCGACCAGCACCTGGAAACGATCGAAGCCGAAGGTACGTTTCCAATCTGCCGGGCGCCGCGACAGCCTGAACCCGAACCAGGCGAGCGCCAGCGAAGCGAAGTCAGTGAGCATGTGGCCGGCATCTGCGAGCAGGGCGAGGGAGCCCGCAGCGATGCCGCCGGCGACCTCGACAAACATGAAGGCGCCGGTGATGAGCGCTGCCAATCCCACGCGCCGCTCGTTGTTGGTGTGAGCCGCGTCATGATCATGACTATGGCCGGCGTGGCCATGGTTGTGACGATGGTGCAAATGCGATCCCATGGAGACTCACATCAAAGTCTTGCGCGGGTCGAGCGCGTCGCGCACCGCCTCACCGACGAAGATGAGCAGGCTCAGCATCGCCGCGATGACGAAAAAAGCGGTCAGTCCAAGCCATGGCGCCTGAAGATTGTCCTTCCCTTGCGCAAGGAGCTCGCCGAGCGACGGCGATCCCACCGGCAGGCCATAGCCCAGGAAGTCCAAGGATGTGAGGGTGGTAATCGACCCATTCAAGATGAAGGGCATAAAGGTCAACGTCGCCACCATGGCGTTCGGCAGGAGATGCTTGAAGATGATCCTGGTGTTGGACAGTCCAAGCGCGCGGGCGGCGGTGACATACTCGAAATTCCGCGCCCGCAGGAACTCCGCGCGCACCACGCCGACCAGGGCGACCCATGAAAAGGCGAGCAGGATGCCGAGCAGAATCCAGAAATTCGGCTCGATCACCGCGGCGATGATGATGAGCAGATAGAGCTGCGGAATGCTCGTCCAGATCTCGATGAAGCGTTGGAACAGGAGGTCGGTCCAGCCGCCGAAATAGCCCTGCACCGCGCCTGTCGCCACCCCGATGATGGAAGAGAACAGCGTGAGCACGAGTCCGAACAAGACCGAGATGCGGAAACCATAGATGACGCGAGCGACCACGTCGCGGCCCTGATCGTCGGTGCCGAGCCAGTTCCATTCGAGCTCGGCATTGCAGGGATGAAAGCCCTGCTCCACGGCGGCCTTGCAGTCCCTCTCGGTCAGCGCCCAGGTCGGCTTCACCGGGAAAGCCATCGGCGGAGTCTTGTTCTGCGTGTTGTAGGAGAAGCGTATCGGTGGCCACACTACCCAGCCCCCGCCTTTCGCGATCATCTCCTTGACGGCGGGGTCGCGATATTCGGCCTCGGTCTCAAAGATGCCGCCGAATGTGGTCTCGGGGTAGGACTGGAAGATCGGCCAATAATAGTGGTTGTCGTATTTCACCAAGATTGGCTTGTCGTTGGCGATGAACTCGGCGAACAGGCTCACGATGAATAGCGTAAGAAAGATCCAAAGCGACCAGAAGCCGCGACGGTTGGCCCTGAACGTCTCCCAGCGTCGGCGCTGCAGCGCTGACAGCCATGGCAGCCGCACCGGCAGTCCTTGTACCGTTACCTCCTCGACGATTGCGGTATCGGTGGGCGCATCCATCGGCGTCACACCTCGCGCGTCTCGAAATCGATGCGCGGATCCACCCAGGTATAGGTGAGGTCGGAGATGAGATTGATGACGAGGCCGAGCAGCGAGAAGATATAGACCGTGGCGAATACCACAGGATAATCCCGATTCACGATCGACTCGAAGCCGAGGAGGCCCAAGCCATCGAGGCTGAAAATCGTCTCGATCAGGAGCGAGCCGGCAAAAAAGGCGCCGATGAATGCGCCGGGGAAGCCAGCAATCACGATCAGCATGGCGTTGCGGAATACATGACCGTAGAGCACTTTGTGCTCAGGCAGTCCCTTTGCCCGCGCCGTCATCACGTATTGCTTCCTGATCTCCTCGAGGAACGAGTTCTTGGTGAGGAAAGTGGTGGTGGCGAAGGCTGAGAGCATCATGGCGATCATCGGCAAAACGAGGTGCCAGAAATAATCGAGGATCTTCGAATACCAGGGGAGCGACCACCAATTCTCCGAGATCAGTCCGCGCAACGGGAAAATCTGGAAAAACGAGCCGCCGGCAAACAACACGATCAGGAATACGGCGACCAGAAAGCCAGGAACCGCGTAGGCAATAACGATCACCGTGCTGGTCCACATATCGAACCTGGAGCCATCGCTCACTGCCTTGCGGATGCCGAGCGGAATCGAGATGGCGTAAGAGAGCAGAGTCATCCATAGGCCGAGCGAGATCGAAACCGGCATCTTCTCGCCGATCAGCTTGAGCACGCTCGTGTCGCGGAAATAGCTCTGCCCAAAATCGAACAGGAGATAGTTCTTGATCATCAGGAGGAAGCGTTCATAGGCAGGCTTGTCGAAGCCGAACTGTTTCTCGAGGCTCTTGATGAATTCGGGATCGAGGCCTTGCGCGCCGCGATATTTCGAGGGGGCCGACACATCTCCAGGTGTGGCGCCTTGGCCTGGGCGCCCCATCATATCGCCACCGCCGCCGCTGAAAGTAGATGTCGCCCCAACGTCAGTCCCGGTAAGTTGCGCGATCAACCGCTCGACCGGGCCGCCCGGCGCAAACTGGATAATGACGAACGTCACCAACATGATGCCGAACATGGTGGGGATGATGAGCAGCAGGCGCCGAAGGATATAAGCGGTCATTGGGCTCGGGTTTGCCTTCTCGATCGCCAAATGAAAAACCCTGCGAGCGCGAGCCCGCTCAAGGCGGCGATGATCAGAAGCGGCCGGTGCGAGCCTGACTCACTCGAATCGTCCGGGCTCGCAGCAACTTTCCTGGTCAGTTTGGCAGCTTTGGCCTCGTCATACCACCAAGTATCGAGAATGCCTCGGTCGAAGCGCGGTTTCACCGCAGGCCTGGAAAACTTGTCCCAATAGGCGACGTTGAAGGACGGCTTGTACCAGTGCGGCACCCAGTAATGGCCCTCCCGCAGCACGCGGTCGAGGGCGCGGGCTGCGGTGTTGAGCTCGTCCCGGCTTTTGGCCGCGATGACCCGCTCGATCAAGACATCGACGGCAGTATCTGAGATGCCGGCGAGGTTGAGCGAACCACTCATTTTCGCCGCCTGCGAACCGAAATAGCTCCGAAGCTCGACGCCTGGCGTGTTGCGCATCTGATAGCGCTCGGTGGTGATATCGAAATCGAAACTCTTGAGGCGCTGCTGATATTGCGCTGGGTCGACCATGCGCATATGTGCATCGATCCCAAGCAGCTTGAGATTCTTCACATACGGCGTGACCAGCCGCTGGAACACGTCCTCGAAGAACAAGATCTCGAGCTTGAGCGGCTCGCCTTTGCCGTTGACGCGGACGCCGTTCTTGATGGTCCATCCTGCCTCGTCGAGGAGCTTGCCGGCCTCGACCAGAATGTTGCGGTCCTGGCCCGAGCCGTCGCTCTTGGCCGGTACGTAAGCGGGCCCGAGCGCCTCATCGGAAACCGGCACGCCGAGATTTGTGAGCAGCGCCCGCTCGGGATCCGACGGCATGCCTTCGGCCTTCATCGGCGAATTCTCGAAGAAGCTCACCGTGCGCGTGTAGAGCCCATAGAACACATTGCGGTTGGTCCACTCGAAGTCGAAGGCGAGATCGAGCGCCTTCCGCACACTCGGGTCTTTCAGCGCATCGCGCCGCGTGTTGAGGAAAAAGCCTTGCGTGCCTGACGGCGTTTCGTCAGGCAATACCTCCTTCTTCACGCGGCCGTCGCGGACCGCGGGAAAGTCGTACTCGGTGGCCCAGACCTTGGAGGTGAACTCTTCGCGGAAGTCGTAGGCGCCGGCCTTGAAAGCCTCCATGCCGGCGGTGCGGTCGCGGAAATATTCAAAGCGGATTTTGTCGAAGTTCCAGCGCCCGCGATTCACCGGCAAGTCCTTGGCCCAATAGTCCGGATTGCGGCGATAGGTGATGGTGCGGCCTTGCGCGAGACTGTCGACTACGTAGGGGCCAGAGCCGAGCGGCGGGTCGAGCGTCGTCTGGTCGAACGGGTGCGTCGCGTAATAAGCTTTGGAGAGGATGGGAAGACCGGCAACGGTGAGCGGCAGATCGCGCACGAGCTCGCCTTTGAAGGTGTAGCGCACGGTGTGAGGATCGAGCGCTTCAGCTTTCACCACGTCCTCGAGCATCTGATGATAGATCGGATGGCCCTTGGTCTTGAGCGCCTCGAAGGAATAGACGACGTCGCCGGCCGTGAGGGGACTTCCATCGGCGAACTTGGCCTCAGGCCGGAGATAGAAGGTCGCCGACATTTTGTCATCAGCCACCTCGGCGCTTTCAGCCACGAGCCCATAGACGGCGTCTGGCTCGTCCGCCGCAGGCGTCATCAGCGTATCAAACAAGAGCTCTAGCCCCTGCGCAGCGTCGCCCTTGAGGATGTAGTTGTTGAGGCTGTTGAAGGTCGCAACGCCGCCCCATCCGACCAGCGAGAACGTGCCGCCCTTTGGCGCATTCGGATCGGCATATTTGAAGTGGTCGAAGTCGGCGGGATAGGCGAGATCGCCAAAGGCCGAGAGCCCGTGCTTGTGCTCAGAGGCTTCCGACGGCGCGGTCAGCGCCAGAAAAAGAACAACCGCAGCGCAACCGAGCGATCGCCATGGCGCGCGGCGCATCAAAGCTTCGACGGCCCTGGCAATTTATCGGCGAGCTTCTGGTCGAACCACCACACCTGCATGAAGCCAGGGGTCAGGCCTGGAAGCACTTTGGGCTGGCCGTAGCGGTCCCAATAGGCGATGCGCACTTTGGGTGAGTACCATTGCGGCACCACGAGCTCGTTCCATTGCAGCACGCGGTCGAGCGCGTGCGTGGCCGCAACGAGATCGGCGCGGTCCTTGGAGAAGATGACGTGATCGATCAGCTTGTCGATCGCCGGGTCCTTGATGCCGATCAGGTTCATGCTGCCTTCACGCCCGGCAGCATCTGAGCCCCAGAAATCGCGCTGCTCGTTTCCTGGCGAATCGGATTGAGCAAAGGTGCCGACCACGATGTCGTAATCGAAGCCGTTGAGGCGGCGCGTGTATTGCGCGGAATCGACCATGCGGATCGAGCCTTTGATGCCGAGCCGCGCGAGATTTTGCAGGTAGGGCTGAACGATCCGCTCGAAAAGCGGAGAGACGAGCAGAAACTCGACCCTCGTCTCCTGTCCCGTCTTGGTGTTTGTGAGAACGCCGTTCTTGACCTCCCAGCCCGCATCCTTGAGGAGCATGGCAGCCTTGCGCAGATTGGTGCGGATATCGTCGGGCGTGTTGTTCGCCGGATTCTTGTGGACTTCGGTGAACACCTCGGACGGCACGCCGTCCTTGACCTCGTTCAAGATCTCGAGCTCGCGTCCTTGCGGCAAGTCTTGTGGAGCGGCGAGCTCGCCGTTCTGGAAATAGCTGCCGACGCGCGAATATTGACCGTAGAACAGGTTCTTGTTGGCCCACTCGAAATCGAAGGCGAGGTTGAATGCCTGGCGTACCCGGCGGTCCTGAAATTGGGGGCGGCGCAAATTGAGCACGAAGCACTGCATCGGCTGCGTGCGCTTGATCGCGACCTCTTGGCGCCTAATGAAGCCTTCACGCACCGCGCCGAAATCGTAAGCCGTCGCCCAGTTCTTCGCGCTCGTCTCCTGCCAGTAATCGAGATTCCCGGCCTTGAAGCTCTCAAAGGCGACAGTCTCGTCGCGGTAATAGTCGAACCGAATCTCGTCGTAGTTCCACTGGCCTCGGTTCACGGGGAGGTCCTTGCCCCAATAGTCGGCGACGCGCTCATAGGTGATCGAGCGCCCGGGCGTCGCCTGCTTGATGCGGTAGGGACCCGAGCCGAGCGGCGGCTCTAGCGTCGTCTTCATCGGGTCGCGCTGATTCCCGCCCGTATCCTTTCCCGTCCAGTAATGCTTCGGCAGGATGGTGAGCTGACCCATGATCATGGGCAGCTCGCGGTTGTTCTTTACGTCGAAGTAGAACGTGACCTCGTTGTCGCCGGTCGCTTCGGCGCGCGACACGTTCTTGTAGTAGAGGCCAAGCCGCGGGTTCGCGGCCTTGTTCACGCCGAGGCTGTAGATCACGTCGTCCGGCGTAATTGGCGTGCCATCGTGCCAGCGCGCTTTTTTGCTTAGATGGAAGGTGACCGAGGAGTAATCGGCAGGATAGGACGCCCATTCCGCGATCAGCCCGTAAGAGGTCGAGGGCTCGTCGAGACTGTCGGCCATCAGGCTCTCGTAGACGAGCGAAAGCCCGGCTGCCGGCTCTCCTCGGTAGAGCACGGGGTTCAGGCTGTCGAACGAGCCGATATCGGCCATGCGCACGTTGCCGCCTTTGGGCGCATCAGGATTGACGAAATCGAAATGGGTGAAATCGGCTGGATATTTCGGCTCGCCGATCAGCGAGAGCGCATGGTGGTGGACCGGCGCATCCTCGGCCTGGGCCGGCACAGAGACGAGGAATGCGAATAGGGCTGCGGCGGCGAGACGAAACAATGTCATGGTTGCGAAGACGGCTCCATATGATTGGAAAAGAACCTGCCGAAGCGCGGGCCTGACGCCGCGCAAAGGGACAGGCGCTCACGGCGCCTAAAGGCCGCGCAAGCTAGCATGGCAAGCCCCATGACCAAATGAATTATCGGTCAGGTCCTGAAGGCTTCAGGGCCTCCGCTCGAGGAGTCCCTGAGCCAAGGCGTCTGCTGCCGCCCAAGTTCCCCCAGCCTATTGGCTTGGAGGTGGTCCTTCCGGATAGACCGGCTGTGGCTGCGACGGGAATGGCCCTTCGCCTTCCGAAGGAGTTTCCGTTCCGGGCGGCGTTTCGGCCGAAGCTCCTGGCGACTCGGCTGAGGGCGTCTCTGCCGACGGCGGCGTCTCAGCCGAGGGAGCCGGCGTTCCTGCCGATGGAGCCGGAGTTTCCGCTGATGGAGCCGGCGTTTCCACTTGAGGCGGCGGAGTCTCTGCCGAAGGCGGAGGCGTCTCGGCTGACGGCGGCGGCGTTTCTGCCGGCTGTTGTGGCGTTTCCGCCGCAGGCGCTGGCGCCGCTGTAGGCGGAGTCTCAGCGGACGGCGCAGGCGCGGTAGTTTCAGGCGTTTGCGGCGATGGTGCCGGAGGAGGCGCTGGCGTTTCACCCGACGGCGATGGTGCTGGCGCCGGGGTCTCGGCAGCGGGTGGCACCGCAGGCGCGGGCGGCGTCTCAGCTGATGGCGCAGGTGCAGGTGCCGCTGGAGGCGGCGTCTCAGCCGACGGCGCTGGAGCAGGTGCCGCTGGAGGCGGCGTCTCAGCCGGCGGCGCTGGAGCAGGTGCCGCTGGAGGCGGCGTCGCAGCCGATGGCGCAGGTGCCGCTGGAGGCGGCGTCGCGGCGGAGGGCGCGGGCGCCGTAGCAGGAGTCCCTTCGGGTTTCTTCTCGGGTGCAGCGCCGCCAGCACTTGGCAGAGGCGGCGGGGTGTCGCTTTTGGAGCGCAAAAAGGCAATGACGTTGGCGCGCTTCTTGGCATCGGGGATGCCGGGGAACGCCATCGCCGTTCCGGGCGCGAAGGCTTGCGGATTGGTGAGCCAGGGATCGAGAAGCTCGTAGGTCCAGACGCCGTCTTTTTGATGCGCCTTGAGAGCGTCGGTGTAATTGAAGCCCTCGACCGAGGCGATCTTCCGTCCAATCACGCCGTAGAGGTTAGGTCCGACCACCGCCGCGCCGCCTTTATCGAAGGTGTGGCACACTTTGCACAAAGCTGCGTCAGCCTCGCCCTGCTTCGGGTCTGCCGAGGCGAGCAACTTGTCGATCTCTGCGCCGCCGGCCGCGGCTGCAGGCTTTTCGCCTTCAGCAGGCTTCTGTTCGGCAGTCGGAGCGCCTCCAGCAGGGGCCTGAGGCAGGGGGGGCGGGTTGTCGTTTTTGGTGCGCATGAAGACGAGCACGTCGGCGCGCTCCTTGGGGTCCGGCAGGCCGGGGAAGAGCGCCATCTTGGTACCCGGGACGAATGCGCCCGGGTTGTTGATCATATGGTCGATCTTCTCGTAATCCCAGTTGCCGAGCTCGGCAGCCTTCGCCTTGAGCGCCTCGGAATATTCGTAGCCCTCATGCGATGCGACCTTCCGGCCGAGCACGCCATAGAGGTCAGGTCCGATCATGTTCGGACCGCCCTTATCGAAGTTGTGGCAGATCGAGCACTTCTTGGCGACATCTGCGCCATGCGCAGGGTTGGCACTCGCAAGCAACGTCGCAAGATTGGCACCGCCCTCGGCCGGCTTCTTCTCTTCGGCTTTTTGCTCGGCGACCTCGGGCTTGTGCTCCTGGAAGGTGATATTGACGATGGTCCGCGTGCCGAAGAACAGCAGCAAGGCCCCCAGCACGGCCATCGCGATCTGATTTAGGCGGTAATAGTCCATGATCCTCATCCCCCAGCAGGGCTACATGGCTAGCGTAGCTCTTGCGACGCGGCGCGAGACTAAAGGGCGTATGCCCTTGTTGCAACCCGGACATCGGCTCTAAGCCTCATTGTCGCGTGGGAACTTATCCCGTGCTACCTCAGCCCGCCATGGACTGTCTGATCGTCATCCCAGCAAGGCTGAAAGCGACACGACTCCCCGATAAGCCTCTGGCCGATATCGCGGGCGAGCCGATGATCGTTCATGTCTGGCGGCGCGCAGTGGAGGCCGATTGCGGCCCTGTGGTTGTCGCAACCGATTCCGAAGAGGTGCGCGACAAGGTCCTTCTCGCTGGTGGTAAGGCGCTGATAACGCGAGCAGATCATCCGAGCGGATCAGACCGGGTGTTCGAGACCATCGAGAAATTCGATCCGCGAGGCGCCTTTGAGGTCGTGGTCAATCTGCAAGGGGATTTGCCCACGCTCGATCCAAAGCTCGTGCGGAGCTGCCTTGCCGCGCTCCGCGAGCACGACGCCGATATTGCTACCATCGCCGCAGCCATCACGCGGGAGGAGGAGTGCACCGATCCGAATGTGGTGAAGGTGGTGGGGTCGCCGCTGAAAGGTGGGTCGGTGTTGCGCGCCCTCTATTTCACCCGCGCTACTGCGCCTTATGGCGAGGGGCCGCTCTATCATCATATCGGCATCTATGCTTACCGGCGGAAGGCATTGCAGCGCTTCGTGTCGCTGCCTCCGTCGCCGCTCGAGCTCAGGGAGAAACTCGAGCAGCTCAGAGCGCTGGAAGCCGGTATGCGCATTCATGTCGGGCTCGTTGACACTGTCCCGCTCGGTGTCGATACTCCGGCCGACCTTGCGCGGGCGCGTGAACTGTTCAAGTCCCGCCGCTGACCTCGCCCGTTTTCCCAAGCCGATGAAGAAATCGCGTTCAAAGAGAATCGCCTTTCAGGGCGAGCCGGGGGCAAATTCGCATCTCGCCGCGCAGGATGCTTATCCGCGCATGGAGGCGCTTGCCTGCCCCACCTTCGAGGATGCCATCGCTGCGGTGAAAACCGGCAAGGCCAAGCTCGCCATGATCCCGATCGAGAATTCGGTGGCCGGCCGCGTCGCCGATATCCATCACCTCCTTCCCCATTCGGGACTTCATATCGTCGCCGAGCATTTCGAGCGCGTGCGCCATCAGCTGCTCACGCTTCCCGGCGTGAAACTCACCGAGCTCAAGACCGTGCACAGCCACATCATGGCGCTTGGCCAATGCCGGAATGCGATCCGCGCCTTGAAGTTGAGGCCGGTGGTCGAGGCCGACACGGCTGGCGCCGCGCGGCATTTGCGCGAGACCGGCGACCGCAGCTTTGCCGTGATCGCGTCGAAGTTGGCGGCCGACATCTACGGGCTCAAAGTGGCAAAAGCCGGCATCGAGGATGCCGAGCACAACACCACGCGCTTCGTTGTCCTGTCCGCTAGCCCTGAGAAAGTGCGCGCCGTCGACGGTCCCGTGATCACGAGCTTCGTGTTCCGTGTCCGCAACGTGCCGGCCGCGCTCTACAAGGCGCTCGGAGGCTTCGCCACTAACGGCGTCAACATGACGAAGCTCGAGTCCTACCAGCTCGAGGGCTCATTCAACGCCACCATGTTTTATGCCGATATCGAAGGCCATCCCGACGAGCGGCCGGTCAAGCTCGCCATGGAGGAACTGCATTTCTTCTCGAGCGAGGTGACAGTGCTCGGCACCTACCCGGCGAGTCCCTTCCGCGCCGAGCTCAAAGCCTCGCAGGACTGACTGCTCGATCAGACTCTACGCTGGCTTGGCGGTGAACAGTTGGCACCATCCGCTCGCGGCGATTGGGTCCTCAACCACCTTGCACGACGCCGGCGCGACGAATTGGACGCAGCCCGAGCATTGCTGCCCATCTTTTGGGTGGTCCTGATATTTGGCGGCCTCGTGCGTGAGTTTCTGTTGCGCGAACAGATTTTGCGGGACGGCGCTTGTGGAAATGATGGCTCCGGCGATCATCGGCACGCTCTTTAACAACGAGCGGCGGCAAACACCTTTATCGGAGGGATTGGTCATGCGAGCACTCCTTGCATTGCCCAGAGATGAAGCGAGTCTCGCGCGAGAAAACCTTCTGCTTACCTGGAAGGTTCCGCCGCCCCTCTTCGAAAGCCAACTTGATTGCTTGCACTGGGTGCCGGCGCCGCTACGTCATTGGTGCCTAAAATATCGCGGACAAAGACGAGATGGCTTTGGAGCTTCCCGTCGCACGTCATGCCGGGGCGCATCAATTTGAAACCCAGGGGGGCAGGAGCTCGGCGATGCGCCGGCCACCCTTGTGCTCTCTCGCCTCAACGTGAATCTGTCTAAGCGCCGGATTTGCGAGCGTTTGCGTCGCGCCGGCAAAGATCTCCTGTGTGAGGCCCGGCACGTCGATCTTTATGTAGTTCGGGCAGGGCGCGCCATAGCGCGCGATGAACTCATCGATAGTGCAGACCTGAAGAGCCTGAATTGATGGGAAACTCTCCCGTTTTGGATCCAGCTTCTTGCTTTCTTTGAAGGTGAAGGAGCGCGCCGACATTAATTGCGAAACGTGCAAGTCCATGATTCCCGACGTGTCGCTGAAACCAAGGCGCAGACATCGGACGCGTCTCTCCAAACCGTTCAATTCGCAGTTGACCACTAGATTGTAGTAGTTTACCGCCGCTGGCTCGAAGGCCCAGACCTTTAGGTCACCGCGCATTGCAGCATATAGCGTCAACACACCGATATTGGCGCCGATGTCCCAAAACACCGAACCGGGCACCATTGAGTCGATCCACTCGAGGGAACCCGGCTCTTTGGTCATGATCGCGCGCGCCCGCCAGTAGCCGGCGCCGCTGTGATTCAAAAACCGTATTTTGCCGTGCGGTGTGTCGACGACGGCAGGTTCGCTGAGGAGAAGATCGATTAGGTCTGCGCGCTGCTCTGCCGGTAACCATTTGAGCAAGGATAGAACTCGTCTCGCGCCAGCCCTCGCTATGAGGTGCGCCAGCCTGCTCGCTTTCCCGAAGATGCCGCTGTTCACGTCCGGCAAAGCCTTTGCTTGGCCACTCTAGAACGATTGCCAAAGCATAGCTCCCGATCAGGGTATGGTTCCGCTTTGGGCCCGCGGCCTAAGCGCGCGGACTGCTTGCGGGGCCCAAGCGGCCAAACATGCGGCGGCCTTCGCCGTTTGAGCGCTTTGGAATGCATTTTCCCGCCGCACCCGCGAAACGAACGCTGTTGCGGGTAACAAGAGCTTGGTGGATCCCGCGGTACAGCAGGTGCAAGCATTGGGTTGCCACACGGCCAGCTATTCCCGATATACTTAAGAGGGAGGTTGGCGGCAGGCGCGTCCCTCGCCAACCGGGTCAGGTCCGGAAGGAAGCAGCCCTAACGAGCGTTTCGCGGGTTGCTCGTCCAGCCTCCCACCTCGCCTTAAAGCGTTATAGTGCGTACCGGGCGCCTAGCCTTGGCGCACGCTGCCATAGCCTTCGCGTGAAAGTCCGCTCGTGGCCGAAGTCGAAGATCAAGAGAAGAGCGCGCCGAAGCCTGCCGGCAAGGGCAAGGCTGATGGCCCTGCCGCGCAAGCCTCCGAGCCTGCCGCGGCAAGCCACGCGGCACTCGCCCGCAAATACCGGCCTAAGGTCTTCGCCGAGCTGATCGGCCAGGACGCCATGGTGCGAACGCTGCGCAATGCCTTCGCCTCGGGGCGGATTGCGCAAGCCTATATGCTCACCGGCGTGCGCGGCGTCGGCAAGACCACGACCGCGCGGCTCATCGCGCGTGCGCTGAACTACGAGACGCCCGGCGCGAAAGTGCCAACCCTCGATATGGCCGAGGAGGGCGTGCACTGCCGCGCCATCCTCGAGAGCCGGCACCTCGACGTGGTCGAGATGGATGCGGCCTCCCACACCGGTATCGACGACATCCGCGAGCTGATCGACAGCGCGCACTACAAGCCGAACACCGCCCGCTACAAGGTCTACATCATCGACGAGGTCCACATGCTGTCGAAGCAGGCCTTCAACGGCCTGCTCAAGACACTGGAGGAGCCTCCTGAGCATGTGAAGTTCATCTTCGCCACGACCGAAGTTCGTAAAGTGCCGGTGACGGTGATATCGCGTTGCCAGCGTTTCGATCTCAGGCGGATCGAGATCGATCAGCTCGCGCAGCATCTCGCCCAGGTCGTGGAGCAAGAGGGGGCCAAGGCAGATCCCGCTGCGCTCGCCCTGATCGCTCGCGCCAGCGAAGGCTCGGTGCGCGATGCGCTGTCGATCTTGGATCGCGCCATTGCATTCGGCGGAGGACAGGTCGAGACCGATGCCGTGCGCGGTCTGCTCGGCCTTGCCGATCGCTCACGCGTCTTCGACCTGCTCGAGACTGTTCTGTCCGGCGATGCCGGCGGTGCGCTCCGCGCGCTTTCCGGTCTCACTAGGGACGGCGCCGAGCCAGGCCAGATCATCGCCGATCTCGCCGATGCCGTGCATGTCGTAACGCTGGTCAAGGCCGCTGGAAAGGACAGCGCCGATCCCGCCGCAAGCGAGGCCGAGCGCGAGCGCGCCGTGAGCCTCGCGGAGCGTTTGCCGATGCCGGCTCTCGCTCGCGCCTGGCAAATGCTGCTGAAGGGCCATGAGGAGGTGCGGGAGAGCTCCCGCCCGCACGCCGCCGCCGACATGGTCCTGGTCAGACTCGCTTACACGGCAGACCTGCCGTCGCCGGCCGATCTTGCCCGCCGCTTGCAGTATGGCGCGGGGATGACCGCCGCTCCCGCCTCTGCCGGCGGCACGCCGAAACCTTCGCGCAATGCCGAGGCTGAAGCCCCGCCCGCTGTGTTTGACAGTGCGGACGATGAAAACCCTGAACCTCGCGACGTTGCCCCTCAACTCAAGAGCTTCGAGGACGTGGTTGCGCTTGCCGAGACGAAGCGCGACATGAAGCTCAAGCACGCGCTGCTCGAGCAGGTGCGGCTCGTTCAGTTCAAGCCGGGCACGATCGAGGTCAATCCTCTGCCTCAAGCGCCCCGCGACCTCACTCAGGAGCTCATGCGCAAGCTCAAAATGTGGACAGGCCGCGTGTGGATCGTGGCGGTGAGTGACGAGACAGGCTCAGACCCCCTTGGCGTGCAGCGCCGCGCGAAGGAGGCGCGCGAGATCGAGACGATCCGCGAGCATCCTGCGGTGAAAGAGTTGATGCAGCATTTCCCTGGTGCGCGCATCGCAGCTGTACGACCCACACCGCAGCCCGAGGCGGAAGCCGACGTGCCCGACGAACCTGACGAGCTCAAAGAGGACGGGACCACGCGATGAAGAATTTCGGGCAAATGATGAAGCAGGCGCAGGAGTTGCAGGGCCGCATGGCCGAGATGCAGGCAGAGATGGAGCGCACGCGCATCGAAGGCCGATCCGGCGGCGGCATGGTGGTGGTGACGCTCACCGGCAAGGGCGACATGGCCGACGTCAAGATCGATCCGTCGCTGTTCAAGCCCGAGGAGTCCGAGATTCTCGAAGATCTCATCGTCGCCGCGCATAACGATGCCAAGAACAAGGTCGAGGAGGCGATGAAGGAAAAGATGAAATCGCTCACCGGCGGCCTTCCCCTTCCTCCCGGCCTCAAGCTGTTTTGATGGCTTTCAGCGCTCATGGCTAAGGTTGCGGCAGGGCCCGAGATCGAGCGGCTGATCCAGTTGCTTGCGCGGCTGCCGGGGCTTGGCCCCCGTTCGGCGCGGCGTGCGGCGCTTGCGCTCGTCAAGAAGAAGGAGCAGCTGCTCGGTCCGCTCGCCGCGGCGCTTGCCGAGACCCGCGACGCCATCCTCACCTGCGAGACTTGCGGCAATATCGATACGCAGAGCCCCTGCACGCTCTGCCGCGATCCGGCGCGCGACCGCTCTCTGATTTGCGTGGTTGAGGAGGTAGGCGATCTCTGGGCACTCGAGCGCGCCAGCGTGCTCAACGGGCTCTATCACGTATTGGGCGGCACGCTGTCGCCGCTCGACGGCGTCGGCCCAGACGATCTCTCCATCGCCAAGCTGATCGAGCGCGCCCGCGACCCTGGCGTCAAGGAAGTGCTGCTCGCGCTGAATGCCACGGTCGAGGGACAATCGACCGCGCATTACCTGATGGACCAGCTCGCCGGATGCAACGTTGCGGTCTCGCGGCTCGCGCATGGTGTGCCGATCGGCGGCGAGCTCGACTACCTCGACGAAGGGACTCTCGCCGCTGCCGTCAAAGCCCGCAAATCGATGTAGCGTGGGCTACTCTGCGGCTGCATGCCAAGCTAGGGCACGCACAAGACCCAGCATTTCAAAGCTAAGCGCAACCAGCTTTTCGTGACGAAGACGTAGCTCGTCCTCGGTCCAGAATTCGTAATGCGTTAGATCGATCGGCCCCGGCGTTGATCGGTTGCGCTCGGTGCAGAACCTTCGTCGTGCGGCATCGGGATATTTTCGAGCCACGGGCCATGCATTGTCTTGTCGGTCATCAAGGTCATGACGACTTCTCCGCTTGCTCGAGCCGCTCGCGTGGTTCGATCTCCTCGACCTCGCCCTGCTGTTTCTCGTTCCAGGGCGCCACCTTCAATAATAGCAGCATGCCGGGAATCGCGGCGATGGTGCAGATGATGAAGAACTGTGTCCAACCCACCGCTTCCACAATGAAACCGGTTGATGCATTGGCCACCGTGCGCGGAATCGCAATGAAACTGGTGAACAGGGCAAATTGGGTGGCGGTGAAGGCCTTGCTGGTTTCTCTCGCCATGAAGGCGGTCAGCGCGATCGCGCCAAGGCCAATTCCCAAATACTCCCCGCTGACCACGACAAACAGCCCGGTCAGCGTATGTCCCGCCTGGCTCAGCCATACGAACGGAAGGATGGTGAAGAACTGCACAAAACCGAACAGCCATAGGGCGCGATTGATGCTCAACTTGAGCATGAGAATGCCGCCGAGCACGCCACCGGCGATGCTGGCCCAGAGGCCTGCCACCTTGGCAACGGAGCCGATCTCGCTCAGGCTGTAGCCCATGTCGATGTAGAACGGCGTCGCTAGCGCCGTGGCCATGTTGTCTCCCAACTTGTAGAGAAACAGGAAGGCCAGAATGGCCAGCCCGGATAAAAGCCCGTCGCGGCTGAAAAACTCCACGAAGGGGTCGATCACCGCCTGCCGCAAAGTGTGCGGCGCCAACGCGTCGTCGCTCACTTCCCTGATCGTCAAGGTGGTGACGATGCCGACCAGCATGAAGGCGGCGGTGACCCAGAACACCACCGACCAAGGCTGATAGTCGGCCACGATCAGTGCCAGCGATCCGGGCACGAGACCCGAAATACGATAGGCATTCACGAAGATGGACGTGCCGGTTCCCAGCTCGTCGTCGGCCAGTAGCTCGCGCCGGTAAGCATCGACGACGATGTCTTGGCTCGCGCCGAACAAGGAGACAATGAAGACGATCACGACGATAGTCTGCAGCGAGGTGGAAGGATTGAAATAGCCCAGCACGCCAATCGACAGTAGCAGCACGACCTGCGTGAGAAGCGCCCAGCCCCGCCTTCGGCCGAGGAACGGCAGCTTGAACCGGTCCATCAGGGGCGACCACAGGAATTTCCAGGTATAGGGCAGCCCGATCAGGGCAAATAGGCCGATGGTGCCGAGGTCTACATGGCTGCTGCGCAACCACGCTGGCACCAAGGAAATCAGCACATAGAGGGGCATTCCCGAGCTGAACCCCAGGAAAATGCAGGTCAGCATCTTCCGGGTGAACAGGATCTCGGTCCACTTACGCCGCGCTTCCGGCTTTTGGGCGGCTCCCTTTGTCCCCGTCATTGTCGGGCTACATAGCAGGCCGCAGCCCGCACGTCATTCCGCCTCTCGCAAAGCTTTCCCGGCAAAGGGTTGCGAACGCCGACGCGGAAGCGGCGTTATGCTCGCGCGAGTGAAAAGGAGAGAGCCATGGTGCGCGTCGTCGGCGTCGATCACCTCGTCATCAGCGTCGGCGACTTCGAGAAATCGAAGAAGTTCTACGCCCCCCTGATGGAGTTCCTTGGCTTCGGTGTCGAGGCCGAGTACGAAGGTATGATCGGCTGGGCCAATGGCCAGACGCTGTTCTGGATCGCTGCCGCGGACGAAGAGGGGAAGAACCACAAATACCGCAAAGGCGATATCGGCTTTCACCATTACGCGTTCCGCTTGCGCAATCGGAAGGACGTCGACGCGCTTCAGGCTTATCTCGAGGAGAACGGCGCTACCATCGTCGATCCGGCCGGCGAGTATTACGACGACTATTATGCCGTGTTCTTCCTCGACCCCGACGGCATGAAGCTCGAAGGCATGCGCTGGGGCGAGCGCCACGAACACGCCGCGAAGAAACGTGCCGCTAAGAAGCGCTCCGCTGCGGCAAAGAAGAGGACCCCATCAGCGCGGAAGAAGCGGGGATAAACGTCCCCCTCACTCGCGCGCGAGCAGGTCAGGCTGCCGCACGATGCGAGCTCCCCCATTTTTCTGCCGCTCGCCTGCCTTTTCCCTTGCAGGAGACGGCGAGCCGGGTGAGGGGGCAGCGCCGCCATTAGCGTAGTGCTCGATTTCCGCCGCCGGCGCGGCATCCTCGAATTCCAAGCCTTCAATCTTGCGCCCGCGCGCCGCGATGCGCTCCGACGAGGTGATGATCTTCTCGATGTCGGCGTTGGCTTGGCCGAAATGGCGCTGAAGGTCGAGCACGCGCTCACGCAAGCGCCCGGTATCCTCCATGAGGTGAACCACCTCGCGCTGGATGAGATGCGCCTGCTCGCGCATCTTCACGTCCTTCAGGATCGCCTGCATGGTCTGCACGGCGAGCATCAGCATGTTGGGCGACGTGAGCACGATGCGGGCTCGATACGCCTTTTGCACCAAGTCCTCGAAACTCTCATGAAGTTCGGCGTAGATCGCCTCTGACGGCACGAACAAGATGGCGGTGTCCTGCGTCTCGCCCGGAATGAAGTAGCGCTCAGCCATCGCCTCGACGTGCCGGACAACGTCGATACGCACGCGCCGTGCCGCCTCCTTCTTTTCCTCCTCGCGCCGCGCGGTGCGAAACGCCTCGAAACCTTCGAGCGGGAATTTGGCGTCGATCACGACTGACGCGCTCGCATTCGGCATATGAAGCAGGCAGTCGGGCCGCTTGCCATTGGAGAGTGTGGCCTGGAACGTGTAGGCGCCCTTGGGCAGCCCGTCCGTGACGATGGTCTCCATGCGCATCTGGCCGAAGGCGCCGCGCGCCTGCTTGTTGGCGAGGATCTCCTGGAGCGAGACCATGTTGGTCGAAAGCTCGGTGAGGTTCTTCTGCGCCGTGTCGATCACTGCCAGCCGCTCATTGAGCTTGGCGATCGAGTCGTTGGTCTTGCGCGCCGTCTCGTTCAAGTCTGAGCCGACGCGGTGCGTCATGCGATCGAGCCGCTCGTTGACGGCGCGGGCAAGCTCGCCATGACGCGTGACGCTGATCTCGGCGAGCGTCTGCAGGCGGATTTTCAGCTCGGAGAGCTGCGCCTCATTCGCGGACGCCTCTTCCCGCCGCCGCCCCATATGCACGGCGAGCGTAATAGCGAGCGCAATCAGCGCGAGGACGGCGAGGCCGGCTAACGAAAGCAACACAAAAACGGGATTGAGGATGACGCTCCCGACCTGAATGGGCTCCATGACCATCTGGCCAAAATAGACCGATTCGGAGCCCTAGACCAAAACAGGAACATGTTGACCCTGCCTGTCCGCAACCTTATGTCAGCGGCTCAAATGGCTGTTCTTCCCATCCTCACGCTTCCCGATCCTGTCCTGCGCAAGAAGGCAAAACCCGTCGAGCGGATTGATGCTGAGCTTCGCCGGCTCATGGACGACATGCTGGCCACCATGTACGACGCGCCCGGCATTGGGCTCGCTGCGCTGCAGGTTGGCGTTTTGCGGCGGCTGATCGTCATGGACCCCGCCAAGGACGAGGCGCCAAAGTCCCCCCTTGTCATGGTCAATCCCGCGATCCTCGAGCGTTCGGAGGAGATGCGCACCCACGAGGAGGGGTGTCTCTCGATTCCGGACTTCACCGCCGAGATCGAGCGTCCTGCCAGGACACGCGTGAGCTACATCGATCGAGAAGGAAAGAAACGGGAAGCCGAGTTCGAGGGCATCTGGTCGACGCTGGTGCAGCACGAGATCGATCATTTGAACGGTGTCCTGTTCATCGATTATCTGTCGCGGCTCAAACGCGACATGGTGGTCCGGAAATTCACCAAGCAGAAGCGGACCGAAAAGGCGCTTTAGTCGTGATGCTCCTCACCCTCTCTATTGCCATTGAAGTCGCTGTTGCCGTCATAGCGGTGCTCGCGGCGTTGAAGGGCCGGCCTCACCTTTACGGCCTCGCCTTCACCTTTGCGGTCTATGTCCTTTATGACCTCGGCCGTTTGCTCGGCTGGCATGCCGAGGGAGGCATCCTGTCTGTGCTCTTCCTCTTGGCGAGCGCGAGCGCGCTCTATGCCGTATGGGGCCTGTACAAGGAAAGGCCCTGATTGCCGCGGGTGCGGCGGCGGTGACATAAGGGCCTATGCGTCTCCGCATCATCTTCATGGGTACGCCGGACTTTGCTGTGCCGACGCTTCGCGCGATCCTCGAGGCGGGGCATGAAGTGGTCGCGGTGTATAGCCAGCCGCCACGTGCGGCAGGCCGCGGCATGGCTTTGCGGAAGTCGCCGGTGCAACAAGCCGCTGAGGAAACCGGTCTAGCCGTGCTGACGCCAGAGCGGCTGAAGAGCGCCGAGGAACCGGCTCGTTTCGGCTCATTAACTCCCGACGTCGCGGTGGTCGTGGCCTACAGGCTGATTCTGCCAAAGCCAATCCTTGATGCACCGAAATATGGTGCGCTCAATCTGCACGCCTCGCTGCTTCCGCGCTGGCGTGGCGCGGCGCCAATCAACCGTGCCATCATGGCAGGTGATACCGAGACTGGCGTCGCGGTGATGCGCATCACCGAAGGACTGGATGCCGGCCCGGTCTGTCTCGAAGCGCGCGCGCCCATCGGCGCCGACGAAACTGCTGGCGAGCTGCACGACGCGCTTGCAACTCGCGGCGCGAGGCTAATGGTGCACGCGCTCTCTGCACTTGAGGGGGGAGGGCTCGATTGCCGTCCGCAGGCAGAGGGCGGCGTCACTTATGCCGAGAAGATCGATCCGGCAGAGACTCGTATCGACTGGTCGCGGCCCGCACGCGAGGTGCACAATCTGATCCGTGGGCTCTCGCCATATCCAGGCGCTTGGTTCGAGATTGATCTCAATGGCAAGCCTGAACGTATAAAGGCGTTGCGCTCGACGCTCGCCAACGGCAGCGGCGCTCCTGGCCTTGCTCTCGATAACAAACTCACGATTGCCTGCGGAGAAGGCGCGGTCCGCCTCGTCGAAGTGCAGCGCGCCGCCAAGCGTCCGATGAGCGCGGATGACTTCCTGCGCGGTGCGACGATCGCGCATGGCACGGTACTCGGTTAGCGCCGATGCCCCGCTACAAGCTTACCCTCGAATATGACGGGACCCCGTTCGTTGGCTGGCAGATGCAGGAGAACGGCCCTTCGGTGCAAGACCGCCTCATCGAGGCCGTCAGGGCGTTCTCGGGCGAGGAGGTGATACCGCGCGGGGCCGGACGCACCGACGCAGGCGTGCACGCCCTTGCCCAGGTCGCCCATTTCGATCTCGCCAAGGATTGGGAGCCTGGCAAAGTGCGCGACGCACTCAACGCGCAACTCCGACCCGACCCGATCAGCGTGCTGGCTTGCGAGGGCGCTCCCGAAGACTTCGATGCCCGCTTCTCGGCAAAAGCCAGGCATTATCTCTATCGCATCGTCGACCGTCGCGCGCCGCTTGCGCTCGAGCGCAATCGGGCCTGGGGCGTGTTCCGCCCCCTCGATGCCGAGACGATGCACGAGGCCGCGCAAACTCTCATCGGCAACCACGACTTCACCACCTTCCGTTCGACCGAATGCCAGGCCAAATCGCCGGTAAAGACGCTCGACCGGCTCGATGTCTCACGTCATGGCGAGGTCATTCGCATCGAGACCTCCGCGCGGTCCTTTCTGCACAACCAGGTGCGCTCGATGGTTGGTTCGTTGAAGCTCGTGGGGGAGGGCGGTTGGAAGAAGCGTGATCTCAAGCAAGCCCTTGAAGCGCGCGACCGCAACGCCTGCGGTCCTGTAGCGCCTGCTTGCGGCCTTTATCTTGTGAAAGTCGACTACTAGGCTGCCGCATGGACAGAGCCTCGCCCCTGGGCTAGGAGCTTGCTCGCCAGGGCAGGGGCCGGGGGAGGGATTTGCGTGCCACATAACTGCGTCTGCCAGCCCGCTAATCCTGCATGATCAGACGCATTGCCACGGTCGGCGGGCTCACACTCGTCTCGCGCCTAACCGGTTTCCTGCGCGACGTCGTCATGGCCGCGGTGCTCGGCGCAGGTCCTCTGGCCGACGCCTTTTTCGTCGCATTCAGGCTTCCCAACCACTTCCGCGCCATCTTCGCCGAAGGCGCCTTTGCCGCGGCTTTCGTGCCGGCTTACGCGCGCACGCTTCAGCAAGCAGGGCTTCCCGCCGCCAAGCTGTTCGCCGATCAGATCGGCGCTGCACTCATAACCATCAATCTCGTGCTGCTCGCGCTCGCGATGATCTTCACGCCCGAAGTGGTCAGCGTGCTTGCTCCCGGCCTCGACCCTGCGCGCTTCGATCTCGCCGTGGCGCTCACCCGCATCACCTTTCCTTATCTCGCGCTCGTGTCGATCGAGACGCTGTTCGCCGGCATCCTCAACGCCAACAATAGATTCGCCGCCGCGGCAGGCGCGCCAATTCTGCTCAATCTGTCGATCATCGCGACGCTTTTGCTGACGCCCTTCTTTCAGGACGCCGGCCACGCCGCGGCTTGGGGCGTGCTGCTTGCCGGCGTCGCGATTGTGCTCGTCGTAGGCGGTGACGCGGAGGCACACGGCGTCGGTATCAGGTTCCGCATGCCGCGCCTCGACGAACCGACGCGCAAATTTCTCAAGGCGCTCGGACCTGCCATCATCGGCGCCGGCGGCGTGCAGCTCGCGCTGTTCGCCGACACGCTGATCGCCTCATATCTGCCGACCGGCGCGCTGTCGGCGCTCTATTACGCTGACCGTATCAATCAGCTTCCAATTGGTGTCGTTGGCATCGCCGTCGGCACGGTGCTTCTGCCTGAGATGTCGCGCCGGCTTGCCGCCGGAGACGAGAGGGGCGCTGCCTCCGCGCAAGCGCGCGGTATCCAGCTGGCGCTCCTCCTCACAATTCCTTGCGCAGTCAGCGCCATCGTCATTCCGGACCTCATCATGCGCGCGCTGTTCGCACGCGGCGCCTTCACCGTCGAGAATGCGGCGGCTGCAGGAGCGACGCTTGCCGCCTACTCCTTTGGCCTTCTGCCGTTCGTTCTGCTGAGGAGCTTCACCGCACCGTTCTATGCGCGCGGCAACACTGCAACTCCGGTCAAGGCGGCGCTGCTTGCCGCAAGCATCAACATCATCCTCAAAGTCCTGCTCATGGGGCATCTCGCTCAGGTCGGCTTGGCGCTAGCGACCAGCGTGGGCGCGTGGATCAACTTGAGCCTGCTTGCCTTCTTTGCGCGCCGCCAGGGATTTGCCGTTTCCGGCGCTGCGATCGGCAAGCCGGTGGCGATGCTCACCATCTCGGGCGCGATCTTGGGAGCGGCACTTCTTGTCGGCGCCTTTGGGCTCGAGCGCGCGCTTGCCCACATGGCGCACTTCCGCCAGGAGACCATGCTTGCCATTCTCATCGTCTGGGGCGCGCTCGTTTATGGCGCCGCAGTGCTCATCCTTCTCGGCAAGAAGTGGTTCATGAGCCTTCTCAGGGACGTGAGCGTTGCGGCTGACACCAAGGCGCCGGCCCTGCTTCCGGCGCCGGACCCGACCGACGACTCTGCAGCCTTGCCGGACTCTGAGCCGCCACCACGAGTCTAGGTGACCTTACAGCGCCCTGAGATCGACGAGCTCGACAGTCTCCGCATCGATCGGCCGGCCGAGAAACACTGCGCCGACACGGGCGAAGCGCTCCGGCGAATCGGTCGCGAAAATACGGGCACCGCCGCCATTTGTCACGGACATGCTGCCGAGACGGCCGCTCGCAAGTGCGTCCGCTACGGCAATGGCCGTTGTTTCGGCCGAGTCCACGAGCGCCACCTTGCTGCCGATGACCTTGCGGATCGTCTCTGTCAGCACCGGGAAATGCGTGCAGCCGAGCACAAGCGTGTCGGGCGCTGAGGGGTTTTTGAATAGCGGCCCAAGATAGTGCTCGGCGGCTGCGCGCGTCGCAGGAGAATTGGTCCAGCCCTCCTCGGCAAGCGCCACGAATACTTGGCAGGGCTGTTGCACCACCTTGATGTTGCCGTTGAGCGCGGCGATAGCGCGCGCATAAGCGGCGCCCTTCACCGTGCCCTCCGTTGCGATGACCGCGATATGGTTGTTCCGGGTGGTGGCGACGCCGGCCCGTGCACCTGGCTCGATCACGCCGATCACCGGCACCGGCGACAAGGCTTCCGTGAGCGGACGAAGCGCCACCGCGGAAGCCGTGTTGCAGGCGACGACCACCATCTTCACCCCCTCGGAGACGAGGAGCCGTGTCGCCTGAAGCGCATAGGCCTGCACCGTCTCGGGACTCTTCGTGCCGTAAGGAAGGCGGGCGGTATCGCCGAGATAGACGAAGCGCTCGTTAGGAAGCCGCGCGAGTAGCGCGCGCAGCACCGTCAATCCGCCCATGCCTGAGTCGAACACACCGATCGGCCGGTCGTCACCCGGCATCGGTTCCACCGAACGTCTGGAAATAAAGCTCGATGAAGCGCCGATAGATGGCGGTGAGCTGTTCGAGGTCGGCAAGGGTCACATTCTCGTCAGCTTTGTGAATGGTCTCTGTCAGAAGTCCGAACTCGATGACCGGGCAATAGTCCTTGATGTAGCGCGCGTCGGACGTGCCGCCGCCGGTCTCGAGCGCGGGGTTAAGTCCCGTGATCTCGCGCACTGCCTCGCTCAGTATCGCATCGAGCGGACCGGGCTCGGTTAGAAAGCTGTGGCTAGGCGGCTCGAAGGCGAAAGTAAAATTGAGATTGCTGCCGGACAGGGCATGTGCGGCCTGCTCCCGCAGAAAGGCTTCCAGCGACGATGGCGAGTGCTTGTCGTTGTAGCGGATGTTGAGTCGTGCTTCTGCCGCCGCCGGAATGAGGTTTGTCGTCGGATTGCCGACATCGATGCTGGTCACCTCGAGGTTCGAAGGCGAGAAATGCGCGCTGCCGTAGTCGAGCGGAGAGTCGTAGAGGCGGGCAAGAACGCGCACCAGTCCTTTCACGGGATTGCTGGCAAGATGCGGGTAGGCGACGTGCCCTTGCACCCCGCTGACCTTGATTTTGGCATTGAGACTGCCGCGCCTTCCGATCTTGATCGCTTCGCCGAGGCGTTTCGCATTGGTTGGCTCGCCAACCAGGCAATGATCTGGCCGCTCGTTTCTCTCCTCCTTCATCCATTGCAGCACTTTGCGCGTGCCATTGATGGCAACACCTTCCTCGTCGCCGGTAATGAGCAAGCTGATCGTGCCGTCGATCTCTCGTCCCCGCGCCTTGGCATAATCAGATGCGGCAGCAACAAAGCAGGCAATGGCGCCCTTCATATCGGAGGCGCCCCTGCCGTAGAGGCGGCCGTCGGCAATCTCTGCGGCGAACGGCGGATGGGACCACAGCTTCTCATCGCCCGGCGGCACGACATCGGTATGCCCGGCAAAGCAGAGATGCGGCGGCCCGTCGCCGATGCGGGCGAATAGATTATGGATTGGGGGCGAGTGTTCGTCCTTGAAGGTTAAGCGCTCGACGGCGAAGCGCGCGGGCTTAAGCGCCTCGGCGAGCGCGTCCAGCGCGCCGGCATCTGCGGGCGTGATGCTTTCGCAGCGGATCAAGCTTTGCGCGATCGCGACTGCCTTATCGCCGAGACTGCTCATGTCGTGGGCAAAATGACGAGTGCCGCGCGGCGTGGCAAGCCCATCCGCGCCCTCACGGCTTCAGAAGTGGGCAGCGATGAGCTTGGCAGCGCTTCCGCGCGAAACCCATCGGCCTGGCCGACCCTAGCGCACGGCAGCCAAGGGATCGCCGCCGAAACGATTGGGACCTGGCGTGCCCTTGAGGATGCCGAGCTCTATTAGGAACCAGAGACCGACGCCCATAGTGACCAGCGTGCAGATCCAACCGAGCGCATTCGGCTGGTTCGGCGTTCCCGTTAGCCCGAAGGCCTGCAGCAGACTCGCGATCAGGACGGGGATCAGGCCGTAAAGAGCGGTAACCCCAGGCTTGTCACGATCCTGGAAGCGTTTAGCGGCGACCGCGTATCCCGGATAGAACAGGGCGATGGTGACGAGCGCCACCAGGATCGCGCCAAGGGCCGAGGATCCGAAGATGGCGCCAATGATGAAGCCGGCCACGATGCTGACGATGGCGAGGATGATGGTTCCCGCCCAGTATTTGGCTCGGTTGATGCGACCCTCAAACGACGTGAATAGATACTTGAAATCCAAATCCATTGCGTTCCCCCCTCGCTTGCCGGCCAGCTGCCGTTGTGCACCTTTGTAAGGCCGAACGGCGCCCTCGCGAAAGGGGCTATGTGCGGCCGGCCGCCCTCATCAGCGTGAGCCGTCGAAGCCCGGCTGGCTCATAAAGCTTTGCGCAGGCCAAGATTTAGGCCTCGGCTCGCCGAACTCTAAGGTCAATCCCTGAGCAGCTCGTTGATCGAAGTCTTGGCGCGCGTGCGTTCATCGACCGTCTTCACGATCACGGCGCAATAGAGCGAAGGTCCCTGCGATCCGTCAGGCAATGGCTTGCCGGGAGCCGCGCCCGAGACGACGACGGAGTAGGGCGGCACGCGGCCCTGCAATACCTCTCCGGTCGCGCGATTGATGATGCGGGTCGACTGGCCGAGATAGACGCCCATGGAGAGCACTGACCCCTCGCCGACGATGACGCCCTCGGCGACCTCGGCGCGGGCACCGATGAAGCAATTGTCCTCGATAATGACGGGATTGGCTTGCAGCGGCTCCAGCACGCCACCGATGCCCGCCCCACCCGAGAGATGCACGTTCTTGCCGATTTGCGCGCAGGAGCCGACCGTCGCCCAAGTGTCAACCATGGTGCCAGAGTCCACGCGAGCGCCGAGATTAACGAAGGACGGCATCAGCACGACGCCAGGCGCGATATAGGCGGAGCGGCGTACCACGGCGCCAGGCACGACGCGGAAGCCTGCCTGCTTGAAGTCCTTGACCTTCCATTTGGCGAACTTTGTGGGGACCTTGTCCCACCACGCCCCACCGTCGGGGCCGCCATCGATCTTTTGCGGTTCGTGCAGGCGGAAGGAAAGCAGGATCGCCTTCTTGAGCCATTGATGCACGACCCATGTGCCGCCGACCTTCTCGGCGACTCTAAGCTCGCCCCTATCGAGTAGGTCGAGCACCTCCTCCACGGCGTCGCGCACCACGCCCTTGGTCTCCGGCGTGATCTCGACCGCATGCTCGTAGGCGCTGTCGATGAAAGTCTTGAGATGGTCGTGAGTCATGAAACCCCGTCAGGTCAGGCAGAACTGGGCGCGGAACGGAATGTCTTCCGCAGGCTGTTCGGTTGCCCCAAGTGACGTTCCAATCGCCGCAAGGAAGGGAGCGAGTGCATCGGTGCGGTGATGGATGTCGGCGGGAAGCTCGGTCCAGCCGGCGATCGCCTGATGCTGGGGATGATCGGTCAGGCCATGCACCAGCACCGTGGTCATGCCGAGCGCATGCGCGGTTTCGAGATTGTTCGGCAGGTCGTCGAACATCGCGGTCTGACGGGGGACAACCTTGCTCGCGCGCACGAAGCGCTCATAGGCTTCGCGCGTCGGCTTCGGATGAATGTATTCGAGGGCATGAATGTCGAAAATCTCGGCGAAGCGGCCATCGACGCCGAGCCGCGCCGCGACGGCCTCCGCATGCTTGCGCGAGCCGTTGGTAAAGATGAACTTGCGGCCGGGAAGAGCATCGAGCGCAGCAGCAAGCTCAGGACAAGCCGCGACCGAGCTCAAGTCGATGTCATGCACATACTCGAGGAAGGCTTGCGGCGACACGCCATGCAGCCGGACTAATCCGGCGAGTGTCGTGCCGTGCTCGTAATAGTAGGTCTCGCGCAAGCTCTGCGCCTCTTCGAGCGGGATGCCGAAGCTGTTTGCGATGAACTCGCCCATGCGCCGATCGATCTGGGCGAAGAGATTGCAATCGGCTGGGTAAAGCGTGTTGTCGAGATCGAACACCCACGCCTCGACATGATCGAAGCTGTCGCGAAGTTCTGGCTTTCTGCTAGTCACGCGCCCCTCGTGCTGCTTTTCCGCCTGCGCCGTTCGATGAGGGTGCCGGCGCCATGCTCGGTGAAAAGCTCGAGCAGGACCGCGTGCGGCACCTTGCCGTTGATGATTACCACCGCCTCCACACCCTCGGCGATCACGTCGAGGCAGCTCTCGATCTTGGGAATCATGCCGCCGGAAATCGTGCCGTCCTCGATCAGGCTTTGCGCCTCGGCCGTTGTCAGCGACTTGATGAGGCTGCCGTGCTTGTCGAGTACGCCTTCCACATCGGTCAGTAGCAGCAGGCGCTTCGCCTTCATGGCCGAGGCGAGCGCGCCGGCGAAGGTGTCGGCATTGATGTTCAGCGTCTCGCCATCGGGCCCAACGCCGATCGGCGCCACCACCGGGATCAAGTCCGAATGAATGATCACATCGATGATATGGGGATCGACCGCGGCGGGGTCGCCGACGTATCCGAGATCGGCGATTTGCTCGATATTTGAATCGGGATCGCGCCAGCGCCGCTCGAGCCGCTTCGCCCGCATCAGATTGGCGTCCTTGCCGGAGATACCGACAGCCTTTCCGCCTTGCGAGTTAATGGCGGTGACAATCTCCTTGTTGACCGAGCCGGCGAGCACCATTTCGACCACCTCGACCGTCTCGCGGTCGGTGACGCGCAAGCCGCCCTTGAACTCGCTTCTGATGTTGAGCCGCTCGAGCAGCGAGCCGATCTGCGGGCCGCCGCCATGCACCACGATCGGATTCACGCCTGCCTGCTTGATCAGCACGATGTCGCGGGCGAAGTCGGCGGCTAACGCGGGGTCGCCCATGGCGTGACCGCCATATTTCACCACTACCGTCTGCCGGTCGTAGCGCTGCATGAACGGCAGCGCTTCGGATAGAACCTTGGCCTTGGTGTGAACCGAGGCGAGCACGTCCGCAATACCAGGAGCAGCAGCGCTTGGCGTGCGCGCCTCCGGCTCCGGAGCTTGCTTTGACTTGGGGGATGATTTCGACGTGCTCACGAGCCGCTTATAGCGGCGCTTTGGCTTAAGACACAACGGCGTTCGGCGCGAGGCGGGCTACTGCGGCGCGAAGCTCGGGGATGCCTGAGCCTAGCCGCGCCGAGGTGGTGAGGATTTCGGGATAGGCCGCGGGGTGTTTGGCCAGCGCGGCCGCGACTTTGCCTTGAATGGCGGCAAGTTCTGAGGCTTTGGGTTTGTCGGCCTTGGTTAGCACGACCTGGTAGGAGACTGCTGCCTCGTCCAGAAGCGCCATGGTCTCCTCGTCGTTAGGCTTTATGCCGTGGCGGGCGTCGAGCAGAAGGAACACGCGCTTCAGCTCGCGCCTGCCTTTGAGATAATCGCCGATCAGCCGCGTCCAGCCTTTGACCTGCGACTTCGATGCTCGCGCATAGCCGTAGCCGGGCATGTCTACCAGATAGAGCTCGCCCTCTTTGCCGAGCGTGAAGAAGTTGAGTTCGCGCGTCCGCCCTGGGGTGACCGAAACGCGGGCAAGACTTGTCCGTCCCGTGAGGGCGTTGATGAGGCTCGACTTGCCGACATTCGAGCGCCCGGCGAAGGCGATCTCGGGGCGCCCGTCGCGCGGCAGATCGTCGATGCGGACGACGCCCTTGACGAAGGTGCAAGGTGCTTTGCACAGCGCCTCGCCTCGCGCGATGTCGTCCGGCGTAAATTCAATTGTTGAGGTCGAGGCCATACCCACACTCGGCTGTCATGCCCCGTTTTGTGCCGGGCATCCACGATTTTCGGGCAAGACAACATTAAAGACGTGGATGGCCGGGACAAGCCCGGCCATGACGAGATTAAGTTAGCGGGCGCGATCAGCCCTTGGCGCTCTTCTTGTTGTTCTTGAAGCCGAGATTCTCGAGCAGCGGAATCTCAACTCCCTGCCGCGCCATGATCACCGACTGTTGGATCACCGAGAGCAGGTTGTTCCACGCCCAGTAAATCACGAGCCCTGCCGGGAAGCCCGCAAGCAGGAAGGTGAAGAACACCGGCATCCAGGCGAACATCTTCTGCTGGACAGGATCCGGCGGCGCCGGGTTCAGCTTCATCTGCGCCCACATGGTGAAGCCCATGATGAGGGGCCACGCGCCGATCATCAGGAAATGGCCGATCACGGGAACCTGCGACGGATCGTAGGGAAGCAGCCCGAACAGATTGAACACGCTGGTCGGGTCCGGCGCCGACAAATCCTTGATCCAGCCGAAGAACGGCGCGTGTCGCATCTCGATGGTGACGAACAGCACCTTGTAGAGCGCGAAGAACACGGGAATCTGGACGAGAATCGGCAGGCATCCGGAGGCGGGGTTCACCTTCTCCTTCTTGTACAGCTCCATCATCGCCTGCTGCTGGCGCATGCGATCGTCGGCGAAGCGTTCTTTGATGCGCTGCATCTCTGGCCCGAGCTTCTTCATCTTGCTCATCGACACGTAGGACTTGTTGGCAAGAGGGAAGAGCAGAATCTTGATGCAGAGCGTGACGATGAGGATGGCCACGCCGAAATTGCCGACGAGCTTGTAGAAAAAGTCGAGGGCGAAGAACATCGGCTTGGTCAGGAAATAGAACCAGCCCCAGTCAATCAGAAGATCGAACTTGGGAATCGCGTATCGCTCGGCATAAGTGTCGACGAGGTTCACTTCCTTGGCGCCGGCAAACACCTGGCCCTTGGCTTCCGCGGTGCCGCCGGCCTCGACGGTGAGCGGGGCCATCAGATAGTCGGCTTGGAAGCGGTCGCGGCCGTCGCTCTGGCTTCCCGACAGCCTTGCTTCGAACGCGTTGCCCTGCTCGGGGATGACCACCGCGGCCCAATATTTGTCCGTGATGCCGAGCCAGCCTTCATTGCTCTTGAAGGTCGCAGGCGGCTTGTCGATTGCCTTCTTGTAGGTGATCTCCTGGAGCCCGTCGTCCACGACACCGATCAGGCCCTCATGCAGGATGTAGTAGCCCTTCACCTGCGGTGTCTCGTGACGCGAGACGAGCGCGTAAGGATAGAGCGTGACGGGCTCTGACCCGCTATTGGCCACCTTGTCGGTGACCGTGAACATGTATTTGTCGTCGACCGCGATGGTGCGCGTGAAGGTCAGGCCCTTGCCGTTGTCATAGGTGAGAGTGACCGGCGAGCTCTGCGTCAGCGGAGCTTGGCTCGTCGCTTTCCACACAGTGTCGGCGCCGGGCAGGCTAAGGTCCTTTGCGTTGTCGCCGCCAACGAAGCCATGCTCCGCGTAATAGGCATGCGGCCCTCCTGCCGGCGACAGCAGTATGACGTTCGGGCTGTCGGGCTCCACGGTCTCGCGGTAGTCCTTCAGCGTAAGATCGTCGATCCGGCCGCCCTTCAGCGCGATCGAACCTTTTAGCGCCGGCGTATCAATGGCGATGCGCGGGCTTTGGGCGAGTGCCTCTTCGCGGGTCAGCGTGGTCGACGTGCCCGCACCTGGCGGCGTCGGCCCGCCGGCGCTCGGTGTTTCACTTTGCGCGCCCGGTCGCGGAGGTCCCGGTTCGGCCTGCTGCTGTTGCTGTTGTTGCTGTTGCGACTGCTCGGTTGGCGCTTTCGTAGCCGGAGGATGCTGCGGCACGAAGAAATACTGCCAGGCGAACAGGACGCCGATGGACAGCAGAATGGCCAGGAGGAAATTGCGATTATTCTCGTCCATGTCGCTTTCAGCTCAAGGGCCGCATCGGTCCCGCCTTGAGGGCGAGTGAGGCCAGTCTGTTCTCGGCGCTCAACGTTGCTTTGCCGGCGAGGGCTCGTGCACCTTGGCAAGCGCGCGTTCAAGGTCCTTGATCAACTCGGTGAAGCGCCGTTGTACCGTGCCCGAACGGGCAATCAAAACATAATCATATCCCTCGACCGCGGCCCCTGGCCCTGCGAGCCGCACCGCCTCTTTGAGCCGCCGCCGCGCCCGGTTGCGCGTGACAGCACTGCCGAGGCTCTTGGTCGCGGTGAAGCCGAAGCGAGCAACATGGTGATCGGCGGCCTCATCCGCAACACGGCGGCGCGCCTGCAAGATAAGCGAGGGTGCCACGTAGCGCGCTCCGCCCTTCACATGAAGAAACTCGGCACGGGTCTTGAGACGTCCGATGGCCGTCACCGGTTAGGCACTGCCGGCCTTCAGGCCGACAGGCGCTTGCGCCCCTTGGCTCTCCGCCGTGCGAGCACGTTGCGCCCGCCCTTGGTCGCCATGCGCGCGCGGAACCCGTGGCGCCGCTTGCGGACGAGCCGCGATGGTTGGTAGGTGCGTTTCACAGGGGCTTCTCTCCTGGCTCGATTTTACCGAAGCGAAGGCTGCTCCGGGGTCCGCAACCCCGCGGCTTATAGGGTGCCGCACCGGCTCAAGTCAATCGACCCTGGGGAGTTTATGGACCTAAGCCGTTTCGGATCGCGTGTGGTGACGAAGCATCACAATGGCGCGAAGGACCGTTCCCTATGTCTTTGGCCGCTGCCAACTTAGTGGCGTCAGTGACCTGCCAAGGAGCGAGCTTCAGCATGAGGACTGCGACGGACACGCGCGGCGCGGCCCTGTGGCTCAAGCGGCTTTGGCCACTTCTTCTGCTCGTTGCTTTGAGCGCCTTCGTGCTCGCCATGGGTTGGCAGCGCTACCTTACTCTGGAGAAGCTTGCCGAGAATCGCGAGACGCTGGGCGCCTTCATTCGCGCCAACATGGTCTTCAGCCTTGCCGCCTTCATTGCGATCTACGCGGTGACAGTAGCTTTGTCGGTTCCGGGTGGCGCCGTTCTGACCATCGCCGGCAGTCTCCTGTTCGGCTGGTTTGTAGGGGGTCTTGCCTCCGTGGTCGGCGCCACGATTGGGGCGGTCGCGGTGTTCCTGATCGCGAAAAGCGCCCTCGGCGATGTGCTGGCGGAACGCGCGGGGCCCGCCCTTTCCCGCTTCCGCGAGGGATTTCAGCAGGATGCCTTTAGCTACCTGCTGTTCCTACGGCTTGTTCCGATTTTTCCGTTTTGGATCGTGAATTTGGCCCCTGGACTGCTCGGCGTCAGTTTCGGTACCTATCTCGCCACAACGATTCTCGGCATTATTCCAGGGACTTTCGCCTACTCTCTGGCCGGCAGCGGCCTCGACAGCGTACTTGAGGCTCAGCAAGCAGCGCACCAATCCTGCCTTGCCAAGATGGGGCCGGGAGGCCAAGAGTCTTGCCCGTATACGCTCGATCCGGGAGCGCTTTTGACACCGGAGCTAATCGTTGGGCTCGTGGCGTTGGGCTTGGTGGCGCTCGTTCCGGTGGGGGTCAAGTGGTTCAGGCGCACGTCAAATTGAAACGTGTGGCTAAGGGGGACTAGGCGACTATGGAAGAGGTGCTGACGCCCGACCTCTGCGTCATCGGCGCGGGCTCAGGTGGTTTGTCCGTCGCCGCGGCAGCGGCCCAATTCGGGGTGCCCGTGGTCCTGATCGAGAAGGGACGCATGGGCGGCGATTGCCTCAACTATGGCTGCGTCCCCTCAAAAGCCCTGCTCGCCGCTGGCAAGCGCGCCGAGGCTGTCCGCACCGCATCGAATTTCGGCATAGATGTGATCGAGGCGCAGATCGACCACCGCGGCGTGCATGACCACGTGCATGGCGTGATTGCGGCGATCGCGCCGAACGACTCGATCGAGCGCATGACGGGGCTCGGCGTGCGCGTGATCCAGGCGAGCGCGAGCTTCCTCGACAAGTTTACCGTCGAGGCCGGACGCGTGCTGGTTCGCGCCAGAAGATTCGTCATAGCAACAGGATCGATGCCGACCATCCCGCCGATTCCGGGACTCGACGAGGTGCCCTACTTTACCAACGAGACGATCTTCGACGTGAGCGAGAGGATCCAGCATCTCATCGTGCTCGGCGGCGGACCCGTAGGGCTCGAGCTCGCCCAGGCCCATCGCATGCTCGGCTCGCACGTCACCGTGTTCGACACGGCAAACTTTCTTGCGCACGAGGATCCTGACGCGGTCGCCGTGTTGATCAAGCGACTCGCCGATACGCAAGTCGTAATGCATCCCAACACGCGGGTGGAACGGGTCGAACGCTCGGTGCAGGGTGTCGGCGTGCATTTCATGGAGAACGGTGAGCCGGTGATCCTCAAGGGCACGCATCTTCTCGTCGCCACCGGCCGCAAGCCCAACGTCAAGTCGCTCAGCCTCGAGCGGGCCGACGTCACCTACACCGCGGACGGCATCAAGGTGAATGATCACCTCAAGACCACCAACCGGCGCATCTACGCCATCGGGGACGTGGTCGGCGGGCCGCAATTCACCCACCTCGCCAACTATCACGCCGGCATCGTGATCAGGAACGCGTTGTTCCGGCTGAAGCCCGACGCCAGCGCCGCCAATATACCGCGCGTCGTCTATACCGACCCCGAGCTTGCCCAGATCGGCATGACCGAGGCTGAAGCGCGCAAGCGCTATCGCCGCCGCATCAGGATCTACCGTTGGCCTTGTGCCGACAACGACCGCGCCCAGTGCGAACGGGAGACCGAGGGCTTCATCAAGGTCATCACGCGGCCTGATGGCACCATTCTCGGCTGCACCATCGTCGGCGCCGAAGCTGGCGAGCTGATCCAGCTTTGGGTGGTCGCGATGGCCAAGGACATCAAGCTCGGCGACATCACCTCTTTCGTGCTGCCTTATCCCACCCTCTCGGAGCTCTCGAAGCGCGTGGCCTATACTTATTATCTGCCCACTTTGACGAGGGGCTGGCTCCGTAGCATCATTGGCCTGTTGCGCCGCTTCGGTTGAGCGCGGCGCCCGCAACTCTGCATTTGCGCGAGTATTGCTCTTGAAGGACAAGGCTTTAAGCGCGGAGGGGGGCACTCGGCGACCGCCCCGCTATGTACCGGGCCTGTCCGCCAAGCTGCTGCTGCTCACCATTCTTTTCGTCATGTTGGCCGAGGTGCTGGTGTTCGTGCCCTCGGTCTCAAATTTCCGCCGCCAGTGGCTCATGGAACGTTTGGCTGCGGCGCAGATCGCTTCGCTCGCCGCCGAAGCCGCCCCCGGCGGGCAATTGCCGAAGATGCTCCGCGACGAGCTTTTGGAGCAGGCCAAGGTCAAGGCCATCGCCGTCAAGCGCGCCGACAGCCGCGTGCTCATCATCGAAATGGACATGCCGGATGAGATCGACGCCTCTTATGACCTGCGCGACGCCTCGTGGCTCACGCTGATCGGCGATGCACTCATGGTCTACGCCGCTCCCAACAATCGCGTCATCCGCGTTGTCGGGCAGCCGGGGTTCAATCCGGGCGAGCTTATCGACGTGGTCATGGAAGAGGCGCCGCTCAAAGCCGCCATGATCCGCTACGGCCTCGATATCCTAGGGCTATCGATCTTGATCTCCATCATCACCGCTGCGCTCGTGTACCTCTCGCTCGACGCGCTTCTGGTGAAGCCCATGACCAAGCTTACCCGGAACATCGTGCGCTTCTCCGAGCGGCCAGAGGACCCGAGCAGGGTCATCAGCCCGTCCAGCCGGCGCGACGAGATCGGCACCGCCGAGCGCGAGCTGTCCGCCATGCAGCAGGAACTGTCGGAAACGCTGTCGCAGAAGACCAGGCTCGCCGCGCTCGGCCTCGCCGTTAGCAAGATCAGCCACGACCTGCGCAACATGTTGTCGAGCGCTCAATTGCTCTCCGACCGACTGAGCACGGTCAAGGACCCGACTGTTCAGCGCCTCGTTCCGAAGCTTCTCGCCTCGCTCGATCGCGCCATCAGGCTGTGCGCGCGCACGCTCGATTTCGGTCAGGCGCAGGAGATGCCGCCGCGGCGGAAGCGCTTCCCGCTTGCTCCTTTAGTCGCGGAGATCGGCGACAGCCTTGGCCTGCCGCGCCCGAACCTCATCGACTGGAGGATCGAGATCGACGAGGACCTCGAGGTCGATGCCGACCGCGATCAGCTTTACCGCGTGCTCAGCAATCTTTGCCGCAATTCCGTCCAGGCGCTGGAAGGCGAGGGTACGAGCCCCGGCGAGATCGCCGTCGCAGCGCGGCGCGAAGGGTCGGTCACCATCGTCGAAATCTCCGACACCGGACCAGGCGTGCCTGAGAAGGCGCGCGCCAATCTCTTCAAGGCGTTTCAGAGTGTGGCGCGGAAGGGCGGCACCGGGCTTGGACTCGCCATTGCCCAGGAGCTAGTGCAGGCCCATGGCGGGCAGATCGCGCTCGTGGGCAATGACGGCGGAGCCACCTTCCGCGTCACCATTCCAGACGTGGTGGTCGATATCGGCCGCGCGCGCCGCAGCGCCTGAATGCTGCAGCGCAAACGATCCTACTCGACCTTCTGCGCCTCGGCAGGTTTGCCGGCCGGCTTGCCGTTCTCGGTCGCCGTCTTCTTGTAGCTGTTACCTTCCTTGATGATCGTGGTCGTCCAGTTCGAATCCCAAGTGATGACGGCGCTATTCCCTTCTTCCTTCCACATGCCGGCCAAGCCTTTGTTGTTGCGGGCAAGGTCCCCTTTGGCCTTGCCGTCATCGGAGAGCCAGATCGTGAAGGGCTTGCCCTGGCTGTCGGTTGTCTTCCACTTGCCGACGAACTCACTCGCGGCAAATGCCATGGCGCTGGTCATAACGAGGGCAATGGAAAGTGCGGCTAAGGCTACGGTCGCCTTACTAATGGATTTAATGGGACTCATGGTTTGTTTCCTCCAGTTACCAATGATGACCTGACCTATTATAAGTCCGTATGGGCAGTAGGCGTTGCAATTCCTCCCCCAGCCTTGCCTTTATCGAAGCGAACCCTTAGGTAGGTCGGGCCTGCAAGGCATGAACCGTGACCTGTTCGGTTGCATCGCCACGGCAGGCTCTCGCCCAGTAACGTTTGGCAAGAAGCGCCCGTAGCTCAGTTGGATAGAGCACCAGACTACGAATCTGGGGGTCAGGAGTTCGAATCTTCTCGGGCGCGCCACTCCCTCAATGACTTAACATTGAGCTGCGTCCCACGGGCCCTTGGCTAGCAATCGATTAGCAGCCAATTGACTACCCGCTTGGCGGCGCGAGTAACTAGGAAACCGGCGGCAGCTAGTCCTTGTCCGCCGCCGTAGACATCTCCATCACGTCACATGCACTTGGACATGAATTGGAAATAGTCGTGCCAGCCGTGCGCTCCGGTCGAGGCTTTGTTCGCGTTCCATTTCGCGTCACAATCCTTCTTCTCCTGAGCCGAGCTAGCGGAATCGTTTTCTGAAATGGCAGCGGTTTTCTTGGCCTTAGCCGGCTTCTAGGCCGAAGGCTTTTCTTCCGTCGCTGTGGCGCCGCCATTCTTGGCCGCAAAATCCTTGCTGCACTGACTCCAGAAAGCCGACCACTTTTCTCCCTCCGGAGCCTTGTTGGCCTTTTTCATATCGGCCCACTGCTGACTGCAGGCCTTTATCGCGGGCGATGTCGCCGCGACAACCGGCAGCGAGGCAAACACGGTTATGCACAGCGTTCCGGCAAGCACGATCAATATGGGCAGAACTTTCATAGTTGCCTCCCTTACGGGTCTTCGAGGTGAGGCCAACATCATCGATCAAACTGTATACGCGGGATGCGAGTAACGATGCCGCACCCTCTCGGCCAAGGGCCTGATGTAATTTTCTTTCGATAGAATTCGGTCCCCCCAAAAGTTTGGCCAAAGCGAGGAGTTCGAGAGATGGCAACGTCCATTCAGGATTTTGTCGATACCATCGCCATCAAGGCGAGTATCGATCCTGCCGCCGCGGAAACCGCCGTTGGAACGATCCTGTCCGCGATCCAGCAAGAAGGCGACGCCACCAAGGTTTCCCAGCTTTTCAATCAAATACCCGGAGCGGCTGAGCTTGCGCAAAAGCACCCGGTTGTCGTTGGAGCAGGTGGAGGTGTGCTCGGTTCGTTGAGCGGCGTGGCCAGTAAAATGATCGGGCAAGACGCCGGTATCGTGGTCGCGGCCATCGGTCAAATCGAAGAAACGAATCTTACGATGCAGCAGATCAAGAACATCGGTTCTGCGCTCCTCTCCTACTTTAAGGAGAACAATCCTACTCTGGCGAAGGAGGTCATCGACTCCGTCCCGAGTTTACGCGACCGCTTCAGCCGCTAAGCCCGTCAGGTTATTGGCCGGCCGAAACCGTGCTAGACTAAGTCTTCCCAGGGCACGGTGGTTCTCATGTTGCACCTCTTCGTTCCCTCAACATCTTTTGAGAATTGGGGCGAACATCCATCCGACTGGACGAGCCTAAGTCAAATGTTCGCTGGACTCGTGGTGGCCCTAAGCCTTGCGGCGCTCACGCTGGCGCTATGCCGCGCCCTAGCGACGCTGTTTGCGCTTCCGGAGGGTTTTGGGCCCCCTCCGTCTCAGCACCTGACGCTCTTCATGTAGCGAGCGGGTCCTCTGATCGCCCGCATGTCGCGCGGCGGATCTCCCTTTGACGTGCCTTTCAAGTCAGGGGCAGATCACGAAGGGTTGGCTCATGAGACAATCAAATAGCAGGTCGGTTTCGTAGCTGGCCCAAGGCCTAGGATAGACACGTCGATAGTAACGCGCGCGTATCTGGGCGATCTGACTCGCTCGCGCGAAGCCGCATAAGTCCTGTGTAACTGCCAGTGCCGGGCATAGTGAGCCGACTTGGTTATTTCGGTATGTGCTCGCGTGTGTGCTTGCTCGGCGAGTACGGGTCCGATCGTTGCCGCCAAGACCAAAGTGCTCCCACCTGATAGGAGCACAGTGCGCGCCGTGACATTGCGCATGAGAGCGTCCTTAGGGCCTCTCGCCCAGCGGGAAATCATAGCACTTATCGTCGGCGCCCGAGTGAGGGCTAACGAAGCGCTCCGATGCGCCAATTGAAGGAGAGGCGAATCACTGAGCCGCGGCGGCTTCGCCTCGATTTTCTCGCGACAGCAGGAACCGGAAGAACTCGGCGCCCTCGCGACAACGGCGCTTGAACATGTCAGCACTGGAAAACATTTCGCTCGTCATTTCCCAGAGCTTGCGCGGGCGGAAATAGAAACGCCGGTAGAACTCCGCGACGGCCTCGAAGATCTCCTCATGGGAAAGGTGCGGATAACTCAGTGCGCTCACCTGCACGCCGGAATGCCCGACCAGCCCGCTACTATCCTCGCGCAACCAGCCATTCTCTGCGGCCTGACGATGCAGGAAGGTGCCAGGATATGTGGCCGCCAACGAGACCTGAATGGTGTGAGGATTCATTTCCTGAGCAAATTTGATCGTCTCTTGAATTGTCTCTTTGCTCTCGCCGGGCAGGCCAACTACGAAAGTCCCATGAATGGTGATGCCGAGCTTATGGCAGTTCTCGGTGAACTGCCGCGCATGGTCGAGCCGCACGCCCTTCTTGATATTGATGAGAATGTCGCGGTTGCCGGTCTCGTAGCCGACCACGAATAGCCTGAGACCGTTATCCTTGAGGACCTTCAGCGTCTCGTACGGGACATTAGCCTTGGCGTTGCAGGACCAGGGCACGCCGATCTCCCCCATGCCGTGGGCGATCACCTCCGAGCGTTTGAGATCGTCGGTGAAGGTGTCGTCGTCGAAGAAGAATTCCTGGACTTCCGGAAAGTACTCCTTGGCCCGGCGCATCTCTTCGATGACATGCTCGGGGCTACGCGTTCGGTATTTGTGACCGCCGATGGTCTGCGGCCACAGACAGAACGTGCAGCGCGACTTGCAGCCACGTCCCGTGTAGATCGAAACGTAAGGGTGGCGCATATAGCCGATAAAGTAATCCTCGATGACGAGGTCGCGCTTGTAGACGTCGACCACAAAGGGAAGCTGATCCATATCGTGCAGGATCGCCCGCTCGCGATTGTGCACGATCTCGCCGCTGCGCCGGTAGCTGATGCCGTCGATCTCCTCGAACGGGCGGCCCTCGGCGATCTCCTTGATGGTGAAATCGAACTCGGCGCGGGCGACGAAGTCGATCGCCTTTGATACTGCGAGCGAAGCATCCGGATTCACCGCGACATGCGCGCCGACGAAGCCGAGCAGAAGTTTCGGGTTGGCGTCCTTCAAAGCCTCGGCGACTTGCACGTCATAGCCGAAGGATGGCGTGCTGGTATGCAGCACCGCCAGCTCGTAGTCGCCGGCCATTGGTAGAACATCGTCGAGCGACAGTCCCCGTGCCGGCGCATCGATCAGACGGCTGCCGGGCACCAGCGCCGCGGGCTGGGCGAGCCAAGTCGGATACCAGAACGAACGAATCTCGCGCTTCGCCTGATAACGCGATCCGGCGCCTCCATCGAAGCCTTCGAACGATGGCGGGTTGAGGAAAAGCGCCTTAAGCATTTATGTCACCCCGTTTCACCAGGTTCCCTTAATGTCCCCGGCGCCTCGCAAGGCGCCCTATTCCCTTGCCCGTGAAGCTACCATGAACAGTCTTAGCGGGCGAGTTCAGAAGCGGCCTTTGGAATCTCACGCCAGCCTTCAAATCCTTCCGCCGTGTCGCGCGCGATGGCCCGCCAGCGCACTTCGGCGATAAGCCCGGCCGCGCGCCGCGTGTCTCCCGCAGGCGCAAAGACCTTGCGCGGGTTGCGATGATAGATGCGGCGGTAGAATTCCGGCGCGAGGCTGAACCCCAAGGTGAACTTGCCGGGGACGGTTGCCCATAGGCCATCCCGGCAAGGCACAATATGGAACAGGTAGTTGCGGTCCTGGTCGGGAAAGGTGATCTCGGTCTTCACGCCTGGGTAGCGCCCCAGCACCTGAAGGGACGGCTCGTATTTGCGGTGGCGCTCGATGACGTAGTCGAGATAGCGGTCGCAGTCCGACAGACGCTTCAGCGAAATTCCCCCGGCAAGTCCGATACCATCGCCCTTCACCAGCAGATTGACGCAGTTCTGCACGTTGTAATCCAGTTCGACGAAAGAGCGCGCGCTGCTCGAAAGGCCCTCAATCACCGCCAAAGGCGCGTAGGAGGTCGCGATTTTCACATTCACATGGTCGGCAATGGACTTTCCGGCGCACAGCACCACGTTCTTGCCGCGGAAACTCTCGCCGTCGGTGACCACCAGCTTCTCGCCGAAGGCATCCCGCACCTCCCGCACATGCTGTCCGGTGCGCACCTGCAACCCGTTGCCGAGCGCGGACGCGAGAATGTCACGCAGCAAAAGACGGCTGTTGACGGTGAAGTCGGTGCTCTGAACTTCAAATAAGGAATCTCGATAAGCAAGCTGCTCGCGGAACCGCGCCGAAATCCCCGCCCCGCGCCCCTGCTTGAACTCATCGACAATGCCTGCCCGCCGTCTCAGCCAATCGTGCTCTGCAATGCGCTGGATCAGGAATCGCGAGCGGGCGACGACGGCCGTCCAAAATGGGTTTAAGCGCCGATTGCGATAGCGAAAGCGGATGTAATTCGGCTCGAACCAGCCCTGCTCGCCGAGCGCAAGCCCGCGCTCGGTGGGCACGGCATTCATGCCTGGAAACGAACCGTAATATTCGAGCAGATCGTCGATCGCGCCCAAGAGGTATTTCATGGTGAGCAGGCGATCGGGAACGAGCGTGTAGAGGCAGCCGGTGTGGATCCACTCGTGAAAGTCGCCGGTCGTTTCGCTGGCAAGCTGTTCGCGCTGCTCCAGCAGCAGCACGGAGTGGCCTTCGCGCGTCAGAATCTCGGAGATGGAGATGCCAGCGATCCCCCCGCCGACGACGATCCACTCATAATCTGCCGCCATACCCCCCTCACTCTGGCGCACCGCCTATTTAGCGGCCGAAGCCTCTCGCAATACCGTGTTAATGGCCTCGACGACCTGCTCCACCTGAGACTCGGTGATCCCGGAAAACATGGGCAGGCAGAGATGGCGCGCGCAAACATCTTCCGAGATCGGCAGCGGCCGCGTCGCCAAGTCTTTGAACACCGGCTGGCGCTGGATCGGTTCCTCGTAAACCTCGCCGCCGCAAATCACGCCATAGGTTTCGCGTAGCTTCTGCTTCACCGCCGCGCGGTCGATCGCACGGCGCGGCATAACGATATACTTGTAATAGTTGCACACGCCGCCATCGGTGACGTGCAACGGTTCAATGAACGGCGAATTGGTGAAAGCTTTGTCGTAGAGGGCGGCTGCGCGTCGCCGTGACTCGAGCATCTCCGGCAGGCGCTCGAGGTGCCGCACGCCGATCACGGCGTGCGGCTCGGACAAGCGCCAGTTATAGCCGTGCCGCACATGAATGTTCTGGGTGAAGCTCGCCTTGCCCTGATCGCGGTAGATGCGCGCTTCTGAGGCGATCTTGTCGTCATTGGTGACGATCATGCCGCCCTCGCCGCTGGTCATGACTTTGGTCGGATAGAAGCTGAAGCCTCCAGCAACGCCAAATGTGCCCGCCGCCACGCCGTCATGGAACGAGCCATGAGCGTGGGCCGCATCCTCGACCAACCACAGACTGCGGGAGTCGAGGACTTCTTTCAGCTCTGCCATGCCGTGCGAGACGAGCCCGCCAATATGCACCACGACGGCGCCTGCGGTATTTGGCGTTATGCAGCGCTCGACTTCCTCCGGTGAGGTGCCAAGGGTCTCAGCATCCGTGTCCATAAGCACCGGGCGTCCGCCGGCATGAACCACGGCAGCCACCGTGGCGTAGTTGGTATTGGCCGGCACGAGAACATCACGGCCTTCGACGCCCAGAGTGCGGAAGATGATTTCGAGCGCCGAGGTGCCGCTGTTTACCGCTACGGCGTGCTTGGCGCCGACATATTCAGCGAAGCGCGTTTCGAATTGCTCACCGTAGGTGCCAAGCGTCAAACGGCCGCTGGCAAGAACCTCCTGGATGCGGTCGGCGATCCACTCGCGGTCCTCGGCGGTGAAGTCGACGCGTGCCGGCGGCACCACGCGAACTGACGAGCTCTTCACATCGTTCATCGCGGCCTTTGGTCCCTCCTCAGTCGCTGCGATTCTCTCTGGCAAGCGCCGGCCGATCCGAGTGGTGGTGCCATTGGCCGCGCGCCTCGAACCATTGCCAGGCGAGGATGCCGGGGATTCCGAAGGCAAGCTCCCGAACGCGCCGCGTGAGCGCAAGCGCCAGCGCCCCCTCTGCCGGGAGCGACAGTAGCGTACCGACCAGCAGGAAGCCACCCTCCTGGGCGCCAAGAGCCCCTGGGACGAGGAAAGCTGCTGCGCGCACGCCTTGAACAACGCTTTCGATCAGGAAGGCGTGGAAAAAGCTTAAGGGATATCCAAGCAGCCGAAGCGCAATCCAGACCTCCAAGATTCCAAGGATCCAGGCGCCGGACAGCCACAAGACGCTCAAGAGCACGTCCGTGCGGCGCGCGTAGATGCGGCGCGCCTGCTCATCGATGGCGTCGGCGCCGTCCAGCACTTTCGCATTGAGCGGTCCCGCGAAATTTTCAACCAGCCGCGCCAGGGCGCCGAACAGGCCGCGCTGCTGCGCCACATAGAAGCCGATGACGAGGACAATGCCGATCAGCACGGGGAGGAGTACCGGCAGCAGGACTCCATCTGCCGCGACGTAGAGGCCGAGCAGCACGAGCCCGAGAAGGGTGAACGCGATCAGCGTGACGAGGGTGAGGGTGAGGTCGGCGACGAGGCTTGCCGCGACCAGCGATCCCGATATGCCGAGCTTGGTGAACAGCCTGATGCGCACGAGGTCGCCGCCGACGCCGAGCGCCGGCAAGAGGGTATCGACCGCTTCGCCTATCCAGCGACCCCATAGCAGCGTGCGAAAGCTCGGCCGCTTGTCCAGTGGGAACAGAAAACGCCAGCCCATCGCTTCGGCCACCAACGGCAGGATGTGCACCGCGGCGATCACAGCAAGCCCCGAGACTCCCGCAACCGCCAGCGCCGCGGCGATGTCGCCGATCCCGTAATAGCCGATCAGAAGCACGAAAACCGTGAGGCCTGCCAAAAAGGCGATCCAGCTCACGCGCTTGAGATGCGGATTGAGGCCGTGCATGGAAACTTCCGCCCTGGCAGCCAACCCGGTCAGGCCTAGGTGGTACCGCGGCTGAACGCAAGGCTCATGAGGAGCGCCGCGGGACGATACGCCCGCCGCGCGCAAGCTCGAACTCGTAGCCGCGCCACACAAATGTCCGCTTCCCCATCGCCAGCACCCAAAACAGAAGACCGGCGAGATCGCGCAGCGGCAAGAGCCAAAGAGCGCGGAGGGTCGCACGATCGCGCAACAACAGCGCATTTCCCGCCGCCGTTCCGAGCCTGACTGCAATCGCCGCCAACAGGATTAAAAGTCCCAGCGGGTCGAACAGCCTCAACGCGGCATAGAGCAGTGCGAAGGGCACGGCCCGCGTCAGCACGGATGCGGCAAAGCCGACGGGCCGCGCAGCCCGTGTGTTCTGGTCCCAGTAGATCTGGTGTCGCCACCAGCTTTTGGCGCTGTCGAGATCGACGGTGAGATCGACGAAATAGGGCAGGAGAACCATGCGCTGGCCGCGCTCTAAGATGCGGCGCCCGAGCTCGTAGTCCTCCACGAGATAATCGGCGAGCGAGGCAAGCCCGCCCACCGCTTCGAGCGTCGTCCGGCGCAAGGCGACCGAGGCGCCAAGACACAGCCCGCTCGCTCCGGTCCTGTAAGCGAACACGCTGCTCGGGATGAACTCGGCATTATAGGTGAGCAGCTCGAGCTGCTCGTACCAGCTCCGCGCGTCCACGCCTTTGTACAATGTGCAGACATAGCCGACGTCGGCGTCGCGCAGCGGCGCGGCGATGCGCGCAAGGTAGTCGGCAGGCGTGAACATGTCGCTGTCGCTGATGACGAGGATGTCGTGGCGGGCGGCCGACAGCCCGTTCTCCAGATTCTGCACCTTGCCGTTCACCACCGGCTCAGACTGCACAGCGACCACGGTCGCTCGCTCGGGCCCATACTCTTGCTCCAAGCGGCGCAGCAGCGGCAGCGCGGGGTCGTCGAGCCGTTGCACCGACATCACAACTTGATAGTCGGGATAGTCCTGGCTCAAGGCGCTGCGCAGATTACGTTCGAGATTGCGCTCAAGCCCGTAGATCGGCTTCAGCATCGTGACCGGCGGCTGGTTCGTGTTCGTGGCCTGCCCCTGCTCGGACGGAAAAAATAGCGACGCCGTCACTTGCGTCGCCATGTAAAACAGAGAGCCCCCGACCACGGGGACCAGCAGCAGGACTTCGATGAGGCTCACGAGCAGCCTGCGGTCCTCAGAACTTCAGCAGCCAGGGCAGCTGCTCCAGAACCGAATGCACGGAGCCTAAATTACCCTTTCGAATCAGGGCATTAGCTCCTTCATGTAAATTGCCGCGCTTGAAGGATTGGTAGGCGTCATGCGCCGACACTCCGACATGCTGCATAACGCTTGAATCGCGGTAGCAGTCGATCATGCATTTGGTACACCCGTCGCGCACCCGCTGCGAGCCGTCGAAATCCTTGATGTGGCACATCGGCTGATCCCAGTTGTGGCAGCGCCACAAATCGAGATGCCAGTCGAGATAAAAATATTGAAAGCCGCCAAGGCAGGGGAAGCGCTGTTCTTGCCCACGCACGAAGCGCTCCATTTCTTCGAGCGAGGCTGTAGGATTGACCACCTGAAAGCGCTTCTTGAGCGCCTTGACCTGCCCGAAAGCTTGAAGCAGCTCGGCATCGGAATAATTCACAAGATCCGAGTCTGAGAAACTCAGGAAGTTCGAGTCGAGCTTGGTCAGAGGATAGGAGAAAGTCACGGCCTTGAAGCCGAGCGACTTGAGGAAATCTGGCAAGGCCTCATAGTCCACGAGCCTACTCATCGTCACCGACGCGGTCGAATGCAGGCCAAGCTCGTCGATCACCGCGTTGGCTTCGCGAATGCGGTCGCACACGCCCGGAAGGCCCCGATTCCGTTCATGAGTATCGGCATCGGCGGCGTCGATCGAGATAATGAAACTCGAGAGACCCCCCGCAGCGAGCTCGCGGATGCGGTGCGGCTTGAGCAAGCCTGCGTTGGTCACGAGCAGGACTTTCATGCCGAGGCCGCTCGCGCGTTGCACGATCTCGAGCAGATCCGGATGCAACATCGGCTCTCCGCCGGTTAGCACGAGATAGCGCACGGCCTGCCGGTAAAGAATGTCGATGGCTTCCAGAGCGCCTTCGCGCTCGACATAATGCCAGTCCTTGCGCGGGAGCTTATCGAGCGCGAAACCGCAAAACCCGCAGCGCGCGTTGCACGCATTGTTGAGCGCGAATTGACAGAAGCCGGGACCGCCGTCCTCCAGAACCAGGCGCAATGTGCTGCGACGGTCAGGCTCCGGCAGCGGACGGCTGTGCGCCCCATCTCGGCGTGGCGGACGCTCGGTCGCCTCGGCACTGGCGCCTTGTGCTGGTTCGGCTTCAATGATGCGCATCGGCTTCGCCCCTATAGAGCATCCTAAGCCCTCTTGCCGAAATAATCAGCCGGTCTTGGCGCGTCTGGGAGGCCCCATCAAAATCGGCTGAATCAGGACGGCCGCGACAAAGGTGGTGAGAAGGGAGAGGCTCAAGAGCTTGCCCATGCTTGAGGTCCCCGGGTGGTTCGACAGCCACAGGCTGGCAAAGGCGGTCGCGGTTGTGAGCGCGCTGAAGAACACCGCGCGGGTGAGGGCGGAGGAGAGCAGGTTTGTCTCCCCCTCTCTCCAGGCCAGCACGTAGTAGATCTTGAAAGCGACGCCGACGCCGAGAAGCAGCGGCAGGGCGATGATGTTGGCGAAGTTGAGCGGCACGCCGAACAAGACCGTTAGCTCGAGCGTGACGATGCCGGCGATCAGCAGCGGCACGAGCGTCAAAAGGACGTCGCGCGTGCTCCGCAGCACGATGAAGAGAAGCGCCGTGATGCAAAGCAGAGCCAGAGCCACCGCATAGATGAAGGCGCGCACGATGGTCTTTGCCGATTCCTGGATCAGGATCGGCATGCCGGTCGCTTCCGGCGCGACCTTCAGCACGGCAGAAGCGAAGCGCGCCATCGTCTCGTTGTCGTTCTGGTTGCCCTTAGGCCGCACCTCGACGCGAGCGCGACCGTCTTTGGCAATCCAATCTTGGGTCAATTCCTTCGGCAGGTTGTCGAGCGAGACACTTTCGGGGTGGAGGCTTGAGCGGATTTGCTGAAGACGCAGCTTCAAGCCGCTCAGCAAAGCGGTTTCCACCGCGGCGCGTTTCGCTTCGCTTGCCTCGGTCAGCGCCTTTAGCGAGTTTGCGATCTTCACGCCCACCGCCCGATCATCGGTTTGATCAAGCTTCTGGAACGCGTCCGCGGCCGTGCTCAGAGCCTTCCGAGTGTCTTCGTCGCTTGGTGTGGGCTTCGTTTCTGCAACGTTGAGCGTGGGGTCGAGCAGGGACGCCGCATCGGCGATGACGGCGAGCTTTTGCTCCTGGTCGCCCGGAACGAAGCTTTGCAGCGTCGCCGTCTCGGAAACCTCGGGAAGCTTGTTCAGACGCTGCGCCAGATCGTTCGCTTCTCTCAAAGAGGGAGCGAGCACATTGATGACGTTCGGCGTCGTCGTCGGGTCCTTGCTTAGGTCGAGGAAAGTCGTGACGGACTCGACGCTGCTGTTGCGCAGATTGATCGGGTTGAAATCGAACTTAAGGTAGTTGAACAACGGAAGGCCGGCGACGACGGCGACGGCGATAAGCACAAGAAGCGGGATCCGATGGCGCGCAGTGAAGCGATCGACCGGCGCAAGCCCGCGATAGCCTATGGCGTGATGCTCGGCAGGTGGCCGCAATAAGGAGAGCAGCGCTGGAAGAAGGGTAAGGCTAATGATGAAGGCGATGATCATCCCAACTCCTGCAATCAGCCCGAGCTCGGAGATGCCGACATAGTCGCTCGGCAGGAAGGCGAAGAAACCCGCCGCAGTGGCAGCTGCGGCAAGAGCGAGCGGCTTTGCAATCGCGCTCGCGGCGGCGCCGAGCGCGCCCTGGAGATCGCTGTTGAGGTGGCGCTCGCGCCGATAGCGCACTGCCACCTGGATGCCGAAGTCGACGCCGATGCCGACAAACAAGACGGCAAAGGCCACAGAAATCAGGTTTAGCGAACCCACCAACGCGAGTCCGACCGCTGCCGTCAGCGCAAGCCCGACCAGCAGGCAAACCACGACGGCAAAAATGATCCGCCCTGACCGCAACCCAATCCAGAGAAGGAGAAGGACGGCCGATAGCGTCAGAAGCAGATTGCGCAGAGCCCCGTCGGCTACTGATGCGAACTCCTCGTCGGCCATGGCGACCTGGCCAGTGAGGCGGACGGTGACGCCCTTGTCTGGCGTGAGACCAAGTTCGGAGGCCGTCTTACGGATCGTCTCCGATGCGTTCGCGCCCGGCTCGAGGTCATCGTAGTCGAGCACCGGCTTGACGCGGATGAAGCGGCGGAGCTCGCGGGCGGCGGGAGGTTCGCCGGTCATCAGCTCGGTCCACGAGATGGAAGCCGGACGATCCTGAAGCAGTGTGTCGATGGCAGTCGAGAGATTGATGAGCGGAGTGGCGAAATCTTTAAGCGAGATTTGCCCCTCCTTCACGCCCGCCGGAATGAAGCCAAGAGCTTCTGCCAGGCCGCGCAGCGTTGGATCGGCGGCGAGCGTTCCGAGAAAAGGCTGCGCGCGGATCAACTGGTCGGTCGTTGTCTTGACCTCGTCGAGAGACAAATAGAGGAGGCCGTTCTTGTCGAAGAAGCGATTAATCTCCTCGCCATATACGGCTTGGATATGATCTCGGCCCTGAAGCGCGGAGCCCAGCTTATCCGCGGCATCGGCCGCAAGCTCGGGCGTCTTTCCATCGACGACCACGAGCAGTGTGTCGACCTGCTGGGGAAATGCAGCGTCGAGCTGAATCTCGCGCTGACGCCAAGGCAACTTCGATGAGATGAACTCGCTGGTGTCGGTGTTGATCGCGAATTTTTCGTAGGTGAAGAGGACGGCAGCGAGTGTTGCAAGCGCGGCGACGGCAAGCACGAGAAAAGGGCGACGGCAGCAGGCCCTGACGACCCTGGAAATAGCCGTCTCAAACACGTCGGCACCCTTCGCAGGGGCTGCGGTTTGACGACGCTGTCGGCCTGATTGACGTTTATCGCGCTTCTGACGCGATTTCACTGGACGCGAGTCCAAGTCTGACTCCGGCCGAAGATTGACAATCCGACATATCCCCTCACCGTGAGGCGCGAGCCCCCGGGATCGAGACTCATGCTCGCCTTGTAAAGCTTTCCAGTATCCGGATCGAGGATCGTGCCGCCCTCATAGTCGAGGCCCGACTGCTTCATACCTTCGATGAAGACCAGGCCAAGGATGGGCTTATTGTGCCTTGCGCCGGGACATTCGGTGCAAACCGGGTTGGGATCGTCTCCTGGGTCGAGAAACAAGCGCGAAAGCCTGCCGACATAGACGCCGTTCTCTTCGCTGATGGTGACGAGGGCGCCGACCTTGCCGTTCTCGTCGATCTGCTTCCAAACCCCTGCCGCGGTCGGTGTGGCTGCGCTCGCCTGGGCCAGCATCAAAGCGAAGGCGCCCATGGCGGCTGGCGCGAGTTTCAGAATGAAGGCAAGAAGCTTATGCATGAAATCGAGAGAGCAAACTGTCGATGTGGCGATTTTCCTATGAATTCGGGCGTTGTTATGGACGACGATTGCGGCAGAGTGTGACCTTCGCGAGGCAGGTCGTTAAATGACCCGCGTCAGATCGTCCAGATTAGGTGAAGAAATGACGAGCGTTAGCAGGCTGCTGGAAACAGCTCTCTACGTCGATGACGTGGACCGCTCGTGCGAGTTCTATCAGCGCGTTCTTGGACTTCGCCCTCTCTCCGGGGTGACGACGAAGGAGGGAGCAACCCGGGCGTTTCAACCCTTGAACGTGCCGGGTGGGCAAGTCCTGCTTCTTTTCCTGAAGGGCTCTACCACGACGACGGCCGTTCTTCCCGGAGGCACGATCCCGCCGCACGACGGCAATGGGCGGCTTCATCTCGCCTTCGCCATCTCAGGCGACGACCTGGACGCCTGGAGAAAATGCCTGCAATCGCATGGAGTCTCGATCGAAGGCGAGGTGAAGTGGCCGCGCGGCGGCACGAGTCTTTATTTCCGCGATCCTGACGGTCATCTTGTCGAGCTTGCCACGCCGGGCCTATGGTCGACGTACTGACCGCTGTCGCCGAACGTTAACACCTTCGCCTAACACCGCTTTCACCCGACACGCGCTGGCGCCGACAACCCACCTCACCACGCAGGGCAAGATAGTGCCGGCCAAGGATCGCGTCTTCATCACGGGGGCTTCGGGTTTTGTCGGCTCGGCAGTAGGACGGGAACTATCCAGGGCAGGCTTTGCTCTGCGCGCGCTGGTGCGGGCGGGCAGCCCGCGAGGCAATCTCGACGGCCTCGACACCGAGATCGTCGGAGGCGACATGCGCGACGAGCGGGCGGTCTTTGCTGCGGCGCAAGGCGCGCGGTACGTCTTTCATGTCGCCGCCGATTACCGGCTGTGGGCGCCAGATCCAGGCGAGATCGTGAAAGCCAATGTCGAGGGAACCAGGATGGTGATGGAGGCGGCTAAAGCCGCCGGCGCGGAGCGCATCGTCTATACGTCGAGCGTCGCCACACTGAAGCTTCGGGAAGATGGGACTCCGGCGGACGAAAGCGCTCCTCTCCACGAGGGTGAAGCCATTGGCGCCTACAAGCGCAGCAAGGTTGCTGCCGAGCGGCTGGTCGAACGCATGATCGCGGACGGGCTTCCGGCCGTCATCGTCAACCCATCGACGCCGGTCGGCCCTCGCGACAGGCGCCCGACGCCAACCGGGCGCATGATCGTCGAGGCTGCGTCGGGACGCATGCCAGCCTTTGTCGATACCGGTCTCAATATCGTGCACGTCGACGACGTCGCTGCTGGACATCTTGCGGCGCTTAAGTCTGGCCGGATCGGTGAGCGCTACATTCTCGGCGGGGAGAACATGACGCTCGCCGAGCTGCTGGCCGGGATTGCGCGTCTTGCGGGGCACTCGCCGCCGCGCGTGCGCTTGCCGCGTGCGCCGCTCTACCCGCTCGCATTTCTCGCCGAAACGGTAGCGCATGTGACCAAGCGAGAACCGTTGCTCACGCTCGACGGGCTGCGCATGTCGAAGCAGCATATGTTCTTCACGTCGGCCAAGGCCGAACGCGAACTCGGCTACCGGGCAAGGCCTGCGGAGGAAGGCATTCGCGACGCCATCGATTGGTTTCGCAAAGCGGGCTTTGTGTCGTGACGGCCGAGCTCGTCATCGCTTGGCTGGTGCTCGCGGTCTGGATTTACCTCCTCGCCTTCCGCGGCGGTTTCTGGCTCATGCGACAGCGTGATGATGTCGATGAGCTGGAACGCCCGAGCGCATGGCCGAGCGTCACCGCAATCATCCCGGCGCGCGATGAAGCGAAGCTGGTGCCAAGGAGTCTCGGCTCGCTTTTGGCGCAGGACTACCCCGGCAGATTCTCCGTTCTCCTGGTCGACGACCAGAGCAGCGATGGGACGGCTGCAATTGCTCGTTCCGTCGCGACGGATGCGAAATTCGATGTCGCTATCGTGTCAGGCCAAGCTCTGCCAGCCGGATGGACCGGCAAGGTGTGGGCGATGCAACAAGGCCTCGCCCATGTCGATGCGGGCGGAGATCAGCCCGACTACTTACTCTTCACCGATGCCGATATCGAATACGCGCTCGACGCCTTGCGGCGCCTCGTCTCTCGCGCTGAGCAAGATGACCTCGTCATGACCTCGATCATGGCCAAGCTCAATTGCGAGAGCGTGGCCGAGCGCGCGCTCATCCCTGCCTTCGTGTTCTTCTTTCAGATGCTCTACCCGTTCTCGTGGGTTAATCGCAGGACTGCCAAGACCGCAGCAGCTGCCGGCGGCTGCATGCTGGTCGATGGGCGTGCGCTCGAACGGGCAGGGGGCCTCGGCAAAATCCGCGGCGCGATGATCGACGATTGCGCCCTTGCGGCGCTGCTCAAGAAAGAAGGGCCGATCTGGGTCGGCCTCAGCAATCGTGTGCGGAGCCTGCGTGCCTATCCCCGTTTTGGCGACATTCGCCGCATGGTGGCCCGCTCGGCCTACGCGCAGCTCCGCTTTTCACCATTTCTCCTTATCACCACTATTTTCGCGATGATTTTTGCGTATCTGACCCCGCCATTTTTTGCATTGAATGGCAATTTTCCCGCAAATTTCTTAGGCCTCGCGGCGTGGGCCTTGATGGCTCTCGCCTACCTGCCCATACTCCACTTCTATCGCATTTTCCCGTTATGGGCCGCGATGTTACCCGTGATCGCGGCAGCCTATGCGGCGTTCACTCTCGATTCGGCGTATCAGCACTGGCGGGGCAGAGGCGGACAATGGAAGGGGCGCAGTCAGACGCTCGCAGCCAAGCAATGACCGCGGCTTTCAGTATCGAGGCGAGCAAGACGGAGCACGGTGAGAACTTTCCCGTCGCCTCGTTTCTCATCATACCCCGCCTGCGCAAACCGATCCTGAGTTTCTACCGTTTTGCCCGCGCCGCCGACGACATCGCCGACCATCCAAAGCTGTCAGAGCAAGACAAATTCGCAGGCCTCGCCGCGCTCGAAGACACGCTTCTTGGCAAGTCCAACAGCGCCAAGGCAGCCATCCCGGTGAGGCAGGTACTGGCGGAGACGGGGCTTGCTCCGACCCATCCGCTCGATCTCCTCGCGGCGTTCCGCATGGACGTGACCAAGCGCCGCTACGCGAATTGGGATGAGCTCATGCATTATTGCCGTTACTCGGCCATGCCGGTCGGGCGCTTCGTGCTCGATGTGTACGGTGAGGACGAATCGACTTGGGCCTATTCCGATCCGCTCTGCTCGGCGTTGCAGGTGATCAACCATCTCCAGGATTGCGCCAAGGACTATTGCGACCTCGACCGCGTCTACTTGCCGCTCGATGTCTTGGCGGCGCATCGGACGACTGTGGCAGCGTTGTTTGACCCGCGCGCGTCACAGGCTTTGCTAGCCGGCCTCCACGAGATCGCCAGGAAGACGGCGGCGCTAATGCCGGAGGCCTCAAAGCTGCCGCTCGCCGTGCGCGACGCGCGGCTCGGCCTCGAGACGGGAGCAATCGTGGGCCTCGCCCATAAGCTCATCGCCATTCTGATGGTGCGCGATCCGTTGAGCGAGCGCGTGCATCTTACCAAGCCGGGCATGGCTTGGCACGGGCTATGGGGAGCGCTCGATGCTGGCACTGCCCGGCTCATCGGGCCTACCGCCGCTCTTCGGCTGCGGCTCAGATGAGTGTGGTCGCCGAAATCCCGGCTCCTGCGGCGCGGGCGCCGGTCGCCAAGAACAGCTCGTTTTATCTCGCTATGCGCATCCTTCCGCCGGAGCAGCGTGAGGCGATGTACGCGGTCTACGCCTTCTGCCGCGCGGTCGACGATATCGCCGATGACGGCGGCCCGCGCGCCGGGCGGCTCGCGATGCTCGATCAGTGGCGCGCCGATATTGCGCGCCTCTATGACGGCGGCCCGACCGAGCTTACCCAGGAGCTTGCCCGGCCGCTCGCCCGCTTCGGCATGCGTCAGCAGGATTTCCTCGACGTCATCGACGGTATGGAGATGGATGTGCGGCGCGAGATGCGCGGGCCCAGTTGGGAGACGTTCGAGCTTTATTGCGACCGCGTTGCTTCTGCGGTCGGGCGGCTCTCGGTCAAGATCTTCGGCGTGGAGGATGACAAGGGGATTCTTCTGTCGCATCACCTGGGCCGCGCCTTGCAGATGACAAACGTGCTCCGAGACCTCGATGAGGACGCAGAACTCGGACGGCTCTATCTTCCTGCGGAAGCTCTCGCCAGCGCCGGAATAGAGGAAAAGGACATCGGCAAAGTGCTGGCGCATGCACGCCTCCGCGACGCCTGCATGGTTGTCGCGAACCGCGCCGGTGGGCATTTCACCGAAGCCGACGCGGTGATGGTGGGATGCAGCAAGGAAAGCGTGCGCTCGCCGCGCATCATGGCTTCGGTCTACCGCGCTCTGCTCGACAAGCTCGTCGCTCGCGGTTGGAAGCCACCGCGGCAGAAGGTCCGCCCTTCCAAGCTGCAATTCTTAAGCGCAGTCGCCCGCTACGGCATCGTCTGATGATGGCCGGAACCGTGCATATCGTGGGCGCCGGACTTGCCGGGCTCTCGGCGGCGGTTGGGCTCACAGCGACCGGCCGCGAGATCGTTGTGCATGAGCTTGCGCGCCACGCTGGCGGACGTTGCCGCTCTTATTTCGAGCCCGCCCTTGGGCTCACTATCGACAACGGCAATCACCTTCTGCTGTCGGCCAATCGCGCGGCGCTGGCATTTCTGAAGACCATCGGCAGCGAGGGAAAGCTTGTCGGACCTGAGCACGCGGAATTCGCGTTCGCCGATCTTGCCTCGGGTGAGCGCTGGGTGCTGCGTCCGAACGATGGGCCTCTTCCATGGTGGGTTTTTTCTGAAAGCCGGCGCGTGCCGGGCACGCACGGAACCGAGTACCTGTCGCTGGTTAAGCTCCTCGGCGTGAAGAAGGATCGGCCCATCGGTGAGATCATCGATTGCGCCGGGATGCTCTATGAGCGGCTCACGCGGCCAGTGCTTCTTGCGGCGCTGAATGCCGAGCCGCCTGAGGCGTCGTCGCTCCTGGCTGGCGCGGTCCTGCGAGAGACACTGCTCAAGGGCGGTCAGGCTACTCGTCCCCTGATTGCGCAAGAGGGGCTTGGGTCGGCTTTCATCGGTCCGGCGCTCGCCTTCCTCGAGCGTAGCGGCGTGCAGTTCCGCTTCAGCCATCAACTGCGCCGCCTGGAGTTCCTCGGCGATTGCGTTCACAAGCTCGATTTCGGCGAGGACGTCCTCGAGCTTGCGCCGAACGACACGGTCATTCTCGCCTTGCCTGCCGCAGTCGCCGCCTTGCTTGTGCCGGGCCTCCCAACGCCAACCGAGTTCCGCGCCATCGTGAATGCCCATTTCAAGATCGAGCCGCTTAAGTCCCAGCCGAAGATCATGGGCATCGTCAACGGGACGGTGGAATGGCTTTTCGCCTTCCCGGGTCGGCTCTCTGCGACGATCAGCGCGGCCGATCGATGGATCGAGGCCCCACGCGAGGATCTGGCAAAAAAGATCTGGGACGACATCGCTGCCATAACCGGCGCGAGCCACGAGTTGCCGCCCTGGATCATCATCAAGGAACGGCGCGCAACTTTCGCCGCGTTGCCTGAGGAGAATGCGAGGCGGCCTCCGGCCGAGACCGCCTGGCCCAATCTCCTTCTTGCCGGCGACTGGACCGCCACTGGACTCCCTGCCACCATCGAAGGCGCGATCCGGTCAGGCAATCGGGCCGCCCATCTTGCGAGAGTAAACGGCGATGCAAGACAGTGAGATCGCGTCGAGCACGCGCAAGCCAGCTGGCCCGAAGACCAGGGCCAAAGACGAGACCGACGCGCTCGAGGCATCAATCGCCTCGGCGGCAAAGGCGCTCTGCGCGCTTCAGCGCGCGGACGGCCATTTCGTTTTCGAGCTCGAAGCAGACGCCACGATCCCTGCCGAATATGTGCTGATGTGCCATTATCGCGGCGAGCCGGTGGACGCCGAAATCGAAATGAAAATTGCGCGCTATCTCCGCCGCATTCAATCCGCCGATGGCGGCTGGCCGCTATTCCACGGCGGCGCCTCCGATGTCAGCGCAAGCGTGAAGGCCTATTTCGCGCTGAAGATGATTGGCGATTCGCCAGAAGCCGCGCATATGGCGCGGGCGCGTAGCCTGATCTTGGCAAAAGGCGGCGCTGCCAACAGCAATGTGTTCACGCGCAACCTGCTCGCGCTTTATGGCGCAGTCCCATGGCGCGCCGTGCCGGTCATGCCGGTCGAGATCATGCTCCTGCCTCGATGGTTTCCGTTCCATCTCGACAAGGTCTCCTATTGGGCGCGCACGGTGCTCGTGCCGTTGATGGCGCTTAACGCGCTCAAGCCGTACGCGCGCAATCCAAAAGGTGTACGCATCGACGAGCTCTTCGTGGTGCCGCCGGATCAGGTGCGGCACTGGCCCAAAGGCGCGCATCAGACCTGGCCCTGGCCTGAGATCTTCGGCGGCATTGATCGGGTCTTACGGGCGCTTGAACCCTACATGCCGAAAGCGACGCGCGCCCGCGCGATCGGCTACGCAGAGAAATTTGTGACGGAGCGGCTGAACGGAGAGGACGGGCTCGGCGCCATCTTTCCCGCCATGGTGAACGCCCTGCTCATGTTCGACGCGCTCGGTTTTGGCGCGGACGATTGGCGGGTGAGGACAGCAAGGGCCTCGATCGAGAAGCTGCTAGTCGTCAAGGATGACGAAGCCTACTGCCAGCCGTGCCTGTCGCCGGTGTGGGACACGGCACTCATGGCCCACGCTCTGCACGAGGTGGGCGGCGAAGATTGCGAGCAGCGTGCGCTGGCGAGCCTGGAATGGCTCTCTCCACTGCAGGTACTCGATCTGATGGGAGACTGGGCTGCACAAAGATCCAACATTCGTCCCGGCGGATGGGCCTTCCAATATGCCAATCCCCACTACCCCGATCTCGACGATACGGCGGTCGTGGCCATGGCGATGAATCGCGCGGCATCGCGTTTGCCAGAGCGGGACCGTGGCAAATTCAGCCAAGCGATCGGCCGTGCGCAGGAATGGATCGTGGGCATGCAAAGTGCAAATGGTGGCTTTGCCGCCTTCGATGCCGATAACGAGTACTACTACCTGAACCAGATCCCCTTCGCCGATCATGGCGCGCTGCTTGATCCTCCCACCGCGGACGTTACCGCGCGTTGTGTGTCGATGCTCGCTCAGCTCGGCGCCCGCAGAGGCGAAAGCGAGCCGCTCGACAAGGCGATGGCCTATCTTTTGCGCACCCAGGAAGCTGACGGAAGCTGGTATGGCCGCTGGGGCATGAACTACATCTACGGCACCTGGGCCGTGCTGTGTGCGCTCAATGCCGCGCAGCTCGACGCATCGTCGCCACCTGTCCGGAAAGCGGTAGACTGGCTGGTCTCGATCCAGAATCCCGACGGCGGATGGGGTGAGGACGGCACGAGCTATAAGCTCGACTATCGTGGATACGAGCCCTCCCCGAGCACCGCGTCGCAGACAGCCTGGGCACTGCTTGGACTGATGGCAGCCGGCGAGGTCGATCATCCCTCGATCAAGCGGGGCATCGAGTACCTTTTGCGTGAGCAAGGAGCAGACGGATTCTGGACCGAGCAGCGCTTTACCGCGACCGGCTTTCCCCGCGTCTTCTATCTTCGCTATCACGGCTATGCGAAATTGTTCCCGCTTTGGACGCTTGCCCGCTATCGCAATCTGAAGGCCGCCAACACGACATCAGTCCTGGTCGGGATGTGAGCGGGCGAGCGCGAAGTCGGGGCTTCGTACTCGCCGCGACCGGTCTTCGCGCAGAAGCGCGCATTGCCGCGCGAGTCGAGCGAGTCAGAGCCGTCGCAGGCGGTGGGCACGGCAGCAGACTCGGGCAGCTGATCCGCCGGGAAATCGCTGGGGGCGCCGAGGCCGTCGTCAGCTTCGGGATTGCCGCTGGGTTAGCGCCTGGGAAGGGGCCGGGGACGTGCGCCGTCGCACGCGAGATCGTGTATGGCGATTTTCGCTATCCAACCGATCCGGCATGGGCGGCGCGAATAGAGCTCGCGATTGATGGCGTCGAGCTCGCGACCATCGCCGCCGTCGATCGACCGCTAGAAAGTCTGGGTGAGAAGCATGCGCTCTACGCCAAGACGGGCGCCGTCGCGGCAGATATGGAGAGCCATATCGCGGCACGTCTCGCGATTGAGCACGGTCTGCCCTTTGTCGCACTCAGAGTCGTTGCCGATCCTGCCGCACGGGCAGTGCCGCCGGCAGCACTGGCCGGAATGCGTAAGGATGGACGCGTCGATGTAGGGGCAGTTCTCGTATCACTCGCGCGACAGCCAGGTCGGCTCCCGGCAATGATTGGCCTCGCGGCGGATACGCGGCGGGCGATGTCCCAGCTATTCCGCTGCCACCGGCTTCTCGGCCCTGGCTTCGGCTTCTTCGATCTCGGCTAGTTTTTGCTGAACGTGCCGCGCAAACACATACTCGGCGGGCCGCTGTCCACTGAGCGGGATGTCGGGCGCCATCGGGCCTTCGGTTCTCACGCCGCCAAGCGCGACTTTGAGCGCCTTCCACGGCCGCTTGACCGCATCGGTAACGGCAGAGGCTTCGAAGCCGCTATGCACCATGCAGTCGGCACATTTCTCGTAGTTGCCCGTGCCGTATTTATTCCAATCCGTGTCGTCCATCAACTCAGCAAAGGTCTTGGCGTAGCCCTCGCCCAGCAGATAGCAGGGGCGCTGCCAGCCGAACACGGTTCGCGTCGGGTTGCCCCAGGGCGTGCAGTGGTAGGTCTGATTGCCGGCGAGGAAATCGAGGAACAGACCTGACTGGAACAGCGGCCATTTCCTCATCCCCGGTGCCTTGAAGATGTCGCGGAAGAGCTGCTTCGTCCGGGTGCGGTTGAGGAAATGCTGCTGGTCCGGCGCTCGCTCATAGGCGTAGCCCGGCGACACAGTGATCCCGTCGGCGCCAAGTTCCACCACCCGATCGAAGAAATTCGCCACGCGGTCAGACTCCGCATCGCTGAAGAGTGTGCAGTTGATATTGACCCTGAAGCCCTTGGCCTTTGCCGCTTGAAGCGCGGCGACTGCCTTGTCGTAGACGCCGTCGCGGCATACTGATTTGTCGTGCATCGCCTTGTCGCCGTCGAGATGCACCGACCAATTGAACTGGGGATGCGGCCGATACTGGTCGAGTTTCTTCTCGAGCAGTAGCGCGTTGGTGCACACGGTGACGTACTTCTTCTTCGCCAGCGCGCCTGCCACGATCTCGGGAAGCTCCCGATGCAGAAGCGGCTCGCCGCCGGCGAGCACCACCACCGGCGCACCACATTCGTCGATTGCCTCCATGCAGTCGGCGACCGAGAGGCGCTGGTCGAGAATGGGATCTGGATAATCGATTTTGCCGCAGCCGGCGCAGGCGAGATTGCAGCGGAATAGCGGCTCGAGCATCAGCACCAAGGGATAGCGCTTTCTCCCGCGCAGATGCTGGCGAAGAATATAGCTGCCGACTGCTACGGCCTGGCGAAGAGGTATTCCCATGATAACCCTAACGGCTCACGCGCTCCGGTCCCCGACGAGCTCGCGCGGAAGCCGGAACTGGATCTTCTCTTCTTTGCCCGATAGCGTCGAGACTTCCACCGGGCCAAAGCGCCGCAGCGCGACAATGACGTCGTCGACCAAGACCTCAGGCGCCGATGCACCCGCGGTCAGGCCAACCGTGTTCTTGCCGTTGAACCACTCTGGCCGCAACGCGCTTCCATCGGCGACGAGATAGCTCGGCACGCCCGACTCCGATCCGATTTCGCGCAAGCGATTCGAATTGGAGCTGTTGCTCGCTCCAACGACGAGGATCAAGTCGACTAGTCTTGCCAATTGGCGGACTGCCGTCTGTCGATTCTGCGTCGCGTAGCAGATGTCGCGCGTCTCGGGCCCTACCACATCTTTGAATCGCTTCTTGACGGCTTCGATCGTCGCGCGCGTGTCATCGACACTCAGCGTCGTCTGCGTGATGTAGGCGACCGGCGCATCGACGGGTATGTCGAGTTGTTCGACCTCTTCCTTGCGTTGGATGAGATGGACCTGCCCATTGAGCTGTCCCATCGTGCCTTCGATCTCGGGATGACCGGCGTGGCCGATCAGAATGACGGCGCGGCCCTGATCGATATAGCGCTGGCCCTCGTGATGGACCTTGGCGACCAGCGGACAGACGGCATCGAGCACCGCCAAGTCCCGCGCTTCGGCATCTTTCTCGACGGCGCGGGAGACACCGTGCGCGCTGAAAATCGTCACTGCGCCGGCGGGAACCTCCGACAGATCCTCGACGAAGCGCGCTCCTTTGGCCTTGAGACTTTCCACGACGTGGCGGTTATGAACAATTTCGTGACGGACATAAACGGGCGGCCCGAAGCGATCGAGCGCGCGCTCAACAATCTCAATTGCCCGCACCACACCGGCACAAAACCCGCGCGGTTGCGCCAGGATGACTTTCATGAGTTGTCAGGCTGTCTCTGCCCCACTTGCAGCCCCTCTGATCGGCAGTTAGCCCGCGAAACCGAGACGCGGTCAAGCTACTTCCTTGCCCCTTAACGTTAAGCGCGACCGACTCGCACCGCGACGCAGCAACGGGGCTCGCGATTGCGGGCGCACCGTGGCGCTTCTGCAACAAGATGACGTAATTTCGAGATAATTCAGCCCCAAGCCGCCCCTAGACAGGGTCAGCGCGAGCTGTCGTAAAAACCCCGCAGAACAAGGAGCATAGGGCAAATTGTGCAAAATGCGATCAACGCTTTGCAGTGCGTTAAACATAGACGAGGCCTGCCAGTATACCAAAATATAAACCAAGCCCGGCGGCGTCTTTCGAGATAAAATCCGTCATGCAGGGCCTCCCCTACGGGTCACGGAGTCCTGCGGGCATGCGCTCGTCGGGGGACGGGCGATGAGGGTCAGCATGTTTACCGGTCCTTGCAAGACAGCGGTAGCAATTGCGCTTGCTGCAACGCTTTCGGCATGTGCCGCGTCGGGACCGTCCGTTCCCTCGCCGACACTCGTTGGCTCCCGCGACTCGCCCGCCGTCGCAAAGCCAGCCAATACTGCCGTCGAGTCACCAACCGATGTGGCGAGCTTGCCCGGCGACTCAAGCGATGCCTACGATCCGTACGAAAAGATGAACCGCTCGCTTTTCGAGCAGAACCAGCGGTTCAATCGCTCAGTGGTTTATCCGCTTGCTGGGTTCTACCGGAACAACGTGCCGCGGCCGGTGCGCAACTCGGTCGAGAACTTCGTGTCGAATCTGGCCGAGCCGATGGTGTTCGCCAACGATATATTGCAGTTGCGCTTGAACGCCGCCGCCACGACCGTCGGTCGCTTCGCCATCAATTCAACGGTAGGCCTGGCCGGACTTGCCGACGTTGCGACGCGCCAGAAGCTGCCGCAGCAGTCGGGCGATTTCGGACAGACGCTCTATGTCTGGGGCCTGCGCAAGAGTCCCTACCTGATCGTGCCGATCATTGGCCCCACCAATGTGCGCGACTTGTTCGGCACCACTGTCGAGTTCGTCGCTACGATTCCCGCGGGCAATTTGTTACCCACGCAGATTGCTTCGGCGGCGAACAACATTACCGTCGCCGGATCGATTGCGAGCCCCTTCACCAAGCTCGACGATGTCAACGACATGAAAGAGCTTGAAGATAGCTCGCTGGATTTTTACACCATGCTGCGCAGCGTCGTGGATCAGAAGCGGCAAGCGGAATTGCAGGAGGCGCTGGCACAGAGCGCCTGGACCTCAGCCGGGCGTGCGAACTTGGTTCCCCTCGCGCCGATTCAAGCAACGGCGCTGAGCCCATTCCGGCAGGCTTCGGCGCCGAAGACGCTCACCGAAGAATTCATGGCCAACACGTTTCAAGGTACCAATCAAGACGCCAATTGAGGGCGCAATTGAGTAAGTCACGAGCAATGGTCTTCCGTCATATCGTTGCCAGTCTGGCAATGGCGCTTACCTTCCTGCTGCCCGCCAATGGATTCGCCACGGCCGGCGATGCCGCCGCGACTCGAGTCGACAGCTTGTATACGACGTTGCTCAACACCATGAAGCAGGCGAAGCAGCTCGGAATCAAGGGACGTTACGACAAGCTCGCCCCCGTTCTCGGCAGCACCTACGATCTTGCGTTGATGTCGAAAATTGCCGTCGGTCAGAACTGGAATGCGCTCTCAGCCGCAGAGCAGCAGAGCATCGTCACTGCTTTTGCGAGAATGACGACCGCGACCTATGCCAGCCGCTTCGATGATTTCGCCGGCGAGCAGTTCGAGGTGCTGCAGACGGCGGATCAGCCAAACGGCGACAAGATCGTGAAGACCCGCATTGTCCAGTCAGACAGAACGGCGGTTCAGCTCAACTATCTCATGCGCAACACCGGCAACGGCTGGAAGATCATCGACGTTTATCTCAATGGGACCATTAGCGAGCTTGCAAGCCGCCGCGCTGAATTTGGAGCGATCCTAAGATCCGGCGGCGCAAATGCGTTGGTTAGCGCGCTGACGAAACAGGGCGACAAGCTTTTGGCGGGGAGCTGAAGACGGGGCGGTCACCCAGGGTTGAGGGTGAGGTAACAGGGGGCGGGGATTAAATGAATGCACCGGCGAGGGTGAAGACGCCGCTGCTTGACAGCGTGCAGACGCCGGAGGACTTGCGCGCGCTTCCCGAGGCGGACCTCGTACAGCTTGCAGCCGAGCTCAGGCAGGAAACCATCGATGCGGTGTCGGTCACTGGAGGCCATCTCGGCGCGGGTCTCGGTGTCGTCGAGCTTACGGTCGCGCTCCACTACCTGTTCGATACGCCTCGCGATCGACTGATCTGGGACGTCAGCCACCAGGCCTATCCGCACAAGATTCTGACCGGCCGCAGAGGTCAAATCCGCACGCTCCGCCAGCCAGGCGGACTTTCGGGATTCACCCGGAGGGTCGAAAGCGAGTACGACCCGTTCGGTGCCGCCCATTCCTCCACCTCGATTTCCGCAGGCCTTGGCATGGCTGTAGCGCGCGACCTGACGGGTGGCGACAACCGGGTGATCTGCGTGATCGGCGACGGCGCCATGAGCGCAGGCATGGCCTATGAAGCCATCAACAATGCCGGCGCTCTCGACACGCGTCTTATCGTGGTTCTCAACGATAACCGCATGTCCATTGCGGCCCCAACCGGCGCGCTGTCCGCCTATCTTGCCCGCATCACTTCGAGCCGTTCATATTTTTCCTGGCGCAAGCTCGCTAAGAAATTCGCAAAGCGCCTGCCCACGAGATGGGAACGCCGCTTGGCGCGGCTCGAGAAATACTCGCGCCACGTCTGGCAGGGCGGAGCGTGGTTCGAGGAATTGGGCTTTTACTATGTCGGCCCAATCGACGGGCACGATCTCGGTCAGCTTTTGCCTGTGCTGCGCAACGTGCGCGATGCCGCGGAAGGACCGATCCTCGTGCATGTGGTTACGCAGAAGGGCAAGGGCTATGCGCCGGCCGAGGCCTCGAGCGACAAATATCACGGCGTGAGTCAGTTCAATGTGGTGACCGGCGCACAGGTGAAGTCCCCGGCAAAAGCGCCATCCTATACGCGAGTCTTTGCCGATAGCCTGATCGCCGAGGCGAAAAAGGACGACAAGATCGTCGCCATCACGGCGGCGATGCCGGACGGCACCGGGCTTGATCGGTTCGCCAAGGAGTTCCCCACGCGAACTTTCGATGTCGGTATCGCCGAGCAGCATGCCGTGACGTTCGCGGCCGGTCTCGCAGGCGAAGGCATGAAACCCTTTGCCGCGATTTACTCGACGTTCCTGCAGCGGGCTTATGACCAGGTCGTGCACGACGTGGCAATCCAGAGCTTACCGGTGAGGTTCGCTCTCGACCGCGCCGGCTTGGTTGGCGCCGACGGGCCGACGCATGCCGGCTCTTTCGATCTTGCCTATCTCGGTTGCCTACCAGGCTTCGTGGTCATGGCCGCCGCCGACGAGGCGGAACTCCGGCACATGGTGGCCACCCAAGTGGCCATCAACGATCGGCCGTCGGCCGTGCGTTATCCGCGTGGCGAGGGCACCGGCGTGGAATTGCCGGCTGAAGGTGCGGTGTTGTCGATCGGCAAAGGTCGCATCTTGCGTGAAGGCACGTCCATCGCCATCATTTCGCTCGGCGCGCGGCTGGCCGAAGCATTGAAGGCGGCGGACCAACTTGCAACTTTCGGCCTCCCGGCGACGGTTGCCGATGCACGCTTCATGAAGCCGCTCGACCGCGACCTGATCCTCGATCTTGCGCGCGAGCATGAAGTGCTGATCACGGTGGAAGAGGGTTCGATTGGCGGCTTTGGCAGCCACGTGCTGCAGACGCTTGCCGAAGCACAGCTACTCGACAGCGGCCTCAAGATCCGCTGCCTGGTTCTGCCCGATGTTTTTATCGACCATGGCCATCCGCATCAGATGTACGAGCTTGCGGGACTGAACGCTTCCAGCATTGTCCGAACGGCAAGGCTGGCGCTCGGTGACGCTCAAGGACCGCAATTCCGCCTGGTAACCGGATTGCCACAATCGGCTCACGGCTTCTAACCCCCTTAACTCTCAATCGCCGCGCGGAAGGACATGGGACGCAGGCCTGAGTCCTGTAGCTTCTCCTTTACGGCTGGGCTGATCAGCGCGCGGAACTCCTCTTCGCATCGATAAGAAGAAGGGAGGCTGTCGGCACCAACCCAACGGCGCGTCGCTGGGTGGCAATAGATTTCGGAAAGTCCAGAGGGCAGCTGAGGAATGAGCCTGAGCAGCCGATCCTCGACCATGGCGCCGCTGTCATACAATCCGAACACGTGATCGTTCGATTTTATGCCGGCCGAAAGCAGAGCTCGGCGGAGCCGCTGTACCTGTGCGAGATAGAACAACCAGCTCGTCATGCGTCCAACGAAGCGATCGCCGCTCGCCGCATATGAGGCCTTGGGCGGCTCGAGCGGAACGCGGACTGGTGGGCGCCCAAAGCGCGGCGCGAGGTCCGCGATGGCTTGCACAACGACGGGATGCAGATGGAAATGCCGGTGGCCGTTGACGTGGTCCATGACCAGCCCGGTTCCGGCGAAACGCTCGAACTGGGCGGCGATTTCGGCGCGCGCTTGGCGGCGAAGTTCGGGCGAGAAGAAGAGCGCCATGCCGAAGCGCACGGCATCATTTGAGAAACGCCCGTCAGGTCCGACCAGGCCCGGCACCTTCTCGGGCGGCAAGAGTGGACGTCCTTCGAGCAGCGTGAGATGCAGGCCGACGCCAAGCGCCGGCAGTTTGCGCATGCGCGCAACCGCATCGCCGGCGGCTGGTGCGCCAACCATCAGGCTCGCTGCAGAGAGGATCCCCTCACGGTGAGCGCTCTCAACGGCTTCGTTGACGGGAAGCGAACGTCCAAAATCGTCGGCGGTGACGATCAGCCTCTTTGCTTTGGGCGGAGGCATTTCGTCACCGCGTGGACTTCGCCTGGCCGACTTCAGGCGCCAAGGCGAAGCGAAGATCACGCGCTCCTACGGGTGAGTCTCCTTATAGATTTTCCACTGGGCCTTGCACCAGTGTTTGAACTCCTTGCGTGCCGCGCGATCCGCCGGAAACCGCACCTTGGCAGCGTCAGCACAACCGCTGTGTTTGTATTCGCGGGCACTTAAGGGTACGGCTGTCGCGGACAAGATGCCGGTGATAGCGAAAGCAAATACGACTTTCTTCCACATGAAGCACATCCTCTCGGTTCGCTCTTTGACGCGTCTGACGCTCCATGGTGCCGCGCCATGGCAAAGCGGTCGAGTACTTTTTACGAGTCGACTCTGGGCGCCGTTTCAGCTGCTTGCAGCAGACCTCGACCTCGCCGCGTCGATGTCCTTTAAAGTGTCACACAAGCGATATTGGAACAGCCGGCGGTCTGTTGCGTTACTGATCGCCAGCCTTCCCGGGGTGAGGACGTGAAATTCTCCGCTCTAATCTTTGCGATCATCGGCATTGCTGTGGCCAGCCAGGCACATGCCGATCCCATTTCAACGCAACCTTTAACGCGCATCGACTGCGAGACCGCGAGTCTCCAGTGGAATGACAATGCCAATGTCTGCGGATCGGCATCCGAGTCGGCGAGGACTACACCCAAGCCTGACGCGGCGGAGCGCTCAGGCCCGCCGCTCACGAGAGTCGAATGCGACAAAGCAGGCATGGCGTGGAACGACAAGGTAAATGTCTGCGGTGGTCAATCGCAAAGTCAGGCGGCAGCAAATACAACGAGTCCGGTTCCCGCCACTATCCTCATCAACATCGACAAGACCAAACAGAGGATGACAGTCTCACTCGATGGCGTGGAACGATACAACTGGCCGGTCTCGACCGGTATGACCAGATACTCGACGCCGTCAGGAACCTATACTGCCCTTTCCATGAACGAGATCTGGTACAGCAAGGAGTGGGACAACGCTCCCATGCCGCATGCGATCTTCTTCATGAAAGACGGTCATGCGATCCACGGCAGCTATGAGGTGAAGAACCTTGGCAAGCCGGCGTCACACGGTTGCGTACGCATCGCGCCGCAAAATGCCGCAACGCTCTATGCGCTGGTCGCGAAGACTGGCCTCGAAAATACTCAGGTCGTGCTTGCCGGCCTCACGCCAGGTGGCGAGGGCAAGGTGGCAAGCGGGCAAAGCTCCGGCTCGCGTTATGGCCAGACCGCTCGCCGCTCGGCAAAGCCCGGTTACTACTATTTCAGGCCGGGCGACGAGTTTGCCCAATCCGATAACCAGCCCCAGAGGCGCGGCGGCTTCTTCAGGCGCCTGTTTGGTGGCGGTCAGTAGACCGGTCGCAAGAGTTGGAACGCCGCAGCTGGCCTAGCGGAACTCCGCTTCGTTTCTGGCAAAGCGGCCAAAGAAGAAGCCGAACCCGCCGCGGCGTTCGGCGCGCCGCTCCCATCGCCTCTCGAATTGGGCCATTGCGACGTCCTCCGGCCTGCGAACTGCTGGCCTTGGCGCCCTGACGCGTTTCTTTGCACCTGGCACCCGATTAGCCCGCGCCGGCTCTGCCACCGGCTTGCTGGCGCTTGTCTCCAGGGCTGTTTGAGTCACGGTCGGGCCGGTGGCCGGCGCGAGATATTGCTCGAACACCCAGCCACTCTCTCCGGAGGCGGGATCGGCGACCTGCACCCAGCCGTTTTGACGGTCGAGGACCTGCAACGCCGTGCCGGCCTGATAGAAGCTGATGATTGGGGAGGAAACAGAAGCATCGCTGTGCACCCTCGCGGCAAGTGCGACCTTCGTCCATTCGCCGGTCGGATATGTCGTGCTGGCGGACTGGGCAGGAGTTGATTTTGCCTGTGCCACAGGCAAGAGACCTGCATCAGTGGCCGGAGCTTGGCCGTTCTCAGAGGAGCTTGCTGTCGCATCAGGCTTGCGTAGCGACACCGATGCCGGCTGAGAGGTTACCAACGCCGGAAGATCGGAGCCCCACGAACGCAACTGCCGGGCGCCTGGATCGCCAAGGCTTTCTCCAGCGAACAGGCCTTGTGGCTTGTCGCTTCGAAGGAGATCGTGACTCACAACTAAAGCGCCGTAGATGCCGGCGCCTATCAGACTTAAGACTAACAATCCCTTCATGGCCAGGCTCCTACCCGGCCCCCGCGCGTATCTCGGGTTCAAGCGCTTCGTTTTCAACTGGGCGATCGAAATAATCATCCAGTGGCACTCAGCCGCACGATCCAAAGGCGGAACGCGCGAAGCTTGAGACGGTTGCGAAAAGAGCTGAAGGAGTTAGGCGGCGTCCGAGCCGGGAGCTTTCAGGAGTTCCAGCGCTTTACCGAGTTGGCCGGCGGCTCGATCGAGCAGATCGGCCGCCCTGTCGGGATCGCAGCCATGCAACAATAGGACGGCAACCTTGACGCTGCCGTTCGCGCGATCGAGCGCAGCACGAGCTTCATCCCGGCTGCGTCCGGTCAACTGCATCAGCATGTCCTCGCTACGCCGCACGAGCTTCTTATTCAGGGCCCGCACATCGACCATCAGTCCCTGATAGACTCTGCCGAGCAGGATCATCAGCAGAGACGACAGCAGGTTGAGCGCGATCTTCTGCGCCGTGCCGGCCTTCATCCGCGTCGAGCCCGCGATGGGCTCCGACCCCGTGTTGAGAAGGATCGCGTGATGCGATTCGTGCAAGATCGGCGTGTCTCGGTTGTTGGCAATTCCGACCGTGAGCGCGCCGCGCTTTCGCGCTTCGCGCAAGCATGTCATCGTGAATGGCGTCGTCCCGCTCGCAGCAACCGCTATCAGCACATCAGCGGCATTGATCTCATGCCGAGTGACGAGCGCAACGGCTTGCTCCACTTCATCCTCTGCGCCTTCGACCGATTGCAGGAGCGCGTCCTTGCCTCCCGCAATCAGCAGTAACAGCCGGTCATCGGGCCAGCTGAAGGTGGGAATGAGCTCGGCGCCGTCCTGCACACCCATGCGGCCTGACGTGCCGGCGCCGGCGTAGACCAGCCGCCCTCGCTCACGCAGCCTCTCCTGCATGGCGATTGCGGCCGCCTCTATTTCGGGAAGGGCGGCGCGAACGGCCGCAACGGCGGCGAATTGCCCTTCAATCAAAGACTCCAGAATGTCCGCCGGCTCCCAAACATCTATGCCCGCGTAGCGCGGACTGGCGCGTTCTGTGGTCATCTGAGGACTGAAGCGCTCATGTTGGCCAAGGTCCAGCTTCTGCTTGACGTCATGAGGTTGAACGTAGAGCAACCTTCGCTATGGTGAAGGCCGAGTCGGGGCAGGAATTGCACGGGCCTCTTGCCGGCGCAAGCGTGATGAGTAATTGGCCGTTTGACGTGAGGCTTCCCTCGATGAGCAATTACGGCGCGCTGATTTCAGCCGAATTCCGTCAGGCTCCCGATGCGGTGCGCCGCCAAGCCGTTAGTCTCGCGCAGCCTCTGCGCGAGCTTATCGGCTTCTTGAGAAAGAGGCAGCCGCAAGTGGTCGTGACCTGCGCGCGCGGCAGCTCTGCCCATGCCGCCACCTTCGGAAAATATCTGATCGAGCGCTATCTCGGCGTGCCGGTCGCCGAAGCTGCCCCGAGCATCACCTCGGTTTACCACAAAGACTTACGGCTCGATGGTCAACCGTTTCTCGCCATCTCACAATCGGGCCGTAGTGAGGATCTCGTTGAGTCCGCGTCCTCGGCAAAGGCTTCCGGCGCTCTCACTGCCGCCATTGTTAATGATACCGAGAGCCCATTGGCGGTAGCTTGCGACCTCGTTCTGCCGATGGCCGCGGGGCCTGAAGTTAGCGTGGCCGCGACCAAGACGTTCGTCGCATCGCTCACCGCCTTGCTCGACCTGGTTGCCCTTTGGGCCGATGATCGCGCGATCAAGGCCGCTCTCGACCGCTTGCCCGATCGACTCGCATCTGCCTCCGAGCTCGATTGGTCGAAGGGTCTCGGCGCACAGTTCGCCGCGGGTAACTTGGTCATATTGGGCCGCGGTCCCACGCTCGCCATCGCACGCGAAGCGTCCTTGAAGCTTAAGGAGGTTTGCAACATTCATGCTGAGGCGTTCAGCGGCGCCGAATTCCAGCACGGCCCCATCACTCTCGTTTCGAAAGATTATCCCGTGCTCATTTTTGCGGTGGCAGATGCTGCCGGCGCGAACTTGGCCGAAGTCGCCGCCGATCTTTGCCGCAAGGGAGCGTCGGTGCTGGTAACGGGTGAGAGTCACATGGGAACACGCTTGCCGACTCTTGCGCCAGATCATCCCGACACCGACACTGTGTGTCTCATTCAAAGCTTTTATGCGCTCGCTATCCATCTCGCACAGCATCGCGGCATCAATGTCGACCAGCCGCGGCACTTGCGAAAGGTCACGCGCACGCGATGAGCGGGTCACAGGGGTTCGCCATTGCCGCCGACACTGTTTTCGACGGCTGGCAACAGCACCAAAATGCTGCTGTCATCATCGAAGGCTCTATCATCGCCGGCCTGGTCCCGCAGTCGGAACTCCCGGTGGACTTCGAGATTCGCAAGCTGCCCCCTGGGTCATGGCTTGTTCCAGGGTTCATCGACATTCAAGTGAACGGTGGCGGGGACTTCCTGTTCAACAATTCGCCGACGCCCGAGACCATACGCAAAATCGCGGAGGCGCATCGGAAGTTTGGCACCACCTCGCTGCTCCCGACTTTCATCACGGATACGCCCGAAAAGACGGGAGCCGCCGTGGCGGCGGCCCAATCGCTGGTGGGAAGCGAGCCGAGCATTCTCGGCATTCATCTTGAGGGACCATTCCTCTCGCCGGAAAAACCAGGGGTGCATAATCCGGAGCTGATGCGATCCCCCGAACCTGCCGACCTCGAAATGCTTTGCGGCCCGCGCAAAGGCGAGCTGCTGGTGACTTTGGCGCCGGAACGCGTGCCGCGAAACTTTATTGCTGAACTCGTCAAGTCAGGGGCTCGCGTTTCGCTCGGCCATTCGATGGCGACTTATGATGAGACTCTGCTGGCGATGAAGGAAGGTCTCAGCGGCTTCACGCATCTCTTCAATGCCATGAGGCCTTTGGCCAGCCGCGAGCCTGGCCCGATCGCCGCGGCGTTGGAGTCGGCAAATGCCTGGTTCGGGATGATCGCCGACGGATTCCACGTGAGCCCGGTGATGCTTCGTCTGGCGCTGCGAGGGCGGGCTCGACCTGTTCTTGTCACTGATGCGATGGCGCCGGTCGGGGGCGGTCTGTCGAAGTTCAGTCTTTACGGCGAGGAAATCGAGGCGATAGACGGCCGGTGCGCGAGGGCAGATGGCACTTTGGCGGGGGCAGCCATCGATATGGCCACGGCGGTCCGGAATTGCGTCCGCCTTCTCGATGTTCCGCTGGAAGACGCCATCACCTACGCATCAAGAAATCCGGCCGAATTCCTAGGCCTTGGGCACCATTTAGGGTCGGTTCGAACGGGCAACCGCGCCGATCTCGTGGCCCTTAATCCCCACAGCCTTGAGGTGCTTGGGACTTGGGTCGCCGGCCGAGAATCGGCTAAGTGAAGGGCGAGTAGGGCCAGCGTGTCGCAGCCAGGTCCTGCTTGATTGCTGCCACAGTTGCGTCAAAAGGACCTGCTTGAAGTCATTTGCGGTTCGTTAGTCACTCGACATTTAGGATAATGACTGGTAACCGCATACAGGTTCCCACTGCGATGGGTTCAAGCACCAATCAATGCCTGACCAATTCTTTATCGGAATAGACGGGGGCGCCTCGTCTTGCCGGGCTCGCCTACGCGATGTGGAAGGTAATTTGTTAGGCGAGGGGTTGAGTGGCCCGGCCAATATTCATTTAGATTTAGACCTAGCGAAAGATTCCATCCGGGCGGCGAGCCGGGCGGCTATACGGGCCGCAGGCCTCGATGAGCGCGTGCTCCACCGTGCACGCGCAGGGTTAGGATTGGCCGGCGCCGGCCTGAGAAGCGCTTGTGATCGCTTGTGTGCTGGCCTGAACTCCTTTGCGTCAACCGTTGTCTCGACCGATGCCTATATCGCTTGGCTCGGGGCGCATCGCGGCGGCAACGGCGGCATCGTGATCCTCGGCACAGGGTCATGCGGATTGGCCATTGTGGATGGCAAGCGAATCGATGTTGGCGGCTGGGGGGCCGAGATTTCCGACGAGGCCGGTGGCCAGAGGATGGGCCGGGAGGCGCTTCGCCGTAGCCTGTGGTCCTATGATGGGCGGGCCGAGCGCAGCAAGCTTTCCGATCTCATTCTTGACCGCTATCGGCGCGATCCGGCGAAAATTGTCGCGTTTGCCTCAAGCGCTACGCCCGCTCAATACGCGGAGTTGGCCCCGCTAGTGTTCGAATATGCGTCACGCAGGGACCCGCTCGCCGTCGAGCTGGTGCAAGAGGCGGCCGATGCCGCGGCGCGCATGATCGATCGCCTGGTTGCCGGAGGTGTCTCGGCGGTCAGCCTGACTGGCGGTCTTGCCGAACCGTTGATGCCCTGGCTGCCATCCCGCTTGCACGATTTTCTGACGGCGCCGCAAAGCGACCCTCTGGATGGCGCGATCCTGATGGCTCGCCACGAGCTCCAGAGACGCCGCGAGTGCCCAGAAACCCAACGCAGCTCTGCGGCCTAGTTCCCCGGAACCATCTCGAGTTTCAATTGCCCATCAGACGATTTGGGCGGTCCCCGTCTAAGAGCCGTTAACCAACATCTGGAGTTTGCCCGGCCTCCAAGGTGGAACACGACGGAGAGATTCCGACCGCGATTAGCTCCCGCGCGAAGCTACGCTCGTTCGGCTGGTAAAAGGTGTGCCTGCCAACCGGTTGTCCTTCAGCGCGTGCCCAGGATGGCAGCGAGCCGCCGCGTCTCTCGCGAACAACTGTCGGATTCAGGAAGTGCGTCGCGCCCGCGGTTGGGTCCGGCATGTTTCCATTGAGGACGGCATCGGCGATGTGGGCGGCACTCCGGTACCGAGGATCGTCGGGAGATAATTGCTCGATCTGCGCTCGCTTGGTCATCCAAGGCTCGAACTGCCAAGGATCGGTCACCACGTCCTTGATATTGTCGCCCCATCTGCCGTTCCTCGTGCGATTGAGGATGACATGAGCAACCGCGGCCTTGCCCTCGTCAGACTCCTCGGAAGCCTCGAAGACAATAGTCCTGACCAGGTAGTCGCGGTCCTCGGCATTGTAGCTCGGTACCGCCTCACCGAGGTCGGTGAGGGGTATTTGGGTGCTCGCGCTTTTTTCACTCTCTGACGAAATCGGCGAGGGGCACCGGGACGTCGCGTCTATTGAAGCATGAATAGGTGTCGCGCCACCAAAGAGGAAAAGTGCAAGGGTGAATGATAGTCGAATCCGCACTCTCGTCTCCTTCAGTTCCTTTGGTTTTGGGGTGAAGGATGCGGATTCGCCGCAGGAAGGCGCTCATTTCATGACCAGAATTGAACGGTCTTGGGAACAATTGAGGCCATAAACGGCAGGGTTAACGTTTTGGGCCCTTAGTCCGGGCTTTGATCCTCGAGAAAATCGAGATTAGGCGACGTGCCAAACTCGATGTGGACGCTAAGATCGCTCGCGTGGTGGACGACGTCGCTGCCAAACCGAACGGCAAGCGTGTCGATCGCCACCTCCAGACGCCGCCGCCGGGCAAGCGGGCTGAACAGGTCGAGCTGGACCTGACTATCGATAGGGAGCAGGTCGTAAGCGGCCATGCCGACCAGGCGGAAGGGCCCGGGATGGCTGAACTCGTCTAAAAGATCGATCGCGACTGAGTAGAGCCGCTCGGTGACGTCGGTGGGTTCGTTAAGCCGCCGCTGACGCGTCAGGATTTGAAACTCTGCCGTCTTGAGCTTGGTCGCCACGCCGTAGGCGACATATCCCTTCTGCCTGAGGCGCCTGCCGACTGCCTCGGCTGACCGATGCAGATGAAGTTTGATATCGGCCTTCTTGTGCACATCCTTTTCGAGCGTGCGCTCAGACCCGATGCCTTTGGATATTCGTCGGCCGAGGACGGGACGCGGATCCTCCGCGTGAGCAAGCGCGTGGAAGTGAGTGCCAGCGCTTCCAAGATCCGCCGCAAGGAGCACGGGATCGGCTTTGGCGATGTCGCCGATGGTGAAGAAGCCAACGCGCTTGAGTCGCGTCTCGGTTTTGGGCCCCACCCCCCAGAGCCGGGAGATCGGAAGCGGAGCAAGCCAGGCTTTGGCGTCTTCTGGCGGGACGATGGTCAGGCCATCAGGCTTCTGCCAGCCGCTTGCGACCTTGGCCACATATTTGGTCGCCGATAGGCCGACCGAAACGGTGAGTCCCGTCGCCCCGCGGACGGCATTCTTGAGCCGGCGGCCCATGCTCCTTGGATCGCCGAAGAGCTGCTCCGAGCCGGTCATGTCGAGAAAGGCTTCGTCGAGACTCAAGGCCTCGACCTCAGGCGAAAAGTCCGCGAACACCTCCATGATCGTCCCGGAGACTTCCTGATAGCGATCGAAGCGGGGCGGGATGATCAGCGCCTGCGGACAGAGCCGGCGCGCTCTTGCCATCGGCATAGCGCTGCCGACACCATAAGGTCTCGCCTCGTAGCTCGCCGTGAGCACGACGCCACGATTGCTGGCGGAACCGACCAGCACTGGCCTGCCGCGTAAGCCCGGATCGTCTAGCTGCTCGACCGCCGCATAGAACGCATCCATGTCGGCGTGAGCGACAATCCGTGGCCAGACACTCCCAAGGCGAATCATCGCAAGGAAGTCTAGACTAGGCCGGCTTGAACGTCGGCCAGTTTTGTGGCGAGCGCTCCCCAGCCCGCTAGCCTTCACTGAAGGTTCAAGGCTGAAATCAAGCCGGCAGGGGGCCCTGCAAGTAACCTCAACCGCAACTCGGCGGTGCAGATCGGCTGGGTTCCGGCCTATAACAGACGCCGGGAGGGGCTAATGGCCGATACCTATACCAAGACGGCGATCGCGCTTCAGGGCGGCGGGGCGCTCGGCGCTTACGCCTTTGGCGCGCTCAAACGAATCTACGAGTCGGAGCCCAATTTCCGGCCGTCAGCCATCTCAGGAGTATCCATCGGTGCCTTTACCGCGGCAATCGTGGCGAGCCATCCTGACAATCCGATCCCCAAGCTTCAGGCGTTTTGGGACGAGCTCACCGTGCTGCATTCGGCGTTCCTGCCGCCTTCCGCCGAGAAGTTCCTCGCCTATTTCGGCAACAGCGCCTTCTATTGGCCGCGGCTCGACTATTTCCGGCTGCCGTTCTGGACCAACATCTACGATCTCAGCCCGATCAAGCGAACCTTGCAGCGCTACATCGATTTCGAGCGGATCGCGGGAGGCGACGTCAAGCTCATCGTGACCGCAACCAACATCGTTAGCGGCGAAATCGAAGAATTTTCCAATGACGATTCCGCCGATCCGATCACCATGGACCATTTGATCGCGAGTGGGAGTCTGCCGCCGAGTTACCCGGCGAGGGAGATCGGCGAGCACTCATATTGGGACGGAGGCCTGTTCGACAACACGCCGCTGTCGGCCCTCCTCGGGCACATCGATGCCGCCGAGGCCGCAGCGACGCGCGCGATCGTCATCAATCTCTTTCCCAAGGAGGGCGAGGTCCCAAAAAACATGCTCGAGGTGTTCGACCGCATGACCGAGCTGCAATTCGCCAACAAGACGCGGAAAGATGTCGCGCTCGCACAGAAAATCAATAAGCTCGTGGCCATCATCGAAGTGCTGCCGGGTGGACGCACGGCGCTGAAGGATGAGGCGAACGAGTTGGCGAAATACAAAGTGTTCGAGCACATCATCGCCATCACCAACAACGGCAAAGAACCGGTGTCGAGCTCGGCAGACTTCTCCAAGGAGAGCATCGAGCGGCGCATCGACGCAGGTTACCGCGATGCAGCAAAGGCGCTTGGCAGCCGGCAAGAGTC
>Ga0207706_10000022_pt1 | contig 154806 bp, 132 predicted proteins | sample KBSC53metaG_FD_184318 | JGI IMG/M metagenome (GOLD analysis project Ga0207706, IMG submission 184318) | Corn rhizosphere microbial communities from Kellogg Biological Station, Michigan, USA - KBS C5-3 metaG (SPAdes) (version 2) | ecosystem: Host-associated > Plants > Roots > Rhizosphere >...
TGTCCGCCCTGTCCGCCCTGTCCGCCCTGTCCGCCCTGTCCGCCCTGTCCGCCCTACCGCCCCCTCACCCCGCCAGCTTATTCGCCGCATTAAGCGCCGCCACCTTGTAACACTCGGCGAGCGTGGGGTAGTTGAACACCGTTTCCATGAAGTAGTCGAGCCCGGCTCCGAGTGCGAGCACGGTCTGGCCGATGTGCAGGAGTTCCGTTGCCCCGGTTCCGATGATGTGCACGCCGAGGAGTCGGCGGTCCTGCCGGTGGAACAGCATCTTGAAGAAGCCGCTGTCGTCCCCCAGGATCTGGCCCCTCGCGATCTCCCGGTACCGGGCGATCCCAACCTCGTAGGGAATCGCCTGGCTGGTCAACTCGTGTTCCGTTTCACCCACCATCGAGATTTCCGGAATGGAGTAGATCCCGATGGGGAAGTGCTGCCGCATCTTTGAGACCGGGTTGCCCAGTGCGTAACAGGCGGCGAGCCGGCCCTGCTCGCTCGACGTCGCGGCCAGGCTGGGGTGGCCGATTACGTCGCCTGCGGCGTAGATGTGCGGGACCGTGGTGCGGAACTGGTCGTCCACTTGCAACCGCCCCCGTTCGTCCGCTTTGAGACCGGCCAGATTCAGGTCGAGCTGAACGGTGGCACCCATCCGTCCGACCGAGAACAGAGCCATGTCGGAAACGATGCGCTTCCCCGATTCCAGATGGATGACCACTCGCTTCGGCGGTCCCTCGGAGACATCCAGCCGGTCCACCGTTTCTCCAGGGCGAAAGATGAGGTTGCGCCGCCGGAGCTGATGCAGCAACTCGTCCACGATCTCCTCATCCAGAAATTCCAGCGGACGGCGGCGCTTGTCGACCAGCGTCACCCCCACGCCGAGCGCCGCGAAGATCGAGGCGTATTCGGTGCCGATGACTCCGGCGCCCACCACCGTGAGGGTCTTGGGGATGCGGGGCAGCCGGACGATGTCGTCGCTGGTGACGATCGATACTCCGTCGGCTGCCATCCCGAGAGAGGGAGCCGGAACGGTCCCCACGGCGATGAGAATGTTCTTCGCCGTTATCTCCCTCCAGCTGTCTCCCGCGCGCACCACAAGCGTGTGAGGATCCAGGAAAGAGGCGTGGCCTACGATGACCTCCACCCCGTTGCGGCGGAGCTGGTGTTCGATCACCGCCGCTTCCTGGCTCACGACGTGAGCCACCCGTTCCAGCAGATGATCGGCGTCGGGCGGCGTTTGAATCCCTCGGCGGCCCAGCACAGCACCATGGCCCGAGAAGGACAGGACCGCCTCGCGGATCGTCTTGCTCGGGATCGTGCCGGTATCGAGACAGACTCCGCCTACCGAGCGGCATTTCTCGACGATCGCGACTCGGCTGCCCAGCTTGGCGGCCTGAACGGCGGCCCGCTGGCCGGCCGGCCCGCTGCCGATGCACACGAGGTCGAACTGGTAGCTGGGTTCCATGGGGTCACGTCTGGAGGTAACGGGGCTGCACCAGCCTCCGTCGTATCTTACTGCGGGAAGCCATTCACGTATAGAATGCTGTGCTGGCAGATATCCAAGAAGCACGCGCGGAGCTAGACCATGAATCAGACCGACCAGGAAACCATCGCCACTCTCGCCCTGCTCGCCGCTCTGGCCGACGGAACGCAGACTCCGGAAGAGAGCGCTCAACTCGCCGAAGTGTTCAAACGGCTCGGAATGACCCAGCTCGACGAACAGGCCCGTCGGGCGAGCACCGGAAAGATTGATCTGCAGGAGCTAGCGGCACGTCTATCAGGGGAGGACGCCCGTAAGATGGCCTACGACACGGCTCTCGCGGTCATCCACTCCGACGGCGCGGCCAACCCCCCGGAAATGGATTTCATCAACCAGCTGAGAGGAGCCCTCGGGCTCAGCCTGTCCTCGGTGCGCGAATCCGATCAGCAGGCCACCGCCCTGGCAGGGGCGGGGACCAACCTTCCCGACGTTCAAGTCAATACGGGCAATCCGCCTTCCGATGCGGTGCTCGACGACCTGATCCTGAAGCAGGCGATGTTGACCGGAGCCCTGGAAATCCTCCCAGACCGCCTGGCCAACGTCGCCATCCTGCCGCTTCAGCTCCGCCTGGTCTACATGATCGGGCAGCATTTCGGGCAGAAACTCGATGCCAATCAGGTCAAGGATCTCGCCGGAACGCTGGGCCTCGGTGCCGCCGCCCAGGTGATGGAGAGTGTAGTTCGCAAAGTGCTCGGCGGAATCGCCGGCGGCATCCTGGGAGGCATGGTCGGCGGCGTTACGGGACTCGCGGCAGGGGCGGCGGTGTCATTCAGCTCGACCTATGCACTGGGCCACGTCGCCAAGCAGTACTATGCCCAGGGACGGAGACTCAGTGGGGAAGACCTGCGAAGGCTGTTCGCCCGGTTCCAGGATGAGGCCAAGACGTTGTTCCCCAAGGTGCGGGATCAGGTCCAGTCCCAAGCCCGGAGTCTCAACCTGCAGCAGGTGCTCGCCAATCTGCAGGGCAAGTGAGTCTGCCCGAACCACATCACCTCATGACGAGGCCCCGCGGCGCAGCGCGTCGCGAGGAGAATCCATGACCGGAACGCTCAGGAAGTCTGTGACCAGCCGAATCGTCCTCCCAGCCATCCTGCTCGCGGCCCTGGTTTCGTGTCGGGCCCCTGCCGCCAAACCTGCTTCCGACTCTGAATCTGCGGCGATCAACCCGGTTCAGGTCGTGGACCAGTACATGGCCGCCTGGAACGCCCATGATGCCGGTAAAGCCGCCAGCTACATGACGGATGATGTCGTCTACTACGACGCCACCGTTGGCGTTCCACAGGTGAGCCGCGATTCCGCCCGGAAGAATGTGATCCAGGCCTTCCTGACCGCGGCCCCCGACTGCAATTGGGTGCGGGACTCGACGCCTCCGATCGTGGGGCCCGACGGCATCGCCTTCCAGTGGACCTTCACCGGCACCCACACCGGGCCCTTCGCGGACGGGACCAAGCCCACCGGCAAGAAGTTCTCCTTCAAGGGGGCCACTCTGATCCGTCTGCGGGGAGATCACATCGCCTACCAGGGCGACTACTACGACGCCTACGGCTTCCTGAAACAGTTGGGATTGGCCAACTGACATGGGCGACTCCACCGACCGGAAGAACTTCCTCTTCGTCTCGCTGTCCGGCTTGATCGGCGACATCGCGTGGCAGGTTCTGAAGGAGGGCCACGGGGTGCGCTATTTCATCGAAGCCGAGCGGGAGCGGGACATCGCCGACGGATTCGTACCCAAGTCAACCAACTGGGAGGCGGATCTGCCCTGGGCCGATGTGATCGTCTTCGACGACACACTGGGGCAGGGAGCCAAGGCTCAAGCCCTCCGCGCGCAAGGAAAGCTCGTCGTTGGCGGCTCACCTTACACCGACCGGCTGGAAGACGACCGCTCTTTCGGTCAGGAGCAGCTTCGTGAGGTAGGAGTCGGAATCCTGCCTTACAAGGAGTTCGACAACTTCACCGAGGCGATCGAGTTCGTACGGGCCAACCCGGACCGCTATGTCGTCAAGCCCAGCGGCGAAGCACAGAACGTGAAACGCCGGCTCTTCGTGGGTGAAGACGACGATGGGGAAGACGTGATGCGGGTGCTCGAGGCTTACAAGAGGTCTTTCGCCGACGAGATCAAGATCTTCCAGCTCCAGCGCCGGGTGACCGGTGTGGAAGTCGCCGTTGGTGCGTTCTTCAATGGCCGGCAGTTCGTCTACCCGATCAACGTCAACTTCGAGCATAAGAAGCTCTTCCCCGGGAACATCGGCCCTTCAACCGGAGAGATGGGGACGGCCATGTTCTGGAGCGGCCCCAACAAGATCTTCAACAGCACGCTCGCCAAGATGGAGGCCCGGTTGGCCGAGGAGGGATACGTCGGGTATATCGACCTCAACTGCATCGTGAACGGGAACGGGATTTACCCGCTGGAATTCACTTCCCGGTTCGGCTATCCGACGATCATGATCCAGCAGGAGGCGATGCTGACGCCGATCGGGGAGTTTCTCTACGACCTCGCCCGGGGCGAGACGCCGAAACTCCGGGTGAAGAGCGGCTTCCAGATCGGGGTACGGATCGTAGTTTCGCCCTTCCCATTCGATGACGACGCGACATTCGAGTCGGTATCCAAGAACGCCGTAATCCTGTTCAAGAAGCCTGCCACCGAGGAGGTCCATATCGAGGACGTCCGCCAGGTGAACGAGCAATGGGTGGTGACGGGAACGTCGGGCGTGGTACTGGTGGTTGTCGGGCTGGGTCCGACGATGCGGCAGGCCCAGTCCCATGCCTACAACCGGATCAAGAACATTCTCATCCCCGACATGTACTATCGCACCGACATCGGGGATCGCTGGTTCGAAGACCACGACAAACTTCACACCTGGGGATACCTCAGAGAAGCCTAGCCATGGACTACAAGAAGCCTTCAGATGCGGAGCTGCGGCAGCGGCTCACTCCCATGCAGTACCAGGTGACCCAGAAGGAAGCGACCGAGCGCCCCTTTCAGAACGAGTATTGGGACAATCATGCGGCGGGAATCTACGTCGACGCGGTCTCGGGGGAGCCGCTCTTCAGCTCACTGGACAAGTACGACTCGGGCACCGGCTGGCCCAGCTTCACCAAGCCGCTGGAGCCGGAGAACATTCAAACCAAAACCGACCGGCATCTTTTCATGGAACGGACCGAGGTCCGGTCCGCGCATGCGGACTCGCATCTTGGGCATCTCTTCGACGACGGCCCGGCCCCGACGGGGCAGCGGTTCTGCATGAATTCCGCGTCTCTCAGATTCATCCCGGTGGACCAGCTCGAGGCCGAGGGTTACGGCCAGTATTTGAGGTTATTCAAGGAGCCGCCACCGCGTTAACCGGTGGATCGAGCACGACCGGAGGTGGCGCTGACATTTGTTCCACCGCGGCGATCACCGCGTCCGGCTGCTCCTCATGGACGTACTGGCCCGAGCCGTGGACGCTGTCGATCGCGAAGTCGTGCAGTTCGGTCCTCAGCAGTTCAACCTCCTCAGGCCTGATTCCGCTCGGATGCTGCGCGGTGCCGAACAGCAGGCGGACCGGCACCGACGATTCATGTAGCCTGACGCGAAGCGATTCCGGTTCGTGCGACTTGCTGATCTTTCGCAACGCGTCGATCGCCCCGTGGACGTCCGCCGCCTGACCCGCCGTATACTCGTAAACCACCGAATCGGTGACCCAGGACGTGTCGCCTGAGTTCTCGATCAGGTCATGCCGTACCTTGCTCCGCAACGTCCCCGACCCGACAAAGAGCTTGGTCAGGAACCCGCCGAAGCGCAGGGCGTGACGGAGACCAGGCGTCCCGGCCGATTCCGCGGGGCCTCCGTCGATCGATATCAGCCCTTTGACTAGATCGGCCCGCCGGTAGGTGAGACGGTACGCGATCGCCGCGCCGCTGGACTGGGCCACAACGAGCGCGCTTCCCAGACCCAGTGAATCCATGACCCCACCGATCCGGTCGGCCTGGGCGGCATACGAGTAGTCAGCCTTCGAGGGATGAGAAGACCATCCGTAACCGAGCGGTTCGATGACGATGCAGCGGTACCCACGCTCACTGAGGGGTCCGATGACTTTGCGGAAACCGAATGCTCCGCCGAAGATGCCCGTAACAAATACCACAGGTTGTCCCGAGCCGGTGGATGTTGTGCGGAGGGTCTCTCCCGGGGCCACCGTGACATCCCGGACCACGTTGGTATCGAGTGCAATCAGAAGCGCGAGTGTAGCTGCAAGCATCGCATTCAATTCACAGATGGAAAGGGAAAGCTAGTCGTGCGGACGGGTCGGCGCTGGAACGACGTCGTGGAACGAAGGCGATCAGCCCTGGCTAGCGCGTCAGGTAGATGACAGTGTAGATGATCAGTCCGGCCAGGCCGCCCACCAGGGTGCCGTTCAGCCGGATGAATTGCAGGTCACGCCCCACAGCCAGCTCGATCCGCTCGGCCGCCACCTCCGGATCCCACTGGCGGACCGTCTCCGCCACGAGGTCCGCCACTTCGTGGCGGTGCTCTTCGAGCTGGCTGGCAAGGAATTCGGTAATCGTCAGGTCCAACTCGGTGAGCCGGTTGTCATCGGCGAGGAGCGATTCCCCCGCGGCGGCGAGACCCTTCGCCAGCGGCTGCAACGACGCCCCATCGGCCTCCGCGCTGTAGCGGGCCGCTGCCTTCCGGGCACGCTCCCAGAGTGAAGCCGCGAACTCCTCCACCGCCGGATGCGCGAGCAGGTCCTGCTTCCAGGCCTCGGTGCGGGATGCGATATCCGGGGAATGCTTGAGCTTCTCGACGAAGTTGCGAAACGCCGTGTCGAACTTGAGCCGCAGCGGGTGGCGAGGAGTGGCCCGAATCTCGTCCACCAGCCGTTCCGTCGCGTGCACCAGCCGCTTGTGAAACGCGTCGTCCACGACGCCGGGAACCCACCACGGACTCTCCTCCTTGATCTTGCGGCGGAGCTCCTCCCGGTTCCGTTCCAACGCCTCGTGCACTAGTCGCAGAGCCTCATCGAACAGCGGCTGGTGCCGGTCATCCGCGGCAACCACCGATAACAGGTTCCCCATGAACGGCGCCAGTTGCACCGATTGGAGCCGGGCCACGGCACTCTGCCGGATGAACTCGCTGGCCTCGGCTTCGGGCAGCGTCTGGACCGCCTTCGCGAGGCCCGCGGCTACATGCCGGGCCAACCGTTCACTGTTTGCGGGATCGCTGACCCATCGGGCCGATCGGGTCGCGAGATGCAGCGAACCCAGCCGGGCTATCAGCACGTCTCGCGAGAGGAAGTGATTCTGGAGGAAGCCGCCCAGTATCCGGCCGATCCGGTCTTTCTGAGTGGGGATGATGGCCGTGTGAGGAATCGGCAGGCCCATCGGCTTGCGGAAGAGCGCCGTGACCGCGAACCAGTCCGCCAACCCCCCGACCAGCGATGCCTCCGCCGTCGCTCGGACGAAACCGAGCCACGGATACCGCGGCTCGAGCAGGAGTGCGACGATGAAGATCACGAGGGCGACACCTAGAAGACCCGTCGCCAGGCGCCTCATTACGCGAAGCTCGGCTCGTCGAGTCGCCTCGTCCTTCCGCGGCGGGCTGATCAGCTCGGTGGTGCGGGGGCGTGCCAGGGTCGCCATGAGGGAAAGAAACCATTGCCTGCCGAGCCGCGCGAGGGGTGGAGGAGACAGAATGAGTCGGCCCCGCCGAAAGACGGGGCCGACTTTACCGCAGAGACCGAGTGGGTGGGTTCAGGTGGCGGAGGTTATCGTGAAGCTTTCGGTGGCCGTCTGCCCGCTCTGAACTGTCAGCGTGGTGGGTAGTGTCGGCGATGTGGTGAACGCAGTCACACCCGCGGGTGCCTGTACGGTGACGGCGTAGTCACCGGGTGCCAGGAAATCATAGACTGCCTCGAACGTCCCATCCCCGTCAGAGTCGTCCAGGGGCACGGTCCGCGGAACGCCATCTGACCCGGTAAGCGTGACGGAGAACTCACTCAGCACAGCCGTCCCCGGCAGGGTTACACCAGCGTCCAAGGTCACCGCGACCCGTGCGCCACCGCTGGCACTGATGTCGTCGGCTTTGATGACCGGATGCATTACCCACTGACCCGAGCCCCCGGCAAGATGCCCGAAGCTCTGGGATACGTCGAAATCCACTAGGAGAATCTTCTGATCTCCACTCGAAATCGTGAGCTTGTTCCCTGGCAGAGTGACTTTCAACCCGCTCTGGCCAAGGCTGGGCATGTGAAGATTGCCAGCTACGGTGGCGCCGGGCGGCAGGCCCGCGTAGTTCGGATCCGAGGCGTAGATGCTGCTCGTTCCGTTCCCGTTATCCACCTCGATATAGCCGCCGGTGATCACGAACCGCAGCTGCGTGTAGTTGCCGGCCGGCACCGTGGCGTCCTGAACGAGAGTCGCGACATCGGTCGAAAGGGTCAGAAGGTCGGTAGTGACCTCATTGCTGCTGAGAACAAGCTTGCCACCCGAACCCTGCAGATTGATTTCCGAGATGGTGACCACTGCGGCCTTGATGTCACCCGGAGCGTCCTTGAGGACAACTGAAAGCTGGCCGCTGCCCGAACTCATGCCATCATCACTGCACGCCGCCACGGCCAGAGTCACCAGACCAAGAGCCGCGCCGGCGAGTTGAATGATTCTCCGCATGTCCAATTTGACCTCCGCAAGAGTTTCCTACGCTTGCTTCGAGAGCTCAGGATTGACCGCATTCCCTTGCACCGTCGGTGACACCTGTCACCCGCAACTGTCGTGGCGACACTTCGACATGGAGTGGCAAAGCCACGACATGGAGCTGCGAGGCTTCCTGACGTTCCGGTTCGACACGTGACCTGACACCTTGGGCCGCCAACTCCCGTAATCGGCCTGTTCCCACTCTTCATCAGCCTCGCAGACACAGGAGTCGAGATATGTCGATTCGCCCCGTTGCGCTGGGCGTAGCGCTGACGCTCGTGGCCGGAGCCGCCTCGGCGCAGAACTTCCGCCTCGATACTCCCAAGGCGAGTCCACGTGCCTCGGTCAGCCAGACCATCGGGCTCACCGAGATCAACCTGACCTACGACCGTCCCGCGGTAAACGACCGGAAAATCTGGGGTGGTCTGGTGCCCTACGACACGGTCTGGCGGGCCGGAGCCAATGAGAACACCGTCCTCTCCTTCAACACGCCGGTTACCATCGGCGCCGCGGAAGTCCCGGCGGGGCGGTATGGGGTTCACATGGTCCCGACCGCCAACAAGTGGATGGTGATCTTCTCCAAGCAGGCGGATGCCTGGGGGGCCTTCAGCTACGACCCCAAGGAGGACGAGCTGCGGATCATCGTGCAGCCCAAGGAGGCGCCGTTCCTCGACCGGCTGCAGTATACCTTCGATGATGTGACGCCGAACTCGACCACGATCTACATGCACTGGGAAAAGCTGGCCGTCCCGATCCCGATCCAAGTGAACGTGGAGAAGGTGGTCATCGACAGCCTCGCCCAACAGCTGCGAGGACTTCCCCGATTCTTCCAGGATGGGTGGGGCCAAGCATCGCGCTGGGCGCTCACCAATACCAAGGACCTCGACCACGCCGAGGCGTGGGCCGACAGCGCGCTCAAGTTCCCGCTCCCGACCTTCCAGACCCTGCAACTCAAGGCTGCCATTCTCGATAAGAGGGGCAACAAGACCGCGGCCGACTCGGTCCGGAAACAGGCGATGCTGGTGGCCAACGAGAACGATGTGAACTTGATGGGCTACAACCTGCTGAACCAGAAGAAGGTGGACGAGGCGATCGCGATGTTCCAGAAGAACGTGAAGGCCCACCCCGAATCGTGGAACGTCTACGACAGTTTGGGCGAGGCCTATGCCACGAAGGGCGACAAGCCCAAGGCCAGCACCAACTACAAGAAGGCCCTTAGCATGTGCCCCGAAGGCCAGAAGCCCAGGATTCAGGGAATTCTGGCCGGGCTGTCTGGGAGCGGTACGGCCACAGGGATGTAGGAAGACGGAAGACAGGAGACGGGAGAGAGGAGACGGGAAAAGCACGCGCAGTTCCCGTCTCCCTTCTCCCGTCTCCCGTCTCCTGTTTTCAAGTCTTCCCTCTCCCGCTTTCTCCTTCCAGATTCCGTCTCCCCCTCCAAGGCCGTTCTGGAATGCCTCAGCTTCATCCGATTCTCGTCAACGGCCAGTGGGTCGCCCCTCACTCGACCAAGGCGCGAACCATTACCAACCCCTCGACGCTCGAAACGCTGGGGGCCGTCGCCGACTGTGATCTCCACGACGTGGATCACGCGGTGATGGCGGCATTGAATGCCCAACGCGCATGGTGGAAGGTTCCCGGTGTCGAGAAGGCGAGGTTGCTGCGGGAAGTGGCCGCGAGGATCCGGGAAAAAGGACCCGAGCTGGCGCCGTTGCTTGCGCGGGAGACGGGAAAGCCGCTGATCGAGGCCGTGGATTGCATCGACTGGGTAGCGATCTGCTTCGAGTACTACGCCGAGATAGGGAGACGCAGTTACGGGAACTCCATTCCGCCGGGTGCGGCACACCAGATCAACTTCACGATCAAGGAGCCGTTCGGAGTCGTCGCGGTCATCGTTCCCTTCAACTTCCCGCTGCTCCTCACCGCGTGGAAGGTGGCCCCGGCGCTTGCGGCCGGGAACACGGTGGTATGCAAGCCGCCTCACCAGAACCCGCTCTCCAACCTCTTGATGGCGACGTGTTACGACGTGCTGCCGCCAGGTGTGGTGAACGTGGTGACCGGTGCCGGGCCGACCGGCGAGGAGCTGGTGCGCCACCCCAAGGTGGACCTCATCGCCTTTACCGGCTCCGTAGCCGCGGGGCGCCGGGTCGCGAGCATGGCGGCGGAGCAGCTCAAGAAGCTGAACTTGGAACTGGGCAGCGTCGACCCCTTCATCGTCTGTGAGGACGCGGATCTCGATGTCGCGGTCCCAGGAGTCGCCTGGGCTCGGCTGCTCAACGCCGGACAGGTCTGCACCTCATCCAAGCGGATCTACGTCGTGCAGTCGATTGCGGGCGAGTTTACCCGGCGGATGGAGCAATACGTGAAATCGCTGGTGGTGGGAGACCCCATGAACCCCGAGACCGATATCGGACCGCTGATCTCGGACGAGGCGCTGGCGACGGTAGAACAGCAGGTCGCGGTGTCGGTACAGCAGGGCGCTCGGGTGCTGTTAGGGGGCCGGCGGCGGAAGCACAACGGGCTCAAGGGCCATTTCTATGAGCCCACGATTCTGACCGACGTGGAACACGGGACGCTGCCCACGCGGGAAGAAATCTTCGGTCCCGTCATTTCGATCACGGTCGCCCGCGACTCCGATCATGCCATCGAGATGGCTAACGATTCACAGTACGGTCTCGGCGCGTGTATCTACACCGCGAGTCTCGAGACCGCGATGAAGGCGATGGAGTTCATCAAGGCGGGAACCTTCTGGATCAACGACCCGCTCACCGACAACAACGCGGGTCCCTTCGGCGGCATGCGGTTGAGCGGGTTAGGGCGGGAGCTCGGTGAGGAAGGCCTCGACGCCTTCCGGGAACCCAAGCATGTGCATCTCGACTACGTGATGGAGCGGAAGGACTTCTGGTACCCCTACCGCGACCGGCCGATTCCGGGTAAGTAAGACGTCCTCGTGCTTTCCCTTACCGCCATTCCGCGACTACGCGCTCCATGGCTTCCACCGACTGGTCGTAAGCCGAGACTAGCTTGCTCAGCCGCTGGCGCAGCGGACCTCGCCCCCCGGGAGCCTGTTCTTTGGCGTCTTCCATCAGGGACCGGAAGCGCCGCATCCGCTCGACCCGTTGCAGCAGGGTGCGGTGCACCAGGTCGGGCGCCAGGCGGTAGTAGCTGCGGCGATCCCCCGGTCTTCCGACCCGCTCGAGAAACCCCCACCGCTCCAGCACCCTGGTGTTGGTGCTCACGCTGGGCTTGCTGACCTTGAGTTCCCGGGCGATGGAGTCGATGGAGACGGCCTGGTCCGCGAGCAGCAGCAGGCCGAAGATCCGCCCGCCGATGCGAGGCAGTCCTTCGGATTGAAAGAAGATGCCGCTTCGTTCTACGAACTGCTGCGCTCGCTGGCCGCGCATTGAGATCCTGCGAATCGAGGTGCTTGCCAGTCTAACTACGTTTTGTATGTTTAAGCAAGACTGAATCTCATGCGGTTTGGTGCATATAAGCGGCACCGACGCTCGAGTCGCGTGCCCTGAGGTCTTCGAATGATTGTGTTCCGTGCGGGTTGCCCGGCTGTTTCGTCCTGGCTTGCCGCCACACTCATCCTGTTCGCCTGCACCCCCTCCGCCCCGGGTCTCGGCGGAGGGCCCGCGACCGCACCAGCCCCTAACAACTCCTGGGTTCCGCCCGACGATCATCCCGAGCTGGCCGAAACTCCGCCCGCCGGAGACTCGGTGCATGCCCTGCCGGAAGACCTTCTCCCTCGGCTCCAGTCGCTGGCCCTCGGGGACGTCGTTGATCTGGCCCTTCGGAACAACCCCGCTACTCGGCAGAGTTGGGCCAGCGCCCGAGCCGCGGCGGATCTCTATGGTGCCTCCCGCGGCCCCTACTACCCGCAGATCGACGGGCAAGTCACCGCGACCCGGCTCAAGACCACGGCGACCCAGGGCCGCAACGCGCAGCAGCAGACGGTGTACGGGCCGGTACTCAACGTCTCATGGCTTCTGCTCGACTTTGGTGGTCGCTCCGGGGCTACGGGTCAGGCGCGGGAAGCGCTGATCGCCGCCGATTGGACCCACAACGCCACGATTCAGAACGTCGTCCTCGCCGCGCAGTCTGCCTTCTTCCAGTATCAGGGCACCCGAGCTCTCCTCTCGGCGCAGCAGGTGAGCGTCAAGGAGGCTCAGGCCAACCTCGACGCTGCGGAACAGCGTAACAAGGTCGGTCTGGCAACCATCGCCGACGTCCTGCAGGCGAAGACCGCTCTCTCTCAGGCCCAGTTGGCAGTCCTCACCACCGAAGGCTCCCTCGCCACGGCCCGCGGTGCGCTGGCCGTCTCCATGGGACTGCCGGCCAACCTGCCCTATGAGGTGGATTCGCTTGCCGGGCTCCAACCCGTCGCGCCCCTGGCCGACAGCGTGGATGCGCTCATCGAGCAGGCGGTGCGGGACCGGCCCGACCTGGCTGCGATCCAGGCCGAGGTTCGCCAATCGGAGGCGCGCATCACTGAAGCCCACGGCGCCCGACTTCCGTCCATAGTCGTGAATGGGTCGAACGGCTACACCGGCGTTGGCGGCACAACGGCCCTGAAAAACAGCTATGCCGTGACAGTAGGCTTGCAGATTCCGCTGTTTAACGGATTTGCCCGGGAATACGCCCAGCGTGCCGCGGAGAGTCAGGCGGAGGCGGCCAGGGCCGGGGCGCAGACCCTCCGGCAGCAGGTGATCGCCGAGGTGTTTAGTTCGTACTACGTGCTGCGCACGGCGACCCGGAGGGTGGAGACCACCGATGATCTGTTGGACAGCGCCGAGCGTTCCGCGGAGGTGGCTCTGGGGCGCTATCGAGAAGGAGTGGGAAGCGTGATTGACCTGCTGACGGCCGAGTCCGCACTGGCCGATGCCAGAGCGCAACAGGTCCAGGCGCGCTGGATCTGGCAGACGGCGCTTGCGCAATTGGCGCGTGACACCGGGCAGCTCGACGAGCGGGGAGGTTCGAGCCTCCGGCTGGGAACCGATTCAACCGGGGCAGAACCCATACGATGATCGCATTCGACCGCCGGTCTAGCGCCGCAATCCTCGCTCTCTCCTGCATCGTCGCAGCGGGTTGCAAGGAGAAGGATCCCGGGACTCCGTCCGCGGTGCCGGTCACGGTTGCCACGGTCGAACGCCGCCCGGTGCCGTTCGAGCTCGCTGCCGCCGGAACTGTCGAGCCCCTGCAACGGGTGAATGTGGAAGCGCAGATCTCCGGGCAGCTCCGGCGCATCGGCTTCCAGGAGGGAGACCAGGTTACCAAAGGCCAGGTGCTGTTCGAGATCGATTCCCGGCCTTACAGAGCGGCACTCGATGCAGCGGAGGCGATGGTCGCTCGGGACGTTATTCAGGCCCAGAACGCCCAGCGTGACGTCGAACGCTATGGGGCACTGGTCAAGCAGGAATACGTCACCTCCCAGCAGTACGACGCGATGAGGGCCTCTGCTGCCGCCATGGAAGCGACCGTCAAGGCAGACAGCGCCGCGATGGAAACGGCCCGCCTCAACCTCCAGTATGCCACAATCCGGGCCCCGATCGGCGGCCTCGCGGGCAGCCTGCAGATCCGGGAAGGGAATCTGGTGCGCGGCCCGGGCACCACACTCGTTACCATCAATCAGATCCGGCCGATCCTGGTCCGGTTCCCGCTCCCGGCTCAGCAACTGGGAGAGATCCGCGGCCGTCCGATGAAGGACGTCGAAGTCGTGGCACAGCCCGCCGGTACCGGTGTACCCGTCAAAGGCCGGCTGGTTTTCATGGACAATGCAGTGGATAGCAGCACCGGTACCATCTTGCTCAAGGGCAGTTTCGACAACGCCGACGGTACCCTCTGGCCCGGCCAGTTCGTCAGTGTGAGTGTGCAGCTCTACGTACAAAAGGACGCGCTCGCGATCCCGGCGGTGGCGGTCCTGACCGGCCAGCAGGGCACATCCGTCTTCGTGGTTGATTCAGCCCAGACCGTGGCACCCCGTACGGTCAAGGTGGCGCGTACTGCCGGAGATATCGCTGTGATTGAAAGCGGTCTTCAGGCCGGAGAGCGAGTCGTGACCGATGGGCAGCTCCGCCTGGTGCCCGGTGCCCATGTCGAGATCAAGACTCAGCCGGTGCGCGGTCCGGAGGAAGCGTCGTGAACATCGCCGAACCATTCATCCGGCGCCCCGTCATGACGACGCTGGTCTCGGCCGGCGTCCTGATTTTCGGGACCATCGCGTACCGGCTGTTGCCGGTGAGCGATCTGCCCACCGTGGATTACCCCACCGTGAGCGTCAGTGCCTCATTGCCCGGAGCGAGTCCGGAGACGATGGCGTCGGCTGTTGCTACGCCGCTGGAGAAGCAGTTCTCCACCATTCCCGGCCTCGATGTGATGACCTCCCAGAGCGGCCTGGGCAGTACCTCGATCACCCTTCAGTTCACCCTCAACCGCAACATCGACGCGGCCGCGGCGGACGTGCAGGCCGCCATCTCCCAGACCCTGCGCCAGCTCCCGCAGGGCATGCTGCCGCCTTCCTACCGCAAGGTCGATCCTTCGTCCTCGCCGATCGTCTACTACGCGCTCACCTCGGCGACGATGCCGTTGTCCGCGCTCGACCACTACGGGCAGACCTTCATCGGCCAGCGGCTCTCGACGGTGGACGGTGTCGCGCAGGTGCAGGTCTACGGCTCGCAGAAGTATGCGGTGCGGATTCAGCTGGACCCTCAGAAGCTGCAGGCCTGGAAGATCGGGATCGACGAGGTGGTGGACGCCATCAACACGGGAAACGTCAATCTCCCGACCGGCATCCTCTGGGGCACTGACCAGGCGTACACGGTCGAGTCCAACGGACAGCTGGAGAGCGCCGCGGCGTTCCGGCCCCTCGTAATCGCCTATCGCAACGGGGCGCCGGTTCGCCTGCAGGATGTGGGACAGGTCAGCGACGGTGTCCAGAGCGACAAGGTGGCGAGCTGGTTCAGCGGCACCCGCGCGATCATCCTCGCGGTCCAGCGCCAGCCGGGCACCAATACCGTCGCGGTGGCGAACCGGGTGAAAGAGGTGATGTCGCAGCTGGAGAAGCAGCTCCCGGCCGCGGCGAAGGTCACCAAGATGTTCGACCGCTCGGAGGGGATTCAGGAATCGGTATCCGATGTCCGGTTCACCCTGCTGCTGACCATCTTCCTCGTGATCCTGGTGATCTTCCTGTTTTTGAGGAACATCCCGGCCACGATCATTCCGAGTTTGGCGCTGCCGATGTCCCTGATCGGCACCTTCGCGGTGATGTACCTGCTCGGCTTCAGTCTCGACAACCTGTCGTTGATGGCGCTGACGCTTGCGGTCGGTTTCGTCGTGGACGACGCCATCGTGGTGCTGGAAAACATCGTCCGGCACACCGAGCTGGGAGAGCAACCGTTCGACGCGGCTCTCAAGGGGGCGAAGGAGATCGGTTTCACGATCGTCTCGATGACGCTGTCGCTCGTGGCCGTCTTCATCCCGGTGTTGTTGCTCCAGGGCCTCATCGGGCGGCTGTTCCGTGAGTTCGCCGTCACCATCGCGGTCGCGATTCTGGTATCGGGATTCGTGTCGCTCACGCTTACCCCGATGCTCTGCGCCCGGTTCCTGAAGCCCGGGCACACGGCCCAACACGGCCGATTCTACGAGACCACTGAGCGGCTCTGGCTCCGGCTGCTTGGAGCATACGACCGGTCATTGACCTGGGTGATGGACCACAGCCGGGCCGCCTTGGCATTCTCGGCGGCCATCCTGGTCGGAACGGTTCTCCTGGCCCACGTCGTGGAGAAGGGCTTCATCCCCAGTGAGGATCAGGGGATGCTCTTCGGCAATGTGGTGACTCGAGAGGGTACTTCCTACGATGCCATGGTCCGCCACCAGCAGGAGGTAGCTCGAATCGTTCAGGCCGACTCGAATGTCGAGACTTTCATGTCTTCTGTGGGGTCCGGAGGCCGCTCCTCCGGAATCAACGAGGGGACTCTCTTCCTTCAGCTCAAGGACCGGAGCAAGCGCAACCTCGATGCCGATGCCGTGGCGCGCGAGATCACGGCCAAGGCGTCCGCGGTACCCGGCGTCCAGGTATTCCTCACCAATCCTCCGGTGATCAACATCGGAGGCCGGCGGACCAGAAGTCTCTACCAGTTCACCCTGCAGGGGACCGACATCAACGAGCTGTTCCAGAAGGCCGGCGAATTCGAGGTCGCGGCCCGGAAACTTCCGGGAATCACCGACGTGAACAGCGACTTGCAGATCAAGAATCCGCAGGTGCAGGTAACCATCGACCGGGACCGTGCCGCGCAATTGGGCATTTCCGCCGAAGCGGTGCAGGAGGCGCTGTACAACGCCTACGGAGCCCGCCAGGTCTCGACCATCTTCACCCAGGATGACCAGTATTGGGTCGTGATGGAGCTGTTGCCCGAGTACCAGCGGGATCTCGCCGCGCTGAATCTGCTCTCGATCCGCTCACCCAACGGAGACCTGGTTCCGCTCACCACCCTGGCCAAGGTAGCCCCCGACATAGGTCCGCTCACGGTCAACCACCAGGGCCAGCTTCCCGCGGTCACCATCTCGTTCAACACCGCCCCCGGCGTTTCCCTGGGCGATGCGGTTACCCGGGTACAGGATCTCGCCCGCCGGACGCTGCCGTCGTCCATCAGCACGACCTTCTCCGGGACCGCCCAGGCGTTCCAGGACGCCCAGAGCGGACTGCTCATCCTCCTGGTCCTCGCCATCGTCGTGATCTACCTGGTACTCGGCATCCTGTACGAGAGCTTCGTGCACCCGATCACGATTCTCACGGGGTTGCCATTTGCGGGATTCGGGGCATTGCTCATCCTGGTGATTACCCGTCTGGACCTCAGCATCTACGCGTTCGTCGGAATCATCATGCTGGTGGGCCTGGTGAAGAAGAACGCCATCATGATGATCGACTTCGCTATCGAAGCCGAGCGGCGGGACAAGAAGTCTCCTCGCGACGCCATTCTGGAGGCATGCCGCGTCCGATTCCGTCCCATCATGATGACCACGATGGCGGCCCTCATGGGGACTCTGCCGATAGCGTTGGGAGCCGGTGCCGGTGCCGAGTCCAGGCGCCCGCTGGGTGTCGCGGTGGTTGGCGGCCTCGCCTTTTCGCAGCTGATCACGCTCTATGTGACGCCGGTCTTCTACACCTACTTCGACACCCTGGCTTCGAGGGTCAAGGCGTGGAAAACACGCAAGCGGCCCGTGGCGGTCGAGGCGCACTCAACTGCTCCCTGATGCCGGCGCATCCTGGCATCCCTCCATCCTTCCGTCTCACATCCTTACATTCATCACATCCTGACATCCTGACATCCTGACATCCTCACATCCCCACATCCCTACATCCTTCCATCCTCACATCCTCACATCCTCACATCCCCAGATCCCCTGACCACTCCCCCGACGCTCGTTCGCACCATGGGGCGGTGGTCCCTCACTGCCCTGATGATCAACTCGATCGTCGGGAGCAGTGTGTTTGGTCTTCCTTCGATCGTGGCGGGAAAGCTCGGCTCATCCAGTCCCTGGGCGTGGGTGCTCGCAGCCATCGGGACAGGGTTTATCGTAGCATGCGTGGCCGAAGTGGCTTCCCGGTTCGGTGGGGCGGGCGGGCCCTACCTCTACGCGCGGGTTGCCTTCGGGAGACTGGTAGGGATCGAGTCCGGGTGGCTCCTCTACCTCGCCCGCATCACCGCGGCAGCCACTAACGCGAATCTCTTCATCATTCTGCTCAAGGAATTCTGGCCCGGAGCCTCGGACCCGCTTACCTCCCGGCTGATCCTGGCGGTGATCATCGGTGGACTCGCGGTGCTCAACTTCCGGGGAGTCTGGTTTGGAGCGGCGGCGAGCAATCTGTTTGCGGTCGCGAAGCTGGTGCCGCTCGGTCTTTTCATCATTGCCGGGCTGATTTTCGCGTTCTCCTCTCATGGGGTTCACCCGCAGTCGATTCCGGCTCCTCCATCAACCTGGCTGGAGGCGATCCTGCTGCTGGTCTTCGCCTACGGGGGATTCGAGGGAGCGCTCCTGCCGCTGGCCGAGGCGAAAGATCCTCGGCGGGACGCGCCGTTCGCGCTCTTCGCGGCGCTCGGGGTGGTCACCCTGGTCTACACCCTGACGCAGTTCGTTGTCGTCCACGTGTTACCTGATCCATCCGTGAGCGAGCGGCCGCTTTCGGCCGCGGCGGGAGTGTTCGCCGGAATTGCGGGCGCCAAGATCATGGGTGCGGCGGCACTCGTGTCGATCTTCGGCTATCTGGCCGGGGTCACTTTGAATGTCTCGCGTCTCACCTTTGCGATGGCCGAGCAGGGTGATATGCCGGCGGCCTTCAGCCGGATCCACCCGAAGTTTCGTACTCCGCACGTATCGCTGTTCTGGTACGGCATCCTGGTCTGGCTGCTGGCTGCGAGCGGAACCTTTCTGCAGAACCTGACATTGTCGGTGATCTCCCGTCTGGTCATCTACGCCGTGATCTGCGCTGCGCTGGTCCAGTTGAGGCGACGAGAGGTTGCTCCCGCACCTGCGTTCACCCTGCCGGCCGGGGCGATAGTCGCCGTTGCCGGAATTCTTTTCTCGCTGACGATCGTGACCCGACTGAGCTGGCGGGATGGGGCGGCTCTTGGGGTGACCCTGCTGTTGGGGGGTCTGAACTGGCTCTGGGCCCGGGCCAGGAGCGGCTAGAGCCCGGTTCCCGATCCGCTGCGACCGTCGTCCCGCCTCCAGCATCCTTCCCCGCAGCAGCACGACCGCTGAGAACCCAATAACCCAGGGAGACTTTATGCCGCGCTTGTTGAGCGCCGCGGCGCTCACCGTCTTGTCCGCTCTTACCGCGCTACCCGTGAGCGACGCGCTTGCCCAGGGCCACGACCACGACCATGACTACCGGTTCGTCGTAGGGGGACGCCCGCGAATCGGGGTGATGATTGACGCCCGGGCCGATTCCTCAACCGACAAGATCGGAGCCCGGATCAAGGAGGTGACGCCGGATGGTCCCGCGGACAAGGCCGGCCTCAAGGCCGGGGACATCGTCACCAGCTTCAACGGCACTGCTCTCGGTGGTGCCAAAAGCGATGACGAGGATGAATCAGGACCTGGTCAGAAGCTGATCGACCTCGCCCAGAAGCTCGATGTCGGGGATACGGTGACGGTCCAGTATCGCCGGGGCACCGAGACTCGCACCGCGCGCATCATCGCGGAAGACGTGAAGATGAGCATGCGGATGTGGATGCCTCACATGCAGGATCTCCCCCGCATGAGGATGCCCGACTTCGATGGTGACGATGGGGATTTCCGGGTCTTCATCAACGACCGGTTCTCGGACCTGGACCTGGTAGACCTCAACCCGGACCTGGGCGAGTACTTCGGATCCAAGACCGGAGTCCTGGTCGTGAAGGCGTCGAGCGATTCGACGATTCCGTTAAAGGCGGGAGATGTGATTCTCAAGATCGACGGGCGGGAGCCCAAGAGCGTCTCCCAGGCCGAACGGATCCTGAGGTCCTACGATTCAGGCGAAACGGCCAAGCTCGAGGTGATGCGGAAGCAGAAGCGCCTCACCGTGAGCTGGGCCGTTCCGGAGCGGAAAGCCAAGGATTGGGACTGGCACGGTCCCGAGGGCCGGCCAGCGCGCGTTCACATCGAACGCTCTTGATCCTACTTGGTCCCGGTCTTGGTCGTGACCTTGAAGACCATTGGGCTCTTCAGTACAACGGAACCCGCCGGCAGGACTGCCGTGGCGGTGAGCGCGTTTACTCCCGCCACGGCTCCTGTCGTCCACCCTCCGACTGTAGCGAGTCCGCTGGCATTGGTGACCTGAGTTCCCCCGGTCACGCTGCCGCCGCCCTGTGTCACACTAAACACCACGGTGACGCCGGACATCGGCACTCCCAGAGCATTTCGGAGCAGCACCTTGGGCAGCTTGGCCGCCGCCACCGGCTTTCCAGCGGCAACCCCGGTCTGAGTCAGGGGTGACCTGTCGTCCATTGTTGCCTGAATATCCACCGCGCCATAAGGGCTGAATTTCTTGGCACTGCCGCCGAGTCCACCGGTTGCCACCGTGGCGTACAGAGGAGTCGGTGTGACCAGTGCCGCAAGGTCCTTCAGCAATGGCGCCGCGAACCCAGCGCGCGAGAACTGCGCCAGGGTGCAATCGAGGAACGGCGCGTTTACCAGCGGCAGGATCTCGATGCTGCCCGGCGTGAACGGCGCGATGTTGTGCGCCAGCCTGAGCCGGCTCGGGTTAGGAATTACGATGTTGTTGGGCTGACAGACCCCGACCACGACTTCCGTGGTGAAGGTTACTTCCGGTGACGACGTGTACTCGTAGAAGAAGGGGAACTGGGCCAGCGTCGTGAGGAGCGGCGGCGGCGAGTTCGGGAGCCGGGTGACGGTGATCAGGGTGGTTTGCGGCACTTGGCCGGTATTGACCTGAACGCCCGCGAACTTGGTCTCGGTGAGCACGGTCGTATTGGGAGACTCGGGAGTGATTACCGCCGCGGCACCATCGGGGTCCAGCGCCGCGAGCGTCAAACCGGGCGGCAGGCCAACCAGTTCCAGGATCCCGTTCCCAAAGGTCAGCACGTTCTGCGGCAGGTTCGGATCGGTCGGGTTCTTGAGACCCCCGGACTTGAAGAGCCCGATCGTCAGGTTCACTATCTCTGCCGCGAGGGCCTGGGCGCCGGGAACGTCGGGTGGCGGCTCGGTACGACGGAGCAGCCCAAGCATCTGGTCGAATTGCGCCGTGGGTGCATCGGCCTCAAAGAACAAAACGCCGATCAGGGTCCGCAGGCTGTCGTCGCTTATGACACTGGCGATTGTACCGCCCTCGACTTTCATGGTGGACTGCTGAGTTACACGTTCGGAACAGCCAGCCATGATGATTGCGGCCAGCAACACGGGGATCACCAACGGGCGGCGCATGCGTCCTCTAGGGTGTGGCGCGGAACAGCAAATGTGGGGAACGGGATAGTGCAATCTCGGACCGGGGTTCGCAAGGAGCAAGCCGAGGGAACTACACCTCAACAAGGGGACAAATCGTCGAACCGACGCTTCGGAGGGGAGAAAATCTGGCGCTGCCGGGCGACAGTCTGTCCGGATTGTGGTGAGGCCGACGCAGATGTGCGGTGTGCGTCCTGCAATCAGGGCTTCGAGTTCACCGCCTGCTGGAACCGTGGGTCGTTCTGGAGATCCCGGAACCACCATCCCGGGTCATCCGCGAACGCCGCGCGCCGCCCCGGGCTGGCTGCAAGGTAGATCTTCAACTGTTGCAATGCGTCGTTCTTGTCGCCGAGGAGGGTATAGACAAAGGAGCTGATGAAGGCGAGGTCCCGGGTTGGATCGAGGGCCGCGTCTCCCTTGTAACGGCTCACCAGGTGGCGCGCGCTATCAGCTTGGCCGCCGGCTCGGGCCAGCACCGCCGCAACGACCAGCCTCGTGTTATGCCTCTGAAACGCCGTGTCTTCCGGAGCGCTCAGGGCCGTCACCGAATCGGCGAGTTTCCAGGCCAGGCCGACGTCCGGATCCTTGGCTCTCGTAGTCATGAGCCAGAGCTGGCATTCCACGAACTTCGGGTCGCCCGGGAACCTCCGCTCTCCCTCCTCGCACCAGTGCACGGCGTCGGTAAACTGGCCCAGGTCATACGATGAGAAGAACAGCCGGGAGAGAATCACGTTTGCGTTGCTGAGATAGGCATCCTCTTCCAGGGCGCGACGTGCCGCCAGGTTCACGTCTACTCCACTACCGGTCTGGTTGTAGAGGTGTGATAGCGTCGCCCAGGCGCCAGCCTGGCTCGGCTGCAGCTTGACCGCCGTCTCGAGATCGGTTTGCGCCTGCTTCAGCAGCTGGGAAGCCGCGGTTGCGTCGGTCTCCAATCCCAGAAGCCATCGCCAGTAGCGCAGGTTACCCCGGACCTCGAGCAGGTCGGGGTCTTCCGGGCTAATCGCCGCGGCGCTGTCCGCGTAATGCAACCCCTGATCGATCCACTTGCCGGCGGCGGCGGCATCATCCGAGGCTTGCCTTGAGTGCCGATACGCTACCGTGGTCCGCATCAGAATCGGTGCGATCCACCTGGGATCCAGCTGACGAGCCGCGGCTGCGAGCGTGTCCGCTTGATCCAGGTTTTCCTGCTTTAGTGATCGCTCGGCCCTCTGTTCCAGGGCCCACGCCTGAGTGTTGCTCGTGCTCTGCCGCTGTTCCCGGACGCGGATCTCTTCACCCAGTTGTTTGCGAATGAGTTCGGCTACTTCCTGGTCGACCGAGTCGCGCAGGGCAAGGAGGTCGGTCGCGGGCCTCTGGAAGGAGCGGCGTTCGAAATCCGCCCCGCTGTTGCCGTCGATCAAGCGCACTGTCACTCGAATCTGGTCGCCCGCGGGCTCGACTTGTCCATCCACCAGAGTACCGGCGTCCAGGGCCTTGCCGATGCTGTCGCGCGCGACCTGGGATCCCCGGAACGGCTCCACACCATTGCGGGAAATGACGTCGAGGCTGCGGACCGTCCCGAGTTCCGTGATCAGGTTCTCGGTGAGACCGTCTGCCAGGTAGCCGAGTGAGTGATCGTTGCTCAGATCGTCGAAGTAAAGCACGGCGATCCGCTTGGCATCCAACCCGCCGACGCTCGCTGTGCGCGTGGGCTCCGGCCTGCCCCAGATCCGCCACGCCGCGACGCCTCCGCCGACCAGCAGCACAAAGGCCGCGAAGGTTCCTCCGATTATCCATCGCCGCAGGTCCACGCTCGATCGGACGATCGCGGTCGTTGAGCGCGGGGTGGCGGCGCGACGCGTCGCGGTGGCCCGGGTGGTCCGCCGGGCCGCCGTCACGTGAAGCGGGACGCCGAGCATCTCGGCGAGTTGCGTCGCGGTTTGGGGCCGATCGGCCGGGGTCTTGGCGAGTGAGGCGAGAATCGCGTCTTCCACTTCGTCCGGAACCGTGTCGCGTACCACCTGGAGACTCGGCACTACCTCCATGGCGTGGCGCGCCATGATTGCTCGGGCATTGGGGCCGGTGAACGGCGGCTGCCCGATCAGCATTTCGTACATCACGCAGCCGAGGCTGTATAGGTCGCTGGTTGGGCCAACGTTGTCCCCCACGGCCTGTTCCGGGCTCATGTACAGGGGGGTCCCGATCGCGGTGCCAGTCTGCGTGAGCTTGGTGGTCTCCGCGGAGGCCACGGCGCGCGCGATGCCGAAGTCAGCCACCAGCGCATGGCCGCCCGAGAGCATGATGTTCTCCGGCTTGATGTCGCGGTGGACGATGCCCATGCTGTGGGCGTAGGAGAGCGCGTCGCAGACCTCGAGGGTTATCTGAAGCGCGTCATCGATCGGGAGTTGGTTGTCCCGATTGAGTCGATCGCGTAGCGATTCCCCCGGCACGAACGGCATGACGTAATAGAGAAAACCGTTGGTAGAGCCCGAGTCGTACAGACTGACGATGTGGGGATGCTGCAGTTGGGCCGCCATCCGGATTTCCCGGTCGAACCGTTCGGCCCCGAGATTTGCCGCCAATTCGGGGTTCAAAACCTTGATGGCGATCTGGCGCCCGTGCTTGATATCCTCGGCCAGATAGACAGTCGCCATCCCGCCTCGGCCGAGCTCGCGCTCGATGCGGTAGCGATCAGCTAAGGCAGTTTGTAGCTGCTGGAGGGCTTCGTCCACGGCGCCTGAGTGCGGGGATGATGGCGGATCTAACCACTAAGTATATGGAGGATGCGGATTTGGGGCTAGGTTGGGGGGTACAGGGATGGCTTGGACTTGGAGGGAAGAAGACGGTTAGACGGTATGGCGGTTCGACGGTAGTGGTGACGAACCCGCAAACCGCCGAACCGTCGAACCGCCAAACCGTCGAACTCTACTGCTCCACTACGATCAAATACCTGCTTGGCTCCCAGAACTTGTCGGGCGCTGCGATCGCGATCTCTCCCTTCAACTGTCCCTTCTTTGGACTGCCCGGATTCAGATAGGCCAGGTTTTGTCGAGTCACGATCCGGTACTTCCGGTCGGATCGGGGCAGGGGAATCTGCCGGGTGCTGGTCCGGTCGATGGAGGTGAACTCCTGCAGCGGCAGCTCCCGCGCTGGTGCGACACCGCGGGTGCCGAACAGCGGCACATCCTTGTGGCCGTCTTCCACCAGCACACCCTTTGCCAGAAGTTCGGCCCTGGTGCCGATGACATAGAACGCGGTGTTGTGATCATCGGTCAGGCGAAGCACACTGTCGGCCAGGATCTCGTTCTCCCCGGTCAGCTGCTCGATTTGACCGGTGAGCGCGGTCAGGTTTTCCCGCTGGGTGGCCACTAGGGCATTCAGGTCATCAATCGTGGCCTTGGCGGAGCTGAATTCGGCGCCCAGGCTATCCGCCTGACGGGAGAGCTTCCCCGCGCGCTTCTCGCTATTGGCCAAGCGAGTCTGCAGGTCTTTCACCCGCTTGGTGACTTCTCTCACTCGTTCCATCACGAAGGTCCGCTGATCGGTAGTTACCTCCAGGGCGGGAGACTCCGGCGTCCCCCCGGCGGGCTTGGGTTGAACCTTGGCCAGCTCATCCTGGATTTCACCGAGGAGCTTGCCGTTGGCCGTAACTTCGCCGAGGAGGCTGTCGCGCTGGGCGATGACCGCCATTTCCTGGAGCTTATGATCCAATCCGGTCTGCCGTTGGCACGCCGTGACGAACCCCATGACGGCGGCACTCAGGAGGAGCGCCCGGCTCACGGATCCGTATTTCGCACACATGGTCGTACTCGCTTTCTTACTGACTGTACTCCCGAGAATGTGGATTGGCGCTTCCCGGTGTCGGTCCGTTACCACTCGGGGGTGGTTCCGGAACGGCGCCGCGTGCTCGTTTCCGAGCGGAGGGCCGGTTGAAAAGGGATGGCAGAACATCCGGTAGCGATTCGGTGTGGGGCGACGCTACGATAGCAGCGTCCCATTGCACCGATCTCGCCGGATGGATGACGAGTCGTTATCAGCGGGGTGAGGTGAAGACTAAGAAGTGAGGCCGCTCACCAGCGCTTGCACCGCGCGGTTCAACGCGTCGCCGTCAGCTACGGTTCCCTGCGCGATCCGGGGTGATCCGCCGCCCCTTCCATCATGGGAGTCGAGTATCGGCTTGAGCGTGGCTCCGGCATCCACGCCACTGTCCGCCGAAGTAGCTAGAAGGAGTGAAGGTGGAGAGTCGATCGACCCCAGCAATATCACTTTCGGATGAGTGAGGACCGCCTGGGCCAGCCCCCGGAGGGCTCCGATCGGCCGTCCACCGGCCCGATGCACGATGAGGCGCACTCCATTGGCCGCCGGCGCTGTTGCGTCATACAGATCTCTCGCCTGGTATCCTACCAGTTCCTCATCAAGCGCGCGGCGGGAGTGTTCGAGTAGCCGCAAGTCGCCGCGCTGCTTTTCGAAAAGAGCGAGGAGATCGGGGATACCTGCGGATGCCACTCCCGCCATCCGGGACAGAATCTCGTACTCGGCCCTGGCCTGCCGCACAGCCCGGCCGCCACAGAGGAACTCCAGCCGAGCCTGTTTCTTGACCCGCTCGACTCCTCTAATAAGGATGCTCCCAATCTCGCCGGTCGCCCGGACGTGGGTACCCCCGCAGGCGCTCCGGTCGAGATCGGCGATGGTGATCACCCGAAGGGTTCCCGACCGATCAGAGGCTTTGCGTAACCCGGAAGTGGCGCCGGCTTCCTCAAAAGCGATGCTGACGGGCCGGTTCTCAAACACCACGGCGTTGGCCCGTATTTCCGCCTCTCGGACCTGTTCCGAGCTCAGGGCCCCCACCTCGAGGTCGAGGCTAGAGCTGTCGGACCCGAAGTGAACCGAGACGGTCTGATATCCGAAGGCTTCGGCGAGAACGGCGGAGAGGAGGTGCTGCCCGGTGTGCTGCTGCATGTTGTCGAACCGGCGGGCCCAGTCTATCGATCCCTGAACCTTCTCCGCCTCGACCGGTCCATCAATCAGGTGGGCGACCCGTTCTCCTTCGTCGATGACATCGAGCACCCGCTTGCCACCCAGCAATCCCAGATCATTGGGCTGGCCACCCGAGGTCGGATAGAACGCAGTGCGATCGAGATATACCCGCCGACCCTCATCCCCCCGCTCCAGGACATTGGCGGTGAATTCGGTCAGATAGCTGTCGGTGTAGTAGAGGCGCTGGGTCACTGCCTGTCGTCTGTCTTCACCAATTCGGCGACCTCCCGCAGACCTTCGGCGTAGGCCTTCACTTCGAGGTCGAGTTCAGCCCCCGTTGAATCCAGGGTCTGATGGGTCAATTCGGAAGCCTCGAGGACTCGGCTTCGAACCCGTCCCAGGAGAGCGAGCGCGTCGAGCATCCGTTGGACCAGCTTGTCCCTGGTCCGCTCGGTGTCACTCAGGCTGTCGGCCCAGCGCTCGAGTCCCCCATTGAACCGCTCCCGCCGGCTCTCCAGTTCAGTAAGATGCGCTTCCACATCAGCCAGGTCACGAGCCGCGGCACAGGCGTGCACCAGCAGGTCCTCCGCTTCGGCGGAGCCGCTCTCTACGTTTGCCTCCGCCAGCCGAATTCTCACCGCGTGTACGTTGCGCGCAATCTCCGCGAGCAGCTCGAGCGCCGTCCCCTCCGGAAGCTGTGCCAACGTCTCTCCCAGGATCTTCCCCGCTTCGGGACTGAGCGGCGAACGATTGGCCGGCGGCACCAGCGCAGGCCGGCGAATCCGGCGTTGCGCGTCCAGGAGTAGGAGGCCTGCCAAGACGGGGCTCACCCAGATCAGGACGCCCGCCGCCGCCCCGGCCGCGAATCCCGAGACCACCATCCCACCCGCCACAAGCGTGAGGCTGGCGGGAAGCGGCACCCACCGCCGTCCCGCAACTCGCGCGGGAATGCCTCGGCTCGCCAGCCGCTCGATCACTCGGTCCGAACCGCTCCACGGCACTCGGCTCAGTACGCGGCGGCCCTCTACTACCTCCTGCACCATTTCATGCCCTGCCTTGGGACCGAGCAGCCGGTGAATCCGTTTGCGGCGGTCCGCCCGCTCGGTCTCCGAGAGAGGAGGATGGAGGAGCACATGCACCGCGTGACCGGCAGGCGTGGAGGAGGCGCAGGCCGCACACAATCCGAGTCCCAGCGGATCGCGCATGCCGCACAGGAGGCAGAAGTCCACCTCGCCCCACTCCGGCATCTCCAGTGAGTTGGGCCCCGGCGCTTGATCTGCCAGCGCCTTGTTCGCGACATCGCACGAAGGGAACCGGTCGGCCGGGCGGGCCGCGGTCATCCGGGCCACAGTCGCATCCAGCCACCCAGGAACCTCCGGGCGAATTTGCCCCGGCCGGAAACCTTCCGCCACCGGTGATGGGGGGAGATGGGGAGATGCCCGCTGGGGTAGCCGTCCCGTCAGGGCAAAATACAGTGTCAGTCCCAGCGAGTAGAGATCCGAACGCGCATCGCCTCGCTGTCCCTTGAAGACTTCGGGAGCCATGTAGTCGAGGGTCCCGACCGCGGCACCCGTAGCGGTAACCGTGGTCTGGCCATCGAGCCGGGCCGAGCCGAAGTCGGTGAGTCGGGCACGACCATCGGGATCAAGCAGGATGTTCTGCGGCTTCACATCGCGATGCAGCACTCCGTGGCGGTGTCCCGCGGACAGGGCCGACGACATCTCCTGGCCCAGGCGCGCTGCGTCATCGGGCGCCAGGGGTCCCCGCTCTCTGACCCGAACCGCCAGATCCGGTCCCGCCACGTACTCCATCACCATGAAGCTCCCCTGGCCCTCTTCGGCGAAGTCGTGGACTGCGACGATGTGGGTATGGGAGAGCCGTCGCGCGGCGAGCACCTCTCGGCGCATCCGCTCCCGCGCCAATTGGGCCATCGCTGGAGGAGGCACCAGCAGCTTGATGGCGACCTCGGCCCCGAGCTCCTTGTCGCGCGCGCGATAAACCACGGAATATCCGCCCCGCCCGATTTCGCCGAGGATTTCGTAGCGTGAGAGGAGGACACCGCCGGTCTGGAGGTAGCTCATGAGCTCAGTTTCCCTGAGCCTTGTCGAGACGGCCGAGCACCTCGATGGCGTTGGAGCGCCAGCCATCATTTTCCGTGTAGAGCTCGAGGAAGCGGCGCAGGTGAGTCGCGGCAAGATCCGGCTGGCCGAGCACGTATTCTGACATGCCGGCGTGGTAGAGCGCCATGTAGTTCTCGGGCCAGAACTCCAGGACCAGCTCCATGATCGGACCGGCGGAGCGGTCGTCGCCGGCGTCGGCTACCGGATGGCCGACGTCGAACAGGATCGCCGATGCCTGACCACGCTCACCAGAGGGAAGGGCGGTGATTAGTGACCGGGCCTGGTCGATGCGACCGGCGAGTGCATAGCACGCTGCTCCGTACCCGGCGCCCTGCATCCCCGCGGGCGCGGGCGTCTGTCGCATCATCGTCTCCACCTCGACCGAGTTGCAATAGGGCTTCATGGACTGGAACCAACCGGCGGGCCCGCTGGGTTCTCCGGCGGGTGCCACGGGTGAGGGGGCGGAGGTTGGAGCTGGCGTTGCTCGGGTGACTCGATACGCCACCACTCCGCAAACCGCAGTGTAAGCAATGCCGAGGGCGTAGAGGGACCGCATGCCATCGCCTCATGTCTCAGAGAGTTACCGGGGGACGCGGAGACGGACCCCAGTTGGACACTCTCATAGAGGGCAACCGGCATGCCCAGGCGTGTGAGCCCTTAGGCAATAGGTCCTCCAGGAACAGCCAACCCTCCGAATGCTCAGAGGCACCCGGAGGGTCGAATGTTTTTGGACTGTTGGCGGCTGGCGTCTGACGGCTTCTCTACTGGACCCCTGGCAACCCGTCACCCAGCGCCTTCAGGATCTGAGTCACGGTGAGGGGTCGCGCGCTCTCCGGCGTGCTCGACCAGGACTCCATCCGCTGGGCGATCCAGATACGCTTGGCATTGTACTCCTGCTTGGCGTTCAGGTCCTTGAAGGCGAAGGCGCCTCCCTTGACCTCGAACTGCCCCTGCTCCTTATCGAGCAACGCGAGAAGGTCGTTTACCTGCTTGAACATCAGGTCGGATGCCTGCGTCAGGTCCGTGGGTTCGACGTAAGACTGTCGGCCCGCCCAGGCGCGCAGCTCGTTGGGCGGCCACTTGCCCGACCGCTGCGATGCGAGGACGCTGTCGTCGTAGGCTTTCTCGATGCGCGTAATCTTGGTCCGGTACTGAGCGATGGCTTCCGAGCCGCCCTTCCAGGCCGAGGCCGCATCGGTAATCCCCTCCGACGTGGAGAGGCGCGATGCGGAGAAGATTCGGATGAAGCCGGCTGCCATGAGCTTGCTGTAGAGGTCCTCGCGGGCTGACGTCGCGACTGCACCGTAGCGGCGGGTGAGTTCGCTTGGCGAGACACCCGATCCGCTGCTCGTGATGGCAGCCACTTCGACGTCGGGAGCGCTCATGTCGAGCTTTGCCGAGCGGAAATCGGGGCGCACCGCCGCGACGATCTGTTCTGATTGCCCCGAGTCAACCGGAGCCGGGACCGGCTTCTCAGCACCCGTCGCAGGATTTTGCTGTGCTGTGGCAGCCGGTTTTCCGGTGTTTGATGTGCTCTGCGCGTTTGCCGTCTGAACCAGCTGGGAACCGTTCGCCGGCTTGCCTGACGCCGTCGTCGCACCGGTGCTGGGTTCGGCAGCGGTGGCTACGGTCGTCGGGGCGGGGTTTGACCCATTCGAGGCCCACGGCTTCCAGAACGCGACCACGCCAAGCAGAGCCAGAGCGCCAACGCCACCTGCCACGAGACCCATCTTGCTCTTCTCCGGCCGGTGGTGAATCGGGGCGGGAGGCTGGACCGGTTCGACCGGCGGTGCCTCTACCTCGAGATCCACGTGGGCCCGCGGCTTGGGCACACTCGGCTGCACCGCGATATTGCTGAAGGGGCTGCGGTCGAGAGTCGGAGTCCAGACGTTCCCTCCGTTCTCGGCAGGCTTGGTCGAAGCGTGCTTGTCCTGGGCTAGTTCGGGGCCGGGCAAGGCCTCCACGGGCGCACTGTCGTTGATGGTCCGATGCCCGTTCGAATTGCGGATCGGGCTATCAATGCCATCGCCCGCGATGAGGAATTCATCCTGAGCCGGCTCCGGCTTCGGTGCCGGCTTGGGCTTGGGAAGATCCACGTCGAGGAAGAGCAGTTCCTTGCTCTTCTTTGGCCTGGGCGGAGGCGTCTGCTCTGCCGGAGCAGCAGGCGCGGCAGCGTGAGGCTGGGCGCTCTGCGGAGCCGCCACCGGCTCGGTAGCCACCGATGAGGTCGTCGCAGCAGCTGAGGGCGCCGACGGCATCGTCAGCTTCGGCGCCATCGCCGGACTGTTGAGCTGCGGGCGTACCTGAGTCAGTGCAGGACGAACCCCCGAGCTGGTCACAGCCGGCTGCTTCAAACTGTCGGTGGTCGCAGGGCGGGGAGCGGTCCCGATCGCGGGCCGCTGTCCCGAGTGCTGGCGTGCCGGCTTCGAGAGAGACGGCGGTGCCGCCTGAACGCCGAATGGACTGAGAGTTGGTTTGGCACTGCCTGCAGGTGTGAGACGGGGAGCGTGGCCGTTCCCATTCTCCTCACCCAAGCCGAGAGCGGAGCGGTAGTGAGGGTGACTCTTTACGTCGAGCCACTTGTTGGCCCGCGAGTGGAATATTTCGTCTTCAGCGGCGATGATGCCGCTGCGAACGGCCGCGTTGAACTCCTCGAGGGTCTTGAAGACCGCCTCTTCGCCTGAGCTCGAACGGATACGGTACATGACGGCTCTCCGCAGGGCGTTAGTGCTGGGTGTGTCAATTTAAGCAACACTCAGGCCTGAAAGCTAAATCGTTATATATCAACAAGTTGTCCAATTTTTAGACGGTGCGATAGATCACTATTTAGGCGGTTTGCTAGAGGAGAGATGCCCCACGCCATCCTCAATCCCCAAGTGCGGCAAGAGCTTCGGACCCCGGCACCGAGCCCGAAACCGTGGGGTCTCCATCAGAAACTCCCCGGCTACCAGCCCACTCCGCTCCGGCAACTGGACGACTTGGCCCGCATTGCAGGAGTCAGCGCGGTTCACCTGAAGGACGAGTCGAATCGGTTTGGTCTTCCAGCCTACAAGATCCTTGGAGCATCGTGGGCAACGTTGCGAATTCTCGAGCGCATGCTGGGCGCAGCGCTCGAACCCTGGACGACCGTTGACCAGCTTCGTGAGCGGTTGGTACCGCTGGGCCGGCTCCAACTCATCACGATGACCGATGGCAATCATGGACGCGGTGTCGCGCGGGTTGCCCGATGGCTCGGCTACGCGGCGGAGATATTTGTCCCCCGGGGAACCGCTCAGGCTCGCATCGAAGGGATCGAATCCGAAGGCGCGGTAGTAACCATCGTCGAAGGGACGTATGACGATGCCGTCGAGCGGGCGGCCTCCTCCGTTGCCCCCGGGGTCATCCTGGTTTCCGACCATGGCTGGCCGGGATTCGAGGAAGTTCCGTCCTGGGTGGCAGAAGGTTACGAGACGATTTTTCTGGAGATCGAGCGGCAGATCGCCGATCAGCAAATCGCGCCACCTGATCTGGTGCTGGTACAGATCGGAGTTGGCACTCTGGCAAGTGCCGTAGTTGCGCATTTCAGAGCCGAGGGACGCGCAACGTTTCCAACGCTCGTGGGCGTCGAGCCGACTGGAGCGGCGTGCGCGCTCCACTCGATTGAAGCCGGGAAGCCGGTCATGCTCCACGCCGGCGCCGATGCTTCCATCATGGCCGGTCTGAACTGCGGGACTCCATCAACTGCCGCCTGGCCTGCGCTCGAGGACGGGATCGATGCCTACCTGGAGATCGAGGACGAGAGGGCCCGAGAGGCAATGCGCCTGCTGGCCGCGTCGGGTGTCGTCGCCGGGGAATCCGGCGCCGCATCCACCGGAGGCCTGCTCGAGCTGATGAAAGGGGTAGCAACACGCCGGGTGCGCGAGGCACTTGAAGTCGGTCCTGCAACCCGGGTCCTGCTGATTTCTACTGAGGGCGCAACTGATCCCGTGAGCTACCAACAAATTGTCGGGCGCTCACCCTGAAGCAGTCGAGCCTTCCGTCTCTGCCGCACGCTCCGCGAAACGGCGGACGATCTCACCCGCTGGTTCGATCGAGGTGATCTTCCCGGCACTCTTACCCGCCTGCCAGTAGTCCCGCTCTCCCGACTCGTCCAGCGACGCCTTCTTGAGCTGCCACAGTGACTTAAGCGCGTAGATGGTGCGCATCCAGTGTTTGGTCCTGCGATGGCGCAGCATCCAGCGAGCGATCGGTCCTGCCGTGAGTCCCATCCGCTCCACGAACGGAGTGCGAATGACCGCGACGGGAACTCCGGTGATTCGCTCGCTCAAGACGATGTCCGCTTCCGTCGCTCGAAGGATCGCATCTTTATAAGCGGTGCTCGCATGGCACTCCGGCGTGGCGATGAACCGGGTGCCGAGCTGGGCTCCGGCATATCCCATTCCCAACGCGGCGGCGAATTCCGCCGGATCTCCGATCCCCCCGGCACAGATCAGAGGAACCCCCAACGGGCCCAACTCTTCGAGGAGCTCCTCGGCTGAGCTTGGACCGGCATGTCCACCCGCCCGGCGATTCACCGCGATCAGTCCCTTCACTCCTCCGGCGAGTCCCTTGTCTGCCCATTTGCGCTCGGTCACGTCGTGGTAGACCACGCCCCCGACCGGCGTCACCCGTTCCACTACCCAGCGCGGGTTCCCGAGCGAGGTCACGAAGAAGCGAACTCCTTCTTCCAGGGCGATGTCGATCCAGCGCGACATCCGCTCATGGTAGGCGCGGGACGACTGCTCGATCAGGGCGTTCATACCGATCGGCTTGGAAGTCAGCCGGCGGATGAGACGAAGGCCCTCCCGAAAATCGTGACCGTGGACGTAGGTGAGTGAAATGGGTTGGACAATCCCGATCCCGCCGGCCTCCGAGACCGCCGCGACCAGTTCAGGATTGCTGCAGGGATACATGGCACCGCAGATCAGCGGGACTTCGATGCCTGCATGTGCGGTAAGCGGGGTGGAAAAGGTCACGTCGCTCAGGCCTTGGGTTCGACCAGGCCGAGTCGCCACCTCGCGGTCACTCGTGCCACGAGGTCGGAGGTGCCGTCCCGAATCTCCCCAATCGCATCGTGATCCATGGATCCAGAGACCACGGGAATCGCGGTCCGGCATTCGGCGATCAGTGTGCCGCGTGCCTTCTTCATGTACTCGACGGAAAGCCCAGTGAGGATTCCGCGGACATTTCCAGGCAGGCCTACCAAGGTTGCGAGTCCTGTCGTGACCTCACCAAGGTTGGCCAGGGCGATAGCGTGAACTGAACGGAGATGATTCCGGACTCTTCGGCGATCTGGCAATTCGACTCGCGCGTACCCAGGCTCAAGTGCCCGGATGTGAGCCCCGATGCTACCGGAGTAGGGAACCATGAAGCCCAAGGCGCGGCTGAACAGCCAGCTGCCACCTGGGAGTGGGCGGAGCCTGGTCCAGAGGTCTGCCAGACCGGCGCCGGAGGACAACGACTTCGGGGGCATACAGATAGTCTATCCCTTGTTGGGGATCCGGGGCAGGGAAAGTTCCGCTTTGACACTTGTCGTTGCACGGCCTCGTAAGACCGCCCACTCGGCGACTAATCGCCTCACTCTTGACAGATTTACTACTGCTGTAATATTACAGTTGTAGTTCAAGCCAAACTCCGAGGGGATATGCCCGAGACTCATCAGCTGACTGATCTTCAGATTGGCATCATGCGGATTCTCTGGGAACGGAGAGAAGCGACGGTGGCCGAGATCGCCGACGCGCTGCGGGACGAGCGAGGACTGGCACAGACCACGATCGCTACCCTACTTTCGCGGCTGGAGCGCCGGGGTGTCGTCTCCCACCGGACCCGAGCCCGCCAGTTCGTCTATGCTCCGCTGGTCACCGAATCGGAAGTTCAGCGTTCGATGGTCACCGAGCTTACCGAGCGGCTCTTCGATGGCGATGTCGCCGCGCTGATGACCCACCTGCTGTCCGCCCGCGAAGTCAGCTCGGGCGATCTTGAACGCATCAAAGAGTTGATAGCGGAACACGAAGCCGGCACCGAGGGACCCCGCCATGACTGAACACATCGCTTCCTGGCTATTCACTTACGCGCTCCACAGCACCGTCCTCCTGGCCGCCGCGTGGCTGGTCACCTGGCGCCTGGTACGGTCTCATGATGTGCGCGACGTGATCTGGAAATCTGCTCTCGTGGGGTCGCTCATTACCACCACGCTTCAGGCCGGTCTGGGGTTTGTGCCCGTCGGCGGGCTGGTTTCAATCGTCGGCATGGGTGTCGCTCCGGCTGAAAAGCACGCCACCGCTCCAGTGAAAGCGGACCGGGGGGTAAGGCCCGCGATTGAAAAGAAAGCGATCGAGGAGGCGCCGATCACTGGACCTCTCTTCAACGCTGCCAAGGAAACCTCGGCACCGACGGCTTCGGCGGAAGCGTCTATGCAAACGGTGCCCGAGCAGGTTAATCGCGCGCAGCCGTTCGCGCTGGTCGCGTGGGCAGTGAGTGCCGGTCTGCTGCTGATCCTCTATGGTGCCAACCGGCTTCGCCTCTTCTACCGTCTGGGTTCCCGCCGGCCGATCGATGATCCGCGTCTGGCGCTGGTGCTCAACCGGCTCCGGGTCGATGCCGGAATCCGTCGCAGCGTCAGCCTCACCGCAGCTCCCGGTCTTTCCAGCCCGGTAGCGCTGGGCAGCTCCGAAATTGCTTTGCCCGAAGCGGCGCTGACCGAGCTGGGGCCCGATGCGCAGGAGAGTATGCTGGCGCACGAGCTGGCCCACCTCGCCCGGCGCGATCCGCAGTGGCTCACCCTGGGCTGTATCATCGAGCGGATTTTCTTCTTCCAGCCGCTCAACCGGCTGGCTCGGCTCCGGATTCAGGAAGCGGCGGAATTCGTCTGCGACGATTGGGCGGCACGCCGGACAGGGTCAGGCTTGGTGCTCGCCAAGTGCCTGGTGAAGGTCGCCGAATGGATCGATACCTCACCCCAGCCGGTGCCGCTGTCGGCCATGGCCGAGCGTCGCAGCCAGCTGGTTTCCCGTATTCACCGTCTCATCGAGAATCACGCAATGCGCCCACAGCCTCGCCGGTTCTGGTTGATCCCCGCTGCGGTAGCCCTGGTCCTCATCACGGCGTTCTCGGTGCCGGGGATTTCGGCCGTCCCGACGGACGTGCAGCAGGAGGAGGATTCCAAGGCCCTCGTGTCGGACACTGGTGAGCGTTCGATGCAGTTCTCGCTGAACAAGATGCACATTCACACCAGGGAGATCGAGCGGCGCGCGATGCGGCAGGTGAAGGCTGCGCTGGCACGGACTCCAATCGAGCCGATGCCTCATGTAGAGGTCAACTCCATGGTGATGCCCAAGCTTAAAGGCATCAAGGGTGGCGTCGACTTCGGGGGGAAGCACGCGGGTGACACAACGAACACCGCGGTGCCCGCTCTGATCGCGGCCCTCAAGGACACCGATGTGAAAGTACGTCGTGCGGCCGCCTCATCGCTCGGCAACCTCGAGGATCCCCGGTCGGTCCCAGCATTGATCGAGGCCCTGCGGGACACCGACGCAGAGGTTCGGGCGTGCGCCGCCGAGGCGCTGGGGAATATGGAAGATCCACGCGCCATCCCCGGACTCACTGCGGCGATCAAGGATAGCTCTCCCGAAGTTCGTCGTCGTGCGATCTCCGCCATCAGCAACATGGAGGGCGGGAACAAGCCGGTGGATGCCTTCATCGCGGCGCTGTCGGACAGCAATGCAGAAGTGCGCGAGACGGCGGTCGAAGCCCTCAGCGAGGTGCAGGACAAGCGGGCTGTCCGTCCCCTGATCAAGCTGCTGTCGGATCCTTCGGCTGACGTGAGGCACCAGACGGCCCACGCGCTGGGCAACCTGGAAGACCCTGCGGCTGCTGAACCGCTTGCCGCGGCCCTGCGCGACTCGGATGCCGACGTTCGGAGTGCTGCGGCCCAGTCGCTTTCCCAACTCGGTCTCACTACTGCCCCGGCGGCTCTGATCGAAGCCACCAAGGACAAGAACCCCGACGTCCGGCAGAACGCGATCCAGGCACTGGGCCAGATTCGTGACCCCAAGTCCGTCCCGACGCTGCGCGTCGCGTTGAATGACTCGAACGCCGACGTCCGTGATGCCGCGATCGAAGCCTTGAGCGAAGTTCGGGATTCGTCGGCGCTGGATGCCTTGGTCGCCGCACTCAAGTCGAGCGACCCCAACGTCAGAAGGCAGGCGGCTGAGGCCCTGGGGCAGAGGGATGAGTCGAATTGAAGATTTCAAATTTCAGATTGCAGATTGAACAGCTAAGAGCTAAGAGCTGCGGCTCAACTGAGGGCTTCATGAAGCTATTCCTCCTTGCAGCAACCGGACTGGTCACGCTCGGCGCGGGAGTTGGGGCCGTGAGCAGCGGGCACTCGCCGGATCATTCCAATCGGCCGGGGCCGGATTCCGCAGCGGTGGTGCGAATGTTCGGCGCATTGGGCAGTGCCGATCCTGTGGTATGCGAATTCACCGCGGACCAGATGCGCAATGGCTGGAGCTGGAGCAGTGACGCGAGCCAGATTGCGGCTCTGCGGGATCACACCGCGGACGACCGCGCAGTCAAAGACATGTTCAACCAGGATGTGAAAGACGCCAAGGCGATCCGGGTACTGGGGAGTCATTTATCCGACCCGAATCCCTGTCTGCGCCGTACCGCCGCTCAGCTCCTGGGTGGGAGCAACAGCGACGAGGCGGTGCGGACGCTCCGGGAGGCAATGAAGAGCTCCGACGGCAAGCTTCGCGAAGCGGCGGTACTGGGCCTGGGGCACGCGGAAGACATGGGCTCATTCGACGCGCTGACCAAAGCGTTGCGCGATCCTGATAGCGATGTAGCGCGCATGTCGGCCTGGGCGCTCGGTGAAATCGAAGATTCCAAGGCCATTCCGCCTCTGGTCGATGCACTCAAGACCCAGAACGCCGGCCTCCGTCACGCCGCGATCTGGGCGCTCGGACAGATCGAAGACCCGAAGGCCGTGGATCCGCTCCTTCCGATGCTCAAGTCTCAGGACACCGAAACCCGCAGATTAGCAGCCGAGGCATTGGGAGACATCGAAGACGCCCGGGCAACCGGTGGTCTTACGGCGATCCTTGGAGACCCCGATGTCGACGTGCGCCTCGCGGTGGTCCGGGCCCTGGGAGACATCGAAGACAAGAAGGCCACTCGGCCCCTGCTCAAGCTCCTCAACGATTCTGATTCCGAGGTACGCCGGGCTACTGCCGAAGCGCTGGGCAATATCGAGGATCCGGCGGCAGCCGATGCTCTAGGAGGAGCATTGAACGATTCGGACAAAGAGGTACGCCGCGCCGCGGTCGAAGCGTTGGGGAACCTCGACGACTTGAACCGAGCCCCGCCCGCTCTTATTGCGGCACTCAAGGATTCCGATTGGGAGATCCGGGAAAAGGCGGCCGAGTCGCTTGGCAACATCGGTGATGCCGCGGCCGTGCCCGGGCTGGGTGCTGCGATTCACGACGAGAGGGTCGAGGTACGCCGGAAGGTGATCGAGGCCCTCGGCCAGATGGAAGACGCGCGGGTGACGAATTACCTGGTTACGGCCATCAAGGATGATGACGCCGAGGTGAGGAAAGCAGCCGCGGAGGCGTTGGGCGAGCACAAGGAATAGCTTCTTCCCGCGAGAAGTATCGAAACCCGGGTCACGTCATGGGCCCGGGTTTCTCATTGGGAATCCTGCGCCGAGTCCGCGCCGGCGTGACGGAGCTGTGATCTGCTGGTATGATATCTGGTCATGTCCTCGCCTCCTCCCCTTCGGCTGATCACGTTCGGGGCGCCTACCGCCCGGCTCTCCGGCGAGGTGCCTCCGCCCGATGTCTTATGGCGGAAACACCTGGCTCTGCTGATCTACCTGGCGCTTTCCCCCGGGATGACCCGAAGCCGGGAGCACCTGCTTGGCCTCCTCTGGCCAGACAAAGACGACGCGAAGGCCCGTCACTCTCTGAACGAGGCCCTTCGCCGGTTGCGAGTGAGTCTCGGGTCCGAACGGATCATCACGGAGACCGACTCGGTGAGACTGGCGCCTGGCAATCTTGAAATCGATGCTCTCATCGTGTCGGGGGCCGCCCGCCCGAGCGGGGTCTTCCTCGAGGGGTTTACTCTCGATGACGCCCCCGCATTCGAAGAGTGGGCGGAGTCGGCGCGGAACCGCTTCCGGACCCAAGCAACGCACTCCTTCCTGGAAGCCGCTCAGGAGCTTCTCGCCCTGGGCAAGACCGTGGAAGCATTGGAAGCCGCTCGACACGCTCTCGGCCTGGAGCGGTACTCGGAACCGGCCATTCGTTTGGCGATGCGAGCCGCGGCCTTGGGCGGGGATGCCTCCGGCGCCCTGCGGGAGTTTCACCGATTCGCCGAAGGCCTGGGAGAGCTGGAGGAGCGGCCGAGTCCCGAACTCTCTGCCTTGGCTCAGCGAATCCGGGAGGGGCGGTGGCTCGACTCTGCGGGGAAGCCGCTCGACGAGCCGCCGCTTGTGGGGCGGGCCGGGACACTGCAGGAGCTGGCTCGCTGGCTCGCCCCCGGGTCGCGCGGAGCGACGCTTCTCTTCGAGGGCGATCCGGGGATCGGAAAGACCCGGTTGTTCAGCGAAACTATATTACGCCTGGCGCTCGAGGGTGCCACCACATGCGTCACCCGCCCGATCGAGGCGGATCAGACCATACCGTGGAGCACTCTCAGGAGTGTGGTCCGCCGCGGATTGCTGGGTGCACCGGGACTCGCTGCCACGGATCCCGGCGCTCTGGCGGTTCTCGCCGCGGTGATCCCCGAGCTCGCCTCGCGGGTAGCTCCTCGAGAACCACGGGACCAGGGCGAGATCGCACTCGCGCTGGGGATGATGCTGCGCGCTGTCACCGAGGAAGTGGCGGTGGTAATCGGATTGGACCAGGCACAATTTGCCGACGACGCCTCGCTCGGTGCGCTACGCGCCGCCATGGAGAGTCTCATCGACACTCGGGCCTTCCTGCTGCTGACCGCGGTCGCCGGCGATCCCGACACTCCCCGTCAGCTGATCGAACTGCAAGCCCAGATCGGGCGCGCGCTCCCCGGTCAGGTCTTCACTCTGGAAGAACTCGATGCCAAGGCGATGACCGATCTAGTAACCGCGATGGCGCCCTGGTGTGACGAGCCGTCGGCACGCAATCGTCTGGTTCGCCGTCTCATGGTCGAGACAGCCGGCCGGCCACTCCTGGCTGTGGCCTTGTTGCGCAGTCTCTCGGAGAGTATCGCCCTGCGCGAGCGGGCAGTGGTGTGGCCTCCACCGGAAGAAACCTTCGAGAGTCTGCTCCCGGTCGAAGTTCCTCAGCTGGTAAGGTCGGCCGTCCTTGCCCAGATCGCGCGGCTCGATGCAAGATCGCGGATCCTTCTGGCCGCGGCGGCGATAGGAACCCGGGTCCTCGATCTGTCCATGGTGGCCGCCCTGGCCGGTGATGCCGCAGGTGACCTCCCCTCCCAGCTGGCGAGGCTCGAACAGCATCACTTCCTGGTGCTCGAGGGTGACCGTTACGCCTTCGCGACGCCGCTCATCCAGACGGTTGTCGAGCGTGCGATGCTCACGCCGGGGCAAGTGAGGGATCTTCGGCGACGAGCTGTCGAGCTTCTCACCGGTCGGGTGGATCTCGCGTCTCGCGTATTACGGGCGGAATTGCAGGTGCGGCTCTTACCGACACCGGAGACTTTTTCGGGATTGCTGGAGATCGCCGCTGATGCACTGGCGGCTGGCGATCGAAGGACCGCTCGGCGTTGCCTGGTCAGCGCCGAAGCTTATGGCGCCGTCCTGCGGCAGGAGGACCGGGCGATCCTAGCGACGCTTCGCGCGCGTCTCGATGCCAGGGGAGGAGACCCGGTTACCGGGGCAGAGTCTTGAGACTGAACTCCGCCGGCTTGCACCTCGGCTCCGCCGACGCTCTCACCGCGGGTGCGCGGGGAGAAACAGGAGCGCACTCGGTCGTTGTACCGGAACCGGGTGTGGTGCCGACTTGGACCACGTTGGGTTCAGTAGTAGAGCTACAGGCAGCGATCATCAGGGTTGCACCAATCCAAATCGATTGCTTGACCGACATAAGGCCTCCCAGGCCTGGCCGCGAAGCGGCGGGAAACGAGTTGTGGGATCAGCTTTCCAGACCAACCTAGAGATCGGCGGCCAAGCCCCAGTCAATCGTCGAGCCGGGGGAGTCAATTCCTTCGCATGCAGGCACTTGCGACTTCGGCCAAGCTTCGCTCACTGATTCGAGGACTAAAGCACCGGTCTCTGCGGCTGGGTCGGGCAGGGTTTCGCCCTCGCCGACCAGATACGCGAGCTCACCGGTTGCGATGAGACTTGGCAGGTCGGGGTAGTCTCCACCGGGAGCGCAGGGACCTGCGGCGGCCCGCTTCGGTTGTCGGGCACCCCGTCCACATTGGGGCCGCTGGTCGAATCGCAGGCCGCCAGTATCAGGCTGGCGCCGATCCATAGCGCATGTTTGACCGACATGGGTTCCTCCTTGGTAACCGCCACCTCTGGCGGCGGGTAATGGTCGCTCGACTATGCTTTCGGGACTCAAGCTAAGGTGTCCGCCACAAGCACCGGTCAACCTCTGGATACGCGGAGTCAATTCATTGGTCGGTTGTCGGTTATGAACGATTCTGTACTTCCTTCAGTAGTGTCCACCCACTGGCTCTCCGCACGACTCAACCAGGTCGAGGTGCGGGTGCTGGACGCCTCGTGGTATCTCCCTTCGAGTGGACGCGATGGGAGGGCCGAGTTCAGGGTTGGGCACATTCCCGGCGCGCGCTACCTTGATCTGGACGAAGTGAGCGACGACCGGGCTTTATTGCCTCACATGCTGCCGACATCAACCCGGTTTGCAGAACAGGCAGGCGCGTTGGGAGTGGGGAACGACAGCAGCGTTGTGGTTTACGACGGTTCTGGCGCCAACCTGAGCGCCGGCCGGGCCTGGTGGCTGTTCCGGGCTTTTGGCCACGATCGGGTCGCCGTACTGGACGGCGGCAGCAAGAAGTGGATGGCGGAGGGACGGGCGATGGAGACGGGGATCCCGCCGGTCGAGCTCGCGGTGTTCACCGCGAAGCTTCGCGCGGGGATGGTGCGCACAATGGACGAAGTCTCCGACGCGCTGCGGTCCGGAGCCGCGCAAGTCGTGGACATGCGAAGCCGTGGGCGGTTCGAGGGAACCGATCCCGAGCCGCGCGCGGGCCTGCCGAGTGGCCACATGCCCGGCGCGCTGAACCTGCCATATGGCACTCTCGTAGCACCCGACGGGACGCTCCTCCCCCCGGATGAGCTGCGTCAGCGCATAGCGGGCGCCGGCATTCGACTGGACCGGCCGATCATTGGCAGTTGTGGATCGGGAGTGAGCGCGTGCGCATTTCTGCTGACGCTGGACGCCCTGGGGGTTGAGGGAGCAACACTGTACGACGGATCATGGACCGAATGGGCCACGAAACGGGGTGCCATCGAAACACGATGATGCCCGCCCATCCCTGGTGGGTGTCACCGTCATGAGAGACTTCGAAGATGATTCCTGTGGATGCTTACAGGTTCTGGACATAGTGTCATCCCGAGGGGGCGCGGCGCGAGGCGCCGTGACCCGAGGGAACTACTTTTCGCTTCTCAGAAAACCAATCGTGGGCCAAATCGAGCCAGCCCGCGTTCGTACTCTCTATCAATTGTATTTTCTTCTCACGCGACCATCCCTTGATTTCCTTCTCGCGCTGAATCGCCGCTCGGATGTTGGGTGTGGCCTCAAAGTAGACCAGCCGCGTGATACGGCACCGTGCCGTGAACCCAACCTGTACTCCTGATCGATGCTCCCATATGCGACGAACGAGATCGTTGGTTACACCGATGTACAGCCGACGGGAGAGACTTGCGAGGATGTAAACGGCATGGCGGCAGGTTGGCATGAGCCGGACTCTAACCCGGATGGTTCAACTCAGGCTCAACCGCGCTACCTATCCGAACTTCAAGGCCAGGGCGCTAGATCCTTCGGGCCACGCCGCAAAGCGCCGTGCGCCCTCAGGATGACAATCATTCCGGGGACAGGAGCCCGTTATCAACCGCGAAGCGGGTAAGCCCCGCCACGGTACGAATCGCGAGCTTGCGCATGAGGTTTTCCCGATAGGCCTCGACCGTCCTGGGGCTGAGCCCGAGCTGCTGGGCGATCATCTTGCTCGTTGATCCCGCCGCAATTCCCGCGAGGACCTGGCGCTCCCTGTCGGTGAGGCGCTCGAGTTTTCCTCCCTGCTCCTCCCGGAGCGTCTCCTGGCGAACCGCCGCCGACAGCTGGCGGGCGACGGGGCTGCTGAAGAACACTTCTCCCCGATGCACCGTTCGGATGGCCAGACGCAGCTCGGATGGAGAAGAGTCTTTCCTTATATAGCCCTGAGCACCAGCGCGGACCGCCTCGAGGACATACTCGGGGTGATCATGAACGCTCAGGATCAGCGACCGGGCAGCGGGCGCCACTTCCCGAAGCCTGACCACTGCGCGAAGCCCGCCCTCTCCTGGCATCGAAAGGTCGAGAATCACCACGTCAGGCCGCAGCTTCCCCGCAGCCTCCACCGCCTCCTCACCGCTTCCGGCTTCCGCCACGATCTCGAATCCAGCCTCGGCCGCGACGATGGAACGAATGCCCTCGCGGACCAGGGGATGGTCGTCAACGATCATGACCCGGATAGGAGACGTCGTCATGGCGAGGGTGCCTCCCGCGGAAGAGCAATCATGAGACGCGCTCCCCCCTCGCTTCCCGCCTCCAACTCCACTCGCCCACCGAGTGAGGCAAACCGCTCCCGCATTCCCGCGAGACCCATGTGTCCTGCACCGTTCCCCGCTTGATCCAGATTGACGGGCCCGTGTCCGTCATCAACCAGCTCCAGTAGCACATGGTCTCCCTCATCTTTCAGAGTAACTGCAACGCTCTTCGCTTTGGCATGACGCGCCACATTGGCGAGCCCCTCCTGTACCGCCCTGAAGAGAGCGAGCTCGGCATCCTTTTCGAGACCCGGCAGCGAATCCGGTGCGGTGAACCGGGTGCTCAGACCGGAGCGGGCACCGAAGTCGGTCACTAGAGCCCGCAGGGCAGGGATGAGGCCGAGGTCGTCGAGCAGCGACGGACGCAGCGCTTCGGTCACGCTCCGGATGCTGGACATCCCGGCATCCACCAGAGCGATGATCCTCTCCATCCGCGCAGTGTGCGCAGCCGGGAGTTTTTCCTTTAACATGCCGAGTTGCAGCTTCACCGCCGAAAACACCTGGGCAGTTTCGTCGTGCAGCTCGAGCGAAAGCCTCCGGCGTTCTTCCTCGTGCTGGCGGATCATCCGCACCGATAGTCGCTCCAGATCTTCGGTTCGTCCCCGCAGGCTTCGGTACAGCTCGGCATTCTCCAATGCCGCGCCTACCTGCTGTCCCAGCGCCAGAAGGAACGATTGATCGAGCGCCGTGAACGGATCCCGGGCGTCTCCCACGATGATCATGGCGCCGGTAACCTCGCGCCGACGGAATACCGGGAGCACTGCCGCGAACGCAAAGACTCCTTCCGCCGACACGCCCTCCCGCCATCCGGACACCGAGACCGGCTTGCCTCCCTCTACGGCCGATCGAATCGCGGGACGCGCCTCGGCAGAGGGCTCCCGCCCGCCCCATGGGGAGGCAACCCCCGCTCCCCGGACGTAGCGTCCAGACTCCCTCAGATACATCACGCTACCGCGGACGCCGGCCAATCCCAGCGGGCGAGCGAGGAGTCCGCTCAGCACATCGGCACCGCCATCGGTGCGTTGGAGATCGCCCGAGAGTGCCGCGAGGGCGCCGAGTCCCCGGTCAGTATCCTCGAGCACCAGGAGGACCATGCCGAACCCGACCGCCAGCGCGAAGAGGATGTCGAGGTAATAGCCCCAGGGATTCCAGGCGCCGCGAGCCCGCAGAAGCGGGTAGTCGAGATGGTGCAGGCCCCAGAGAAGGAAGGCAACGCCGAGCAGCATCGCGGCGCGCGAGCCGGTCTGGCGACGGAACCGGAGAAAGACCCTTGAAGTCCAGAGGGTCGCCGCGGAAAGGAAGACCACGGCCGGAACCGCGGCGACATAGAAGAGCCGTGAGCTGGCCAGAGTCTGCACCGCAAGCAGCGACCAGGCCAATGGCACCAGCACCAGGATCAGGTACACCGGTCTGAGCGGGGGATCGCGAGAAAACACCATCGCACTCCAGAGCAGGGCCAGCGCCGTCCACCCCGTCAGTACCTGGTGGGCAAAAAGCCAACTCTGGTGGTGGGTGCCGACGAAGGTGATGATCGCGGCGAGTCGGAGCAGGTAGAGGCTCCATGCCACGGCCCACCAGAACAGGTAGCGCTTGCGATAGCGGCGGTAGAGGAAGATGCAGAGGCCGACGAGGGCGAGGATGATTGTCGCCTGCAGGAGCGCGGGATTCAGCTCCGCGCCGGCGCTCAGAGCGACTGGCCCAACCAGCGCGAGACGCGATCCCGGTACCCCCGGCTCACCTTGAGCCGGGTGCCGTCCGTCAGGATGGCGATGAATTCTCCCGAAAACCACGGTTGCAGCTCGCGAATGCGCTCGACGTTGACGATGGTCGTGCGGTGAATGCGGAGAAAGTGAGCCGGGTCCAGCCGGCTCTCGATGTTGGTCAGCGACTCCCGGAGCAGGTGCTCGGTCTTCCCGGTGTGCAATCGTACGTAGTTACTCGCGGCTTCGATGTAATCCACGTCGGTGGCGCGCACGAAGTACACCTTGCCGTCGCTCCGGATGGCGATCCGGTCCGACCCGGTCCGCGGCTTATTCAGCGACGCGAGCAGCTCGGCGAGCTTTCCGGCGTCGGAATCCGGCGTGGTGGCACGCAGCCGTTCCTTGGCCCGCAGATATGCCCGGTGGAAACGGTCCGCGTCGAACGGCTTCAGCAAGTAATCTAGCGCGTTCGCCTCAAAGGCTTGCAAGGCGTAGCTGTCGTGAGCGGTTACGAAGACCACGGCAGGCAGCTGGGTATCCCGCAACGCCTCGAGCACCCCGAAGCCGTCGAGCGCGGGCATCTGCACATCGAGGAAGAGCAGGTCGGGAGACTGGGCACGGATGGCTTCCACCGCCTCGGCGCCGTTGGCGCAAGCGGAGACCAGCTCTGCGTCCGGCTCGCCTTCGAGGAGACGGACCAATCGCCGGCGAGCCAGAGGCTCGTCATCCGCGACCACGACCCGAACTGTCACGCTGAGGCTCCAGCCATCCGCACCACCTGGAGATGCAGCGGAGTGTGGGCTTCGTGGCATTCGATGTAGGGCATGGCGATGGTCACCAACGCTCCGCCCTCGGGGCTGTTGGCCAAAGCGAAGGCGTGCCGATCACCATAGAGCTGACGGAGCCGCTCCCGGGTGTTGCTCAGGCCGACGCCCTCCTTCAACGACGTTGACCCGTTGGGGAAACCGGGGCCGTTGTCACGAATCTCCACGGTGAGCATGGCTCCCTGGCGCCGGGCCCGAATGGAGATTTCTCCTGCGCCGGTCCGGGGGGAGGTTCCGTGCCGGATCGCGTTCTCGAGGATGGGTTGCAGCAACAGCGCCGGCACTCCGGCGTCGAGCGCGTCGAGCGAGATGTCGGTGTCGACGGCGAGGCGGTCCTGGAATCTGGTCTGCTCGATCTCCAGGTAGGCGGTGAGGAACTGCAGCTCCTGGCGGAACGGGACGACCTGGTGGCCCGCCTGCTCCAGCGAGAGTCGCAGCAGATGCCCCAGACGCGCGATCAGTCGGTCGGCGTTATTGGGATCATCGTGCGCCAGCTCCGCGATCGTGTTAAGGGCATTGAACAGGAAATGAGGCTGCAGCTGCATCTTGAGCACCTGCAACTCGGCGCGCGCCAGTTGGGCTTCGAGTTCGGCGGCCTGCACCTCGCGCTCCCGGTAGAGCAGGGCATATCGCGCCGCCGAGGCGACGGTGACGATGCAGAGGTAGGCCAGGAGACGACTGTCGAACCGGTAGAGCAGACCCTGCACGAAGGGCTTGAGAGGTGAATCGCTGATGGAGGCAACGATGGCCCGCTCCAGCAAGGTCGAAACCAGCACGAACGTGAGCCCTGCGACTCCATGGAGCAGCAGACTCCGCATCCGCTGGTTCGGCTCGAACCGCAGGCGGTTCGCTACCCATAGGGCCGCCGGGGTGAGCGCCGCCCAGATCCAGGCGCTTCCCAGCGATATCGCGAACAGCGGTCCCCAGGGGATCGGGTCGCGCGCGGGCAGCGAGTAATAGAGAACGGTCTGGGAATAGGAGAAGAGGCCGAACAGCGTCCAGCCACCGAAGACCAACGCCGCCTGCAGGCGGAAGCTCTTCCGCCGCAGGACGGCGTCCCGGTTGAGGACCACGGAGTGTTCGGGCATTCCATGTTCCGCGACGAACGCGGCTCCTCAAGTGTTTCAGCGTTTCGCTCCGTGAAACGAGCGCCAACGCCGGATGGCGGCCGGCGAATTACGCCTGCCGCCACGCGAGGGCGAGACTCTCTTGTGGGTCGGCTCTACTGGGAGGAGACGACAGCCCCCATCGCCGACGCACTATCGACCATGATCTCGGTCAGCCGCTCGGAGATCGGCCGACGCCATCCTCCATCATTGTTCACGCCCAGCAGGATCAGCACGTCCCTGTCCGGGTAGTACGCGATCCAGGTCTGGAATCCCACCTGATCTCCAGCGTGTTCGGTGACCCGGACCCCGCCCGGCGTGGTGCTGACTACCCACCCGTAGCCATAGCCGTTCGGGGCCGGGGCGAACATCCGGCGCTTGGACTCCGGAGAAACCACCTTGTTGTCGCGCAAGGCGAGACGGAACTGGTAGAGGTCCGCCAGGGGGGCCACCATCCCCTTGGCGATCACTGTCTCTCCCAGTGGCTCCCGGTAACCCCGCGCAACCAGGGAATCACCCACCGCTCCGTTGTCCCAGAAGGTCCGGGTGAGACCATTGGGAATCAGCAGATGGTTGCTGATGTAGTTCTCATATGATTCGCCGGTCACCTGCTCGATAACCTTACGCAGCGTGACATAGCTGGCCCCGGTCTCCGCAAAGCGCTCGGCCAACGGATCAGCCGGTCCGGTCATGCTCGCCATCCCGCCCGCATATGCCACCGCGGTCACTTCCCGATTGCGGCTGAGGAGATCGTCGATGCGCAGATCCGCGGGCGCCGGCACGAAGCGGCTCACGAGATCCTTCGTCGAGATCTTGCCCTCCTCCTCCAGGCGAAGCATCGCGGCCGCCGTGAACACATTCTCGACCGCGCCGAGGGGATAGCGGCTTTCCGCGGTGTTGGGGAGCTCGCGGGCGCGATTGGCCTGCCCATACCCCTTATAGATGATCACGCGAGATCCCTCAGCAATCAGCACGGTTCCGCTGAATCCCTGGGCGGCGAAGGACTTCATGGCTTGGTCTACCTGCCCCGCGGCCGGGTCGGCCGTCGTTACCTGAGAGAGGTAAGGCGATTCCATGCGCGACATGCGGGCGCATGCCGCCGAGCCGGCCAGAACGGTGGCCAGCGCGGCCCGGATCAGGGGACGATAGGACATATGCACCTCCACGTAATGAGCCGGCACTGACGGGAGTACGTCCGGCGCGATCACGATGGTGTCTCTGCACCTGCCTGCCAACGAACCGGGGATGAATCGCTTTGGTGCGGGGATGAGTCGTCGGGTTGTGGGGACGATCACATAGCGCGCAATTCATCCCTCGTACGGTGCAGTTCGTCCCACTGGTTCCTCCACCCATCCCGAAATCGTTCCGGCTCATCCCTGCCACTCCTAGGTTGGGCCAAAGCTCTTGGGAGGGAGATTCGTGCGAATCCTGATCATCGAGGACGACGCCGCGGGAGCGCTGACTCCATCGGCGGGAGCGGCCGTCGCTGATGGACCCGAAGCGGAAGCGCTGCTCGATCAACTGAGACGTCGGCTCGATGGAAACCGCGGGGCGGATTCACTGTGGGGCGGCATGGCGCGGTTTGGTGAGGTCGTGGTGGAATACGCGACCCAGCGCATCGTCCGGGCCGGCCGCTACATCCCCGTTACACCAAAGGAACTCCGACTGCTCTACGCACTCATGCGGCGCGAGGGCCGTGTCGTCACGCGGCCCGAACTGATGGAGGAAGTCTGGGGGCCGGACGCGGCGATCGGTCCCCGGGTGATCGACACCCACATCGCCCGACTGCGCCGGAAGCTCGAGGCGGAACCGGCGCAGCCCCGTCACATCCTCACCGCCCTCAATCTCGGCTACCGGTTTCAGCAATAAGGCCGGGGCTGGCCCACCACCGAACCCCGGAGGTTGTATGAAAGGATGGCTTCGTTCGGTTGTCCTGTTCTTGTCCCTCGGAGGTCTTAGCGAATCGGTTCTAGCTCAGCAACAAGGCGCATCGTTGATTGGTCGAGTCACCTCGGCCGACGGCGACCCGCTGGGACAAGCCACCGTGGTGATCGAGCGCTGGGGTCTCGGCGCCACCACCAGGGCGGACGGCAGGTACACCATCGCGCTGCCGACGGCGCGACTCACCGGCGACACGGTGAGCGTGACCGCGCGGCTCATCGGATATAAACCCCGCACCAGTCGCGTCGTGCTGGCCGGGGTCGAACAGACCCTCGACTTCTCTCTCGAAGCCAATCCGCTCCAACTCGGTGAGATCGTCGTCACCGGCCTGGGCGGGGTCTCCGAAGTGGAGAAGCTGGGCACGGTACGAAGCTCGATCGACTCGGCACAAATCATCCGGAGCGGCGAGCAGAACCTGATCAACAGTCTTGCCGCCAAGGCTCCCAACGTCACCGTGACCTCGGCGTCGGGAGAGCCAGGCGCATCGTCGTTTATCCAGGTCCGCGGCCTGACAACCATCAGCGCTCAGGATGGCCAGCCGCTCATCGTGGTGGACGGCGTACCGGTCGACAATTCCATCAGCTACAACAACCCGATATCCGGCGCGCTCAACAGCAGCTCCTCGCCGTCGAACCGGGCCATCGATATCAATCCCAACGACATCGAGAACGTGGAAGTGCTGAAGGGCCCGGCCTCGAGCGCGGTGTACGGCTCGCGTGCCGGCTCGGGCGTCATCCTGATTACGACCAAGAAGGGCCGTCCCGGCCCGACTCGCTACTCTCTCCGCACATCCCTCTCGGTCGATCAGCACGCCAATCTCCCGGATTTCCAGAACAAGTACGGGCTGGGGACCGGGGGCGCACCGCCGGCCTGCGTCGCGGGAGGCGCGACCAATTGCCGGGTCGGATTCGGCGAGGCGGGAAGCTGGGGCCCGTTGCTGGCTCCGGGAACGCCGACCTTCGATCACTCCAACGAGATGTTCCAGGATGGCTACCAGACGGACAATGCCTTGACGGTGTCCGGCGGTGGTGAACGCACCACGTTCTATCTCTCGGGCGAGTACAACAACAACCGCGGCATCGTCGTCGGTGACAACAACAGCTACCGGCGCATTGCCATCCGGTTCAATGGTGCCCACCGGGTTTTCGAGAACCTGAAGGTCGGCGCCAACATCTCCTACGTGGACGCCCAAGGTGGCGCCGTGGTAAGCCGCAACAGCACGGACGGCCTGCTGCTCGGCGCCTGGCGCACACCGCCCGACTTCAACAACAAGCCGTATCTCGATCCGGTGACCGGACTCCACCGTTCCTTCCGGTTCCCCAATCCAGGTCCGGGTTCCGAACAGCTGTCCCGGAGCTACGACAATCCGTTCTTCGTGGCCAACGAGGCCGAGTCCACCACGGATGTGAGCCGGGTCTTCGGCGGTGTCAGCGCCGACTGGAATGCGAACGGGTGGTTGACCTTCAGCGAGAACCTGGGCTACGACTACGCCAACGACGAACGGCTGCAGGGCTATCCCTGGTCCAATTCGAATACCACCGTGGCGGGAGTGAACGGCGTTGGCGGACTCAACGCCGGGTACATCAGGAATTCCCAGGTCGACCAGACCTTCACCGCAACGGCCAAGTATCGCATGTCGCAGAAGTGGGCCGGAACGGTCATGATCGGACAGAACCTCAACTCGCAGACTTATCGCACTCGCCAGGTAGTGGGTACGACGTTGATCACGCCGAAGCCGTTCAATCTGGGTAATACCGCGGCGCAGCGTCCTCCATACGATTTCGAGTCAACGGTTCGGCTCGAGTCCTACTTTGCGCAGTTAAGCGCCGACCTGTGGGACCAGCTGTTCCTTACCGCCGCGTTGCGCAATGACGGTGCGAGCACCTTCGGAGCGGAGAACCGGCGCAACTGGTATCCCAAGGCGAGCGCCGCCTGGACCTTCCACCGCGGTGAAGTAGGGGAGAACAAGTTCCTCACCTACGGAAAGCTCCGTGCGGCGTATGGCCAGAGCGGTACGCAACCCGCGCCTTATCTGCTGGCCAGCACGCTCGTGACCTGGGCGGCGGCAGACGGAGGCTGGGGACCGTCCATCGGCAGCAGTCAAGGTGGAGCGGGCGGGCTGGTCACCAACTACAACCTTCCTACCCAGGACCTCGGTCCGGAACGGGTCAAAGAATTCGAGACCGGATTCGATGTAGGTCTCCTTCGAGACGCGGCCGATCTGAGCTTGACCTATTACCGCAGCTTCTCGACCGACGTGATTCTCAACGTGCCGGTCGCGGGGAGCAGCGGGTATACCGAGAAGCCGGCGAACGCGGCCGAGCTTCGCAACTTCGGCTGGGAAATCGCGCTGAACGCGCGCCCGGTGAACAAGCGGGAGTGGGGCTTCGATTTCGGTCTGCAGTGGGCCACGAACAAGAGCCTGGTGACCGATCTGGCCGGAGTTCAGTTCGCCCCGTTGCCCTTCAGCGGCGGGACCAACGGCCTGAGCGTCCAGTCGGTTGCCGCTCAGAACCAGCGGCTTGGGGTCTTTTTGGGCTCGGACTTCGTTCGCTGCGGCCGCGGGCTCACAGTCAATGGTGTCGACATCGACCACACTGCTGGCCACTGCCTGGGCGCCCCGAGCAAGTCGTTGTACATCGACTCACAGGGCTATCCGATCCTCGACCAGTCGAAGAACTACATCATCGGTGATCCCAATCCCGACTGGACCGGATCGTTCCGGATGGGCTTCCGCTGGAAGAAGGTCTCGGTGACCGGGCTGCTGGACGTGCGGTACGGTGGCCAGGCCCATAACGGGACGCGCGGCGCGCTCAACCACTTCGGAACATCGAAGGAAACCCAGGTCCTGCGCGACGGCGGCACCTATACCTTCGGCACCGACTACTTCAAGAAGGAGCACGTCGCCGGTCCAGGCGCCGGCATGGCGGTACCGCTCAATGAAGGCTGGTTCACTGGAGCGGGCGGCATCTTCAACGGCGCAACTTCCCAGTTCCTGGAAGACGCGTCCTATGCCAAGCTGCGGGAAATCTCCGTCGGATATCTGTTCGACGACGCCTGGGTGCTGGGCGGCCTCGGATTCAACTCGATGGAGGTCCGAGTCGCAGGACGGAATCTGCATACCTGGACCGGCTACAGCGGCATCGATCCCGAGACCTCCGTGCTTGGTTCGGCTTCGGCGCTGCGCGGGGTTGATTACTTCAACAACCCGCAGACCAGGTCGTGGATCTTCTCCCTAACCCTGAACCGGTGAGGCCGGCCATGACAAGCTCTCGCAAACTGGTCATGTGCGCGGCCCTGACGATGCTGTCTACCGCGTGCGACAACTTCCTCACCGGACCCGGCATCGACCAGAATCCCAACGGTACGACCGAATTGTCCAAACCTGGGCCGCTTTACACCTCGATCCAGGCGCTGCAGTCGGTGCAGTTCGAAGGTCAGCTGGCCCGGAGTGCTCTGATGTACATGCAGCAGATCTCGGGCAACGGCCGGCAGCAGGTGGGGTACGACCGGGGCTTCATCGCGCCACCGGACATCGACACCTACTTCAGCGCAGTGTACGGAACCTCGCGCACCATCACCGGTGGTGGTGGTTTGCTCGACATCCGCAAGATGGAACAGCTGGGTCATCGTCTGGGAGACTCCATCTACGTCGGCATCGGGAAGGTCTACGAAGCCCTCGTGATGGGGACCGCGGCCGACTTGTGGGGAGATGTTCCTTATCGGGAGGCAGCGGACTCAAACAACGAAACCCCGGCCTTTGACCCACAGCTCCAGGTCTACCAGGACGTGCTGGCCCAGCTCGATTCGGCCATCACTGTGTATCTGGCAGTCCAGCTCGGCGGTCTCAACGCCGGGCCGGTTGCCGACGCCGCCGAAATCATCTACGGCGGAAGGGATGCCGCGGACCTTCAGGCGACCTACCTGGAAGTGGCGCACTCACTCAAGGCCCGCTTCTACATGCACCTGGCGGAAGTGGATCCGGCCAACTATGCCCTGGCTCTCGCCGAGGTTCCGCAGGGGATCAGCTCGCCGGACAACGACATGCTCTGGTTTCACGATCTCTCTCCCACGGGGCAGAGCGTGTGGTGGCAGTTCCAGGCTACCCGGACCGACATTGCCCCTGGGGCCGCGCTCATCGAGATCCTGAAACGGCGTATTGCGCAGGGGCTGGAGGACGACGCCCGGCTCAACTTCTACTTCACGCCAGCGGACCCACCCGGGGCTGCCAACGACTTCTTCGGGTATCGCCCAGCGGGCTCAACCGGGCTGGTCACCACGGGCGGAGTTTATGACGGCGACGGTTCAGCGCTGGGACACTACTCCGGCTTCACGTTCATCGATCCCAACATTTCTCCGGGAGACTTTCGTCACCCGATCATCACCTGGGCCGAAACCCAGCTGATCGGCGCCGAGGCGGCATTTCACGCCGGCGGACAAGGCGCGGCTCAGCCGTATCTCGATGCGGTGCGGGCCAACCGGGTCTACGGGTCGACCGGAGGAGCTACAGTCACGTTCCCGGCGCTCGGTTCGGTTCCCGCGACGCTGCAGAACATCATGGAGGAGAAGTACGTGACGCTCTTCCTGAACATGGAAGTGTGGAACGACTACAAACGTACCTGCCTGCCATCCCTGGCCTTTGCGGCTCCGGTTGGCAGCAACCAACCTGCGACCACGCCCATTCCAGGGCGGCTGCCCTATGGGCAAACCGAAATCAACGCGAATCCCAATACGCCGAACGTTGATCCGGTGGGTCGCAATGCGAACGACCCCAACGCGTGCGCGGTGCTGAACTATTCGACCTCGACGCCGTTGGCCAACTGAGCCTCGAGTTCGAGACTCGGTGAATAACAACGTGGTGGTAGGGAGTAGGGAGTAGGGCTCACGTCCTGACCGTGGGTCCACGCCCTACTTCCTACCACCTACTCCCTACTTCGTTTTCCGGGAGGTCTGTTTGCGTACCATCTTGTTGCTGCTCCCGCTGATGGCGGGTTGCTATACCTACAAACCGCTGCCTTCGACCGGGCCCGAAACTGGTACCCGGATTTCGGCGGAGCTCACTGATCAGGGCAGCATCGACATGAGTTCCCAGCTTGGTCCCGGGGTGACCCAGGTACAGGGTGAGGTTCTGCCGTCGGACTCGATTGCCCTCCGCCTCGCGATACTCACCACCGCGAACAACCGCGGGATCGAGTCTGACTGGCAGCGTGAGCAGGTGGCGATTCCGGTGAATGCGCTGGGCCGGCTGGAACAGCGGAAATTTTCGGTCAGCCAGACCGCCCTGGCTGGCGGGCTCGCGATCACGGGGCTCTATGCGATGTACCGGCTGTTGGGCGGGCCCGGGATCTTTGAGGGAAGTGCAGGGCATGGGTCGAGTGAAGGGAGCTGAACAAGCTTTCAGGGTGGCGGCACTCCCTTACCTCGTCCGATTCAAGATCTGCTCCAATGTCGGCATCAGGTTCCGCCCGAACAGAGCTGAATCAGCCGCGACGATCATTCCTGCGCTGTCAACGAGGAACCGGCGCGGCAGTGTTGTAATCCCCAGAGTCTTCGCGACCGAAGACTCGAAGCTCCCCTCGGCGAAGGCCTCGAGCCAGGGCATCTCGAGCTGCCGCCTGAAATCGCGGGTCAACTGCCGGTCATCATCGAAGGACACACCAAGGACCTCGAGTCCCCTGTCGTGATATTCGCGGTAGGCCTGCAGCAGCCCTGGGAGCTCGGCCAGACACCTGTCGCACCAGGTCGCCCAGACATCGATTAACATCGTCCTCCCGAGAAGCGACTCGTTGTCGAAAACCACCGATGAGTCCTCCAGAGCCGAGACTCTCAGGTCCGGAAGTGCCGCTCCAACGGTGGCGGTCGGTCTGGGCTGAAGGATGCCGCGGGCGAAGCCAAGCAGCGGAGACTCTGGGTGCTCCTGCTCCAGCCGGTGCAGGAAGTCCTCGGCCTGGGCCGAGTCGCCCGTGGACATCGAGAGGTTCATGGCCTCCACCAACATCCATTGCTGGACCAAAGTGTCGGGATGGGAGCTGGCCGCATCGCTGAAGTAGTTCAGACAAGGAGCGATGGGTTTGTCGGGGCGGCACGGCTCACCGGCCAGCGCGGCCATGTTGGGTTCCAGCGCCCAGACTCCTGCGGTGGGCGGCACCTCGCGAAGCGCCCTTGATCGCAGGGATTCGGACAGTGGTGCGCCCAGCCGCCTGAAGCGCAGCAGCTCGAGGTAGAGAGCCTGACGGACCAAAGGCGAGCGTTCCTGCCCGAGTTGTCTCGTCGCCTTGGCCACAGCCGTTTTCCAGTCGTATCCGGCCGAATCAGAACCGCGCCGGGACCAGAATTGGTATCGACTCTGTTCCGAGACCGCGTCCGCCATGACAGCCACGAGCCGGGCCGACGGCGATGCGGGACGAAGCGCCGTTGCCTGCGATGCGAAGCTGTCATCCTGCGCGGCGAGGCGGACTTCGAGCGTCGCGCGAAGGGCAGGGTCGACCAGAATCGGGAGATAGAAATAGCCTCTCCCCGGAGCGAAGAACTGGAGTTGTGCGGCGCCGGTATCGGAGACTTCGAGGCGGAAGGTTCCGTCCGCGGACGAGGTGGACTGGGCGAGGGTGAGAATGGGCGGACGGATCAGGACCACGCCGGCATCGGCCAGCGGGGCTCCAGCCGCGTCCAGGATCTTGCCTTCGATGATCGCCTGCGGCTGGTGCCTGGCCAGCAGCGCGAGGAATCCGCAGAACAGCAGTAGACCCCGGGGCATCGCATCAGCGGGGAAGGCGACTGAACGCCGCGTTGTACATGCCGTTTAGCGGGTTCCCGCGATGGCCTTGATTCGGATGAGGCCGGCCAGCGGTTCGACGGTTCCGTCTGGCTGGGCGGCAGGCCCGGGGTGAATGAACCGGGACACGAGCTCCCGCAAGGCGATTTCGTGAGTAGGAATGTGCTCGGTCTCGAAAATCTCGATGTGTTCCGTGATCCGCTTGAACATCCCAAAGAACGAATGCTCCTCAATCCGGACCTGAATGCGCAACAGCCGGCCGTTCCAGTCGTAGGCGGCTGGATAGTCGCCATTGCGGACCCGGGCCGGATCCAACTCTCTGTGGACTTCCGCCGGATTGCGGAAGATGAGTATGCCTCCGCGAGCATCCACGATGATCGGTGGATTAATCATTTTGCACCTCTAAGGCCCGCCACCCGAGCCAGACCGCAGCGGCCGCGATTGCCGCGGTGGCGAGGAGTGCCAGCAGACCCGTGCTCACTCCCGTGCCACCCCAGACCACCGGCGCCATGCTTCCGGTAAGGGAGAGCAGAATTGCCCATGCGATAAGCGACATTCGAGCCCACGCGCGGCCTTGGGCGAGGCCGATCGTACTGGTGAGGCCAAGGATTCCGTATGCGGTTTGAGTCCCTGCGGCGACCCGCTGGCCCGCCGTCGTTGCGTCGCGGAACGCCTCGGGCCCGTTGAAGGCACCGAGCAAGCCGGTCAAGAGCGGAAGCGCGAGCGCGACGAGACGCCAAAGCAGCGTTCGGGACATGAGTGCGTAAGCTAGCTGTGTTCAGGGGAGGGGCTAGAGCTTTCGTTCCACTTCTGAGGGATCCAGACCCACTTCCTCGAGGATCTGCTTGGTGCTAGGACCCGTGAAGTCCTCACGGCGCGCTTCGAAGACGAGCTCGTAGGCATGCGGCCCATCCAGCGCCTGTTGCTGGCGCATAACCCATCCGCTCTCATCCACGAACAACCGCACCGCGTGCTCCAAAGACTCGAAGAAGTTCTCGCTCCAGCGATGATCCCGCGGGTGCCAGAAGCGGGTCATGAGCAGAGCGTTGCCGGGCGCTTTGTCCTTCCGGCCTACCTCGCGAGTGATCACCACGACGAGATGCGGACGGCCCGGGCGCACAGTCGGCGCTTCAGCCGGCTCCTCGCGCGGGATCAGACCGAACGCGGAGGCCGGGAGACGAGTAGAATCGGCCACCTTTAAGCTTAATCGTTCTCCGAGCCGGCAAGCCATACTGCGGCAGCATCGTTTCTCCCGCACCAGGACCGTTGAGGAAGGCCGAATCCGGGGTGGGTACTCCGCCCATATACTTGACAGAAGCAACTAATTGCTTGACATTGGCCCGATCAGCCACGTGGTCAAGGTCCCTATGCCCGCACCCCCCAATCCCCGCGTCGACGCCATCCGCCGGTTCAACCGGTTCTACACCCGCCGGATCGGAGTCCTGAACCAGGGATTGCTCGACAGTCCCTTCTCGCTCGCCGAGGTACGTCTGCTCTACGAGCTGGCCAATCGGGAGGCTTCCACAGCTACCGAGGTAGGCAAGGCCCTTGAAATCGATACCGGGTATCTGAGCCGCCTGCTCCGGGGTCTCGAACGCCGCGGTCTCATCGCTCGTCTTGCGTCGCCCACAGATCGTCGCCAGCACCGGCTTCGGCTCACGCCCAAGGGTCGGCGGGCCTTTGCATCGCTCGACGCGGAGGCGAATCGCCAGGTGGAGACTTGGCTGCGAGATCTTTCAGCACCCAGTCAGGCGAAGCTGGTCGAGGCGTTGGAGACGGTTCGGCGGCAACTCGATCCAGCCTCGGAGCAATCTTCCCCGAAGCCTGGAATCATCATGCTGCGCGAGCCTCGGGCCGGCGACATGGGATGGGTGGTGCACCGGCACGGCGTGCTGTACGCGCAGGAATACGGATGGGACTGGCGGTTCGAGGCGCTGGTCTCCCGAATCGTGGCCGACTTCGTCGAACAGTTCGACTCCGCCAGGGAACGCTGCTGGGTTGCCGAGGGCGATCACGGAGAGATTCTGGGATCGGTCTTTCTGGTGAAGCACCCCGATCGATCAGACACCGCCAAGCTGCGTCTGCTGCTGGTGGAACCTTCCTCGCGTGGCCGTGGCATTGGGCGCAGGCTCGTGGCCGAATGCACTCGCTTCGCCACCCAGGCCGGCTATCACCGCATCACCCTATGGACCAACGACGTACTCCACGCCGCTCGGCACCTGTATGAGGAAGCGGGCTACCAGCTGGTCCACCAGGAACCGCACCAGCTTTTCGGGGAGGGATTGGTGGGGCAGACGTGGGAGCTGGAGCTGGAGTCGGTAGCCGGTGGCCATTAGCTGTCAGACCACCTCATCCCGAGCGTCAGCGGGGGATCTACTCTCCAAGGTCAGTGGCGAGACAAGGACGCTAGATCCCTCGTCGCGTGCTCCTCGGGATGAGGTGTGCTGACGGCTGAGGGCTGACGGCTGATGGCGAACAGCTATTCAAGCCGAATCGCCTCAACTGGATCAATCGCCGCCGCCTGACGGGCCGGTAGCCAGCAGGCGATGAGTGCGACGCCGAGGAGCAAGAGGGTGACGGCGGCGAGGGTCAGCGGATCGGTAGTACTGAGGTCGAACAGCGTGCTGTGGAGCGCGCGAGTTCCGGCGAGCGCGGCAGCCAGGCCGAATGCCGTGCCGAGCAGTGCGTGCCGCATGCCGCGTCGCACGATCATGCCGACCACGGCAGGCTGACGAGCGCCGAGCGCCATTCGCACGCCGATTTCCCGGCGCCGAGCGCGCACCGTGTACGAAAGCATGCCGAAAATGCCCACGCCGGCCAGAAGCAGGGCAGTCGTGGCGAATCCGCTCAACAACACCATCCAATTCCTCGGCTGAGCCACCGACCGGTAAACCCGGTCCTCCATCGGCGCGGTGTCGTCCAGCGGGACGTCAGGGTCCACCGACCGAAGCGCTGCGCGGACCCGATCGAGCACCTCGGCCGGTGGGCCCGCGGTGCGTACGAAGAGCGTCATGTCCTGGCTCCAGCCCTCCGTGGCCGGACTGTAGACTGCATCGGCTCTGCCGCTCAGGCCCTCGTACTTGATGTCTCCCACGATTCCGACCACGGTCGTGAAAGGGCAGCTGGTACAGCCGCCTGAAATGAGGCGCCGGCCCACCGCCGTGCCGTCCGGGAAGTAATGCCTGGCCCAGGTCCGGCTCACCACCACTACCGGAGGGACCGAGACGCTGTCACCCGAGGCGGTGTCGCCCGGAGTGAAGAGTCGACCCTCGAGCAGCGGAACTCCCAACGCGGCGAAGTATTCCGAGGTCACACTCGGCCAGGCCGAGGTAGGTTGGGCAGTGCCTGAGGGAACCGGCCGGTCCACCAGATCGAAATTGTTGTTGCTCCAGCCTTGGTCATCGGGTGGGATGGATGACCCGAGTCCCACATCCACGACTCCAGCGACCTGTTTCACTCGCGGAATGGCGTGGGCCCAGTATCCCGAAATGGTGGTGTCATTGGCGTAGCGAGACGAGGGAAGCTGAATCCGCAGGGTCAGGATCTGCCTCGGATCGAATCCCGGATCCACTCGGGAAAGCCGCAGGAAGCTGTTGAGCAGGAGTCCCGCGATGGCGAGGAGCGGGAGCGAGAGCGCGATCTCCGCCACGACGAATGCTCCGCGAATCGCCTGCGAGCGCCGGGTGCCGCCAACGGTTCGTTCTCCCTCTCGCAATCCGGGAGCGGGATTGCCCCGCATCAGTGAGAAGGTCGGGTACGCGCCGATGATGAGCCCGGCGAACAGCGCCAACCCCGCCGCGAATGCCACCGCTCGACCGTCGAGCCGTGCCTCGCTGAGACGGGGGAGAGCAGGTCCGAACGCGACCAGCGCCTGGAGGGCCAGCGCGCCGGCGAGAATCCCGAGCAACGCGCCGGCGGCCGCGAGGGTGACGCTCTCGGTGACCAGGAGCCGGAGCAGCCGATCGCGGGTCGCGCCCAGCACCGTGCGCAGAGCGATCTCCTGTGCCCGGCCCGTCACCCGGACCAGCATGAGGGTCGCGACATTGGCGATGGCAATGAGCAACACCAGACCGACCGCGGCGGAGAAGATGGTGAGCATCTGTTTCGAATTCCCCAGCACCGCCGTCCGCAACGGGTAGGGAGTAAGGCGCGCCGTCTTGTCCTGGAAGCTCGCCGCCCACTCGGGGAAGATGCGCTCGCTGATTCCGGCCAGATCCTGACCGGCCGACTCGAGAGTAGCGTTGGACGTGAGCCGGCCGATAACCAGCAGTCCGAAGGGGCCTCTCCGCTCGGGAGGACGCAGTTGCAGCGCGGGCCAGATCTCCCCCCTGCGGCCGGCCAGATCGGTAACCGAAGGCGGGAGAACCCCGATGACCGTGAACGCGATGCCATCAATGGTGATGGTGCGCCCGACGGCGGCGCGATCATCGCCGAAGGTGCGGACCGCGAACCGGTAGCCGATCACCACCACCGGCGGCGCGCCGACCACCTCGTCCGCCGGCTCGATTCCGCGGCCGCGGACCGGCTCGATGCCAAGGGCGCGGAAGAATCCGGCGCTGGCCCAGCCGGACTGCGCTCTGGTCGGATCCGCGCCGGCGGAGATGGCGACGCTCCGAGACTGCAGAGCCCCGACGGCAGAGAAGCTCTTCTGCTGCGCTTCGATCGCGCGGTAGTCGACGGTCGAGAGGGTCCAGAGATTGGTGGGTGAGTTCTGCTGGTAGACCCGCACCAGATTGTCGTAGTTCGGATCGAGGAGAACCGTATTGACCGCACTGAAGACGGCGGTGCACGCTCCGATGCCCAGCGCGAGGACGAGAATCGCGGAGAGTGAGAAACCGGGACTGCGCCGCAGGCTGCGGGCGGCATAGTGGAGGTCCTGTCCCAGGTCACTTGCCCAGCGGACTCCCCGCACGTCCCGATGTGCTTCCTTATATCTGTCTACTCCGCCGAAGGCGACCAGTGCGAGGCGCCGAGCCTCTACCGGGTCCAGGCCCCGGGTACGGGCCAGCTCTTCCGCTTCCAAGTCGAGATGCAAGCGGATCTCGGCGTCCAGCTCGTGGTCGAGCTGCTCGCCTTTGCGAAGGGCGGTGAGGCGTCGCGATAGCCGTGACCACCAGGAGAGCGCCATGGTCTCAGGTCGCCTTGAGGACCTGCTCCACTGCTCCGGCAAAGAGCCGCCACTGAGAGCGCTCAGCGGCGAACTGCTTTTTTCCGGCGGCCGTCAACTTGTAGAATTTGGCGCGACGACCATCCGGGCTGGTGCCCCATTCGGAGCTGATCCAGCCCTGGTCTTCGAGCCGATAGAGGGCGGGGTAGAGGCTGCCTTGTCCGACTTCGAATACCTCGTCCGACAGCTGGCGCAGCCGCTTGGAGATGCCCCAGCCGTGGAGCGGTCCCAGCAGAAGCGTCTTGAGGATGAGCAGGTCCAGAGTGCCCTGGAGCAGGTCAGCGCGCTGATCCATCGGTTTCTCTCCCAAAAAGACGATACCTCGACATCCGACAATAGGACTGCTGTTGTCGGATGTCAAGGTATCGTCTGCCGGCGGACACTGTTCAGATCATGAAGCCTGCTCCTTTGCCGCCTCCAACTCGGCCAGCATCTTCATCAACTGAACCGGATCCGCCGGCTTCACAATGTGGCGATCGAACCCGGCTGCGGTGCTGCGGCGCCGGTCTTCGGCCTGCCCCCACCCGGTCAAAGCGACCACCAGAATGTCCTTGCCCCACGGTTGCTGGCGGATCCTGGTGCAGGTCTCATAGCCATCCATCAGGGGAAGGCCGAGGTCGAGCAGCACCACGTCGGGCCGGAAGGTCTCGGCGGTGGCAACCGCCTCGGCTCCATCGTACGCGGTCCGGGTCTCGTTCCCTGCCATGCCGAGCAAGATGCTCAGGCTGTTGGCCGACAGCTCGTTATCATCGACGATCAGGATGCGGCGGTGGCCCTTCGGCATGGAGTCGTCGGCGGGGATGGCGTCGCGCTCCCGGCTGCGCGGATCCACCAGTGCGGGGACCCGGATGGTGAACTCGCTTCCCTTGTCTTTCCCTTCGCTCCACGCCTCGACGCTTCCGCCGTGCATTTCCACCAGTCGTTTCACCAGGGTGAGGCCGATACCGAGGCCGCTATGAGTGCGGGTCATGGTCCGGTCTACTTGCATGAACATGTCGAAGATCTTGGGCAGCAGCTCAGGGGGAATGCCGATTCCAGAGTCTCTGATCCTGATCACTGCCTCTCCGTCCTGGCGCTCCACCCGTACCGAGATGGTACCACCGGGGTTGGTATACTTGGCGGCGTTGATAAGCAGGTTGGACAGGACCTGTGCCATACGAACGAGGTCGGCGTTGAGCAGCACCGGCTCCTTCGGCAGCACCAGGGTGAACTTGTGCTGCGACTCGTCGATGAACGTACGGCTGGCGGTGAGCGCTTCCTGGATGACTCGCGCCAGCTCGACCCGCTCTATCCTCAGTGTCAGCTTGTTACTGGTGATGCGGCTGACGTCCATAAGATCGTCGATCAGCCGGGTCATGCGCTGGATCTGGGTCGCGATGACTTCCCGGGCCCATTGCAGCTCAGGAATCGGCGGCGCCTTCAACTGCAGGATGTGAAGCGCGTTGGTGGCAGGAGCCAGCGGGTTCCTCAGCTCATGAGCAAGGATGGCCAGGAACTCATCCTTATGCTTATCGGCCTGCCGGTAGCGTGCTTCACTCTCGTGAAGGGCGGCCTGGGCGACCCTCAGCTCGACGTTGTGCTTGTGCTCGGTCAAGTCGGTGACCACGCCGCAGACGACCGCGGCGCCTTCGAGAGGGAGCGGGCTCAGGGTGAGGTGGACCGGAATCGAGGTGCCATCCGCCCGCTCGAGCATTATTTCACCTTCTGTCGGCACCGTCTTCGCGAGCTCGAGCATTCTGGTGCACTCGTCGCGATCCGTGGGGACAACCACGTCGCATATGGTGCGGCCCATTAGACTTTCGGCGGACCTCCCCAGCATTTCCGCGAAGTGGCGGTTGCAATACAGGATGATTGCTTCGACACTCAGGGTAAGCGCCCCTTCGTTCATGCACTCGACCAGGATCCGATAAGGACGATCCGCCGATTCCAGGGCGTACACCTTCCCTCCGTCGGGACCTTCGACCAGAAAGGCGTCCACCGCTCCCGACCGGATGGCCTGGATTGTCTCCTCGCTCTCCTCCACCTTGATGCGCAGAGCAGCGATCTCGGCTTCAAGTTCCTCCCGGGACCTCACCGGGTGGCTGGCGAGTGAGTCCCGGCTTGGTCCCGACTCGGTGGGCGATTTCATGAAGTCGGCCTCAGGACGCGACCAGGTCGAGTCCAATCAGGACCCGTTCCCGATTGGAGAGGTCACCGATCAGGCGACGCAGCGGGACAGGCAGGCGCTTGAGCAGGGTGGGCGAGGCGATGATCTGAGCAGCTCTCGCCTGTTCCGGATGCTCATAGATGTCGATCACTTCGAGGTCATAGCGGCCCGGGAGGAATTCTTCACAGATGTTCTTGATGGCGGCGATGGCGTCGGTCGAGCGCGGCGTCATCCCGGTGATATACAGGCGCAGGCTGTAGTGGGCGCTCTCCTGGTTTCGGAGCAGCTCCTCAAACGCCTGAGTGGTCGCGTTTCGGTTCGGGTCTTTCACGACGGTTCACCAGGCTCGGGGACGAAGCTGCAAACCCACCAGGGTCTTCTCGGTGTTGGACAAGTCTCCTACGATCTTGCGGATTGGCTCCGGGAGCTTCCGGACCAGGGTAGGTATGGCTACGATCTGATCGCCGCGGGCCAGCTGAGGCTTTTCCAGCAGATCGACGATTTCGATCTCGTACTTGCCCGGAAGGTATTGCTCGCACAGCGCCCGCAAGTTAGCGAACGCGGTTACCGACTTGGCGGACTGACCCGCAACATACAGCCGCAGTTCCCACGTCGCCTCGTTCGCCTCTGCCGGCGGCGAGGGGAGTTTCGCGGTGTCGTCCCGGTTCAAGGTGTCGGTCATGTTGGTTCCTGGGCTTTCTGAGGCTGAGGGTACGCTTTGCGACTGCGAGCCATGTCTTCTCTATCTTCCTCGAGCCGCTCCTCGCGGCGCTGCTCTTCCGCGAGCGTGCGTTGGGCTTCGAGCTCTTCGGCCTCCAACTCCAGACGCAGCGCGGCGATCTGCTTTTCCAGTGCCTGCCGTTTGCGTTCCCGCGTCCGTTGCTTCCGATCGATGTCCTCCTGGCGCTTGACCCTGGCCGCCTCTTCCCGGGCTTCCTGCGCCAGACGGGCGGATCCGGTGAGGACGCCTTCGGGTCCCACGTAGGCATCCTTGAGCCGCACTCCTTCCTCGGTAAGCTGAAATTCCCGGATCTGGTCGGAATGATTCATGCCGCGGGATTTGACGACGTAGAGGCCGCGGTTTCGCTCACCCTGCTGTTCGATCCCCTTCACCACCAGCCAGGTATCGATGAGCGATGAGACTCCAGCCTCCGACTGTTCCAGCGCGCTCCCTCCGCGGGTCAGGCTGGTGAGGACGCTGGTTATCTCGCCGCCCTTGAGAAAGTCGATCATGCGAACCAGCATCGCCTCCGCGTCGTTTCCACCGTCCGACCGAAGGAAACTGGTGATGGGATCCATGATTACCAGCTGAGGCCTGAAGTCCCGCACCTCCCGGAACATGGTGGTGAGGTGCGTCTCCAGGCCGTAGATACTGGGGCGATTGGATTGGATCTCGAGCAGGCCCCCGTCCACCCATGGCTTCAGGTCAACGCCAACCGACCGCATGTTCCTGACGATCTGGTCGGGCGATTCCTCGAAGGCGAAGTAGAGGCAGCGCTCTCCCCGGCGGCAGCCGGCATCGGCGAAGTGTGACGCGATGGTGGTCTTTCCGGTTCCCGCGGTCCCCGAGATCAGAATGCTGGAGGCCCGGTAGACGCCCTTGCCGCCCAGCATCGCGTCGAGCCCGGCGACGCCGGTGGAAATCCGTTCGTTTGTGGCTCCGTGCTTCAGGCCCAGCGAAGTGATCGGGAGGACGCTGATGCCGAATTCATCGATGAGGAACGGATACTCGTTGGTGCCGTGGGTCGAGCCCCGGTACTTGACGACCCTGAGCCGCCGGGTCGAGAGTTGGCCGGAGACCCGGTGATCCAGCAGGATCACGCAATCCGAGACATACTCTTCCAGACCCTGCCGAGTCAGCGACTTCTCCCCTCGCTCCCCGGTGATGATGGCGGTGACGCCGCGCTCCTTGAGCCAGCGAAACAGCCGGCGCAGCTCGGAGCGGAGGATGGCGTCGTTCGAGAGTCCGGCGAACAGGCTCTCGATCGTGTCCAGAACAACCCGCTTCGCTCCGACCTGGTCGATGGCGTCTGCCAGGCGAATGAAGAGCGCCTCGAGGTCGTACTCGCCAGTCTCGTCGATCTCGCCGCGGTCGACGTGGACGTAATCCACAACGATTTTGCCGTCTTCGATAAGCTGGTCGAGATCGAAGCCGAGTGAACGGACGTTCTGGCTCAACTCCTCGGCGGTTTCCTCAAAGGCCAGGATCACACCGTTCTCTCCGAATTCCACCGCCCCCCGCACCAGGAATTCCAGGGAAAGGAGGGTCTTGCCGCATCCGGCACTGCCGCAGATGAGGGTGGGGCGTCCGGCGGGCAGCCCTCCACCAGTGATCTCGTCGAGCCCCTGGATTCCGGTAGCCGCCTTGGGCAGCTGTTGACTCACCTCTACCTTCATTGCGAGGTCGGTCATGGTTCCATCCTGTTTAGTCGGCCGGCGCCAAAGGGGCGGACGGCTGAAGGGAACCCAGCAGGCTCAGCAGAGCATCCAGCTCGACTGGCTTTACCAGGTGATGAGCGAATCCGCTGGCCCGACTGCGCTGACGGAACTCGGCGTGCCCCCAGCCGGTGAGAGCGATAAGGGCGACGTTCCCGGAGTCCGGCAGACGCCGGATCTGCTCGGCGACCTCGTATCCGTCCATCCCCGGCATGCCGAGGTCGAGCAGGATGACCGTGGGATGGAAGGTGGAGAAGGTCTTGAGGGCGGAGAACCCGTCGTTCGTAACCTGCACCTGCATCCCGCGGAGTCGAAGCAGCATTCCAAGGCTGTCGGCGGCATCCCGGTTGTCGTCAACTACCATCACCCGGTGTACCGAGGACCTGTCGTCCGCCCTGGCAGGGCGCAGGGGATTGCTCGTTCTCTTGCGTTCCTGCTCCCGAGCGAGCGGCAGATGGACCCGGAACTCGCTTCCTTCTCCCTCACCACCACTCCGGGCGTCAATCCGCCCGCCGTGCATCTCGACCAACCGCCGGGCCAGGGCGAGACCAATGCCGAGTCCACCCTGCGCCTTCGCGGTCGTGGTATCGACCTGGGCGAACAGATTGAAGACTTTAGGAATTTTCTCCGGTGATATCCCAATGCCGGTATCGCACACCGAGACGACGACCTGGTCGTGGTGGCGGTTGGTGTTGATCCAGATTCTTCCGCCTGGTTCGGTGTACTTGGCGGAGTTGTTCAGGAGATTGGAGAAGACCTGGGCCAGCCGGATCGGATCGGCATCGAGCCACAGCGGTTGGGTGGGGAGCCCGACGGTGAGTTCATGCCGAGCCGCGTCAATTAATGGTTTGCTGGTTTCGAGGGCGTCGCGGATCACGGCTCCCAGGTCTACCCGCTCCCGTCGCAACTCGATCTTGCCACGGGTGATTCGGGAGACTTCAAGCAGGTCGTCAACCAGCCGCACCATCTGATCCACCTGCCGCTCCAGCATGTCGTGGACCTTGCCTACCGACTCCTGGTCGGCGCCTATCCGGATAATCTGGAGTGCGTTGCGGATCGGGGCGAGGGGGTTCCTCAGCTCGTGGGCCAGGGTGGCCAGGAACTCGTCCTTCCGCTGATCCGCTTCCCGCAGGGTGTCTTCGGACCTCTTGATATCGGTGATGTCTGCCGAGGAGCCGACGAAACCGAGCACCTCGCCATCCTCGTCGAGGCGGGGAACCGCGGTCACCCGGAGCCAGCGGTATTCTCCATCGGCGCGCCGGAACCTGAGTTGCATTTCGAAGCGCTGGTGCTGGCGACGAGCTCGCTCGTAGGCAGCGACGAATCCCGGCGCGTCGGATGGATGGAGCAGGTCCTGCCATCCGGCGCCTTCGAGCCGACTGAAATCACAGCCGGCGAACTTCAGGTACTCCCGGTTCACGAACTCGTAGCCACCGGGTCCAGACAACCAGATCAGCACCGGAACATTGTCGGCCAGGTGACGGAAGCGATCTTCGCTCTCGCGCAGCGACTGCTCGGCGTGCTTCCGATCCGAAATATCCACCAGGACATTGACGGCCCCGATGAGCTCGTCGTCGTCTCCCCAGATCGGATTGGCGTGAGCGAGGACCGTCACCCGCTTCCCGTCAGGGCGCTCGATGATGATCTCCTTCCCGTCGTAGGCGGTCTCGTCCCGCAGCGCGAGCGCCATCCAGCATTCCGAGTGATTGATCGGTGTGCCGTCCGCGGCGAACAGCTTGAAGGATCCACAGTAGCGGTCGATCGGATCATTGAGCTTCGGCGCCCGTCCCCATAACGCCTCGGCATGATGATTGAAGTAGGTGATGAGACCGTGGCGATCGCAGAGGTAGGTACCGGCCGGCATTCGCTCAAGCACCCGGCGCACCCGGTGCTCCCGTTCCTGAACCGCCTGCTCCGCCCGCTTGCGGGCGGTGATGTCTTCGACCACGGCGATCAGGCGATCAAACCGCCCTGTCGTATCGCGCAAGGGCGAGACGGCAACATTGACCCAGACCACCGCGTTGTCGGGACGCAGGTAACGCTTCTCGGCGGAGAATTCGGTGCGTGCACCGCCGCGCAGGTCCTCCATCATGGCCTGGCTGGCCGGCCAATCGTCGGGGTGGGTGACCTCGGAGCACTTGAGGCCAATGAGGTCCGCCACGCCACGGCCGGTTATCTGCGCGAGCTTCTGGTTACAGTGCAGGAAGTGCCCCTCGCCGTCTATCACGGCGATGCCCACGGCTGCCTGGCCGAAGATGGCCTGAAGCCATTGGTCGTTAGGGCGCCCTTGAGAGTCCCGAGGCGGGCTTTCCTGAGAGGCGACTCGAGATTCCATGTCGCGACGCACCTCCCGAAAACAAAAAAAGGCGCGGAGGATCGAGGATCCCCTTCGCGCCTTCGACTGGTCGGCCGACCGCCCGACCCGCCAAGGATTCCTGCCACCTACTAATAGGTGACTATACGGCCCGTTACGGCGAACCGCAAGAGCTTGAGCCACACGTCAACTGGAGAAGGATTACGAGTTTGAGTCCGGTGTAAGTGTCCGGGCCGCAGTCAGTTGAGCCTCATCTGTGGCTCGCGAGTTCCGGATCTGGCGCGAGGAACGGCACACCGTACGGGGCGAGAATGGCTCCGATCTCGGTGTGCCGTCGTAAGGGCGCGCCATCGAGCGCATGGCGGAGGGCCTGCTACCGGCTCCGTCGCGAGGCGTTTCCCGCACCGGCACCAGTTCTGGCCGGCTTTTTGGTATTGTTGGCCTCCGTCTCAACGGCATCCTCTTCCTCGTTTTCCAAGTCTGCGCTTCCGAGGCTGAGGGAGGCAGGGAGCACGGTCTCGCTCGAAATTTCCGTCAGAAGCTTGTCGGCCGCATGCTCCTCACCCAGTGTCGCATCCAGCAGCGCCACCACGTCCGCATGGCCCAGAGCTTCGGCGAAGACCCGGACGTTGCCGTAGGCCGCTATTTCATAGTGCTCCACCCGCTGGGCGCTGGCGATCAGCCCGGCGTCCAGCACGGCCGGTGCGCCCTCTTCCTCCATCATTTCCCCGGCTTCTTCGATGAGGCCGTCTATCGCCGGGCACTTCTTGGCCTTGGCAGAAACGTCAAGCGCTTCGAATACCTGTTCGAGCCGGGAGACATGGTTCCGGGTCTCTTCGGCATGATCGGTGAACGCCGTCTTGAGATCGGCGGTGCTAGCCGCCTTGGCCATCTTCGGCAGCGCCTTCACGAGGTGCTTCTCGGCGTAATAGATGTCCTGCAGCTGTTCCACCAGCAACGCTTCAAGGTTGTCGAGCGACATTTGTTGATCCTGGGTTACGAGAGATCTGCCTGAGCAGACCAAGGGCATTTTCGCGATGACCGACCCTCTGACGGTGATCCTGCAGAGTACCGAAAGCGAAAAGGCGCCACGGACACGAATGTCCGCTGGGCGCCTTCGACTCCGAGGACCGTTTCCCCGTCGGCAAGGTCAGACTGCGCTGCGCTTCCTGCAGCTGTCAGGACCTTAGTCCCATGAAGCGCTCAGCGCAATGCTTGACTTTCATCTGAAGGGTTACTTCGCCAAGGTCTGGGGGACAGGTCAGGACGGCGGGAGGAATGGACCTGAAGTTGGCTGAAACTAGTGGCGAGAAATGGCGGATCTCGCCAGATGGCGAAGACGTGGAGCTGCTGTCCTGGGCGATTGAGAATCATTGGCGCAAAAACCCGCGTTCAGGATGCGGCTGAGGTAGCCTTCCCCTGCCGGGGAAGTCTGAGGATCGGCGCAGATCCGAAGGATCTGCATCGGCGGACTGGTCGCGGGACTCAGCAATTGGTTGTCATCCCCATCCGCGGCGGCCATGACTCCCAGTCCAAAGGCCGCGGCGCAGAGCAGAATGCTCCAGCCTGTGCCTATGGCGTGAGGTTCGGGTTCAAAATGCGGAACGTATGGAGTATGGAATCGCCCGGTCCGGGGCGAGAATGCGGCTGATTCCTTATCCCTTGCGCCAGACGAGGCGGGACAGGTGTTGCGGGTGTTCAAATCGTCATGCGTGTGCTTGGTGAGAGCCCGGACCGGGCATCCATTGGCCAAGTCCACTCGCGTGGACCTTTTGACGGACTGACAGATTATTGCCACCGATCCCTGATCGGTGGGGTGATCGAACGCATTACCACGCAGCAGGCGCGTCGCGTCCATGTTCAGCCCTTCCATGTTCCCCGTTCCCCGCGGCCACGGGAAGATCCGACCGCAAACAAAAAAGGCGCGAGGATCCTGGGATCCTTGCGCCTTCGACTCGCCGGCCAGAAGCTGGCGCGCCAAGGTAGTGCTATGTGACTGCAAACCGACTATACGACCTCGGCTGTTCTCCCGCAAGAGGGGCAACCCCTCACTGCCCGTCACCGCCATCTCGATCCGGTTTCTTTCGGGGAGCTTCCTGTTCCGCGTCTTCGCCGGCCGGCACGGAGCTCCTAAAGCCTTTACGCGACGGGTATTGCCGGCGGTCGCCGCGCCGCCTCTCGGGAACGAAGCGCTGATCAGCATCAGGCTTGATCGGTAATTCTCCTCGCAAAGAAATCTCCGCGTGGCGGAGGGTGCCGATGATGGCCGAGACCATGCGGTCCACTGTTTGGCGCCGGCCGTCCGAGAAGGCCCCCGGCAGGTGGCGCAAGGTGGCGAGAGCGCTTCGAACCCGGTTAAGACGACGATCAAGAAAGACCAGCAACCCGGCCCGAAACCCCCGCACGGTCCCAGCTTCAGCCCTGGCCCTCATGGCCTCGATCCTGACTTCGAGTTCTCCGATCAGGAGTTCACGCCCGGTCAACCAGGCGTATTCTGGGCTCATCATCGAACACTCCTTACTGCAGCGACAGACCGGCCACTCCGCCAGTCTCGCTATCGTCGAAAGTGATGACTTCCACCGGCTTCGACTTCCAGCCGGTCAACACGATGGTGTAAGCCTTACCCGCGTCGAAGTGAACGTTCTTCACCAGGATGGGCTTCGAGTTCGGGTTATCACCCCGAATCTCCACTGTTGCGGTGATGGGAGTGATGTCCTTGTAGCCCGCTTCACTCTTGTAATCCACATCGGCAAAGAGTGGGTCTTTTTGTCCCTGCAGCGCCACGTCGGCGTCCTTTACCCCCGGAGCGGCGTTGATCACTCTAATACGCGCCTTGCCGGAATCTGGCACGACCTCATCACGAAGAATACGCATCGTGGCACCGCCCTTGTCGTCGGGGAGCGCTACGATCGTGTAACGGTTCCCGTCGCTCATCATCTCGCTGTTGTCGGCGATGGCGCTGTCTTTCGCGGCGGGGAAGAGCCGGAAGGTGACGCGGTTGTCCTTTACCTCGACGTAAGGCGTGACCTTCTTGTAAGAAATCGCGCTGAAAAGGGTGCGATCATCCCCCGAGACATCGATGGACTGGTTGGCGGGTAAGGCGTTCACCAGCCGCACCATGGAGCGGCCCGCACCGGCCGCCTGATCACCCGAAGGCGAAACCGTGGTGTCTCCCCCCGCATTGGTGGCAACTGGTCGGTCGGTCCTGGCTCCTTTGCAGGATGCGCTTACTCCGATGGCGAGCAGCGCGGTCATGAATTTCATTGTCTTGGTCATCCTGTCCTCCCAGAATCAGTGCAACAAAAAAAGCGCAACCGAAGTCTCCCGTTGGAGCTCGATTACGCCTTCGTCTCGCGGGCCGGCCAAACGCCTCGCTCGACAAGGGTGGATGCGTGAAGCACCCGTATTTGTGCAGAACAGCTTAGTAAGTATCCCCAGATTCGCAAGGGGAGTGGTCACACAGCCCCTACTAGAATCCCTCAAGTCCTCGCCGGACCATGGTTATACTGGGATGTGGACTTCTGGAGGAACGTGTGCTGACACTCAACGATGCCTTGCGAACCCTCGCCGTAATGGCGCACCACTCCGGGTCGTAATATGGCCCCGTCCCAAATCCGCTGGATCCAGATACTGCTGGCCATCCTTGCTCTGCTGCAGCTGGTCGTGGCACTCCTGTTCGTGAATCATCGGCCGGAAGTCGTCGCCTCGTGGGCGGCTCGGCAGCCGAGCATGACGCCGGAGCAAGTCGAACGCGCCGCCAACCAGACGATCATTGGCAGCGTGATTGTCCACGCCGCCGTGGCACTGCTGTTCGCCTGGCTCACGCTGGTCCTGCCGCTGGGGAAGAGCTGGATCCGCTTGCTCACCACCGCAACGCTCGTGATCGGGGTGATAGCCGGATATGGATTCCTCCGGGATTCTTCAGCCCTGATCCCGGCCGAAGTCACCGGCGTGACGATCGAGCAAGGGGTGAGCTTCGTGCTGCGACTTGCGGCGCTCTGGCTGCTCTGGATTCCCCGAGATGTGCGCAGCTTCTTCGCAGCCCTTGGAGAGCCTGAACGAAGTCTTCGCCAGTCTCCCTAGCTCCCCGTCCGGGGTGCTTCCATCGGGATTCTCCAATCAGCTGATTCCGCGCCCGTGCTGTTGCGGAGTATCAGGAGCTTCGTCGGTTTCTTTCTGCAGTACGCTGATGTGCCCGTCCCCCTCGAGATTGCACAGGACTATACCCTGTGCGCCAGCCACGCCATGCTGGCGCAACTGAGATATCAGCTCGTCCTCGGTGATCAGCTGCCGATCCATATTCTCACGCTGCAATCGCCCCTTCACGATCAGGGGTAGCGGACCGGCCTGCACAATCGGACGGAGGCGGGGAAGCTTGAAGGCCAGCCAGTCGAGGGCCCAATCCCAGAACAGGATGGTACTCACCAGGACCAGCCCCTCCGGTACGGAGTGGTAGTCCGCCGCCATCGCGTTCTGCGCCGCGTCGGCGATGAGCACGACCGCGAGGAGATCAGACACTCCGATGGCCCCGGCCTGTCTCCGCAGAATGCGGAACGCGAAGAACAGGAAGAGGTAAACGATTGACCCCCGCATGAACAACTCGCCCAGGTGGACCGTCGGGACGAAGGCGGTGTGCCAATCGACGTGAATGATGAGCATGGAATCGGCCTCGAGGTCGGAGCTATATTGCGCGAACCGTGATAAACGCGGGGAGGTCACATTGAAGCGAAAGGTGAGGCGGCATTGAGCAAACTCTTACGCGGTCTGGGTGCGGGCTGGGGCGCCAAGAAACTGGGCGGCGGCTGCATCAGCACGATTTTGATCTTTCTTCTACTCTGGTGGCTCCTGGGCCATTTCCAGATTTTCCGCTAAGCTGCAAAGCGGCGGTTCTTCTTTGAGCGGGCGGCTCTCACCAGGGCCGCCCGTTCAACTTACCGGACACGTTGTCATATCGTGAAGTCTCGCAAAGCCCTTGTACCGCGATTCCCAATTGACAACATTGCGATTGGAGGTGCGAGCGTGCATCTCCCGAACTCATCAATGATGCGGCGGTTCGCGTTGCGGATTGCCGCTGAGAGACTGTGAGGTATCGAATGCCAGCACGCAGCAGGTCCCGCAGCAGCAAGGGACGACGGTACAGCAAAGGCGCGAGCAAGAGCGTCGAGTCCGCAATGCGGCGCCGGAAACACGGCACACTTCGCAGCGGCCCCAAGGGCCACGGCGGGAAGGTGACGAGCCGCAAGCAGGCGATCGCGATCGGCTTGTCGGAGGCGAGAAAGAAGGGGGCCAAGGTGCCCCGGCAAGAGGGGAGAGCGAAGTAGGGAGACAGGGAGTAGGTGGTAGGGAGTAGGTGGTGGGTTGTAGGGTTGAGGGTCGGCGCCGATCTGTGACGCCACGCCCTACTCCCTACCACCCACAACCCACAACCTGCCTCCAGTTCACCACATCTCTCCATCCTCCAACCATGCCGCGACGCAAACGCACGGCCCCCGACCCGTTCATGCTACCGGTCGAGGCCGCGAAGGCCGCGCAGCTGCGTTACATCAGCGACGCCAAGCCCGGCATCACCCGGCACCGTAACGGAACCGGATTTTTCTATCGCGGGCCGGATGGCAAACGGATCCGCGACGAAGCCACCCTCGCGCGGATTCGCGCTCTCGCAATCCCTCCCGCATGGATCGACGTGTGGATCGCTCCCGCTCCCGAAGGACATCTCCAGGCCACCGGACGAGACGCGCGCAAGCGCAAGCAGTACCGCTACCACAAGCGGTGGAGCCAGGTCCGGGACGAGACCAAGTACGAGCGGATGGTCTTGTTTGCGCGCGCGCTTCCGAGGATCCGTAAACGAGTGGAGCAGGATCTTTCGCTTCCAGGTCTCCCGCGGGACAAGCTGCTCGCCACCATCGTCAAGCTGCTGGAGACCACCTTCATCCGGGTCGGCAACGAATGGTACGCCCGTACCAACAGCTCATTCGGGCTGACCACCCTCAAAAACCGCCATGTGGATGTGCAGGGTTCCCGCATCCGGTTCAAATTCCGCGGAAAGAGCAGGCAATTCCACGTGGTACAGGTGAACGATCGCCGGCTCGCCAGACTGGTGAAGCGTTCCCGGGACCTGCCCGGCCAGGATCTCTTCCAGTATCTGGATGAAGCCGGTGAGGCACAGCCGATCGGCGCCGAGGACGTCAACGCCTACATCAAGCTGATTGCTGAACAGGATTTCACGGCCAAGGATTTCCGCACTTGGGGCGGCACCCTGATCGCGGCGCAGTGCCTGGCGTTGAGTGAAGCATTCGAGTCAAACAGTGCGGGGAAGGCAGCGGCGCTCGCGGCGATCGGTATCGTGGCGGAGCAGTTGGGCAACACCGTCGCAATCTGCCGCAAGTGCTACATCCATCCAGCCGTGCTCGAAGCCTTTACCAAGGAGGAAGGTTTCCGGCTCTGGCAGAAACAGAGCGGAGGTACCGCGACAGAAGAGGGATTGGGGCCTGAGGAGAACATGCTCCTCCGCTATCTCTCCGCATGGCCCGGGCCCTCGCAGAATGGACTTGCCCCGGGGAGCGGCGCGGGATAACTCTGTGGCGCAGAGCCTCATCCTGCCCACATCAAGGTTCTCCCCACCCGGAGGCAACCATGCAGCTTCGTTCGCCATTCTCCACCGCCGCCGGTGTTCTAGCCGGCGCGGTCCTCTTCGCCTGTTCCGACAACTCCGCACCGCCCGCTCCGTCTGATCTGCCGGCGCTGCGAACCAGTGCCAGTCCGTCGCTCACACCGCAGAACAGCGGGACCACCAACCGGCTCCAGGCCATCAGTCCGGTGAACGATCAGGTCGCCTGGGCGAGCGGAGTGGGCGGCACCTACACCATCACTACCGATGGAGGAAACACCTGGAAGGCGGCCGTCGTTCCCGGCGCCGGTGATCTGCAGTTCCGTGACGTCGAGGCCCAGAGCGACAAGATCGCCTATCTCATGGCGGCCGGACCGGGACCTCAGTCCCGCATCTATTACACCAACGACGGCGGCGCGCACTGGGCCCTGCAGTTTGTGAACCAGGACCCTCTCGCCTTCTACGATTGCTTCGCCTTCTGGGGGAAGCGGCGGGCGGTGACGATGAGTGACGCGGTGAACGGCGTCTTCCCCGTCATCCGTACCCTCGACGGCCAGACCTGGAACTTCATCAGCAACAACATGCCGGCGGCTCAGCCGGGCGAAGCCGCCTTTGCCGCGAGCGGCACCTGTGTCGCAACCCAAGGCGAGAAGCGGGCCTGGATCACGACCGGCGGTGCCACCAAGGCCCGGATTCTCGCGACGACCGACGGCGGGAATACCTGGAACGCGTATGACACACCGATCGTTCAGGGCACCCCAAGTTCCGGCGGCCTCACGGTGGCCTTCCGTGATGCGCTGCACGGCTTCCTGGGTGGCGGCGAGCTGGCCGCGGGCGATGCCTTCAGCGACAACGTCGCGCGCTCGAGCGACGGCGGAGTGACCTGGACCCTCGCGACCCACGCTCCTTTCCGCGGATCCATCTTCGGGTCGAGCTATGTGAAGGGACTGGGAGTAACCGTGGTGATCACCGGTCCCGGAGGAGCGGCGTGGTCTCCCGACGAAGGCGATACCTGGAACCTGCTGCCGGGGGCGAAGAACTTCTGGGCGGTCGCGTTCGCCAGTCCCAAGGCGGGATGGCTGGTAGGAACTGGGGGCCGGATCGAGAAGGTGAGCTTCTAGGGCGTTGCTCCCGAAGGAGCTTCGCCGAGCAGGAATTGGCGCACGAAGGTCACGGTGGCGAAGAACTGAAAGTCGACGTTGTTCTTCTTCCGGAAGCCGTGACCTTCGTCGCTGGCCATGAGGTACCAGACTGGACTCCGGTTCGCTTTCACCCTCGCCACCATCTGCTCGGCCTCGGTGCGCGGCACCCGTGGATCGTTGCCGCCCTGCACCACGAAGAGTGGCTTGGTGATGTTGCGGGCATTATTGAGCGGTGCGGTGGCGTCGAAGAATGCCGCCATGGTCGAGTCCCGCTCATCCCCGTACTCGACTCGACGCAGGTCCCGCCGGTAGCTCTCCGTGTTCTTCAGGAAGCTGTTGAAGTTGGAAATCCCCACCACGTCGAGTGAACAGGCAATGCGATCGTTGTACGTCGTCGCCACGGCCAGGGTCATGAATCCGCCGTAGCTGCCTCCCGTCACCATCACCCGGCCTGCATCCAACTCGGGCTGCTTCGCGATCCAGTCCAGCAGGGCGCCGATATCCTTCACCGAGTCCATGCGCTTGAGGCCGTTGTCCAGCTTCACGAATGTCTTCCCGTACCCGGTCGAGCCCCGAACGTTGGGGTAGATCACCGCGACGCCCTGCTCGTTCAGGAAATAGTTCGTGCGACCCAGAAAACCCGGGCGGGATTGCCCTTCCGGCCCGCCATGGATGTTGATGATGACCGGTCGCTTGCCGGTAAAGCGGGCAGGGGGGCGATAATAGAATCCGGTGATCTCCAGTCCGTCGAAACTGTTCCATTTGATCAGACTTGGGTCGGCCAGATTGGCCGCGACCAGGCCTCCAAGCTCGCTCTCGGTCCAGCGAGTCACCTTGCCGGTACTCGCGTCGAGCGAATAGACATCGCCTGGGGCTCTTGCACTGCCTGCCGTGAAGCCGAGATCCCGGTTATTGCTGTGCCATCGCAGCGAACCGATCGAGCCCACCGGTACTCCCTGCACCGGGTGGTGCCGGCCGGTCTTCGTATCGAGGAGGTGCAGTCTGGAAATGCCGGCCTCGTTCGTGGTGAACGCGATTCGTTTCCCGTCGAGGGAGAGCGCGAACCCTTCCACGTCCCACGAAATATCACCGCTGAGCCACGTCACCTTCATGGTGGCGAGATCGAGGTAGCCGAGCCGGAGGAACTCATTTCCCTGGTCGGAGGTGAGGTAGACGCCTTTCCCATCGCGACTGAATCTCACGGTGCCGTATGCTACCGTATCTCCCGGTTCGGGTGCGAGGAGTCTCCGCTCGTCTGAACCGGCATCAACCAGCCAGAGGTTGGTCTGATTGATCGAGATCGCCTCGGTGGCCAGCAACTTCGTGTCGTCTGGAGACCAGTCCGCGACGCCCCATCCACCTCCGCTGACCTGGAGCATCATGCGGTCCGAGGCGGGATTGGCGGGATCCATGACGTAGAGGTCACGGTCGGCTCCATTCCGCCGAGTCGATCCGTAGGCGATCCGGTCACCCGTGTTGCTCCACACCACACCGCCGTTCTGGGAGCGGCCGCCGTCGGTCAGCAGGGTGATCGCCCCGTCCGCGAGATCCAGTCGGAACAGCTGGTTGAACTCGTTTCCTCCTACATCTCGACCGAACACGATGTATTTCCCGGTGCGCGGTTCGTAGATGCCTCCCGCCACTGGCTCTTCGAAGAATGTCAGCTGCGTCCGGTCTCCTCCAGGCATCTTCACCGCGTGAAGCTGAACCGTGTTGCCGAAGCGGGTGGCGATGAGGACTTCGCGGCGGGTGGGGTGCCAGTCAGCGAGGAAGGCGCTCCGCGACTCGGTGTAGCGCCGCACATCGCCGGAGAGAGCCGCCGGCAACGGGGGAACGCCATCGATCACCAGGTTGTCTGTCGGGGCTATTACTGCGGAGGCGTCCTGAGCTGAGAGCGGCGAGACGGTTGACCCGAAGGTCAGAGCCGCCAGCGCCGCCATTGTCCTGAATTGACTCAGCTTGCTCCCCACCAGTCCCTCTTCCGATCGGTCGTGGCGCGGGTACTGGGGGCCTTGGTGGGCCGCACGGCCGGGAGGGTGTTCAGGCCTTGTTCGTCCACCCATCGGAGAAGCGCCTGGTCTATCTCGGTTTCGGGCTGATCGGGTTGGCACGGGACCGTCGGACAACGGCGCCCCTCCAGCATCAGGTACCACATGGAGGGTTCGGCCTTCTCACCGCGGCGTTCGTTCGCCGCTTTTCCCTCATAAGACACAAAGTGAAAGGCGCGGCCCTTTATGGTAAGGTGCCGCTGCTGGGGCTTGAACGTGGACAACCGGACCTCCGGCTTGAGAGTTGACCGAGCCGAAGATGGCGTCAGCATGAATGCCAGCAGACGGGCCGGGATTTCCTAAAGATAACCGGCTTCACCCACTGTTGTCGGGTGGGTCCTCCCCCAGGGCGGTGGCGAGGTCGATCTGATGTTCCTGCTCCTGGATCAGGATTTCCCTGATGTGTTCCGCCATGGCGAATTCGCCCAGCGCTTCGCACTGGCGCACCCGCTCGCGGTACTGGCGGATCGTCTCGGTCTCGTTTTCCAGGTCGAACCGAAGCATCTCCACAGCTTTCTCCGAGGTCTTGACGGGCTTCGGTATGACCACCTGATCGCCGCCCAGGTAATCGATCTGCTTGGAGATGATCAGCGCGTGGGCCAGCTCCTCCGTCGCGTGTACTTCCAGCTCCTTGGCGATGTTCTGGTAGGCGGCGCCTTTGAGGGCCTGAGAATACACCACATATGCGATGATGGCCTGATATTCCCTGGCCAGGTCTTCATTCAGATTCTTGATGAGCTGCTCCCGGCTAATCACCGGGGAGTTTCCGCCTGATGGGGTGGTTTTTTTCGGCACGGTTTCCTTCCAGGTCGAGTCGGGCCTCTGTTACGAAATCACTGCCTGCACCAATAGCTATTACGCCGTTATGGACTGAAGTCAATCCGCTGTTGCTCTCTTCTTCGCGACGAGGCTCCGCGGTGCCACGAGGCGCCAGGCATCGGCCAGTAACTCGCTGAGCTGGGCCCGGTTAACCGCTTTGAGCCGGACCAGGACCGCGGGATAGTCGCGATAGTGATCGGTGAGGTAAAAAACATCCGGCTGCACTCGCATCATCGCGTCCCGGCTGTCGAAATCCACCCGCAGCACGATGGTCTCTCCATCTTCCTTCAGTCGCGTCAGGAATTTGCCGCGGACCTTGAGCGCCGGTGTTCCATAGGAGGTGCTCTCCTCGACTCCAGGCAATCCGCTTGCCGCCCGGCGGACCGGTTCGAATGCCGCTTGGAGCGGACTGACCGGGGATCGTGAACGTGCGGGCTTGCGAGGCATGAACCCGCTTACACTAGACCCTTCCGGCCGCGTCGTGAAGTGCCTTACGCAACGCATCCCGGTAGGACTTTGGATTCGAAAGTTGAGTGCCCTTGACCCCGACTGAAATCGTCCTGCTGTCACGCCGTGCCATGATCGTCGCGGCTTTCGCGGTTGACGCCCAGAAGGCCTTCCCCTGCTGCGACGGTTCCTTCACCACGATCGAGGTATCCTCGCTGTCCACCTCCTGCGCCACGGACAATCGGGTCATCGCCTTGTCCGCCTCCGCCGGGGATGCAAACGTCTCGACCGAAACGACGAGAACATTCTCTCCGGCCTGGTAGACACAGGTTTCCTGGCTCGCACCGGTCTCGTCATCCTGGTACGGCCCATCCGCTGTCGCGTCATCGACCTGAGCACCAAGTACGGTCGTTACCTCGTCGCGCGTGAGCAGCGCGCAAGGGTCGCTGGCCTGAGCGACGGCGCCTGGAGGGGAAGCCGAGAGCACTAGCAGAAGCGGAATGAGTGACATGACCTGCCTCAAGTTGTGCTGCGCGGAATCAGCCGCCTCGACGGGCCGGCCTGCCGGGATGCATTTTGGCATCGCTCCGCGCCTTGACGTAAGAGTATATGGTGTCGATCTGTGCCGTGCTCATGCCGAGGGTACACCACGCCGGCATGCCCTTGGCGGGCCGCCCGCCGCACACGGTCTGGAGGAAGAGCGCCTCGTTGGGTATCGGTCCGTCCGGCTTAAGCGAGAGAATGAGATGGGGCGCGATCGAGGTTCCCAGCACGTCCTCTCCGTGGCAGCGGGCGCAATTCAGGTTGTAATACTTCCACCCCTGGTACGTCTTGCCGTCCACGGTATCGAGCGGTGCCGTGTGGTAGGCATCGCGAAGCGGCGCCTCGGCCGTCGTGGTGTCCGGAGCCGTGGCGGTTCCGCCGCTTGTCGTGCTGCCAGGCGGCGTACCACCACTGCCGTTGGTCGTGCTGGTTTCCGGAGCTGCGGCTGCGGTTGTCTCGGGTGCGCGGGGGGAAGTCGCGCTGGTTGTATCACCAGCGGAGCGGGACAATCCCGGCTTCTCGCAGGCGATCGCAAAAAAGAGGATGGCCATGAAACTGACGGAAGCACCAAAGCATTTGATCATCTATACCTCCAACCAGCAGGTTCATCCGGGCCGGTCTTCCTAAGATACCAAAAACCCGGGCGATTTCACTCGCCCGGGTTTGGTAGTGCCTTCGGTAAATTGTCTGCTTACGGCGTGATGCTCCTCACGGCGCCGTGCAGGTCGAAGTTTTGCATGTCCGTCAGGCTCTGGGGGTTAGCTCCCGACTCCGCGCGATTGATCAGGTAGAGAGCATCGTTGCCTTTGGTCACCGGGCCGTAACTGATCGGCAGTTTCCCGCTGCCCGCGTCGGTGGTAAACAGGGTGTGCACAGTACCGGTGGGCGCGCCGGCCGACGTCAGGAAGCGTCCCTGCACCGTGGAATTCGCTGGATCGGCATCGAGGTTCAGCCAGGTGACCAGGAAATTCCCGTTCAGCACCGATACGTTGGCGCCGATCTGCTGGCCCGTAGCGCCGGCGATGCTGATGCGTCCCCCGCTCCCCACGCCCGCCGCGGTGACCAGCCGGCCGTACACATTGGACTCGTTAAGGCCGACCGAGTCGCTCCAGGTTACCAGATAGTTCCCTCCCGTGTACGCTACGCCGAGCGATTGCGTGCTCGGTTCGGGACTCGAGTTGAGCGTCGCCACCTGGCCCAGCGTGCCGCCGCCCTGCAACACCCGAGCCTTCACTACTTCGCCGCTGGTACCGGATTGCCAAGCCACCAGGAAGTCGGTGCCGTCGGTTGCCACGTCATTCAGAGTGCCGCTGCCAAATGCATTCGTGATGAGGATCCGCGCTCCGGACGCCCCGGCGGCGGAGACGAACCTGCCGTACAACCCCGTAGTACCATCGAGATTGTCCCGGAGATAGGTGACCAGGTACTGGCCTCCCCCCCAGGCGACGCCGGCGAGTGTGACCGATCCCTCGGTGGTGATTCGGAGAAGGCTCCCTGATTTGTTGCCCGACGCGTCGATGAGCTGCCCGAAGACGTTGGACGGACCCGTGGGCCCAGCATTCTGGTCGGTCCAGGCCAGGAGATAGTTGGTTCCGTCGAACGCTACCATTGGGTCACTGCCGGTCCGGCCGGTGGAGGCCTGGGCCCCTACAGTGCCGCCGCCCGATATCAGGAATGACCTCACAATACCGCGGGTGGAGAAGCCGACCAGATACATGCTGCCGTCGGTGGCTCCGCTGATACTCCTGTCGTCGTTCGCACTGCTAAGGATGTCAAATTCGGGTGTCGAAGTATTGAACTGATCCGTGGGGCCCGCCGTCATTGGCGGGGCGCTGCTGTCCTCGGCGCATGCGAAAAGCGATGCGCTCCCTGCCACCAAGAGGAGCCGGAGGACTTGGTTGCTACGAGTCATTGAACTACCCCTGCAGATTAGAGACGTGGTTGCCTTCCCTACGCGGACTTCCCGTTGCCCCGATGATTTACGGTGTCAGGGTTCTCACCGCGCCGTGCAGATCCCACCCGCTCAGATTGCTAAAGCTCTGGGGGTCCGCGCCCGGCACTGCCCGACCGATCAGGTAAAAGGCGTCAGAGCCTCTGACGAACGGCCCGGGGGTGATCGGCATCTTCCCGGTTGCCGGGTCAGTGGTAAACAGTGTGTGCACGGTACCGATGGGTCTACCGTCCGACGTCAAGAAACGGCCCTTCACGGTGGTGTTGGCTGGATCAGGCTGTAAGTCGATCCAGGTGACGAGGAAATTGTTGCCCATCGCCGTGGCCATGCCCCCAATTTGCTGGCCGGCAGCGCCTGCGATCGAGACCCGCTTTCCCTTGCCCAGGCCGGCCTGAGACACCAGCCGGCCGTACACATTGGACTCGTGGAGTCCGATCGAATCGCTCCACGTTACCAGGTAGTTGCCGCCGGTAAATGCGACACCGATCGATTGGGTGCTCGGTTCGGGACTCGAATTCATAGTGGTCACCGGGCCCAGACTGCCGTTGGCCTTCACCAGCCTCACCTTGATCTCTTCGAAGTTGGCTCCAGAGTTCCAAGCCACCAGGAAGTTGGTGCCATCCGTGGCGACTTCATTGAATGAACCAGTACCTCGCGGATTGGTAATGTGGATTCGCGGTCCAATAGCCCCCGCCGGGGACACCAGCTTGCCGTACAAACCCGCGGAGGCGGGGCCGGCGTTGAACCGGAGATAGCTGACGAGGTATTGCCCCCCCGCGAACGCCAGGCCGGAGAGAAAGATCACGTGCCCCTCGGTGCTGATACGGAACATGTTCCCAACTTCATGGCCAGCTGGGTCGATGAATTGCCCGAACACATTGGCTAGCCCTGTCGTACCGCTGTTGCGGTCGACCCACGCCAGCAGGTAGTTGGTTCCGTCGAACGCCACGAGAGGGGAATTGCCTATCCGACCGGTGGATTCCAGTTGGCCGACCGTCCCATTGGGCGATATGACAAACGACTTCACGACCCCGAACTCGTTCCCTACACCGGGGTTGATCGTCGAGAAACCGACCAGATAGCTGCTGCCGTCGGTGGCGACACTGACTCCTCGATCATTGTTTGGCGTGCTCTGAATGTCGAATTCTGCGACCGAAGAATTGGAGAGACCGTTCGGTCCGCCGATTATGCTTGGAGTGCTGTCATCCTTGGCACATGCAATGAGCGATGCGCCCGCGGCTGCTCGGAGCAGCCGGAGGAGATTGGTGGTTCGCGACATGGAGGGATCCCTGCGTGTGACGTTTTGAGGTGGGTGCACGCTACTAGGTCTCGCAGTTGGGTCCGTCAAAGCGTCACATTGTTAAGACAGCGCTCGGTCCTCCGCAATAGCATTAAAGGCGCATAAGGGGGTGTGGCCTGCATCCCACACCGCATTGATTCATCTCGCTTCTGTTGACGTCCTGTCAGTGGTGATGCGCGTCACCTGTACCGCGGAGATTCGCTGTCGTTCGCCGTCGCTCCCCTTGGGTGACATCCTGTCCGGAGAGTTTCGCGAGGGACATGGTGGGCGTCACCGACGAGTGGTCCCGGAAAACGAAAACCCGGGCGTTTCAGTTCGCCCGGGTTCGGATTTGTCAGGGTTGGGAAGGTCAGGGGACCAAGTTCTTCACTCCTCCATGCAGGTCCCATCCGTTCAGGTTCTCGAAGGACTGTGGATCGGGACCCGGCAAAGCTCGACCAATGACGAAGAAGGCATCGGAACCTCTGGCGATGGGTCCCGGGGTGAGCGGCATCTTCCCGGTGACCTGGTCGGTGGTGTAAAGGGTCTTCACCGTGCCGAGAGCGGTGCCGGCTGTACTGAAGAAGCGGCCCTTCACCGTGGTATTAGCCGGATCGGGCTGGAAGTCGATCCAGGTGACGAAGAAGTTCTGGCCGATTGCAGTCGCCAGACCGCCGATCTGTTGTCCTGCCGCGCCGGAAATCGTGATTCTCCCGCCGGTAGCAGCCCCCGCTTGCGTTACCATCCGTCCGTACACGTTCGATTCGTGGAGTCCCATCGAGTCGCTCCACGTGACCAGGTACTTTCCGCCCAGGTACGCCACACCGAGCGATTGGCTGCTGGGCTCGGGGCTGGAGTTCAGAGTGATCACGCTGCCGAGGGCCCCGCTGCCCTGAACGATCCGGGCCTTGACGGTCTCCAGGTCCGTCCCGGTCACCCAAGTCGCGAGGAAGTTGGTCCCGTCGGTGGCGAGGTTATTGAGAGCGCCGGTGGTCTGCGGACTCGTGATGATGAACCGCGCTCCGACCACGCCGGTGGTGGAGACGAAGCGGCCATACAGCTTCACCGTGACGCTATTGATATCGAAGTAGAGGTAGGTGACGAGATACTTGCCGCCTCCGAAGGCCAAGCCGGAGAGGAAGACCACATTGCTCTCCGTGCTGATCCGGAACGCTGACCCAACCTTGTTTCCGTTCGCATCGATCCGTTGCCCGAAGACGTTGACCGGGCCGAGGAGACCACCGTTGTGATCGACCCAGGCCAGAAGGTAGTTCGTGCCGTCGAATGCCACCTTGGGGCTGACACCGATTCGGCCGGTGGACACCAGATTGAGCAGCGTTCCGGTCGACGAGATCGTTTGGGCCTTCACGATCCCAAAGGCGTTCCCCGGACCGAGGTTCCCCGTTGAGTAGCCCACCAGGTAGTGGAGGCCGTTAGTGGCGGCGCTGAATCCCTCGTCATCGTCCATAGTGGTCATGATGTCGAATTCGGGGACGGCGGAGTTGGAGAGAACGGTGGGTCCCGCCATCATCTGGGGTGCAGTGTCATCCTCGACGCATGCTACGAACGCTAGTCCAGCGGCGGCTATGAAAAGCCGTAAGACTCGATTGGAACGAGACATGGCTGCGTCCCTGCAGGTGGTGGTAGTGGGAGGTTGTGGGTCTAACTTGCCGCTCGAGTCGGAAACCGCAAGGGCGATAGAGCCAGGATTTCCGGCCCGCCAGCCCCACGTATGTCAGAAACCCGGGCTCAACTGCGACCCGGGTTTCTGTCACGCCCAACCGTACTGTTTCCCTATGGAGCCAAGGCTCTAACTGCGCCGTGCAGGTCCCAGTCAGTCAGGTCTGTACCGGTTTGGGGATCGGGGCCCGGCAATGCCCGACCTATCAGATAGAACGCATCAGTACCTATACCAATAGGTCCGGCAGAGACCGGCAGCTTTCCGGTCACCGGGTCGGTGGTAAACACCGTATGAATCGTGCCCACCGGTGCCCCGGCCGACGAGAAGAAGCGTCCCTTCAGGGTTGAGTTCGCGGGATCGGGCTGCAGGTCGAGCCAGGTGGAGAGGAAGTTTCCGTTGATCACCGAAACCAGGCCACCAAGCTGTTGTCCCGGTCCTCCTGCAATAGAGATCCGCGGGCCAGTAGCCAAACCGGACTGATCCACCAGCCGGCCATACACATTCGACTCGTGGAGGCCGATCGAGTCGCTCCAGGTCACCATGTAATTGCTTCCGCTGAAGGCGACGCTGACCGATTGCGAGCTGGGCGCAGGACTCGAGTTGAGCGTTGCCACCTGGCCAATCGCGCCGCTCGTGCCATCTACCAGCCTCGCTTTTACCGATTCAAAGTTGGCGCCGGAGTTCCAGACGACCAGGAAGTTGGTGCCATCCGTGGCGACATTGTTCAAGGCGCCGGTCGCTGCCGGATTGGTGATCAGGAATCGCGCGCTCGGCACGCCGGCAGTGGAGACGAACCTGCCGTACAATCCAACTATCCCCGGGCCGGTGTTGAACCGGAGATAGGTGAGCATGTAGTGGCCATTGCCGTAGGCCAGCCCCGACAAGATGACGACCTGCCCCTCAGTGGTGATCCGGAACATGTCCCCGACCTTCTGGCCCGATGGGTCGACGAACTGTCCGAAGATATTGGTCGGCCCCAGAGGTGCGCTGTTGTAGTCGCTCCAGGCCAGGAGGTAGTTGGTTCCGTCGAAGGCCACCATCGGGGTAAGTCCGACCCGGCCGGTTGAGGTCTGTTGGCCCAGTGTGCCACTGGGCGATATGACGTATGTCCTCACGATGCCGAAGACATTCCCGGGGCCGAGGTTGCCGGTCGTGAAGGCGGCCATGATGCTGTTGCCGTCAGTTGCGGCACCGAAGCCCCTGTCATCGTTAGGGGTTGTCAAAATGTCGAACTCTGGGACCGAGGCATTAGAGAGCCCGTTCGGTCCCCCCGTCATGCTCGGAGAGCTGTTGTCCTCAGTACACGCGATCAGCCAAGCTCCCGCGATGACCAGGAGCATCCGGGAGAGTCGGTTGGGACGAGACATGGAAGGATCCTGCCTTCTGGAGGTAACGAGTGGTGAGAACGTATGGTCGCACGAGCGGACGTCGGTCCGTCGGGGCGCCTATCGATAGGAATTCGTCCCCTTAGCCGCCATTGGATGAAAGGAGCATGCGATGTGTGGCCTTGATCCGACACTGGCCGTCCAGACCGAGTACTGCAAGGCAGGTGACGGGCTGCGGTTGCCGGCGGTCCTAGCGGGCAAACACCTGGCGAGGGTCCTTGAAGCTTTTGAATTCCAATGCGTTACCAGAGGGATCCAGAAAAAACATGGTTGCCTGCTCCCCCACTTGGCCCTCGAATCGGATTCCCGGTTCGATGATGAAGCCCACGCCCTTTCCCCGGAGCCGCTCCGCCAGCCGGTGCCATTCCGTCCATTCAAGGATCACCCCGAAGTGCCGCACCGGCACATCATGGCCATCGACCGGACTGGTTTGACTCCTGGCAACTTCATCGGGCGAGAGGTGAGCCACGACCTGGTGACCGTAAAAATCGAAATCGACCCACCGATCTGAGCTGCGTCCTTCGGCACATCCCAGGAGCCCGCCGTAGAAAGCCCGAGCCTGCTCCAGGTCGTTGACAGGAAAAGCGAGATGGAAAGGAGGTATGCCGGGCATCAGGACCGGAGGAGGGGAGGTGGCGCGAGCAAGAGAATCAGGGAACTACGGTGACCTGCATTCCCTTCACCGAGATGCTTTGCGAAGGCGGGACAGCAGACACTTCGATGGTTGCCTGACCTGGATTCACGGCGTGGACTAAGCCCATCGAATCGACGGTTGCAATCTTGGGGGAGGTCGAGCGCCACTGTACCGCGGTTACCTGACCTACGGGTTGGCCACAGCTGAGGTTGCCGTTGATTCGGACGATCAGATTCTGTCCCACCTGCAGCTGCTGCTGCGAGGGCTGAAGGGTCAGCGTGGCGCAGAGTCCTTCCGGCCCCAGGGTCGCTACGCAGTTCTGCCCCTGTGTCGCTATGAGGAGGATGAGTGGAGCAAGACGGAGATGTCGCATCGCTCTCGAATCCCTTCACCTGCACCTGAATCCTGCTTAATGAGCTTCCTCCCACTTCACTTCACGCAGCCCGTCCGGACCGCGGGTCAACTCGACGCGCAAATTGCTCTTTTTCGTTTCTACCTTGCCACCCTTGGTGACCGCAAGATTGTATCGCACCCGGGCGTAGATCCTCCCTGCCTGGGCGTTCACACCAAGGACGGTGAATATCACGTGGACGCCCTCGACCTTTTCATCCTGGAAGAGGTCGAGCCAGCGTTGCTCCTCGGAGGACGTCATGTTGGCCCGGAGCCGTTGCATCTCGCCCAGCTGGCGGGCGGCGATGAAACCGGCGAGCCGATCATAGAAGACGCTCACCTGCTGCGAATCGGGAAGCACCGCGGCGCCCTGCGAGTCGGTCACCACGCGCGGCACGGTGACGACCGGCCGATGGGGCAGGGATTCCGGCGGCACCAGCGGTGTGGTCGACGCGGCCTGCGAGTCGATGACTGAGCGCGGAGGAGTCGGTGCCGGGCGGCGCGCCGTTGCTTCCACCGATTGCCACGCGGTTACCGCCTGAGTGAGGAGCACGGCGCCTTCCGCCTTCTGTCCCGTTCCGGCGAGAGACTCCGCCAAGGCTCGAAGCGAGTCCCCCGAGGTCAGGGCTGCCGCCTTCACCCCTGCCGAGAGCGCGTTCTGACGGGCGAGATCGGCTTTGCCTCGGGCCTCGAGCCAGAGGCTGTCTCCCATCGTCGTCGTATTCGCCGCGAGGCTATCCTGCTGCTGGGCAGCAGTCGCCTCAGATCGGGTTTGCCAGTAGAACCCGCCGGCCACGAGTGCCAGGATTCCGCCGACGACCATTGGCCAGGCCGCCGCCTTGTGGATTATCTGTATTTGGGGCGGCGTGTGGCCGCCGCTTACCCGGCGCTCAACGAAGCCCTCCGGCGGCTGCGATGGAGTTCGTCTCGGCGGCGGGGCCGGACTGGGTGGCGTTCTGAACTCGATCGCGGCCCGGTCCGGCCGGTTCCGTGCGAGCGCAATGATGCGGGCCCGAACGTCATCGTCCACGGGAGGAGCTACCGCCGCAATGGCTGCCACCGCGTCCTTCACGTTGGGCCAGCGATCCTCCGGGTTTTTGGCCAGCATGCGCATGATGGCGGCGTTCACATCTCGCGGGAGGTCGGGCCGTTTCTTGGAGAGCGGCTCGGGCGGAGTGTGAATCTGCGCATACATCATCGCCATCGAAGAGTCGGCCTGAAGCGGCAACTCGCCGGTCAACATCTGATAGGCGACGACGCCAAGCGAGTACTGATCGGCGGCGGCGGTCGCGGTTTTCCCTTCGCATGTTTCCGGACTCACGTAGGCAGGGGTGCCTACAACGGTGCCGGCTTGGGTCAGACCGTCGCCCTCGGCGGCCTTCGCAATGCCGAAGTCGGTGATGACGCTGAAGCCCTCGTCATCGAGCATGATGTTGCCGGGTTTGACGTCCCGGTGGATCACGCCGTTGCGGTGCGCGAAGTCGAGCGCCGCTCCGACTTCGGAGAGAATCGCGCTGACGATGGCGAAGGGGAGGGGGACGATTTCCGCCAGCACCGAGTCGAGCGAGCGACCCGGTACGTGCTTCATCACGAAGTAGAGGAGGTCTTCTTCCTGCCGGACCGCGTGAATCGGAATGATGTGGGGATGACTAAGGGCGCCCGCAGTTCGCGCCTCGCGCTTGAACCGCTCCGCGACGTCCGACTGCTGCGCGATGCTGTGGGAGATGACCTTGATCGCGACCTTGCGATCGAGCTGGACGTCGTGGGCCAGGTAGACCGTGGCCATCCCGCCCCGCCCCAGCTCGGTGACGATCTCGAACTCGCCGATCGTCGCGCGGCGCAGGAGGTCAATCTGGGTCACGACCCCCGGGGCAATCTGGTCCAGGCTGAGGCGGGCGGTACTGAGGAAGCCCTGTTCCCAAACCAGATCGAAGCCACACTGCCCACATTGGCGGGTGCCGGGCGAAATCGTCTGACCGCAGCGTGGGCAGGCCTTCATCTGGCGGCCTCCGCTCCGTTCCATCGCTTCACGCGCTGCCCGGGATGCTGCGTCACTGCTCAAGTCTCGTCCTATCCCCAGAGTCCGTCCTGGCTGCAGAACAGTTCAAATCATCACCTCTATTGAACGGTGTACCCGCGCCCGTTGAGGCAGGCGGCCATTCCCTTCTTGAAGGTGGCCAGCCGCTCGGCTGAGATGCCTTGAGCCTGGGCCGCCCCCTGTTGCGCCGCCTGCTTCTCGGCCTTCTTCTTGGCCCGTCGGCCTGACACTGCGCCGGCGACCGCGCCGACCGCGGCTCCCTCCCCGGCGTCACCCGTGATCCCACCGATTATCGCCCCGCCTGCGGCTCCCCGCGCCGCGCCGCCAACCGCGGCCCCGGTGGTGGCCGAGTCCATCTTGTCCGCCGAGGCCGCCGCCGCTGAGTCGGCATTCGGCCCGGCGGCCATTGGATCAATCCCTGTCTGCTGCTGGCTCCAGACGTAGCATTCGCGTTCGTCGGTCGCTTGCTGATCCGCCGTCTGCCCCTTGGCCGGGTACACGATCATCTTGGTCGCCTGCTTCACCTGCTGCACTGCGGCCGAGATGTTGGGATCGGCGGCAGGCTGCGGGGCAGAGGGAGCGGGAGCCGGCTGAGAATCGGGGGCCTGAGCGGAGGCGGACTGCGTAACGAGCGCTGCAGCAAGGGCATAGGTAAATCGTGCTGCGATTCCCATCCCAACCTCCTTCGTTACTGCTATAGAAGAAAAACGTTTTCGGGCGATTATTGCAATTTCTCCGAGCGGATCTGCCGCCATCCTTGTGCTCCGGCCGTGAGGATGGCGCGCTCCCGCCGCTCCCGGTGCTCGAACTTGTCCTTCTTTGTAAGAGTGAGCTCAAGCCGGATACGCGCCGTCGCCTGGTCTCCCTCCCGGGCCAGCGATTCGAGCGTGTATACCGCTTCGATCGCCGTCAGATTCTTATCACTGAACAGATTACGCCAGGATTTCTCCTCGCTGTCGGTGAGATTGGGGAGCAGGCGCTTCACTTCGCTTACCTGCCGGGTTCGAATGGCTCCCTCCAGCTCCCGATAATAGGAAACGATTTTCATGGAATCGGAAGGCTCCGGCTCGGCCGGGGTAGGGGCGGTGCCGGTGGCCGGGGTATCGACGTTCGGCACTGCAACGGCCACGTGTTGAGTTGCAACGGCCGGGTTCACCGCAGCCTTCGTCGCGGTCTGCGTCGCGCGCTGTTCGGCCGCCTGCCAAAGTGATGCTGCCGAGGTCAGCAGCACGGCGGCTCCGGCGCGTTGTCCTACGGTGGCCAGCGACTCGGCTTTCGCTTGCAGCGAGTCGCCCGGGTGCAGAGCCGCGGCGGTCACGCCGGCCGCGATGGCTCGCTGGCGGGCGTAGCCCGCGGCGCCACGTGCCGCAAGATAGAGCGTATCGGCTGGATCCGGTGCAATGGTTACGCTGTCCACCAGGGGCAACGGATGCCGGAGCGCGGTTCGAATCCCCCCCACCGCTGCCGTAACTGCCACGACGCCGACAGCGCCCGCCAGGATTCGGAGACGTTGGGCCCGCTTTCGCCGCCGGATCGAGGAGATGGGCGCAGTCGGCTTGACTGCCCCGACGAACAATGGGCTGCTCGGAGTCCGACGGATTTCGGCTGCGGACCGCCCGGCACGAGGCACCGCCAGTAATCCGATGTGGCTTCGGACGTGCTCGTCGGCCGGAGGCTGGCCCAACGAGAGCTCGAGCGTCGCATCCTTGATGTTCGCGAACCGGTCCTCCGCGGATTTCTCGAGCATGCGCATGATGGTGTCGTGCAGATCGCGCGGGCAATCGCTGCGCAGGTCGGTGCTGGGCCGAGGCGGAGTATGGACCTGGGCGTACATCATCCCCAGGCTCGACTCCGCGGTGAACGGGAGTTGACCCGTGATCATCTCGTAGCCCACGATGCCGAGCGAGTACTGATCCGCCGCCGGGCCGACTCGATCGCCGGCGCATGCTTCAGGGCTCAGGTAGCTCGGTGTGCCTACGGTGGTCCCCGACCTCGTGAGCGACTCGCTCTCCGCCGCCTTGGCGATTCCGAAGTCCGTGATGACTGCGAAGCCTTCCTCCTCGACCAGGATATTGCCCGGCTTGACGTCACGATGGACGACCCCTTGCCGGTGGGCGAAGTCCAGGGCGGAGCCGACATCGGTAAGGATGGTGCGCACCATGGGGAACGGGAGCGGCCCCACTTCGCGCAGAATGGCGTCGAGCGAGCGACCCCGTACGTACTTCATCACGAAGAAAATGAGATCCTGCGTCTCTTTCACCGCATAGATCGGGATGATATGAGGATGGGTCAGCGCCGCGGAGGTCTTCGCCTCGCGCCGGAACCGCGCGATCATCTCCGCCCCGCGCGCCACGTCAGGGGAGATGACCTTGATTGCAACCTTGCGGTCCAGCGTCAGGTCCTGCGCGAGATAGACAGTGGCCATTCCCCCCTGGCCGAGGACCCGGATGATCTCGTAGTCCCCGAGTGTCGCCTGCTGTAACAGGTCGAGCTCCGTGGTACGGGCACGCTGCTCTCCCGAAAGCGAGGTGCCGCAATTGCGGCAGAAACGCTCTCCCGGCTCGATGGCGCCGTGGCACTTCGGGCAAGTAGTGGCGGTTGGGTTGGTCATGCCTTTTTGGTAACCGATGTTTGTAAAGGTCGCATCATGACTTATTGCTCCGGCACCGCGTCGCTCGGAGTCCAACCTTGGCTCCGCAACCGATCCAGATACCCGAGGCACCTGTCTCGGTCGGCATGAAGCGGGAGGATCAACAGGTCGCCTGGCCGGGCCCACGCCAGCGCCGCCCGCACCGCCTCGAATTCGGAGTCCGCGCGGGTAATGCTTTCGGGGGCCGCACCGAGGCGAAGGAATTCTTGGCACAGAATTCCTGAAGCTTCTCCTGGTGCACGACCCCGCCGGTACTTCTCCATCTCCTTCAACACGATCCGGTCGGGACGGGCACCCCAGGCGCTCCGGGCAAAATCGCGGATGGCCTGATCGTCCCTGTCCCCGGCCTGCCCCAGGATGATCAGACGCCGCTCGGCGGGAAGGGTCCGAGCCAACTCCACCAGTGCGTCCATCCCGTGCGGGTTGTGGGCAAAGTCTGCGATGACCCGCGCCCCACCAAACTCAAACAGATTCAGGCGCCCGGGATTTTCTCCGGGAGTGCCGTGAAAGCTCCGGAGTCCGCGAGCCACTGCCTCGGGATCGAGGTGCATCGCGAGTGCGAGCGCCGTCACCCCCAGGGCGTTGTAAACGTTGTATCGTGCCGCCCCACCGAGCGTGATCGGGACCTGGTCCAGGGTCGTGATGACCTGCTCCTCACCTCGATGCAGGGCGACAATGGCCCCGCCGTCCAGCCAGACTCCCTCACCTCCCTGAGCCAGATTCTGGCGCAGTACGGGATTCCTGGGATCCAGGCTGATCCAGCAGACCGGCTTCTTGAGCTTGCCACCCGTGGTAACCAGCTCCGAATCGTCCGCGTTAAGGACGACTCGACCTGTCGCGGCGACCGGGCGGGCGATGACCAGCTTGGTCTCCGCTAGAGCGCGCAGATCGGATACGCCGAACTCGCCGAAATGATCCTCGGCGACGTTGGTGACGATCGCCGCGTCGGCCCGACTCACGGTGACGCCCCGGCGCAGAATCCCGCCTCGCGCGGTTTCCAGAACCGCCAGCTCCACCCGGGGGTCCCGCAATACCATCCTCGCGCCCATCGGGCCGGCGTAGTCTCCTTCCGCCAGCACCTCACCGCCAATGGTTACCGAGTCGGTGCAGCACATACCCACCACTCGACCGGCAGCCGTGGCCACGGCCGTCAGGAGTCGGACTGTTGTCGTCTTCCCGTTTGAGCCGGTGACGAGCGCCGTGGGCACGTCGTGCACCTTGGCCCAATCCACGGTTTCCGGTTCCGGAAGGTCTTCGGTATTCCAGACCCGGGCTCCGGTTCCGGATCCTACCGAGGTGACATAGTCGTCCCAGATGAATGAAACGCCGTGCCGGCGTGCCGCCTGGCGCATGGCCAGCAGGCGAGGCTTCCGTTCGGTCTCTATCGCCCGCCGGAGTCGATGTGCCTCCAGCTCAAATAACGCTGCCGGCGGCCCGCCAAGCTCGGCATTGGCCACCGCAAGGGCCCATTCGTTCACTTCAGTAGCAGGGTAGAGACTGTCGATCGGGGCGCTGAGGACCAGATTGGCGCCCCCGGGGAAGAGCCGGGCCCGGGTTCCCTCGTCCTTCCAGCCAACGGCGTCCAGCATGGTGCGTGCCGCGGCTTCCCAGAGCACCACCGCCTTCTCCGCCACATCATCGGGGAAGGCCACATCGAGGATTGCCCCGGGCCGGTCCCAGAGCAGGCTCACGCCGGGAAGCCGGCGTGAGTCCTTCTGAATGATCGGGCCAGTCGTGGCGGCCGGACTGGGCGACGTCATGGCCTGACCACCTTAGTCTTCGGTCTCGCGGGCCAGCCTTACGCCCCGTTCATCCCGCACCAGGGCATCGCTCTCTCCGAGCGACAAGGCGGGAACCTGGGGGACTTCGACGAACACCGGCCGAGGAATCCTTTCCACGGGGGCCTGAGAATCGGGCCGGAATTGAATGACCTGCTTCCAGGTGCGAACGGGCTGATCGGCGAAGATGAGCAACAGGTCATCGGGCTGAGCCATCGCGAGTGCAGTGGCGACGGCGGTGGGCTCCTCGGGAATCACCTCGATCCAGTCGGGTGAGACCCCGCTCGCGATGAGGGTCTCACGCAACATGTAGGGAACTTCCTCCGGCGCCCGTCCCCGGAGTTGATCATCCCGCCGCACGATGTACCGGTCGAACCGGCCGGCGGCCACCTTCGCGATCTGCTTGATGTCCTCGTCCCGGCGATCGCCGGGGCCCGCCAGCACCACGAGCTTCCGGCCCTTGGGTTCCAGCCGCTCCACCAGCTGGCACATCACCTCGATCGCCGCGGCGTTGTGGCCGTAGTCCACGATCACCTTGAACGGAAGCTCATCGAAGACGTTCATCCGGCCCGGGGCCTGGAAGAACGTAGTGTCGAAGGTGCGCAGGCCGTGCCGGATGTCTTCCAGCTTCACGCCCATGCTGAAGGCGAGAGCCGCCGCGAACATGGCATTCTGGACGTTATGGCTCGCGCGACCCTCCAGCGTCGCCGGGATGAGGTGAGTCCAGAGGAGCGGAATGTGCGCGCCGTGATCGTAAATCGTGATCATCTGGCCGTTGATTCCGCGCTCCAGTGAAACTGCGCGGCCGCCGGCCCGGATGTGCTCTCGTACCAGACTGTGGTCGGGGTTCATGGTGACGTAGCAGACGTGCTTGGCCTCGGTGTAGTCTGCCATCCGAAGCACGTGAGGATCGTCGGCGTTGAGCACCGCGGTGTCCTTCGCGACCTCGACCGGGATCCGCTTCACGGCGGCGAGTTGCTCCAGCGTATCGATGCCGCGCAGGCCGAGGTGGTCCGACTGGACGTTGAGCACCGCCGCGACGTCGATGAAGCGGGTCCCCATGCCGGCTCGCACCAGGCCTCCACGCGCGATCTCCAGCACCGCCACCTCCACGTTGGGATCCATCAGCACCATCCGGGTGGACACCGGGCCGGTCATGTCTCCTTTCATGGTGCACTGGCCATCGATGTAGACGCCGTCGGTCGTGGTCATGCCGACGGTGCGCCCCGCCAGCTTGTGGATGTGGGCCAGCATCCGGGCCGTGGTGGTCTTCCCGTTGGTGCCGGTGATGGCGGCTATCGGAATACGCGATGGCGTCGTTGGCGGGAACAGCATGTCTACCACCGGACCCGAGACATCACGAGGCGTCCCTTCGCTCGGCGCCGTATGCATCCGGAAGCCGGGCGCCGCATTCACCTCGCAGATGGCGCCACCGTTTTCCTTATAAGAGACGGTGATGTCGGGCGTGAGGAAGTCGACTCCCCCCACGTCCAGTCCGATGGCCTTGATGGTCCGCATCGCCATCTCGACATTGTCCGGGTGCACGATGTCCGTCACGTCGATCGAAGTCCCGCCGGTCGACAGATTGCCGGTCGAACGGAGATACACTATCTCGCCCTTCGGAGGGATGGTGTTCCGGTCGTAGCCCTTCTTGGCGAGAAGCCGCTCGGCCTGGTGATCGAACTCAAGGCGGGTGAGCACCTTCTCGTGCCCCACGCCGCGGCGCGGGTCGCTGTTGACGATCTTGACCAGATCTTCGATCGTGTGCTCGCCGTCCCCCACGACGTGACCCGGTACCCGCTTGGCAACAGCGATCAGCTGCCCGTTCACCACCAGCATCCGGTGATCGTCTCCCCGGATGAAGCTCTCGACGATCACGCTGCGGCTGTGCTGCTGCGCCACGGGGAAGGCGGCGCGAACTTGCGCGGCGTCGGTCAGGTGGATTGCGACACCGCGCCCATGGTTGGCGTTGTACGGCTTCACCACGACGGGGTAGCCGATCTCGGCGGCGGAACGGACAGCATCTTCTTCGCGGGTGATGAGCGCCTGCTTGGGTACCGGCAGTCCCAGGCCAGCGAGGATCTTGTTGGTCTCCTCCTTGTCGGAGGCCAGCTCAACGGCAATATGCGGAGTGCGACTGGTGATCGTCGCCTGAATTCTCTGCTGATATTTGCCGTGTCCGAACTGGATCAGGCTCTGCGAATTGAGCCGGATCCAGGGAATGCCACGTTCCTCGGCGGCGTGCACCAGCGAGGCGGTGCTGGGACCGAGGTCTCTCCGCTGCGCGAACTTGATGAACGATTCCAGTTCGGTCTGGAAGTAAAATTCCTTTGGGACGCTGCCTGCCGGCTGGAGCTCATGAGGGAGCAGGCTGTGGAGCAGGGTGAGGGCGAGGTTGCCCGCCTCCAGGCCGACGTCGGACTGCTCGTACTGAAAGACCACGTGGTACTGGCCGCGCACATCGGCCGAGCGGGTCTTGCCGAAAGTGACTTTCTCGCCGGCGGCCTGTTGCAGTTCGATGGCGACGTGTTCCATTACGTGCCCCAACCACGTTCCGCCTTCTTCCCGCATCCGGCGGATGAAGCCGCCGGGCTCGCCATAGGAACAGCCATGCTCCGCCAGACCAGGCAGCGAGGCGAGTAGGCTGTCGATGAACTGGGGACCCAGTCGCCCGGTGGGCCACTCCTCCAGCTCTCCCAGGTCCACATCGAGACGTATGACCGGAAAGTGGGCGTAGAGGCTTGGCCCCACGTAGACGGACCGATCAATGATTTTCATGAAGAACAGTCAGGAGTCGGGAGTCGATAGTCTGGGGTCGGACCGGTCGTGGTGCCCTAGGGAGAGGTTACCGTTTCGGAGGGGTTACGGGAAGAGTGAGGGGGAAGCCTGCCGGCTCCCCCCTCAAGACCGCCGACTTTCGACCACCGACCCTACTCTGGAGCTTCAGACTCCCGACTCCAGACTCCAGACTCTCTCACCCCTTGGCCGCTCCCACTGTGCCCGCGGACGCCTCGCGGGTTTCCAGGTCAAAGCGGCTCCCTTGAATCAGGATGTGGAGTTTGATCCCCAGCATGCAGACCGGATCGTTGGCCTTGGCCACGTCCATGGAGGAAAACTCGACGCCGGAAGGATCCACGACCGTGATGGCACCGCTTCCGACTACCTCGATCACGTTGTCCGGTCCGATGAACGCCGCGGTGTCCTCGTCGAGCCCCAGCCCGATCGCGAAGGGATTGTAGGCGAGGGCGGTCAGCAGACGGCCCAGCCGGTCGCGCTGCCGGAAGTGCTGGTCAATGATGACACGATTGGTGAGACCGAGGCCTGGCGTGAGCGTGACAATGCCGGCCCGCGGGGAAGACCCCTCATCGCCGAAGGCGATCATGTGCTCCGACAGGAACGCCGCACCCGCCGAGGTACCAGCAACCGGCACCCCCGCGGCGTTGAGCCGCCGGATGGTCTTCGCGACTGGGGTACCGCCCAGATGGGTGGCAAGCCGAAGCTGATTGCCCCCGGTGAGAAAGACACCGGTCGCATGTTCCAGCCGCTCGAGCAGTCGGTCGTCATCTCCGTCGCCGCGCTCCTCGAACGCCAACGATTCGGCCTTGTGAGCGCCCAGCTCATCGAAGATTGCCTCGTATCGCTCTCCGGTATCCGCGGCCAGTGAGGCGGTCGGTATGATCGCGATGCGGGCCTTGCTTCCGCCCGAGAGCTTGAGGAACCGTTTCAGAATTGCGGGGCGGTCGAGTTTCTCTTCAGCTCCGCCCACCGGAATGATGAAACCGCGCTGCACTCCCGCTCCCACGTGCGCCGGGCTCACGCGGTGCCCTCGAAGGGCCCGCGAACGACAGGGTTGCCACCTTTCACATACCAGGAGCCGTTGGCCATTACGTCCACGATCCGTCCTTTCGGATCCAGGGTAACGAGGTCGGCGTCTGCGCCGACCGCAATCCGGCCCTTACGAGGAAGCCGGAGCAGCTGGGCAGGGTTGGAGGTAAAGGCGGGCAGCACACGGTCCAGCGGCTGCCCCCGGTCCAGGAGCGCTAGCAACGTCTGCGCCAGCGCCCCAGGAGAGCCCACCTCGAAATGGGTCACTCGGCCTTCAGAATCGAATGCCGGAAGACAGCCGCCCCCATCGGAGCTGATGGTGACGCGGTCTGCCGGCAGTCCCGCATCCAGATACCGCACCAGAGCTTCGTCGGCCGCCCAGGCGTCCTCGCCTTCCGCGACTGGGAAAGCGGTGATGTCGATGGTGCAGCCGCGTTCCGCAAGAGCCATCGCATCGTCGAACAGGGCACGGCGGCGATTCACGTGAGTGGGGTTCCAGACCCGGGCTGGAATCTCACTGCCTTCGATCGCACGGCGAATCGGCTCGGTGCCGCGCGGCCCGTCCCCCATGTGGACGTGCACGACGCCGGCTTTCCCGGTCATCAATCCACCGACGTGGGCCTCGGCGCCGATCCGCAGCAACTCATCGTGGGTCGGCTGGCTCGAGCGATGGTCGCTGACTGCAATCTCACCGACTCCGATGACGCGATCGATATGAATGATGTCTCCCCGCACCGTGCCGGTGATCGTTACCGGCGGAATGTGATAGCCACCGGTGTGGCACCACGCCGAGAGACCCTGTTCGATCAGTCCACGCGCAGTGGCGACCAGTTCCGCCGGCGCGCGGGTGACATCATCGGTTCCGAGCACACCGACTACCGAAGTAACTCCGCCCAGAGTGAGCCGGCTCAGTGCGACGGCGGGGACTCGCGACTGGTATCCCGCCTCACCGCCACCACCCGAGAGATGGACGTGTCCGTCGATCAGGCCCGGAAGTATCCGCCGCCCCTCCAGGTCAAACTCTTTGACACCCAGCGACGCGTCGAGGGCCGGGGAATCATTGCCGATCCAAACGATGCTCGAGCCAGCGACCAGCAGGTGTTTGATCCCGCGAGGCTCGGGCGCGTAGAGGTCGGCGTTGTGAAGGATCCACATTCGGGTGACAAAAAAATAGTTGATGCCGGGTTCAGAGTCGATGGGCCTGTGGTCGATGGTCGATGGTCAATCGAGTTTCTTGCTCGTCGACCTCGTCCCACTGAGGTAGTTGTGGAGCTGGTAGAGACGTCGACGGAGCAAGACAGCACCTTGGAGTAGCCGGTCGGCATCCTCTGCTCTGAGGAACCTCAATCGTTGTGATTGGATAATGTGAGATTCGAGTTCAGCCGGAGCCCGCGGCTATTCGAAGGAACCGCGCGAGCTCCCGGTCCCCCAATCTCCCGCAACCCTCGGCGATATTGGCGCCAATCGAGTTCGCGGCGCGCCGCATCTGGGACGTAAGGCCATATCGCTCATCACTGGGAAACGTGACCGTGGATCGATAGATGGCGTCGGTAAGATCCTGAGCGGCCACCCAAATCTTGGGCCTCCTAAAGTCAGCCACTGCCCGATTCCTGAAGGCGATGCTGCACTCTGGCTCGAGAAACTTCTGTCCTGGTCTCAGAAAAACGCGATCATAGCCAGTTGATTCAGGCCATCGACCATCGACTATCGACCATCGACCTCGACGATCGACGATCGACCATCGACTATTGACCCTCCACTAGCATCCTCACCGCCTGCACTCCCACGACACGCATGAGTCCCTGGGGCCCCGACGCAGAATCCAGGAATGTGCGAACGCTTTTCGCCCAGTCCGGATTTGCCGGCGCGCCGACGGTCAGCCGGTCCAGCGATTCCATCCCCACCGTCCCCAGTCGGGAGAGTGTTGCTACCGCGGGGTCTCCGTCGCGCGCGAGCGGAACGTCCACCAGCGCGGCATAGCGGGCGGGAAGTTCATGCCAAAGCGTGAACACCGCCCGCAAGGAGTCGGCGGCCGGTCCGCGCGGATCGTTCAGCGCCAGCCGTGCCAGCCGGTTGAGCCGGCTCCGGGCCCAGGGGTCGGGTCGCGCTGCATCGGGGAGCCGAGTGAGCGGGGTCAGCTGGGTGGCACCCTGGAGGCGATAACGCTGGCTGAAGCTGACGGGCTCGACGTATTGCAGGAGGTCGTGCAGTGGGCCGACACCACGGGCGCCGGTCAGCTGGCGAATCATGCGATAGGTGTGGGCCTCGTGAGTGAGTCCGAGGCCTTCAAGCTCGAGGCTCGTGATCGAAAGGCGGCGGTACATGTCGTCCACGTCTCGCACCGAGGCGGGAGACCACAATCGCTCAGCTACAGCCACCACACGAGGCCAGATCCGGGAGTCGATGGTCTCCGGCGAGATCTGCTCGCCCCACATGCAGGCTTCGCCACCGAGGACCCGGGCAGCTTCCTCCGTGGTAAGTGGATTGTCCACCGGGAGCGGATCGGCGAGGTAGTGGTCCTCGGCGCTACTGATGTGATCGAGATAGTAAGGCGCCGACAGGATGCCCTGGTACCCGTTGCGCGCTGCCTGGCTGAGATACTCGACCCCGCGCCACGACTGAACCACGGCGGTCTTGGGCAGATCGGGTTGGAGGATTTCATCCCACCCAACCATCTGTTTGCCGTGCTGTTCGAGGATCTTCTCCAGCCGGCGGTTGAAATAGGCCTGAAGCGCGTCGTTGGTGCGGAGCCCGTTAGTCCGCATGAACTTCTGGATGTGGATGTTGCTGTTCCACTGCCGTCCGGTGACCTCGTCTCCACCGATATGCCAGTAGGGATCGGGAAAGAGCGGCGCGATTTCGTCGATGAACTCCTCGATGAAGCGATAGACCTCATCCCGGGTCGGGTCCAGCGTGGGATCGAAGACTCCGAACTTCCTTTCTATGGAGTAGGGACCCGGCGCACTGGCGAATTCGGGGTAGCCGACGAACCATGCCGTCGTGTGACCCGGCATGTCGAACTCCGGGACCACGCGAATGCCGCGCGCCCGGGCGTACGCGACCACATCGACGATCTCTTCCTGGGTGTAGTAGTTCCCGTCCGAGCCCAGCTCCTGGAGCCGGGGGAATTTCTTGCTCTCCACCCGGAAGCCCTGGTCCTCGCTCAGATGCCAGTGCAGCACGTTGAGCTTGACCGCCGCCATTCCATCCAGGGTGCGCTTGATGACTTCGACCGGCTGCCAGTGCCGGCAGACGTCGACCAGGAGCCCGCGCCAGGGGAAGCGCGGCGCATCCGCGATTGAAACGGCCGGCAGGTAGAAGCCGCTGCTCTGTTGCGCCAGCAGCTGGACGATGGTCTCCAACCCGCGCAGAGCGCCTACTACGGTGGGTGCTTTGAGGACCGCTCCCTGCGGAGTGACGGTGAGGGTGTAGGACTCGTCTTCTTCCGGCGTCTGCACCTTCTGTCCGGGACCCTGGACTTCAACCGCGAGATCCGGCGGGCCTTTTGGCTTGGCCCGCGTGATGCCGACCCCAAGTCTCCGCTCCAGTCGGACCAGCGTGCGTTCGACCGCTGCTTCGAGCCGAGCATCGGTGTAACCGGAAATGCCAACCTGAAATCCGCTATCCACGACGAGTTGCCCGGTGCCGATCTCAAGATGCGCCGGCACCGGCATCAGGTTCAATGAATTTTGCGCCATCAGCGGAGAGCCGGCCAAGGCCGCCAGGCACAGCAGTACCGGGCACAGTCGGCGTCGCATGGAGGTCCGATTCGAGAGGGACAGGCTGGGAAGCTACAGCGGTAGGGGATGGTCGGTAGTAGGTAGTAGGTCGTGGGGGGCCAACATGCAGCAGGTAGTAGCTGACGGCTGACCGCCATGTGTGATAGCATTGAAGTCCTCATGCCCTTCTTCTCGGACGCCAGAGTCTGGGCTCAAGTCCGCTCCGCGTGGTGGCGACTCCTATTGGTCGCAGTGCTGGCGTGGGATGGCTTGCGGCACCTTCGAGATCCCGAGGCGGGTGGGATCTTCGCCGGCATCATCTTTGGGACCCATGAGCTGGGTCATTTGTTTTTTGGCTTCCTCGGGGAGTTCATGGGGGTGGCAGGTGGAAGTCTCAACCAACTCCTGATTCCGATCGGGGCCGGCGCACTCCTCTACTACTACAAGGATTACTTCGGCATCAGCGCCGCGGGTGCCTGGTTGAGTTCGAGCCTGCTCGATCTGGCCCGCTACGTGGGAGACGCGCGGGCATTCGACCTGGACCTGGTGGGCTTCGGCGGCGATCCGCAGCACGATTGGGCCTACCTGCTGGGCCGGTTCGGTGCATTGCAGTATGACACCCGGATCGCGAACGGCCTCCGGCTACTGGCCCTGATCTGCCTGCTCGTCTCACTGGGCTACGGACTCCGGCTCTGCATGATCATGCGCCGAGCAGCGCAGCCGCTTGACGAATTGGGGACCGGCGGTAGAACTAGCGGGTAGTTTCGAACGGGAGACGGGAGACGGGAGACGGGAGACGGGAGACGGGAACGCGGGAACGGGGAACAGGAACAGCGGTCGACACTCAGTCCTCAGTACTCGGTACCCGGTACTAGGTACTAGGTACTAGGTACTAAGTACCAGGTACTCACCCTCCACACCGAGGAAATATGGTTTCGCTCGCTCAACTCTGGGTTCCGATTCTTCTCTCGGCAATTCTGGTGTTCGTGGCCAGCTCGATCATCCACATGCTCATCCAGTGGCACAAGGGTGACTACAAGGGCCTGCAGAACGAGGACGAGGTGCGTGCGGCGATCCGCAAGGGGAATCCGCCGCCCGCTATGTACATCCTTCCCTTCTGCAGTGACATGAAGAAGATGGCCGAGCCGGAGATGCAGAAGAAATACACCGAGGGGCCCAATGCGGTGCTGACGATCATCAAGCCCGGTCTCCCCAGTATGGGCCCGATGCTGGGGAAATGGTTCCTCTACAACCTCTTCATCTCGCTGGTTGTGGCCTGCCTGGCTGCCCGCGTCTTTCCACCGGGAACCGAATACCTACCGGTCTTCAAGGTGGCGGGACTGGCGGCCTTCTTGGGCTATGCGGGCGCCACGCCCTCGGGTTCCATCTGGATGGGTCGGCCCTGGAGCATCACGATCAAGGACATGGTGGACGGGCTGATCTACGCGGGAATGACGGCCGGGTCCTTCGGCTGGCTCTGGCCCAAGCTGGCTGCCTGAGAGCCCTGCCATCCGGCTATCTTTAGGGACTATTTCTCAGACGTCCTGAACAGCCGGATGAATGCCAAGGTCTAAACTGGTGATTACCAGCGCGGGGCTGGTCCTCGCGCTGGCCGTAATAGGCCTTCTGGTCTTCACTCGGGGCCGCGCCGTCCCGGCGGCCTCCGCTCCCCCGCCAGAGCCTGTCCCGAATTCAGTCACTTACACGGATCACGTCGCCCCGATCCTGTATCGCAGCTGCACCGAGTGCCATCGGCCGGGCCAGCCGGCGCCGTTCCCCCTGCTGACGTACGCCGACGCCGCGAGTCACGCGGCAGTGATCGGCGAACGGGTCAAGGCCCGCACCATGCCGCCCTGGCCGGCGGATCCGACTTACAGTCATTTCGCGGACGAGCGGGGGCTGACCGATAGGGAGATCGCGATCATCGCGCGCTGGGCGGAGAGCGGTGCCGCCGCGGGCGACACGACTCATCTCGCTCCGCCACCCTCGTTCCCGACCGGCTCCAAACTCGGCAAGCCCGACCTGGTTCTGCGGATGCCGCGGAGCTACAAGATCCCGGGAGACGGCGCCGATCATTTCGTCACGCTCAAGATCCCCTTCGAGATTCCGCGCGACACCTTCGTCCGGGCCATCGAGTTCGTTCCGGGGAATCCCCGCCTGGTACACCACATGAACGGGCACCTGCTGGTGTATCCGCCCGGCGGCAAGAAGAACATCTTCAGGGGCCAGATGACCTATGTGGACGATGCCTACCACAACATGGATGACCTGAAGAAGCTGGATCTGCTCAATGACGACGGATCGTTTCCACCGCTGATGCTGTCGCTGGTGAATTACCTCCCCGGCGCGCAGCCCAGGGTATTGCCGGAGCAGGTAGGCAGCTTCCCGCTGCCCAAGCAGGGTGCCCTGATCCTGAATCAGATTCACTATGGTCCTTCGTTTGTTGCCGACAGCGACCGGTCCTACTTCAACGTCTTCTATGGCAAGACGCCGCCCCGGCGACATCTGTATGACCTGGTCATGGGGACAGTCGGGGCGACCAAAGTGATGCCCGATCTGGTCATTCCGCCCAACACGGTCAAGACGGTCTACACCGAGGGCACCATCCCGGCCGACATCTCGATCGTCACGATGACGCCGCACATGCACCTGCTGGGGCAGTCGTTCCTGGCCTACGCAGTTACCCCGCAGCGAGACACCATTCCGCTGATCCGGCTGCGGAAATGGGACTTCCGCTGGCAGTACGCCTACAAGCCCAAGACCCTGCTGCACATTCCGCGGGGGAGCGTGATCCGGGCCGAAGGGGTCTACGACAACACCAGTAACAACCCGCTGAACCCGTTCAAGCCGCCCCAGACGGTTCAGGATCACATGGGGAGCATGAAAACGACCGACGAGATGTTCCAGTTCATCCTGGTGTACCTGAGGTACGAGCCGGGAGACGAGAACATCAGTCTCGAAGGCAAGTCATTCGATCATTGACGCGACGATTCTCTCACTCTAACCCATCCCACTCATGCGCACCCTGACACGCCTGGTTTTGCTTCTCCTGGTCCTGCTGCCCGCGCGCCTCGCCGGCCAGGCCACTCCCGAGGGGGAATATCCCGGTCTCGAAACTGGAAAGATGTGGACCTTCGACAATCCTCCGAAGGAATATTGGGCGAAGCGATACCAGTTCAGCCCCAGTGACGATTGGATGAACCACGTCCAGCTGTCGGCGCTGCGCTACGGCAACGGCTGTACCGCCTCGTTCGTCTCGGGGAACGGGCTGGTGATGTCCAACCATCACTGCGCCCGGGCCTGCATCGAGGCCAGCACCAAGACGGGTGAAGACTTCCTGTCCAACGGCTTCTACGCCGCGAAACGGGAGGACGAGCGTGCCTGCACCGGCCTGTTCCTCGACCAGCTGCAGGAGATCACCGACGTAACCGATCGGGTGTCGGCGGCCGCCACGCCGAAGATGGATCCCAAGACCGCGGCCGCGGAACGAGCCAAGGTTACCCATGCGATCGAGGAGGAATGCGGGAGAGCCGCCGAAGACGCGGCCTGCCAGGTCGTGAGCATGTACCGCGGCGGCCAGTACAAGCTGTACCGGTTCAAGCGCTACAAGGACATCCGCCTGGTCTTCGCACCGGAGGAGCAGATCGCCTTCTTCGGCGGGGACCCGGACAACTTCACCTACCCGCGCTTCAATCTCGACATGAGCTTCGTGCGGGCCTACGAGAATGGGCAGCCCGCCAACACCGCTCAGCACCACTTCAGCTGGAGTAAGGGGGGTTCAAAGGAAGGAGATCTGGTCTTCGTGGTCGGCAATCCCGGATCGACCGGGCGCCTCAACACGATGGCCCAATTGGAATACCTGCGGGACGTGCAGTATCCCGCCCAGCTGGATCAGCTGCACCGCCAGATCACGACCTACCACGCCCTGGCCGACGCCGATTCGGCGCGCGGGATGACGCTGCGCAACACGATTTTCGGACTGGAGAATACCCAGAAGGCGATCACCGGCTATCAGTCCGGCCTGCTCGATCCCAAGCTCATGGATCAGAAGCGGAAGTGGGAGAACGAATTCCTCGCCAAGGTGAAGGCCGATCCGAAGCTGCGGAGCCAGTACGCCAGCGCCTGGAGCGACATCGCCCAGATCCGGGCGCGGTTCCGGCAGATCGACATGCGCCGCCGTTACTACGCCGCCAACGCCTACGGGTCCAAGCTGCTCAACCTGGCCATGGGGACCATCCGCTACCCGGTGGAAACCGCCAAGCCTGATTCCGCCCGGTTGCCCGCTTACCAGGATGCCAACAAGACGACATTGGAGAAGGCACTGTACAGCACCACGCCGATCGATCCGGAAACCGAAACGGCGCTGCTGACCGCCTATCTCACCGCAATGCAGAAGGAACTGCCCGCCACCGATCCGGTGCTGAAGCAGGCTCTCGCGGGCCGCAGTCCGGAGGCGGCCGCCAAGGAAATGGTGAGTGCGAGCGCGATCGTGACTGGAGACCAGCGTAAGGCCCTGGGAGACGGCGGTGCGTCGGCGGCTGCGGCGTCCAGTGATCCGTTCATCGCGCTGGCCCGGGTGATCGATCCGCTGGAGCGTTCGATGACGAAGGAAGTCACCGCCCTCAACGACCGGGAAGCCGCGGACAACGAGCGCATCGCTCGGGCTTTCCTCGCCGTCTACGGCGGGAGCATGTCGCCCGACGCTACCTTCAGCCTGCGGATTTCCGACGGCGAGGTGAAGCGTTATCCCATGAACGGGACACTGGCACCGCCTTTCACCACCTTCTACGGGCTCTATGATCGAGAAGCGTCCTTCCGTGGAGAGCCGCCCTTCGACCTTCCGCCCCGGTGGAAGGCGGCGAAGGATTCCATCGATCTGTCTCTCGAGTTCAACGGGGTGTCCACCGCGGACATCATCGGCGGGAACTCGGGCAGTCCGGTCATCAACCGCGATGCCCAGGTTGTCGGGTTGATCTTCGACGGCAACATGGAAATGCTGCCCAACCGGTTCCTGTTCACCGAACGGGTCGCCCGGTCGGTCTGGGTAGACTCCCGCGCCATCGTGGAATCGCTCCGCAAGGTGTATGGCGCGAAGGGCCTCGCCGACGAATTGCAGCAGTGAGTTTGTTACGCCAGATTCCCTTCCAAGGCCGGTAGGCCAGCACGGGCCGGCCCGGGAGGATGATCTGGCATGAGTGAAAGGAGCACTGCGATGGCTAGCATGAAACACCTGGGGCGTCTGGCATTCCTGCTGCTTGGCGGTCTGACGCTTGCAACCTGCGCCACCAATCCCGCGACCGGCAAGAAGGAGCTCTCCTTCGTTTCCGAAAGCCAGGAAATCCAGATCGGCAAGGAGAACGCTGCAGCAGTCAAACAGCAGATGGGCGTCTATGACGATCCCAAGGTCCAGAACTATGTCAGCACGATCGGGAAGCGGCTGGCGTCGGAGACCGAACGACCTGAACTCCCCTGGGAATTCACCGTCATGGACGATCCGGTGGTGAACGCCTTCGCGCTTCCGGGCGGCTACATCTTCATCACCCGCGGCATCCTCACCCACATGAATTCCGAGGCGGAGATGGCCACGGTCGTAGGCCACGAGATCGGGCATGTCACCGCCCGACACTCGGTCCAGCAGATGACCCGCCAGCAAATTGCCCAGGTGGGCCTGATGGCGGGCGCCATCGCCTCAAAGGAGGTGGCCCAGCACCTGAACGACCTCAGTCAGGGACTCGGCGTGCTCTTTCTCAAGTACGGTCGAGACGCGGAGAGCCAGGCCGACGCCCTGGGTTTCAAGTACGCGCTGAATGACGGGTATGATGTGCGGAAAATGGTGGACATGTTCCAGATCCTCGAGCGGGTGAGCGGGGGAAGCAAGATCCCGGAGTGGCAATCCACCCACCCGGATCCCGGCAACCGGATCGAGGCGACCGAGGCCAGACTCAAGACGGTGACCAAGCCGCTGGACAACGCCCGGGTCAATCAGGATGAGTTCCTCGCGATCATCGACGGGATGGTGTTCGGCGACGATCCCCGGAAGGGCTATTTCACCGGGACCACGTTCATCCACCCCGCACTCGCCTTTGCGCTGGATTTCCCGCCCGACTGGCCCACCAAGAACACCGATCAGGCAGTTGCCGCGATCAGCCCGGAAAAGGACGCCATCCTGGAGCTGACGGCGGCCGGAAACGACAGCCCTGCAGATGCTCTGAAAAAGTTCATGGCCAACGAGAAAGTGCAAGCTGGTACGCCGCGCAACATCACGATCAACGGCAGTCCGGCGACCCAGACGCAGTTTTCCGCCCAGACCGATCAGGGTCAGCTGCGGGGTCTGGCGACCTTCATCTCATACTCTGGAGTGACGTACCGCTTCCTCGGCTACGCGAACGCGAACAACTACGCCGACCACGAGCAAGCGTTCCTGAAGAGCATGAACAGTTTCCGCCAGGTCACCGACCCCAAGGTGCTCCATGTCGAGCCGGCGCGGGTGAGCGTGGAAAAGGTACCGCAAGCCATGACCCTGGCGGAGTATTACCAGCAGCATCCCTCCACGATCCCGCTCGAGCAGGTAGCGATCATCAACGGAATTCAGACCGATACCAAGCTCGTGGCGGGGCAGAAGATCAAGCGAGTGGTGGGAGGGGTGCAGCCGGGGAACTGAGGGGGTAGGGAGTAGGGGGTAGGGAAGTCGGGCGGAGAGAGAGGTCGAGTGGTTATCCCGCTCCCGATTCTCCCCCCACGCCCTACCACCTACTTCCTACTCCCCACTCCCCTATGTTACGACACCATCCGGGTCTTCCTCTTCATGAAATCCATCAGGATGAACTGACCCAGCGTCATTGTGGTCGTGAAGTACGCCTTGCCACGGCAGATCTGGGACATCTTCTTCACGAAGTCCACCAGGTGCCGGTCTCGCGCCAGCATGAAGGTGTTGATCATGATGCCCGCCCGTCGGCAGTTGGCCACCTCGCGATAGGTCGCCTGCAGGATCATCGGATCGAGTCCCATCGAATTCATGTAGACTCTCCCGTCCGGCATCGTGAGTGCCGACGGCTTACCGTCGGTGATCATGATGATCTGCTTCATGTCCTTCTTCTGGCCGGTGAGAATGCGCCGAGCCAGGCGGAGCCCTTCCGCGGTGTTGGTGTGATAGGGTCCGACCTGAGTCGTGGCCAGGGCGGCGAGCGGAATCTCTTCCGCGGTGTCGTGGAACAGGATGCACCGGATCGAATCACCGGGGTATTGAGTCCGGATCAGGTGGGTCAAGGCCAGCGCCACCTTCTTGGCCGGGGTAAAGCGATCCTCGCCATACAGGATCATGGAGTGGGAGCAGTCCAGCATGAGCACCGTCGCGGCCGACGAGCGATACTCGGCCTGGTGCACCATGAGGTCGTCATATTCGAGCGGGATGGGAACCTTGAGTCCTTCACGGCCGATGGCCCGTGCCAGAGTCGCGGGTACGTCCAGGTTCATCGTGTCGCCGAATTCGTATTGCTTGCTTACCGACTCCGCCTCGATCCCCGTGGCCAGGTGCGGAGTTTCGTGGGCCCCGAAGCTCGACTTTCCGATGCTGCCAAGGAGACCCTTCAGGGTCTTGTAACCGAGGAAGTCGATGCCTTTTTCGGTAAGATTAAACTGGATCTGACGCGCCGCCGACGCCGCTTGTCCTCCCGGCCCATAGAGTGAGCTATAGCCGGCCGGCATCTGAGGGGCCTGCTCGAGGTTGAGGTATCCCTCCTCCATGAGACGCCGGACGATCTCGTCCAGCAATTGAGCCAGGTCCTGCTCGATCTGCTGCTGGCTGGCCGGATTCTTCGACGGCTCTCCCCGCAGGTACTGGAGCATCTCGGGTGTGAGCTGTCCCGAGTCGATCAGCGCCTGCAGAATGGCCTGCCGGAGCGACTCGAGCGACCGGTCCTCCCCTTCGTCTCCCCAGAACTCCCCGCCCGAAAAGCCCGACTGTAGCAGGAAATCTCCCAGCTCATCCAGCAAGGACTGGAGATTCACCGCCTCGGCGAGGCCGGGAACGAACTTGGAGTAGGTGGTGAAGCGCATCTGTCCTGGAGACGGAAGACGGGAGACGGAAGACGGTAACAACTACCTGAATGGATACCCTCATTCTTGCATTCCGTTCAAGTCGCCTTCTATCTGCTCAGCTTCCCGTCTCCCGTCTCCCGTCTCCCGTCTCCCGTCTCCCTGTTCCCTGCTCCCGGTTTAATTACCCTTCCACCGTGCCCACCCCCAACCCCTTCACCGCACTCCGTCACCGGAATTTTCGTCTCTTCTTCGCGGGCCAGTTCATTTCCCTCTGCGGGACATGGATGCAGACCGTCGCCCAGGGATGGCTGGTGCTGCAGCTGACCAATTCCCCGTTCAAAGTCGGCCTGGTGAGCACCCTCGGTTCATTGCCAATCCTGGCGTTCACGCTCTACGGCGGAGTTCTGGCGGACCGGGTCAACAAGCACCGGGGAATCATCCTGTTTCAAAGCCTCATGATGTGCGAGGCGCTCACGCTCGGGATTCTGACTGCGACCGGACGGGTAACCGTCGCCTGGGTAATGGCGCTTGCCGTCTTTCTGGGCACGCTTTCCGCCTTCGAAGTGCCATTCCGCCAGTCGTTCGTGATCGAGATGGTGGGGAGGGAGGATCTGCTCAATGCGATCGCGCTCAACTCATCGGTCTTCAACCTCTCCCGGATCATCGGGCCGGTGATCGCGGCGGCTCTGATTGCCGCGGTGGGTCTTGCCGCCTGCTTCTTTGCCAATGCCACGAGCTTTCTCGCGGTGATCATCGCTTTTCTCTCGATGCGCGGGGTGGTGAGGGGAGAGGCACGGAAGGTCGAGGGCACCTTTCAGGAAGGAGTACGCTACGCGATGGGGGAGAAAGGTCCCCGTTCCTTGCTGCTCCTTACCGCCACTTTCAGTGTCTTCGGCTTTTCCTTTCTGCCGATGCTGCCGGTCTACGCTCAGAATGTCCTCGGCGTCGGCGCCACGGGCTACGGCGGACTGATGTCCGCGGTGGGTCTGGGGGCCAGCATCGGAGCACTAGCGATGGCAGCACTGGGCTCCCGGGCCAAGGGCTCGACTCTGATTCGATTCGGCGGCCTCATGTTCAGCACTGCGCTCGCCCTGGTCGCGCTGGCATCCCAGTATTGGATCGCCGCCTTCCTGCTCGGCCTGGCCGGATGCAGCATGATTCTCAACAACGTGATGACCAACTCGCTGCTCCAGACCCAGGCGCCCGACGATCTCCGCGGTCGAGTCATGGGCTTCTACTCGCTGATGGTCCTGGGGATGGCGCCCTTCGGCTCGCTTCAGGCGGGCTGGATATCCGAGCACCTCGGCGTGCGCACTTCACTTGCCTTGGGCGGGACGGTCTGCGCGATCGCGACGGTTGGGCTGGGGCTTAGGGAAAAGCGTGAGAAGTGAGAGGTGAGAAGTGGTAAGTCAAAATAGAAGACACACCCTGGGTGCAGTTCCCTCTCACCTCTTACTTCTCACTTCTCACGTTGTACTTTGACCCCATGGTTATAACTATCTCTCGACAGTACGGAGCAGGCGGTTCCGAGGTGGCGCGACTGGTCGCCGCCCGGCTCGGCTGGTCCGTGGTGGACAATGAGATCATCGACCGGGTGGCGGAGCGCGCCAACCTCTCCCCGGTAGACGTGGCGCGTCAGGAGGAGCGGGCTCCCAGCTTCATCGAACGGCTGGCTCGCACGCTTGCGGTCTCTTCCCAAGAGCTGGCGATCCCCGAGCTGGGAGCTGCCGCGCTACCGAGAGACGAGCCCAGTCTGGTTCGAATCACCGAGGCGGTGGTGAAGGAGGTGGCGGTGGAGGGTCGGGCCGTCCTGGTGGGCCGCGCGGCGCCGGCAGTAATCGGCCAGCTCACCGACGCTTTGCACGTGAAGCTGGTGGCGCCGCGCGCATTCCGTGCGAAATACGCCGCCCAGGCCGAGAAGCTGGATCCTCGGGCGGCCGAGAAATACATGGACGAGATCGACGCTCGCCGCTCCCGATATCACAAAGAGTACTACGGACGAGACTGGGACGATCCCGCTCACTATCACGCGATTCTCAACACGGGGCTGCTGGGATTCGAGGGAGCTGCGGAAGTGGTCGTGGGGCTGGCGCGGGCGAGAGGGTGGTAGGAACGGAAAGAATTGCAGATTGAAGATTGAAGATTGCAGATTGAAAAACAGCCACTAGCTGTCGTGTCGAGCCAATCTGCAATCTTCAATCTGCAATTATCCAAGCCCCAGCCCCTTCTGATACCCCCCGCCCGGCTCCCGTCTCTCCGGCTTTGCCCGGGTATAGCCAACCTCTTCATTACGGCTGATCCGCTTCTCCGCAGCGAGTCCCTCCAGGATCAGTTCGCACGCGGCGACCAGTCGCGCCGAGTCGCGGCCCTCGGCCAGTCCAGCATCGGTCGCGGCGTCGCACAGATCCGGCACCATTCGGAGTCCCTTGAGATACACTTCGTTCCGCTCGTCGCCGCTCACCTTGAGCGCGCCACCCTGGTCGAACCAGGCGACCACCCGATCGAGACTGCGCCCGCCCAACCGCTCCTCCAGGGTGTGACCGGCGGCGCGACGGATGAGTTCCTTCGCGATGGACTCGCCGCCCTGGAGCTCTCCCTCGTATTCCAGCTCCAGCTTGCCGGTAATAGAAGGTACCGCGGCGTATACATCGCTCACTCTCGGGGTGACGCGGGGCTCGCTGTGAGTGACCGAGCGACGCTCCGCATTGGAGATCACGTGTTCCAGCAGGCTGATAGGCAGCCGCTGGCTCACTCCGGAGCGCTTGTCCACTCGCTTGTCCTCGCGGCCTTCGAATGCGACCCGCTCGATCAGCTCGAGGACGAAATCGGGGAGATCGAGCGGAGGGCCGCCGCGCTCGGACCATGCCTCCTGCGCGGTGATCGCCATCCCCAGTTCCACCGAGCGGGGATAGTGGGTCATGATCTCGGATCCGATCCGGTCCTTGAGCGGGGTGATGATCTTGCCGCGCGCGGTGTAGTCCTCGGGGTTCGCCGTGAAGGCGAGCATTACGTCCAGCGGCAGACGGATCGGATAGCCTTTGATCTGGACGTCGCCTTCCTGCATGATGTTGAACAGGCCTACCTGGATCTTGCCGCTCAGGTCCGGCAGCTCGTTGATGGCGAAGATGCCACGATTCGCGCGAGGCAGCAGACCGAAGTGCATGCTGAGCTCGTCGGCCAGGAGGTGCCCGCCGCGGGCGGCCTTGATCGGATCCACGTCGCCGATGATGTCCGCGATGGTCACGTCCGGGGTGGCCAGCTTTTCGACGTAGCGGTCGTCCCGGTGCAACCAGCCAATCGCCGTTGCATCGCCGCACTGTGCGATCCGCTCCCGGGCAAATTTGGAGATCGGCGCGAAGGGATCGTCGTTCACCTCGCTCCCCTCGATGATGGGAATCACCTCGTCCAGAAAGCGGGTGAGTTGTCGCAGGATCCTGCTCTTGGCCTGGCCACGGAGGCCGAGGAGGATGATGTGATGCCGGGCGAGCAGGGCGTTGATCAGCTGGGGCTCGATAGTGTCTTCGTAGCCCACGATGCCGGGGAAGAGGTCTTCACCGGATTGCATCATGCGCAGGACGTTGGCGCGGATCTCGTCGCGCACCGACCGGCCGCGCAGCGGTGGCTCGGCCCACCGGCTGCGCTTCAGCTCGCCGAGGGTCTGGGGAAGGTTAGGCATGAGTATAAAATTAGTAGGGGCTGGCGACCCGGGGAAAATGTAACGCATGACCCAGCCGGCCCCGGTGCTTGACAATGGAGCACTCGGAAATAAACTTGCGCGCGGTTTGTCGCCCCATGACGGGGCTCGAGCCAGCTGTGCATCACTCGTAACCTTAGAGGAGTCCCAATGAAGAAGGTTCTCACGCTGGCCGCCTTGCTCGCTCTGACGGCATGCGGTCCGAAGAAGGCCCAGACTCCGGCGGCCGACTCGACTATGGGTGCGCCGGCACCGGCCGACTCAGGCGCCATGAAGATGGACAGCATGCCCCGCGACACCGCGCACTCGATGTAAATGCCTGGTCGCGATTGCTGAATCGCCTCGGGGGCCGCCACAAGGCGGCCCTTGTGTTTTCATGGAATAGTGATCTGGATCACGCGAGCAGCAGGTCTACATCGAAGGGCAGGGCGACGACGATCGCCGGCCGGCCCGACGCGGTCACAAATGACCCTGGTTCCACCTCGCGACGAAGCAGCGCCAGCGCCACCGATCGGTCGGGGAGGAAAAGGGTGGAGCGTACCGTGCCGACTTCCTTGCCGTCATCGGTGGTAACCGAAGTGCCCGGAGGCAGGTCTCCTTCCTGCCAGATAAGCCCGCGCAGCCCACGATTGGTGTGGCCACGGAAGTGCAAACGGGCCACTGTTTCCTGCCCCGTATAGCAACCCTTGGTGTACGAGACCCCATCGAGCTCGTCGTAGCGGACTTCCTGGGGCAGCGTCTTCTCTCCAATCTCGGCACCCAGTGCGGGCCATCCCGCGAGGATCCGCGCGGCCGCCGTCTCCCGCTCGTCTCCCACGGTTGCCCCGGCCCGGGTCAGCGCCGCGATCGCCTTCTCGATTTCCTCATTGGCTCCCGTCACCAGCGCCTGGAACGGTGCCTTGAGGTGGGGCCTCGCAATCAGGAGTTCGGAGTCGGGGGCACCCTCGGCGAGTCTCCCTTCGGCTTCCGGCACCGGTCCGATTCGGGAGAAGCGCAGGGTACCCAGCACATTCTCGCCGAACAGCCAGAGCGCGCTCACTTGCCCTGTGAGATCTTCCATCCGGGCCAGTCGAGGCGGTAACTGGCGCTGGAAGAGATCGAGGGCGGCCTCGCGGCCATCGCGCTCCGCCAGCAGCAGGAATCCCTGCGGCCGCCGCAGCACCCAGAAATCCACCACGATCATTCCCTTCGGAGTGAGCAGCGCGCCATACACGAGACTGTGATCACCCGGTTTGACGAGATCGTTGGTGAGTAACCCCTGGAGACACTGGAGTGCCCCCATGCCGGTAACATTGAACGCCGCAGGCGCGGTCCGAACTACCACCGCCCCCTGGCGGAGGCGATCCAGTCGCGCGCGATCGAGGGAAACCCGGGGAGCGCTCATGCGGACCAGGGGAGTTCGTCGGCGGTGTGGCCCCGGAGATCCTGCCACACCAGGTCGGCAGCCCGGAGATCAGTCACCGAATGGGAAGTCGCGACCATCGCACAGCGAATCCCAGCGCGGCGGGCAGCGCCCAGGCCGGGCAGGGAGTCCTCGATGATCACGCATCGTTCGCACGGCAGTGCCAGCGTTTCGCGCGCCCGCTCGTAGCCTTGGGGATCGGGCTTGCAGGCATTCACGTCTTCCGAGGCAATCACCACCCCGAACAAGTCTCGCAATCCGCCGAGCGACAGGACCAGCTCTATCTCCCGGCGCAAGGCACCGGAGACAACGGCGAGCCGGTAGCCTTTGCGGGACGCGTCCCGAATGAAGTCGGTTGAGCCTGGCACGAGCGTCATGGATTGGCGAATGGCCTTCTCGTACAGGGTTGCCTTGCGCTCGATCGCGTGATCGAGCACACCGTCATCGGCCCGAAGCCGGCCCCGCTCGAAGGCGAACCGGAAACACTCCCGGTCGTCGAAGCCGAGGTAATCGCGATAGTAGTCGTCACGGCTGAGCGGAAGACCATACTCAGCGAGGGTGGCGATCAGCGCCTCGCAATGCTGGGGTTCGTCATCGACGATGACCCCATTGAAATCGAAGAGGATGGCGCGGTCCATCCTGAAAAGTAGCGCTAGAGAGTGAGGAGTGAGGAGTGAGGAGTCAGGAGTCAGGAGTAAGGAGTATCGAGCATTGGCGATGTCCCCGCTCATTACTCCTCACTCCTTACTTCTTACTCCTTACTCCTTACTCCCGTAGACTCCCCCCACCTCGTACGACCAATCCAGCAGCTCAACCGGGTGGGCCACCCGAATCGGGAGACGAGCGGCTCGGAGCCCGGCTCCGATTTGCATGTGACAGCCTGGATTCCCGGTAGCCACGACATCGAGCCGAGGTGTGGCTTCGGCAAATGATGAGATCTTGGTCTCCAGAACCGCTCGCGACATGGCGGGCTCCAGGGCTGAGAAGATCCCAGCGCTGCCACAACATCGGTCCGAGCCGGGCAGTACCCGGAGCCGGAGTCCCGGAACGGCGTTGAGGACGGCCAGCGGCGCAGCCTGGACTCGCTGGGCGTGCTGCAGGTGGCAAGGGGCGTCGTACGCGACCTCGAGTGAAAGCTCGCCGCCCGGGACGGGGCCTGCATCGGCAAGGAGCTCCGAAACGTCACGCACCCGGTGGCCGAAGGCTTCTCCCTCCGCCGTGCCCAGCAGGTGCCCGTAGTCCTTGAGCAGAGCACCGCACCCCGCGCTGTTTACTACCACTGGTTCGGTGCCCGGCCCGAATGCCGCGAGATTGGCCCGGGCCAGACGAACCGCACCGGGGTGGTCGCCGGCATGGGCGTGCAGGGCGCCGCAGCAGATTTGCCCTTCTGTCTCGACTACCTGATAACCATTTGCCTCGAGGGTGCGGCGAGTCGCCGCGTGAACATGGGAGAACAATCCGTTCATGATGCAGCCGGTGAAGATCCGAACCGTGCCACGTGAACCGCCCGGCACTCGGCGGGTCGCGGGGCTTTCCCGGTGGACCGGTTGGGTTGCCGCAATCATCCCCAGGCCGAAACCGATCCGTCCGTTCCCACTCAGCGAATCGGCCAGACCGAGGTTCCGCAGCGTCTTCAGCAGGAAGAAGAAAGGCTTTCCCCAGAGCGAATTCCCGAAAGTCCCGAGCAGGAGGCGCGCGAGTGGGGAGATGCCGTTCTGTTGCGCGAGGAGCTCCCGGGTCGCCTCGAGGCCGCGTCCGTATCCCACGCCGGAAGGACAGACCGGCTCGCAGCCCCGGCAGCCGAGGCAGGTATCGAGGTGTTGCCGGGCCGCAGGATCATTCGCTGGAATCTCATTTCGTTCCAGCGAGCGCATGAGCACGATCCGGCCGCGTGGACTGTCCGCCTCGTCTCCGGTGACCGCGTAGGTTGGGCATGCCGGCAGGCAGAATCCGCAGTGTACGCAGGGATCGAGCGATGTCAGATCCAGAGTCACGAATCGCTGCCCTCGAGTGCCACCGAGAGGCATCCACGTGGATCAAATGTTTCGCGCAGCCGTCCTACCAGTTGTCCCACGCCCTCTCGATACGCTCCGAAATGACCGACTGACTGGCGTACTGCCCACGGCGCCCGCTCCAGCGTTACCGGGATTTCGCGGGTCGCGGCAATGCGCCGCAGGGTGATAAGGCGATCGGCGGGCACGTCGCCGGTCCAGCGGATGCTGCCGCTTCCCAATCCCGCCGAAACCAGGCCTTCATCGAAGTACTCCCGGACCAGATCGAGCGCGTCGTCCATGCCATCGAACAGGACGCCCAACCTGACAGTGAGCGGACCGGCGAGGGCTCCTCGCGATGCCAGTCCCCAGAAGGCACTCTCTCGCTGAGAGGCTACGGGATCCCAGGTGAGCCCGGTCGCCTTGGCGAGCTGTTCACGCTCGGCCTCTACCGCTGCCGTGGCTCCGATCAGCCGCGCGGCGAGCACCCACTCCGCGTCGGCCGCCAAGGCTGGCGAGAACAGTTCCAGGGCCACGGCTGCCGACTGGGCCTCCCGTGCATCGCGCCCGGCACGGACCATCGCGTCCCTCGTCCCCCGCGTGAGCAGTGTGCTATCAACCTCGGGCAGGGCGCGCAGTCGAAGGTGCAGCTCGGCGATGGCGCCGAATCCACCGAAGCCGCCGACGTGAAGCTTGGTCAGGTCATAACCGGCGACGTTCTTCACGACCCGTCCTCCGGCGCTGACGAGGCGTCCGTCTCCGGTCGCCGCGGTACAGCCCAGCACATGATCTCGCACCGGACCGAATCCGAGCCGCAGCGGTCCGGCAGTTCCGGTCGCCACGATGGATCCGATGGTGCGCTCGGGTCTCCCCGGAGGATCCATGGCGAGCCACATGCCCTTCGCGAACAGCTCGCTCTGCAACGCTTCGATCGGCATCCCGGGCTGCACCGTCGCGACCAGGTCGGCCGGATTCAAGGCGATCAGGCGATTGAGGCTTCTCGTGCTGAGGCTCAGATCGGCCGGGGCGTCTGCGGAGAGCCAGGTACCGGCCCCCTCGAGTCGGAGCTTCCAGCCCTCCTCGCTCGCGAGAGCACAGACCATTGCGAGAGCGTCGTCGCTCTCGGGCACAGCACGGGGAAGACCCTTGGCGTCACGCTCGACACCGCCCGGTCCGAGCAACGCCTGAAGCCGAGTATATAGCGCCTCGCTCATGCGACTCCTGCCTGCCGCCACTCCCGGCAGGTGTGCAGTGGGAAGACCTTGCCGGGATTTGCCCGGGTATCGGGATCGAAGACCCGCCGTACCGCGCACATCGCTTCGAGAGATGCCGCGCTGAAGGCCCATGGCATGTAATCCATCTTGTCCGATCCTACTCCGTGCTCGCCGGTGATACTTCCGCCGGCGTCGAGACAGACCCGCATGATCTCCCGGCTGGCTTCCTCGACCTTCGCAGTGAGTCCCGGCTGGCGCCGGTCGAAGCTGATGCAAGGATGCAAATTACCGTCGCCCGCGTGGAAGACGTTACTGATCCGAATGCCCAACCGATCGCGAATGCCCGCGATTCGGTCCAGGACATCGGGCAAGGCGGAGCGGGGAACCACCGCATCCTGAACCGCGAGGTCAGGCGCCAGCCGTCCCAACGCGCCGAACGCCTTCTTCCTCCCTTGCCACAGCCGAGCCCGGTCGGAGGCGCTCGATGCGCTCCGCACGTCTCGCGCTCCGTGTTCACGCAGCAGGCGCTCGATGATTGCCGACTCGGCCTCGACGGTGCGCTCGGAGCCATCCAGCTCCACGAGCAGCACCGCCGCCGCATCGGTCCGGGCGCCGGTGGCGTAGATCGAAGCCTCCACCGCCGCGATGCAGGACTGGTCCATCATCTCCAGTGCCGCGGGGACGATTCCCGAGGAGACGATGGCGGTCACCGCCTCGCTCGCATCCCGCAGTGCCAGGAACTCGGCGAACACCGTGCGCACCGCTGGCGGAATCGGTTCGAGCCGAACGGTGATGGCGACGGCCACGCCGAACATCCCCTCGCTCCCGATAAACAGGCCAACCAGATCTGGCCCCCAGGGCTCTCCATGCGGGGAACCCAGATGAACTGTGTCACCGCTGGGCAGCACGACCTCCACTTCGGTGACGTGGTTCGTGGTGACGCCGTACTTGAGGCAGTGCGGCCCGCCTGCATTCTCCGCCACGTTCCCTCCGATGGTGCACGCGCTCTGACTCGAAGGGTCGGGGACGTAGTGCAGCCCGAATTTCTCGGCCGCCTCGGAGAGACGAAGGTTCACGACGCCGGGCTCGACCACCGCACGGCGCCGTTCCGGTTGAATCGCCAGAATCCGGTTCATGCGAGTGAGGGTGATGAGCACGGTATCGGGGTCGGCCAGAGCTCCGCCCGAGAGTCCGGTGCCGGCACCCCGGGCCACAAAGGGAACGCCGCGGTGGCTGAGCTCCCGCAGCACCGCGATCACCTCGGCCCGGGATCCCGGCAGCACCACGAGCCCAGGGGTGGATTCGTGAGTTGGGAGTCCATCGGCCCGGTAGGTGGCGAGCTCGGCGGCCCGGGTTCGGACCCAGCGAGGTCCGACGATCCGACTCATCCGCTCGCCAAGATCCGGCTTCATCCCTCGGCGACGATTTCGTGATGAGGGCCGCCCACCCCATTGCTGGGCGCACGGAGATGGACCTCGACCCGGGTACTCGCCTCGCGCAGCAACGGAGGCAGCACTTCAATGAGCGCCTTGACCCGCGCGGTGGTGGAGCGCGTCGAGAGCAGCCGCAGCCGAATCTCCAGTGGAGCTTCCAGCAGTGCCGCGACCTGAAATGAGAGCGGGACTGGCTCGCTGGACCACTCGGCTGACTCACTGCCCCCATCCATCAGCACTCGGAGCAACTCGCGGTAGCGCCCCGCGAGTTCGATGAGGGCGCTCTGGTCCTGGGGCGTGGGAGCGCTCTCCGGCCGATCCTCATAGTCCTCGGTTCGACCCATCAGGTAAGGATGCTCCGCGGCTTCGATAGCGAGCACCCTGAAACGCTTCTCTCCCACCACGACGATGTTGGACCTGCCGTCGGCTAGCGGCTGGGCCACCCGGATGTGGGCGATACACCCTACCGCCCCCGGCTCCGCCAGCTCTCCGGGCACCAGGCCGAAGCGGCGGTCCCCCTCGAGACAGTCCGCCAGCATCTGCCGGTAGCGGGGCTCGAAGATATGGAGCGGCATCGGAGCGCCGGGAAACAGTACGGTTGTGAGGGGGAAGAGCGGGAGCATGGTTGGAAAGTAGGGGGTGCTGGGGGGGAGGGTAGTAGGTGGTGGGTTGTGGGTGTTGGGTGGTGGGAGAAAACGAAACCCCCTGAGGTTCCTCAGGGGGTCCATTCGTCAGTCCAATGTTTGTTCCCCACCACCTACTACCCACCACCGGCTTATTCGACGGCGCTCCCGATCTGTGAATCCGACAGCTACGCAGCCACCCAGTGCCCTGCCAGTCCCTTCACATCCGGCGACTGGCGCAGCTTCTCGAAGGCGCGTTCCCGGATCTGGCGAATGCGCTCCCGGGTTACGCCCAGCAGCTCGCCGATCTTCTCCAGCGTGAGAGCCTCGGAGCCTTCCTCGAGCCCGTAGTAGAGATAGAGGATCTTGCGCTCGCGCGGAGTCAGGTAGCGCTCGAAGATGCGATCGATGAATTCCCGGGTGAGCCGAGCGTCGGTCTTCTCCTCGATGTCGAATCCTTCGGGCCCGGCGAAGCGCTCACCGAGCGTTCCCGCATTCTTGTCGCCCCGCTCCAGGGGAGCATCAAGCGAAAGCTCCGCCGACGTCATGCGTCGAGCGGAGCGGATGTTGTCGACCGAGTCGTTCAGAGCCATGGCGATCTCTTCATCGGTCGGCTCGCGTCCCAGCTCCTGTGAGAGGAAGGTCTCGGCGCGCGACATCTTGATCAGCGCCGAATTCTGGTTGAGCGGGATGCGTACGCTGCGAGTCTGTTCGGCTAGCGCTTTGAGAACTGCTTGCCGTACCCACCAGACTGCGTAGGAAATGAACTTCACGCCGTGATCGGGATCGAATTTGCGAACTGCTTTGAGGAGCCCTTCGTTGCCGATCGCCACCAGCTCGGCGAGATCGAGACCGTGGCCCTGATACTTCTTCACGTAGGAGATTACGAATCTCAGGTTGGCCGTTACGAGGCGTTCCGCCGACTTCTCATCTCCCTTCTGCACCAGCCGGGCCAGCCGTTTCTCCTCGGCGGGATCGGTGATCATCGGCAACTTTTGAATGTCCTGCAGGTACTGGTCGAACGCGCCGGTTGCAACTGGACGAAAGAAAACTTTGCCCCGGCTCTCGTTGAGTGACGCCATAGACTCCCCGAGCGGAAGTGCTGCTGAGTTTTGTTCGAAGGGAGGCGGCCCGCGGTGGCCGTCAAAAAAGGTGTGCGAATATAGGACGCCCTGGAGAGGCGGTCAAGCGTTTTTAGATTTCCACATCACAAATCGTTCAGCATCAGACGATTCCGCGTTTTGTCCACCTTTCCACAGCTTTCCACAATTGCCGCAATTCAATACAAGCAGGTAACTGATTGTCGTACAGTCGGTTACAACATGGGGAAAGGTGGAGAGCTGTGGAAGGCGTGTGCTGCGTTCTGTGAATCAGCTACGCTGGACCAAAACCTCCACGATCATCGTGCTATCCACCGGCACCGTCCACTGTCCGTTTGCGACGTGCATCCTTCCCACATCCTCCGGCAATGCGAGATGAATTGTTCCGGCGCGATTTTTCTTGTCGCGCGTAAGCGCTTGCATGAGACGCGTGAGATCTCGCGGACTCTGCAACTCGGTTGGCAGGCCCAGCGCTCCCGCGAGGCTGGCGATTTGTTGGGAGAGTCCGCTTCGAGCGATTCCCAGTCGTTCTGCGATCTGGGTCTCGGCGATCAGGCCCAGAGCGACGGCCTCACCGTGAGCCAGTTGAAAACCGGATTCGGTCTCCAGCGCGTGCGCTACAGTATGACCCGCGTTGAGAATCGCGCGCCGCCCCGACTCTCGTTCGTCCGCACTGACCACCTCCGCCTTGATCTCCACGCTTCGCCGAATCAGGTCCACCAGAGTCTCCTTGGACCGCGCCACGAGTCCGGAGGCATGGGTCTCGATCCAATCGAAATAGCCCGCGTCCGCAATGACGCCGTGTTTGATCGCCTCGGCAAATCCAGCGCGATACTCGGCTGCCGGCAGGTCCATCAGAGTAGCCGGATCGGAGACGACGATCGCCGGCGGGTGGAAGGCGCCGATCAGGTTTTTCCCCTGCGGGGTATCGACCCCGACCTTCCCGCCGACCGAGGCATCGAGCATCGCCAGCAGCGTCGTGGGGACCTGGGCATAAGGAACGCCGCGGCAGTAGGTGGCGGCCACGAATCCCGCCATGTCTCCCACCACGCCTCCGCCAATCGCTACGATCGCCGAGTCACGGCCGAAGCCCCGGGCGAGCAGCTCGTCGGAGAGTCGAATCCAGGTTTCGCGGGTCTTGGATTCTTCACCGGCGGGAAAGATCAGCGTGGCTTCGGCGCGCACACCGTTTCCCTGAGCCCACCTGTCATACAACGCCGCGACGTGGCTGTCGGTGATGATCGCCAGACGACGTTCCCCCCAGAGACCGGCCAGCATCTCGGGAAGACCCGCCAGCGCTCCGACATCGACATAAACCGGATAGTTCCCCAGCGCGTGAGCGACCGGGATAGGAGGCCTCACCACTTCGTTTCTTGCACCCCTTCGCGGTGATTGGCCAGGCGGGCCAGCGTAAAAAGCAAGTCGGACAGCCGATTGAGATAGACTACGAAGAGTGGTGGCACCGCCGTGTCCCGGGAAAGCCCAACGACGGACCGCTCCGCCCGCCGGCACACGGTTCGCGCCAGATGCAACGCCGCCGCCTTCGCACTGCCGGCAGGGAGGACAAACGCCGCGAGTGGAGGCAGCTCGCGATCGGCCTCATCAATGGCGCGCTCCATCACGCCGACCCGATCCTCCGACAGACCCGCCTTCTCCAGCGCCCTGCGCACCTTCTCCGGATCGGGACTTGCCAGCTGGCCCCCGATCGCGAAGAGGTCGCGCTGGATGCTTTCGAGCAATTCATCGAATAGCGCAACCGGGGCCGCGGCCCGCGCGATACCGATAGCGGAGTTGAGCTCATCCACTTCTCCGTACGCCTCGACCCGGGGATGGTCCTTCGGCACCCGTCCGCCGCCAAAGAGGCCGGTGTCACCTTCGTCGCCCGTCTTGGTGTAGATCTTCATCCCGATCCCGGGTTCGTCATTGGCGCTTGACACGGTAGAGCAGGACTTCGTCGATGTCCTCTTCCCACACCGTTGCGAATATCTCCATCCCGACTTTCTCGGCCACTCGGCGCGCCGGCCAGTTGTCGGGCGGGATGCTGGCGCAGACCGTGGTGACACCGGGCTGAGTCAGCGCCCACTCCACCAGCGCACGGGTCGCCTCCGAGGCGTAGCCTTTCCGATCCGCCCCTGGATAGGTGGAGTAGCCAATCATCACGGCGCCTTCGGGATCGGGCGGGCCGCCGAAGCCAAGCGCGCCCGTCACCCGCCGCGAGTCCCGCTCCACCGCGAGCCAGGTCCACCAGCCAAGCGTCGCCGGCTCGGCGCGAAGCCGGTCTCGCACCTGGGGTAGCAGCTCTTCCATCAACGGCGGGGGCCGGAGCGGGTCGGGAAACTCGAGCCCCGTGGTCTCCCGCAATCGCCTCTGGTCCCTCGCCAGCAGCAGATCGATGGCATCGGGAGTGAAGGGAATCAGCTCGAGGCGATCGGTTCCAATCAACACGGACCATCCACCTCCGCTGCCGCTACGACGGTATTGCTGCGTGGCTCGAGCACCGTCCAGAGTACCGCGTCATCGGCAACGTCCACCTGCTCCATCCAGAGGTAGTCGCGCTGAAAGGCGAATCCGCTCATCGCATCGAGCCGTCGCCAGAAGAAAGGAGGCCAGGACTTCCAGGGCCGAAGCCTGCCGTAGCGGAACTCCAGCAGAGTGGGAGCAAAAACGAATTGGCGCCAGACCAGGGAGGCGTCCCACACCATTACCGTCGCCGCCACGAGAGGGGTCCCCGAGGCGGTCCGGCGTTGTTCCCGCAGTGAGACAGCGTAGCGTACCCGGCCGTCTTCCAGCTGGAACGCCAGAACATCGGCCGCATCGATGTCTTCCAGGGTATTCACCTCAGGCCGGGCTCCTGCGACCGAAACCAGCGGCAGGTCCCGCGAGGAGAGCCGCGATTGAAGCACCGAATCCATTGCGGCGGCTGTCGCCGCGAGAAGCGTGTCCACGAGCGGGCCGTCCGGCTCAGTCGGTTGGCTGCGATACCCGTGATCTCCTTGCCAGTCCTCTCGCGAATCCCGGAAGGATCCGACTACCGGACCACGGAGCGATGGATTGGATCCGACCGGATCGACGATGAACTCCACCTGAGTCCCCCGCCAGCCGCACCGGCTGCCGTGCAGCAGGATGGTCTCCAGCTGTACGGCCGTGTGGCCGTCGGGTGAGCCGGTCACCATCGGCTGGTTGGCGAGGATCGGATCACGACGCCGATCCACATTGATGGCGTAGGTGCCCTGCTGGTCCAGCCACTCCCACACCGTCGAGCCCCGCTGGTTGACCGGGCGATAGCGCCGGACCAGAGCGGCGACCAGCCCCGTGTCGCTGGAGAGAAGATGTACCCGGCGACTGGTGCCCTCGCCCACGAAGCTTCCTACGATGGCGCCGGTCGAGTCCAGCCGGGCATCGCTGGAGATTTCCGCCGCCTGAAGTGGAACCGGTGGTCTTTCCTTGAATACCTCTTCCACGAATTTTCCTAAGTTGCTGCACCCCTGAAGCAGGACACCGCCGAGCAGAGCGAGTCTGATTGGCTTCATCCGAGGGCTCCCAGCATGTCGGCGACGGTGGTGAACTTGAGTCGGGGCCGGCCGAGGGCGGCCCCGCGCTCGCGCTCGATCTGATCCAGTTTTCGCCAGTCGTTCCAGGTTACCACCCGCACGCCGCGCTGCTCGAGCATGCGGTCTATTCCGTCTCGGGGGGAAAGGGTCCGCTCCAGCTTGCCTGACGTGAAGTCTTCCAGCAGGTGATCCGTGGTCTCCGTCGCGTCGGGCTTGTTGGTTCCGATCACCCCGTTAGGGCCCCGCTTGATCCATCCCACGACATACTCGCCCCGGCTGGCGGTGCCGGGAGCGGTGACTACTCTGCCTCCTTCGTTCGGCATGATGCCGCGCTTCGCATCGAAGACGACACCGGGAATGCCGGTGCCGAGATAGCCGACGGACCGGAAGACGAGTCCGGCAGGGATGACCTCGGTTTCGCCGGTGGGTTCCGCGCGAAGATCTCCATTGGCAGTCGCGACCAGACGATTCCGGGCCAGTTTCACCGCTTCCACCCTGCCGTCGCCGTGCAATTCCAGCGGAGACATCAGGAACCGCAGGTGGATCCGCATCGGCTTCCCTTCCTGGGGTTTCCCGGCGAAGGCCTCCAGCGTATGCAGGTTCTTCTCTGGAGTGCGCTCTTCGGCCCGGGCAAGGCTGGTCCGGCTCTCTTCATCGAGCACCAACTCGTTCGGGAGTACGACGATGTCGGCGCCGGGCATCTCGCCCAGCTCTTTGAGCTCCGGATTCGTGAATGCGGCCTGGACCGGTCCACGGCGCCCGATCATGTAGACGTCCTTCACCCCGCTATTCCGGAGCGCCTCGAGGGCGTAAGGAGCGATGTCGGTCTTCGCCAGCTCCTCGGGCGTGCGCGACAGGACCCGGGTCACGTCGACGGCGACATTCCCCACGCCGATGACCACGACGTTTGCCTGCGAAAGGTCGAAGCTGTGATCCTGGTAGTCGGGATGGCCGTTGTACCAGCCGACAAACTCGGTGGCGGCATGGCTTCCGGCCAGGTGTTCTCCCGGGATGCCCAGGGGACGGTCGCTTTGCGCCCCGAACGCGTAGATGACGGCATGGTAGTGATCGAGCAATTCTTCCCGGGTGAGATCCCGCCCGATGAGGACGTTGCCCAGGAACCGTACGCCGGGCTGCGATCCGATCTTCTCGTAGACCCGGGTGACCGACTTGATCTTCTGATGATCCGGTGCCACTCCGCCGCGCACCAGTCCAAAGGGAGTAGGAAGCCGATCGAAGAGATCGATTTCGACTCCTGGGTGCTTCTTCAGCAGGTGTTCCGCGGCGTAGAATCCCGACGGCCCGGTGCCGACGATCGCCACCCGCAATGGATTGGGGGAATTCATGGCGGGGAAGTTTAAGCCGTCAGCCGTCAGCCGGTAGCAATTGACAATTGGCAATTGAAAATTGGCAATTGAATTCTCACTCTCCCTTTGGCCTCCAGAAGAACAGGAGCCTTCCCGCCCCGCTCTCCACGGCCTCGAGTTCGATACCGATGACGCCGCTCTTGGGGAAATCGATCTGTAGCTTGGAGGTGCTGGAGGTAAGGAGGCGGGAGGCGAGCTCTCCCAGCCACGGCTCGTGGCCGACCAGGGCGATCATGGCCTCGTTCCCTGGCGTGCCGATGACTTCGGCGAACCGCTCGATCCGCGGCATGGTTGCCAGCGGCTCGCAAGCCTCGGGCATCAGTCCTTCGTCCTCGAACTCCTGGGCTACGACCTCCGCCGTCTGCCACGCTCGCACCCACGGACTGCTGAGCAGAACAGTCGGGATGTAACCGCGGCGGCGCAGCCGCTTCGCCATCTTCGCCGTTTGGCGGCTGCCCTGTTTGGTCAGGGGCCGCTCGGTATCATCGGGCCACTTCGTCGCATCGCGGGAACCCGCGTCCCCGTGTCGGATGAGGAGGAGAAGCATTCTGTTTGTCCCTCCTGGAGCCGTCAGCCGCCCATTAGTGCGTCAGCGCTGTCACTTCTTCTTAGAAGCCGCCTTCGCTAACGCGACTACTACACTGTCAATCTCGGGCAACATTGTCCGTCCGCCCAGCACATGGTGATTCGCCTGCACGGAGAAGGTGTAGGTCTTGCCGTTGTTCAACTCGAAATAGCCCGAGAGCGTGTTGACTCCGCTGATGCTGCCGGTCTTGGCCCAGACCTTCCCTTCGAGCGGTGTTGCGACGAACCGGCGCTTGAGCGATCCGGTCTTGCCGGACTGCGGCAGGCCGGCGACAAATGTCTGGAAGTTCGGGTGGCTGCGCATGAAGAGCAGCACCTTCGTAAATGTGAGTGGAGAGACGAAATTCACACTCGAGAGGCCGGAGCCATCGCTCAGGCTGAACTGGGTCGAGTCCGCTCCGACTGAATCAATGAGAAAGCGGCGTTCGACCTCGATGCCTTCCGACCAGGAGCCCGCCTTCCCGAACTGCTTGCCCAGCTCCTTGAGCAGCATTTCGGCGTACCAGTTCTGGCTGGTGTTCAGGATCGGGAAGACCCAGTCCCGCAGCGGCCGTGATTTGAGCTCGGCGAGGGGAGGCGCGGCCCGCGCACCGGCATACTTGACCGAGTCGGTCGTCGAACGGGTGGTCCCCAGGATGCTGATACCCGCCTCGTTCAGCATGCGGCGAAAGGCCCGCGCGGTGAACAGATTCGGATCGGGCATCGCGAAGTATTCCGTTCCGCCTTTGCTGTCGGCTGCGACGTTGCCCTGGGCCCAGAGCGTCATCGAGCCGGGGATCCGGAAGAAATCGATGGTGTCGTCGCTGCCGGAGGAGCCGGTCTGAGTCCGGTTCTCCAGCGTGACGTCTCCGACATCCGGCGTCATGCTTATCGAAGCGGGGGCGTATTCCCCTCGACCCGGCTCCCAGGCGAGGTCCACGCTGTTGTCGTTGAAGCCCAGCCCCGAGACCGGTGCCGCGTACCACCAGCTCAGGTCATAGCTCTCCCAGCCGGGATGGATCAGCTCGCCGTCGAACCAGCTGCCGTCGCCGATGAGATCTCCGTGCACCACCTTGAGCCCGCGTGCGCTGAGCGATTCTGCCAATGCGCGGTATGGGGCGAAAGGATCGCTATCGCACACTCCGGGAAGGGTGCTGTCTGTCGCGTAGCAGCGAATCCCCGAGAAGGGGGATCCACGGCCGTACAGAATGAGGTCGCCGTCCAGGGTGCCGCTGGTCATCGGCCCGCTGCCGTACACGCTGGTCGTGACCGTCCAATCGGGAGCCAACCGGGCGGAACCCACGGCACTCACCACCAGCTTGGTGTTGCTGGCCGGAACAAAGAGCCGGTCGGCGTTCCTCCCGTAGAGCAGCTTGCCCTTGTCATCCACCAGGGCAACTCCCCAGAAGTGCCGATTGAATGGGGGCGCGTCGAGCAGGGCATCGATGCGTTTGGTTTCCGACTTGGAGATTTGGGCGGGAAGGCGGGAAGCCGGTAAGGCTGTAAACAAAGACAATGCGACCAGGACCCTGATCGCGTTCCCCTGCCCGCCAGAGGCACCTACCGCCGCACCGCCCTCACGCCCTCCCGTCCTGCTCAAACGCCCGTGGATCCGCTTTAGCATAGAGGAGATCGGTAAGAAGATTGACCAGCACGAAACGAGATTAAGAAACAGAGATTGGAAGCGTCGAATCGTTCGGGGCTTCGACTCTGCCGGGAGCGGTGGTGTCCCTCGCGGAGTACGCCCGTGCCCCCCGTATTGGAAAGATCGGCCAGGTCGGTCCGCCCTTGAGGGTGGGATCCAGTGCCCGGAGGAAGCTCGCACGCACTTGGCCCGTCGGACTGGCCGCCCGTCGTGGAACTTCTCGTTGGACCGCAGGTGGAATGTGTAATGCAGACCAGGGCGCATGACGCGACTTCACCACCAGTCCGCCCGGTGCGGCAAACCTCGTTGACTCTTTGGTCTAACTCCGCCAAACTACAGCACTTAAACGATGCCGTCAATCACGGTACGGACCCGTCCCGGGGCAGGCTCATCTGTCTGATTTTGTGACGCGCCTCTTCGGCATCGTCGGGTGCTTGGTGATGGGTACCGCTGTCTTGCAGGCTCAGGATTCGGTGAGGGTAGTGCGCGGGTTGGACTTCGAGGGGAACAAGAACATCGACGACTACTCGCTGAGCGCCGCGATCGGGACAACCAATTCGAACTGGTTTGCCCGCACCCCACCGTTCAAATGGATCGGGCTGGGCGAGAAGCGTGAGTTCGACGAGATCGAGTTCCGGCGTGACGTGCTGCGGATCATCCTGTTCTACCGGCAGAGCGGCTTCATGGAAGTTAAGGTAGACACGGTGGTCAAACGGACTCCCACCAACGTGAAGGTGAAATTCCTGATCAAGGAAGGCCCTCCGATCGTCGTGACCTCGTTCACGATCACCGGTCTCGATTCCGTGCCGAACCGGAAAGACATCACCGACGAGCTTCCACTGCAGGAGGGGAAGCCGTTCAACCGCTTCCTGTTTCAGGCCAGCTCCGACACGCTGCTCCAGCGGCTTCGCAACAAGGGGTATCCCTCCGCGGAAGTATTCCGCAACTACACGGTGGACCGGGTAGAGCGAAAGGCAACCGCCTCAGTAGGCGTGGTGACCGGCCCTCGTGCCCGCATCGGCCCCATCGCGGTGCAGGGAAGCGACCGGGTGGACTCGGTCTTCGTTCGCCAGCTCCTGACGGTGGGACCGGGGTCCCGGTACTCCCAGGAGCGACTCTTCGAAAGTCAGCGGAAGCTCTACCAAACCGAATTGTTCCGGCTCGCCACCGTGAAGGTGGATTCCAGCCAGTGGCAGCAAGGAGACACACTGGTTCCCCTGACGGTGGACCTGCGTGACGGTCTGCGGCACCGGATCCGCAGCAGTATCGGATACGCCACCGAAGACTGCTTTCGCGGTGGAGTGGGCTGGACCGATCGCAATCTGCTTCGAACCGGACGGCTCTTCGATATCAGCGGCAGAGTTTCCAAGGTGGGAGTCGGAACTCCCACCAACTGGGGCCTGGAGAATTCGATCTGTTCGGGCCTGGTTGATGACACGATCGGCTCCTCCAAGCTCAACTACAACGTCACCGGCTCGGTCCGGCAGCCGCGCTTCGTCTCCCCGATCATCGCCGGGACCTTCGCTCTCTTCGCCGAGCGCCGGTCAGAGTTCGAGGTCTACCGGCGGGAGGAGATCGGCCTCAGTGCGACGTTGTTGCGGGAAGACTATCACCGGGTCCCGATCACCGTAGGGTACAAGCTCTCCTACGGACGCACTACCGCGAGCGCGGCCAGTTTCTGCGCGTTCTTCAACGCCTGTACGCCGCAGGATGCGCAGCGCCTCGCGGAGCGCCGGGTGCTGGGAATCTTTGGCGCGGGTATCGCCTGGCCCCGTTCCAACAATCCGCTGGATCCGACTAGAGGTCACGTGTACTCGATTGAGAGTGCGGTGAGCTCGCCCCTCACCGGGTCGGATGACTTCGAGGAATTCCTCCGGTTCACCGGCGACGGCTCCTGGTACAAGCAGGTCGGTCAAGTCGTGTTCAGCTGGCACCTCCGCGGCGGAATCATGTTTGCCCCATCGGTGTCGCTGGATAGTGCCTCGGGCAATTTCATTCCGCCCGAAGAGCGCTATTACGCCGGCGGGCCGAATGATGTGCGGGGCTACAACGTGAATGAACTGGGACCGGTGGTGTACGTGTACCCGGCCGACAGCCTGACCCTGGGACTGCAGGACTCGCTGGCCCGTGGTCTGGTCCAGCCCAGATTCTCCGCCACCGGTGGAAACACGGTGACCATCGGGCAATTCGAGGTGCGGGTGCCCTCCCCGATCTGGGCGTCCCGGGTCCGGCTCGCCGCCTTCGTGGACGCCGGAAGTCTGTGGGAGCGGGGCAAGGGGAACCTGGCACCTTTTACCCTGCGGATCACACCGGGATTCGGCATCCGTATCGCGACACCGCTGGGGCCCGCCCGTCTCGATGTGGGGTACAACCACTACGACCGGCAGACCGGCCCGCTGTATCTCGAGCGGACTGACGGCACGCTGGTGCTGGTGCAGGACGATTTCAAGCAGGAGCGGCCCAGCCATTTCACGTTTCACTTCACCTTCGGGCAGCCGTTCTGATGCGGCGCCACGTCATCCGGCTGTTCATCGCGATCCTCCTCGGCACCGTCCCCGCGTTGCTCGGCGGCGGCACGGCGCTCCTCTTCACCGAGACCGGCCGCTTGCTCACTGGCCGGCTGGTTGCCGGAGAGCTGGGGCGGGTCATGCGCGGGCGCTTCGAGGTGGCGCGAGTCTCCGGCAATTTCTGGAGGACGCTCGAATTCGATAACGTCGTGATCCGTGATACGACCGGGGACCTCCTGGCCGATATCCCCCATCTCGAGGTCCGCTACAAGTTCCCCAACCTCATGGCGGGCCGGATCATCCTCGAAGATCTCGACATAGACCGGGGAACCATCCGGATCGTGAAGCAGAAGAACGGCCGGCTCAACTTCCAGGACATCTTCAAACTGGGAGAAGGGAAAGGTGGCGGGACCTCGCCGCTGATCGAGCTGCGCAACGCGAGGCTGCACGCGACGACTCTAGAAGCACTGTTGCCCTGGAACCCGCCGGACACCGCGAAGACCGACGCCTCAAAAGCTTCAGTACTCGCCGCCGAACGGGCCAAGCCAGGTAGAGTCATCCTGGAGACCCGGCACGGATACCGGAAGCTCGTCACCCTGGACGCACTGAATGCGAGACTCAGCCGCCTGCTGATCAGCTCGCCCACCCACGAACCGCTGACTTTCGAGGTCGACTCGCTGTCCACCCGGATCAGCGATCCCGCGATCACCATCAACCAGCTGGACGCGAACGGGTGGACCCGCGCCGACACGCTTCAGTTCACGGTGGAGCAGGTGAGGCTGCCGAACACTCGCGCCTCGGGCAGCGGGACCCTCACCTGGCCCAAGGGTCCGGTGCTCTACGACTTTGCCATGGTCGCGACTGAAGCCGATCTGCGGGATTTCTGGTGGATCACCCCGAAACTCCCGCAGATGACGGGGAAGGCGCGGGTCGTGGCGAAGTCCCGGGACGAGACTTTTACGTCGTATGCGCTGCACGGTCTCCAGCTTCAGGGCAAGGACGGTCGAATCACCGGTCAGGTCACCTTGCTGGTGGACAGCCGGCGCGGTCTGGGCGCGGAAAACATGAAGTTGGATCTCGCGGCGGTCGACATGGACGTGCTGCGTCCCTTCCTCGACACCCTGCCATTCTACGGGACTCTCACCGGGAAGATGTCGGGCCGCGGCTATCTCGATGCGCTGACGATCGACTACGACGGCATCTTCAGTGACTCCGCGGTCGAGGGTGGCGCCGAGAATCGCCTCAGCCTGGCCGGCCTGGTACACCTGGGCGGACCACCCGGTGCGGTGTTCGACAACATGGAGCTGCGGGAGACTGACTTCGACCTCGCCACGATCAGGAAGGTTTCGCCTTCGCTGCCTTTGCAGGGAAGGCTGTCACTGGTCGGGACGCTTTCAGGGCCGTGGAAGAATGTGACCTTCACCGGTACCGCACGGCAGCACGATGATGGCCATCCCGAAACGATGGCGGAGGGAGTTTCCCGGCTCGATACCCGCGATTCGACCACGACGCGATTCGCCACCGACGTCCGGCTGGATCCTCTCGATTTCGATGGTCTCCGTACCAGCTTCCCCACGCTCAAGCTCCCCGGGCGGCTGCAGGGACCGCTCAAGCTTTCCGGGACGATGGACAGCATGCGGGTGGATTCCGACCTGCGGGGGGAGATCGGCCACTTTCGGGCGACCGGTGGTATCCGGCTGACCCCCGGCAAGATGGGAGGGGACAGCCTGCTGGTGGACTTCGAAGGAGTGGATCTCGCTCAACTCCGCCAGACACCTCCGAAGACCAAACTCACTGGAACGCTGTTCGTGAACGGCACGATGGATTCGGTGACCGGTCCGCAAGGCACCTTCGCGATCTCGTTGGCGCACAGTACTGCGGCCAACGTCCCGCTCGACACGGTCATCGCTACTCTCAGCGCCGCAAACGGGATCCTCACCTTCGACACCCTGCTGGCGCGGCTTCCTGGTGTCGCAGCCAACGGAGAAGGAACACTGGGCTGGCGTTCTCCTTCGGACGGAGAAATCCAGGTCGCCTTTACCGCCGACAGCCTCGTTACGCTGGATCCCTTCCTGCGCGACACGGTCACCCCGCCGAGCGACAGCGAGCCTCCGCATCCTATCCAGGGGCGGGTAACCGGGACGCTTTCGCTGGCTGGTGCAGTAGACGCTCCCACGGTTCGGATCGATGCGGACGGACGCGCGCTGGAGTGGAAGGGCTTCAAAGTCCCCACCGCGTCGGCCACGCTCGACTGGAGCCGTGCGGAGCGCTCTCAGCTCGGACTGGTGATTACCCTGGATTCGGTGCGAAGCCAGGACTGGACCATGACCACGCTCACCGCCGAATTGCGGGGCTACACCGATTCACTGCTCTGGAGTGGTTCGGCGAAGCTGGCGGACAGCGTCTCCCTCGCGGCCAGCGGGCAATATTGGAAACACCCCCCGTCGCAGGTCGTGGCGGTGGACAGCGCCCGTCTGACTCTGCCCGACCATACCTGGCGGCTGCACGAGCCGGTCTCGCTGGCGCTGGGACGGGAACGGGTGGACTTCAGTCCGCTTTTCCTCGAAGCCTCGGACGGATCCGGCCTCGTCCGTATCGAGGGAAGTCTTCCTCACGAGCAGGAAGGAAAGCTGATAATCAGTGCCGTCGGACTCGACCTGCGGGACGTCTATCTCGCCTTGCAGCGTGACACCACCAAGGTGGGCGGGACAGTGGAGGCCGATATCGAAGTGGGTGGCACCGCCGCCGCCCCGACGTTCCAAGGCACCGCTTCGCTCGCGGATCTGGCACTCGGCGATCTTGCCTCGCCTTACGTGCAGGGCGTCTTCAACTACGCCGACCGCCGGCTCGATGCCAATGTCCTGTTGTGGAAGACCGGCACGCCCGTCATGCGGATCGAGGCCGCGCTTCCAATTGATCTGGCCCTGAAGAGCGTGCCGAAGCGACAGCTGCCGGGAGACCTGGTCGTGCGCGCGGTAGCGGACAGCACCGAAATGAGCGTGCTGGAGGCCTTCACCAATACGGTTCGGGGAGTCCACGGCACCCTTCGCATGGATGCGCAAGTCACCGGGAGTTGGGACAAGCCTGCGTTGGCCGGATTTATTGATGTGCGGAACGCCGAAGGCAGCGTGCCCTCGCTCGGAACATCGTTCAGCGGAATCAACGGTCGCGCCCGACTGAACGGCGACTCGATCCAGATCGACACCCTTCGGGTGAACGGGGGCAAGGGGAGCATGGAGGTCGGTGGCGTGCTCCGGCTCGAGGAGCTCACCCGCCCGATCCTCGGTCTCAGGATGCGGGCCAATCGGTTCCGCGCCATTGCCGACCGGCGCTTCCTCACCCTGGACGCTACCGGCAACCTGGAGCTGACCGGGCCGGTGATGCAGGCCCGTCTCACCGGGCGTCTGGTGGCGGACGAAGGCAATTTCCGTTTCTCCGACCTGCTTACCAAACGCATCGTCAACCTGGAGAATCCGGCCGATTCCGGGCTGATCGACATCTCCGAAATTCGGGAAGAAAACCTGGGCGCCGCGTTCCAGAACCGTTTCCTCGACTCGCTCACCATCGAGAACCTCCGGCTGGTGATGGGCGAATCGTTCTGGCTCCGCTCCAGTGAGGCCAACATCCAGTTGGACGGGGACCTCACGGTCAACAAGGTGCGGGACGTCTACCGCATGGACGGGACGCTCAGCGCGCTGCGCGGTACCTATAGCGTCAAGATCGGGTTCGTGGTCCGGGACTTCACGGTGGAAGAGGGGACGGTTCGCTACTTCGGGACGCCGGACCTCAATGCCGAGTTGAACATCACAGCCGAGTACACCGCGGAAGACGTTGATACGAGGCAGGAGATTCCGGTCATCGCCAAGATCACCGGCACGCTGCTTCAGCCGAAGCTGGCGCTGGAGAGCGATCAGCACCCGCCGCTCTCCGAGACGGAACTGGTCAGTTACCTCATGTTCGGGCGTTCCAGCTTTGCAGTGAATTCGGGCGGCGCCGCGAGCCAGAACCAATCGGCGGCGCTCGCCACCGGCATCTCCTACTTCTCGAGCGCCCTTTCCAGCGAAATCCAGCGCACGCTGATCAGTGATCTGGGTGTGCCGATCGACTACCTCGATATCCGGCCGGGCACCGTCTCCAGCGGCACGGTGTCCGCGTCGAGCAGCGGCGCTTCCCAGGTGGCACAGGTCACCGCCGGCTGGCAGGTGGGCCGGAAGTGGTATCTCGCTCTGCTGACCGATGTCTGCACCAGTGGGACGAATTTCTATCCCAGCGCGGAGTACCGTGTCAACCGGCCGCTACGCGTCAAGCTGGCGGTCGAACCGACCACGCCGTGCACCATCAACACTTTCGATCCCTCCCAGAATCGAAAGCGTTATCAGGTCGGTCTGGACACGCTGTGGTCGCTGGACTATTGACGTGACCCGGGCGCTGCTCATTACCAACCCCGCGGCAGCCCGGACCGAAGATGTCGCCGTCCGGGCCGTGGTCGAGACACTCGAGCGAGGTGGCTGGCAGGTGGAGCTGTGTGCCACCGGCGGCCCCGGCGATGCCCGGCGTCTGGCCGAGCAGGCGGTGGTAGACCGGATGGATGTGGTGACTGTGTTTGGCGGTGATGGCACCACGATGCAGGCCGCCGCGGCACTGGTCGGTACCGACGTCGCACTCGGCGTCGTTCCCGGCGGCACCGGCAACCTGCTCGCGGGCAACCTGCGAATCCCGACCCATCCGGTTCGGGCGGCGAAGGCGTTGGTAGCCGGCACGGCACGTCCGCTCGACCTGGGGCGCATGGAGCGGAGTGACGGGACACATTACTTCGCGGTCGCCTGTGGCGCCGGTTACGATGCGAGAGTCATGGCCGGCACCAGCACGCTGGACAAGCACCGCTGGCGTTTCGCCGCGTATGTCGCCACGACCCTGAGGCTGGTGCCCGAGATGCGCAGCATCCAGCACCTGATCACCGTGGATGGCGTGGAATACGAGGCGCAGGCCACGATGGTCCTGATCGCCAACTGCGGGGAGGTCATCCCTCCTTTCGTGAGGCTCCGCACCGGGATCTCTCCTTACGACGGGCTGCTCGACGTCGTGGTCGTTCGGGCCGACAGCTTCGTCGAGGGCGTTCGCGCGATCTGGGAGTTGCTGCGCGAAGGAGTGCCAGAAGGCAACGAAGGGCGCATCGGGTACGCTCAGGGCCGTGAGATCCGGGTCGAAACCACCCCGGCCGAACCGGTCCAGATGGACGGCGAGCCCGGAGGGGAAACACCGTTTGTCGCAACCGTGGTACCTGGAGCTGTTCGGGTTCTCGTTCCACCACTTTTGTGAGCGCTGGGGCCGGGGATTGCGTCCGTGACGCGCAAGCGCATCTTCGAGCCATTCCTTCCTACCAGGGTCGTGGACCATAAGGTCACCCGTCTGACGGGAGTCGCTGATGGCTGATTCCGTCCTGTTGATAGATGACGACGCCGACGTGCTGCGCACGGTCGGGACTTACTTCGAGCGCGTAGGCTGGGAAGTGGCGCGCGAACTGGACGGCGAAGCCGGTCTCGCAGCCTACGACCGCCTGCGGCCGGAGGTCGTGATTCTCGACCTGCATCTCCCTGGCCTCGACGGAATGGAGGTGTTGTCGCGGCTTCGAGAGAGAAACGCTGCGGTCATCCTCCTCACCGGCCAGGGCGACGTCCCCACCGCGGTGAAGGCCATGCAGCTCGGCGCGGAGAACTTCCTCACCAAGCCGATGGACATGGAGCACCTCACAGCCGCGGCCACCAGGGTTTCGGACAAGGTGCGGCTCCGCCGGCTCAACGAGATGCTGCTGCTCCGCACCTCCCCGGGAGAAGGACTCGAATCGCTGGGCGACTCACCCGAGATGAAAGAGCTGACTCGGCAGATCGGTCTCGTGGCCCTGAGCGATCGCACGGCCGTCCTGCTCAAAGGAGAGAGCGGGGTCGGGAAGGCCTGGGTGGGGCGGATGCTGCACCAGCTGAGTCCCCGCGCCTCGGGACCCTTCACCGAAGTTTCCTGCTGGGGACGCAGCTCCGCCGGACTCGACGCCGAGCTTTTCGGGGTCGAACGGGCGACGCCGGCGGACGTGCGGGAACGGCGCCAGGGTCTGATGGAAATCTCCTCGGGCGGAACCATTCTCTTCGAAGAAATCGGAGACCTGCCCGCCGAGTTGCAGCCTAAATTGCAGCGGGTTCTGGAAACCCGGACCTTCCGCCGGGTAGGCGGAACTCGCGACGTGGCGACCGACGTACGGATTCTCGCGGCGAGCAGCCGCGACCTCGCCGCCGAAGTCGAGGCGGGGAAGTTCCGGGAAGATCTCTACTACCGCCTCAGCGTGATGCCGGTGGTGCTCCCGCCGCTGCGGGACCGGGCACGGGAAGACCGGCTGACCTTGATGTCGGCGCTCCTCAACGAGCTGCAGGGGAAGGTGTCGGGGGTTCCCGCGGCACTCTCCAACGAGGCCATCGAGCGGATGCTGGGCCACTCCTGGCCCGGGAACGTCCGCGAGATGCGTAACGTCCTGGAGCGCGCGGTGATCCTCGCTCGGGGCCAGTCCCAGATCGGCGTTGAGCATCTGCCCGGGGAATTCCGCGCCCGTCCCGGCCCGGGCGACCGTCGCCACACTCCGCAGACGCTGGACGATCTCGAACGGGTGCACATCGAGCGTACCCTGCGGCACCACGCCGGCAATCGCACCCGGGCGGCCCTTGAACTCGGCATCTCAAGGGCGACGCTGATTAACAAGATCAAGCGGTATTCGATTCAGGTTTAGAGCTGTTAGCTATTAGCGGTTAGCTATTAGCGATTAGCTTCTAGCTAACAGCTACCAGCTTGGCCGAAGGAGTCCACAATGGCCGAACTCAAAGAGCACGACGCCATGATCTGCCGCGCCTGCGAGCGGGAGGAGCGCGCCTCGGAGGGATATCCCTGCGACGGATGCGGCACCTTCATCTGCCTGATGTGCACCTTCCGCGGGGTCACGCTCTGCAAGGCCTGCCAGGAAAAGGAGTCTGCCGGTAAGTGATTGGAGCCCTCATCGGGCGGTCGGGGGTAGCACCGGTGTGTCGCGAGCCATCCCCCCGCGCCGAACAAGTCACCCAGCTCGTCCTCGGCGAAACCGCGCAGATCCTGGAAGAGACCGGCGACTGGCGCCACCTTCAACTCGACGGCGACGGCTATCAGGGCTGGGTTCACCGCGGCTACGTGCTGGAGATCGATTCGGCGACCGCGGTGGAATGGCGGGAAGCGGCCGATGGCTGGAGCGAGGGTGCGGTGGTGCAGGCAGGCTCAGAAATCGTGCGGCTGCCGCTCCGCTCCCGGGTCCGGCTGAAAGGCGCCGAGCTGAGCCTGCCCGATGGACGGCGCGCTCGGTTGATCGCGGGCTCGGTGATGCCGTTCTCCAAAGCCCGGCGGCGGGCGAGCCGCACTCCTCCCGACCGCTGGGCTGCTCGGGCCTTTGCGGGAACCGCTTACCAATGGGGTGGGGTGACACCCTGGGGTGTTGACTGCTCGGGGCTGGTGCAGACCACTTTCCGCGCCCGCGGCGTCGCACTTCCGCGAGATGCCTCCCAGCAGATCACCTCCGGCGTATCGGTCGACCTCGAGCAAAGGCGGGCGGGCGACCTGCTCTTCTTCGCCGAAGACGGCCGGGTGACTCACGTCGCCATTTGCGGTGCAGAAGACTCGCTGGTGCATGCAACCCTCTCCTGCGGTGGTTTCGTTGAGGAGCCGTGGGGACCGGGCACCCGGGCGGAATACATGCGGGAGCGGCTGGTTGGCGTTCGGCGGGTGAAGTAACCGTGCCGCAACGGCTGGTGCTGTTCGACATCGACGGCACTCTCCTCATCACCGCCGGTGCCGGCCGTCGCGCCATCACCACAGCACTCCGCGACCATGTGAGCGACCCCGCCGCGTTCGAACGCATCCGCTTCGATGGAAAAACCGATCCGCAGATCATGCGCGAGTTGCTCGAGGCCGGCGGGCATCCCCAGTGCGGCGATGGCGTCCTGATCGCCGGTTTGTGCCGGAGCTACGTGACGCTACTAGAGGTCGAGTTGCAGCAGCCCGGGACCAAGATCCGTCTCATGCCCGGCGTTCCCGCCATCCTCGACCGGCTCGAATCCGAATCGGAAATCGTTCTGGGGCTGCTCACCGGTAACATGGCGGAAGGGGCGGCCCTCAAGCTCAAAGCCTCCGGCATCAATCCGTCCCGTTTCCGGGTCGGCGCCTATGGCTCCGACTCAGGGCACCGCCCGGATCTTCCGGCGATCGCGTCAAAGCGGGCTCACCCCCATTTTGGACGGGAGCCGCGCGGCACCGAAGTGGTGATCATCGGAGACACGCCCGCCGACATGACCTGCGGGTTGGGGATCGAGGCGAGAGCGATCGGAGTCGCCACCGGCTCCTACCGCTGCGAGGACCTGACGGCAGCAGGAGCCTACGCGGCGTTTCCGGATTTGAGCGACACCGAGCGAGTGGTCAAGGCGATTCTTGGCTGAAGAGCTCGAACTCAAGGCGGTGGTACCCGATCCATCCCGCACTCGCGAGCGACTGAAGGCGGCGGGAGCCCGCGAGGTGTATCGCGGGATGATGCGCGACCGGCTGTTCGATTCCGCCGGCCGGCTCACGGCGAAAGGCGAAGTGCTTCGGATCAGGAGCTACGAACCTCGAGGCGAGCCGACCCACGCGATGGTCGGATGGAAGGGACCTACGCTTCGTTCACCGGATGGCTACAAGCTGCGCCAGGAAATCGAGTATCCGACTCCGGATGGCGCCACCGCCGCGCGGTTGCTGGAAGCGCTGGGCTATAGCGTCATACGCAGCATCGATCGCTACGTTGAAATTTTCTCCATTGCCGGCGCAACGGCGCGCCTGGAGTGGTATCCCCGGATGGATGTGCTCATGGAGATTGAAGGTACTCCTGCCGCCATCGAATCGGCCGTGGGCCAGAGCGGGCTTCCTCGTTCGGTCTTCCTGGCGGACTCGCTCGCCGCTTTCGTCGAGCGTTACGAGGCGCGGGAATCCCACCCCGCAGTCGTCGCGGAGCAGGACCTCGGTAACGCCACTCCATCATGGCTCGGTCTGTGAGCCTCGCTAGCGAGCATCACGTGAGCCTCGAGATCCCCGAACTCGGCCCCTACCTGGGCCGGCTGGTCGCGCCGCCGGTCATCGAGACCGGGCAGCGTCACTGGATTCCGCTGGAAGACATCCGCTACGAGCTGGTGACGGAGGTGTTCGTGCGCTCCGGCGAGGCGCGGGAGTGGTGCGCCGCGGACGATCCCGATCTCACCATCGCGACGCTGGGGCGTTCGGTCTGGCTTGGACTCTGGGAGCGTGCGCTCACCGCGGTGAGCCAGCGCGCCTCGCAGGCAATCAACGCGCGTCTGGAGGCTGCGGCGGCGGAATCTCGAATGCCTCGCCGGTTGCGCCGCCGGTTGCCTCTCGGTCCCGACGAGGCCTTTGCGCTCCACTCGCGACTCGACGCGGGGAGCGGCCCCTTCCGCGAAGCGGTTGATCGCCTGGAGACGGCGGCGCACGCCGCCCGCGCCGCACAGGGCAAGGGCCCAGCTGCAGAAACCTGGTCCAACCTGCTCACTACCGTCGCGCGCCGGCTCGAATCCGCATGGCTCGGCCTCGAGGACGCTGCCGAGAAGGAATGGGTCCGCTGGGCGCGGGACGTCGAGGAAGTGCGGGCGTGGCGGCGGCCGATGTGGCCGCTGCTCCTGATTTCGTTGTTGATCCTCGCCACGGCGGTGTACATCGGTCTTCTCCTTGGCGGTTATCTCCCGGTTCCCGGACCGCTCGAAGGGCCGGTCGAATGGGTGTGGGAACGATGGAGCTGATCGGAGTGGGGATCGACCTTGTCGATATCGCGCGGGTCGAGCGGATGCTGGAGCGGCATGGGGAACGGGTGCTCACCCGGTTCCTCACCGAAGACGAACGGGAGTACGTCATTGGAAGGTTCCGTCCGGCTCTCCACATTGCGGCGCGAATGGCAGCGAAGGAGGCCGCTTACAAGGCGCTGCAGTCGCTTCCCGATGCAAGAGCCGTTTCCTGGCAGGATCTCGAGGTTGAACGGGCCCATGACGGGCGGCCGTCACTCAAGCTGCTGGGACTCGCGGCCGACTTGGCGGAAAAGCACGGGCCGTTTGCGATTCAGCTTTCGTTGAGTCACTCGGACCGGACGGCGGGCGCGGTGGCGGTGCTGGTGCGGGATGTGAGAGGTAAGACGTGAGACGTGGAGACGGGTGATCCCACTGATGATTGCGGGTCAGGAATCTCCGCACGCGCACCGTTGACCCGCTCCTTGCCAGGAATACCTTCCAGATCCGCCCATTGACCTCCGCAAGGAGGAGCTTATGTCACAAACAGGTCCCCTCATCTCGGTCCTCGGGGTGATTACGGTCAGTGCCATGGTCGGGCACCCTGCCTTGGCCCAGCAATCGGGACCAGCCCAGCCACGATACGCCTTCTGCTGGACACCACCGACCAAGCAGCTGGTCTATATCAGCGCCCCGTTCGAGACCAGCGAGCCGAGTACCGCGAAGGTCGAGGCCGAGTTCAACGCCTTCGTCAAGAAGCAGTACGGATATTCCGCCCATGACGGTCAATGCGCCGTAGACCTTACGGCCGCAACTAGGGACGGCAAGCGGGCTGCGGTGATCAAGCAGGCACAGAACGGCGAAATCACTCCGGTGACCTTCGCGTACACGCCACTGGCCCCGGCGGAGCCTGCTCCGGCACAAGCGGCCGCGCCGGCGCTCACCGCCAGCCTGAACCCCGGTAATCTCAAGGATCCCTGGCTGCAAAAGGCCAAAGATGAACTACCGAGCTCGAAAGGGTATTGCGAGACCAATATCCTGCTTCATCAGATTTTCAACTGTGAGTGCTTCGCCCGTCTGGTGTTTCAGTTCCGAGTCGCGCACGCCGGAGAGTACAAGGAGAGCCAGCGCGAGGAAGGGACTGGCTGGGTTGGATACAGCAACGTCCTGATGTCGCCGGACTTTGTCTGCACCGACTGTCTCGAAGATGCTCGGCTCAGCCAGTACGTCCACGAGAAGATCGCCCATAACCAGCAGCCCGCTCTGTCGACCGGCCGAACCACCGAGGCCAAGGTGAAGGCCTATGCAGACTGCGTCGCACCCAAGTACATCGCCGAGTTCAAGGCACATCCGCACGTATACGAGGAGACGCCAAACTTCAACAGGGCGGCAGAAGCTTGCCGGGCGACTTGATTCACATTCGAGACGCGTCAGCTGCCTCCCGTCTCCCATCCCTTCCAATCCCGACTATTCCGCTCTAATTTCCTCGCGACACCAAGAACTGGTTGAGAATGCTTCTCATTGCCGCGGGATCCTTCGCGATCTCGCTTCTCGTCTCGCCCGGACCCGATCCGACTCAGGGTGAGGACCGCACTCCGGTCGTTCGCCGCATCGCTGCCACCGCCGCACTCGCTGCCCAGGAATACCGCTCCGGCGTAAAAGACGGGAAGGTCATCGCCCAGGCCGAAGTCGAAGAGGCCCAGCTGTTCCTCACCGAGGCCCGGCGCACTGCCTCAGGGTTGCCGCTCGAACTAAGCAAGTCCACCGGTGACGAACTGGATCGGATCCTCGGCATGATCCGACAGACCGCGAGCCCTGATTCGATCGACATCCGGGTACGCCAGCTCTCCGCGACGCTCAGCCAGAAACTCGGCGTGTCGCTCGACGAAATCCCCGCCCAGGTTCCGACTCTCGCCCGCGGAGCCGAGCTGTACCAGACCAATTGTGCCAGCTGCCACGGCGTGACCGGACGGGGAGACGGCCCTGCCGGCACGTCGCTCAATCCGCAACCGGCGGACCTTACCGACAGTCACACTCTCAGCGACCGCTCCCCGCTCGACTTCTATCGCCGGGTCACCATCGGCGTCGCCGGCACCGCGATGCCCGCCTTCGAGACTCGCCTCTCCGCCGATGACCGTTGGGCAGCGGCGGTGTACGCGACCTTGCTCCGGTTACCGGCTCCGCGAGGCGAAGTACCGATCGCTCTCCGCGAGTTCGCCTCGACCGGCCGGATGACCGACGGAGAGATCGCGACCGCCCTGGATCCCACAGCCGATCCGCAATCTCCAGCGACCCGCTCTCACATCGCCGCCGTGCGGGGCTTCCAGGGCACGATGGCATCCGCGGATGCCACTGCGATGGTGTTCGCCCGGGTTCGGAGCCAGCTCGATTCCGCGCACATGCTGGCGGGGCAGGGACAAGGCGCTGCGGCTAGCGGCACGGCCTTCGACGCGTACATGACGTTCGAGCAGGTGGAGAACGCTGTGCGGGTGAAGAACGCCGCGCTGGCCGATCAGCTCGAAGCGGGTTTCGCCGCGTATCGCACTCGTGCCGCGGGCGGAGCTACGGCGCAGGAGCTGAAGGGTATTCAGGCCCACCTGATGGCCGACCTGGAGAACGCCGAGCGGGTGATTGGAGACGAGCTGTCTCCCTTCAACCTGTTCCTCCAGTCGCTGGTGATCCTGGTCCGCGAAGGACTCGAAGCGATCCTGGTGATCGGTGCCGTGATGGCCTTCCTGATCAAGACCGGCAACGTCCAGCGCAAGCGCGACATTCACGTGGGCATTGGCGCCGCGGTCCTGGCCAGCCTGCTCACCGCCGTGGCGCTGGAGACAATCTTCCAGATCTCCCCGGCTCGCCGCGAGGCGCTGGAAGGCCTGACCATGATGGTGGCGACGGCGATGCTGTTCTACGTGAGCTACTGGCTCTTGTCGAAGATGGAAGTGGCCAAGTGGAATCGTTTCGTGCGGGGCCGGGTGCAGGACGCGGTGACCAGCGGGTCCGCTCTCGCCTTGGCGTCGGTGGCATTCCTCGCCGTTTATCGCGAAGGCTTCGAGACGGTGTTGTTTTACAAGGCGCTGTTCCTGACCGGTGGCAGTTCTCCCGTTCCCATCGTGCTCGGCATCCTGGTCGCCTCGGTCGTCCTGGTGGCGGTGTACGTCGGGATCAACAAGTATGGCGTGAGGATTCCGCTCAAGCCGTTCTTCGCCTTTACCAGCGCGTTCCTCTACTACATGGCGTTCGTCTTTGCAGGGAAGGGGATCGCGGAGTTGCAGGAGGGCGGGCTGGTGGGGACCACGATCGTGCCGTGGGCGCCGCGGGTGCCGGCATTGGGCATCTATCCTACGGTTGAATCACTGGCGCTTCAGGGGGTGCTGCTCCTTCTGCTGGTCGCCGGGCTGGTCTGGACCTTCGTGATCGAGCCGAGCCGGCTCAAGGCGACGAGCGTCATGGTGCCGGAGCCGCAGGCCGCCAAGCCACAGCCGGCCGTTCCTGTCGAACCGTCTCGAATTGATCTCGACATGCAGCGCTCGCTCGAGCGGATGGGCGCCGATCTCGCCGCGTTGCGGGCTGAGGTGGAGCGGCTCAAACAGCTGTTGGCGAGTCGGAGCTCGCGGCGGTAGACGTGTCGCGATAGGCCCCTTCGGGCCTGCCGATCCCTCTTTGCAATCGATTTTGAATGCGGAAGCTTTCGCCGCCGTCCCCCCTTCCCAATAGGGAAGGGGGACAGGGGGTTAGGTAGTCTGAGAGAGGTACGGCCCCGGGTCAGGCGAAGGACTGTGGCTGTACTTCGCGATGAGCGAAGCAGCGATCACGATCAGCACCATGCTCACGACCTGAGCCACCGTCAGCGGACCCAGCAGGCGATCGTCCTTGGCCCGCAGGAATTCGATCACGAAACGCTCGACTCCCGCAAACAGCAGATAGACCCCGAACAGCCAGCCCACCGGTTTGTCCTTGAGCCGCCACCGCCACAAAAGCGCGAAGACGGCCAGCATGATGGCGACCTCATACAATTGCGTTGGATGCACCGCGAGCACGGTCTGGGGATCAGTGCCAGGCGGCATCGGGATCCCGAAAAGCGAGGTCATGTTCTCCGCTGTTGACGGTGGCAGTCCCTGGGGGAACTTGACTCCCCACGGGAGATTGGTCGGGCGGCCGTAGTCGTCGTTCACGATGAAGCAGCCGATTCGTCCCAGCGCGTAGGCTGCAGCGAGAGACGGGGCGGCGATCTGGAAGGTCCACCTGAGTGGAACCTGCTTGCGCCACCCGTTGATCATCACCGCCGCCGCTCCGCCCACAAAACCTCCGTACCAAACCAGTCCTCCCCGCGAGAAGAGGCTTCCGCCGTTCATCGCCCAGTACCACAGCTTGGCGCCGATGATGCCGCCGATCACCGCCGCGACGGTGATGTCCGCCGCGTACTCCTCGTGCAGCCCGCGCCGCCGCAGCTCCAAGGCGATCAGCCAGCCACCCATGAGGAAGCCGACCATCATCATGATCCCGTAGCCGGTGATCTCGATATGGCCAAGGAGGGGCACCGGGAAGCGCCAGACGAGGGGATAAACGTTCATCGGGGTGCGCCTGTGAGGGCAGCGGGAATGGTGAGACCGGGGAAGGGCAGATCGGCTTTGGGTTCGAGGTCCCAGCCGCTCGATTCCCCGCGGCTCAGGTGCCAGGCGCCCGCCGCGGCGATCATGGCCGCGTTGTCGGTGTTGAGCCGGTTCGACGCCACGGCGACGGTGGCGTCTCCCGAAAGCATGGAGCGGACCCGCTCGACCAGAGCCTGGTTGCAGGCGACACCGCCACCCAGCATCACCCGAGAGTAACCCAGGTTGACCGCGGCATCGGCCGTCTTCGCGGCCAGCACTTCGACCATCGCGTCCTGGAATCCTCGCGCCATGTCCGCGCGCTCGGCCTCGAGATCCCTGCTGGCCCGCACCGCGCGAAGTACGGCGGTCTTGAGCCCGCTGAACGAGAACGCATAACGGTCCGGCCCCTCGCGGTCCAGTTCCTTGAGGAGAGGCCGCGGGAAGTTATAGCGGCCGGCCTTGCCCGATTGCGCGAGACGCTCGATCGCAGCTCCTCCCGGGTAACCGAGGCCGAGGAGGGTGGCCACCTTGTCGAAGGCTTCACCGGCCGCATCGTCACGGGTGCTCCCCAGCAGCCGGTAGTCTCCCCAGGCCGGTACCTCCAGCAGCAGCGTGTGTCCCCCGCTCACCAGCAGCGCCACGAATGGCGGCGCGAATTCTGGCTGTTCCAAGGTCGGCGCGAAAAGATGGCCCTCGAGATGGTGAACGCCGATCAGCGGGACGTCGAGAGACAAGGCCATTGTCTTTCCGAACATGACGCCCACCAGCAGCGCTCCCACCAACCCGGGTCCCGCGGTCACCGCAACGGCGTTTACTCCATTCTGAGAGATGCCGGCTTCAGCCAGCGCCTGCTCGGCGACGTCACCGATGGTCTGGAGGTGAGCCCGGCTGGCCAGCTCCGGGACTACTCCGCCGAATATCCGGTGGATGTCCTGCGAGAGAATGACGAGGCTGGCGAGGCGCCGCTTGTCTCCGACCGAAAGCACCGCCGCCGAGGTTTCGTCACACGACGTTTCGAAGGCGAGAATATTCTGGGCCATTACTGACCTTCTCGCTTGCCGGTATCGGGCAGGACTTCGAAGCTGATCATGACCTCGGACGGGGAAACCCTCACGGTGCCGAATCCTTCCGTATCAACCGCGACCGAGCGTTCGAAGAGTCCCTCGACTTTTTCGACGCGCAGCGGGATGGTCTTCACGGAGTCGATTCTGGCCACCTGGTCGGCAGGGCCGGTGAGACGAACCACTCCCGGGAATACCTGGACCGCTCGCATCAGCCTGGTTCCCGAGTCCAGCTCCAACCTCAGGTCAGGATGAACCGGGACGGAGCGAAACACCACGGGATCGAGCTGAAGGGTGACCTGGCGGGGCTGGATATCCTGAACCCTGACTTCACCTCCGCGCGGCACCTCGACCTCGGAAGGCAGCAGATCCAGTGTGACCGCGCGCCCGGTGATCGTGTCGGGAAGAATGCGGGTCAGAGTAAGGTGGGCGCCGGTGAGCTTGATCAACTCACGCCGGGGGCCGACCACGAGGGCGGTTACTGCCGGAGGGTCTCCGGTGAAGGAACGGCCTGCGGGTAACTGGGGAACCAGCGTTACCGGAAGAACCCTGCTGGCCGGCTGCTCCGCGGTGGCGACCACCCAGAGCATGACTGCCAGCAGGAGAGAGGTGATCTTGAGTGGCCAATTCCTCGCCAGCGCGCCGAGCTTCACGAGTCCGGAGATTCCGCGAGGAGCCTGGCGACCAGCCCTCGATTCACCGGGGAGTTCCAGTCCTGTGCCCCGATGAGCCGCTTCACGATCACGCCCTTCTTGTTCACCAGAAAGCTCTCGGGAACACCGGTGGTCTGGTAATCCTGCTGGATCTGGCCGTCCCGATCCTGCAGGATGTCGAAGGTGAGGTGCAGATCGTCGGCGAACTGACGGACCTCCTGGGGGCCGACCACATCCACGCTCACCGCCGCGATCTTGAAGCCCTTCCCGCTCAGCGAGTCGTACAGGGCCTGCATCGCCGGCATTTCGACCTTGCAGGGGATGCAGTAGGTGGCCCAGACGTTTACCAGGGTCACGGACCCCTTGTAGTGCCGGCGGAAGCTGACGCTATCCTGGTTCCGGAGGTCGTACACCTTGAAGTCGGGCGCTGCCGCGCCGATCTGGACCGCTTTCACATCGGGACCAAACCAGAGCACGGCCCCGACCGCCAGGCCGAGCCCTGCAATGATCGATCCCACCCAAAACCATTGTCTATTCACGATTCCTAAACCTGCTGGAGACAACGTCTCTTCAACGCCCGCACCGCCCCTCCCGGATCTCCCGTTCCGAAGATCGCGGTTCCCGCCACAAAAGTATCGGCTCCGGCGCGCCACACGGTCTCGATGGTCTCGACCGTGATCCCACCATCCACCTCCAGCGCGGCACGGGAACCTTCGCTGTCGAGCAGGGCGCGGGCCCGCTCGATCTTTCCAGTCGCCGCCGGTATGTAGGACTGGCCGCCGAATCCGGGGTTTACACTCATGATGAGCAGCAGGTCGAGATCGTCAACGACCTCGGCGGCGACCTCGAGCGGCGTCGAAGGCACCAGTGCCAGACCGGCCATCATGCCTCGTTCCCGGACATGGGCCAGATGTCGCTGGACATGTACCGTCGCTTCGGGATGGAAGGTGAAGACCGTGGCACCCAGGTCGGCGTACTCCATGATGTAGCGCTCAGGCTCCTGGACCATGAGGTGCACGTCGAGCGGCGCGTCGGTGAATTGCCGCAAGGCGCGCAGCATCGGCGCGCCGAAGGTCAGGTTGGGCACAAACCGGCCGTCCATCACATCGATGTGGAGCCACTCGGCTCCGCCGGCCAATGCGGCCTCGACCTCTTCCTTCAACCGGCCGAGGTCGGCGCTGAGCAGGCTGGGGGCGATCCGCACCGTCATGGAGAAGCCTTCCGTGAGAGGATCAAATCCACCTTACCGCCTCGCGCGCTCAAGGTACCTGGTGCGGGCTGCTGTTCCACCACGATACCGTCCGGCTTTCCCAGAACCGTGCGTGACGATGTCGAGCCGAGCGCCAGGCCCGCCAGCTCCAGCCGCTCCCGCGCCTGTTGCGTCGTCATTCCGATTACGCCCGGCACACTGATTTCGGCGGGACCGCGGCTCACCACGACGTCAACCGGGGTTCCCGGATCGCGACCGACTCCCGCACCCGGACGGGTCGCGACTACGACACCGGGATCCGCCGCCGAGGGCAGCGAGTCGGTGACGCCGATCGTGAGCCCTGAGGCTTGAAGAACCTTGACGGCCAGGTTCGCGTCGAATCCGACCACATCAGGCACCGCGATCGGGGCGGGACCATTGCTCAACGCCAGGGTGATCGGGGAGTTGGGCGGCAGCACGACACCGGGCGCCGGGTCCTGCCAGACCACCGTTCCCTTGGGCGCCTTGGGATGGGCCATATCGGGGTCCAGCTTCATCCGGAACCCTGCCTTGGTGAGCCGGGACTTGGCCTCGGTGACCCCCAAGTCGAGGAGCCGCGGCACCGCATGATCGGTCGAGAACAGCTTGGACGGGAACAACCAGATCACGGTGAGAAGGTAACCCAAAAGGAACGCGCCAAGGACGACGGCAACCTGGAGGACCAGTCTGCGTCCGGCGATCGTCTCAAACATCGGCTGGAGGAGCGGCTGGCCCTCATGGCGCCGGAAACGCATTAGGCGATTCTCCTGAGGCGGGCCGCAAACGCCCCGTCCATGCCATGCCGTTGAGGGAACAACTCGAGGTCTCCCTTGTCGGAGAGCAGGTCAGCAGTCATGCCGGCCGGCGGCTCACGACGGAATTCCGGCGAGCGCGCCAGAAAGCGATCGATCTGCTCCGCGTTCTCCTCCGGCTCGAGGGAGCAGGTAGAGTAGACCAGCAAACCGCCCGGCGGTATCAGCGCGGCACACGCGGTTAGCAGATCTCCCTGGCGCCGCCTCAGGCGATCGAGAGCTTCAGGATTCACCTTCCACCGCGCGTCCGGATGCCGCGCAAAGGTACCAGTGCCCAGGCAGGGAGCGTCCAGCAGAACCGCGGCGCATTTCTTCAGCGGAGGGCGACCCGCGTCCGCCGCCACGATGAATGCAGGCCCCGATCCGGCACGAGCGAGATTCTCGGCCAGTCGCGGCAGCCGCGAGGGCCGGGCTTCGCCCGCGATCACCGAACGGACGCTGCGGCCCAGGGCGATCGTCTTGCCTCCCGGGGCGGCACAAGCGTCGTACACCACGGCGTCGGCGGGGAAGTCCGCGAACCGTATGACCAGAGCCTGGGCCGCATCCTGAACGATGAAGGCGCCTTCGGCATATCCCGGCAGGTTGGCGGGAGAACGCCCCGTCACAATCAACCCCGCACCGAAGGGCGCAGCCTCAAATTCGATTCGATTCTCCTTGAACCGGTTACCGATCTGAGGTTCGCTCTCTCGGCCGGGCTGCACGACAAGAACGGGACGCTGGTTGTTCCACGCGAGGAGCGCCTCGGTGTCTTCCGCGCCGAAACGCTCGACCCATCGGGCGACGAGCCATTCCTGGTGAGAGAAACGGGTGGACAGGGCGGACGAGACGGACAGCGCGGGAGAGGGTTCCCTGCTGGAGCCAGAATTTCCTGCCTCTCCCGCTCTCCGCAGCACCGCATTCACGAACCCGGCGGCCTTCGCTCCAGCCACTTCGCGCGCCAGGTCCACCGATGTGCTGACGGCCGCGTGAGGTGGCACGCGGTCCAGCTGATCCAGCTGGTACACGCCGAGTCGGAGCACGCCGCGAATCAAAGGCGGGACCGATCCCAGTCCGCGGGGGACATGCCGTTCCAGCCGGGAATCGAGCTCGGTCTGACGCCGGAGGACTCCAGCCGCCAGCTCGTGGGCCAACCGGCGATCGGCTCCTTCCAGCCCCTTCATGCCCAGCTCCAGCGCCGCATCCAGCGGCAGGCCACGTGCTGCCCGCTCCAGAATTCGGAGCGCAGCGCGTCTTGGTGCCAGGCCGGGGGGTGAAAGATCAGTGGATGCGTCGGTCAATGTCGTTGGTCTTGAGTCTTGGGTCTTGGGTCCTGAGTCGTAACGATTCGCGTTTTACTTCCTACTTCCTACTTCCTGCGTCTCACGTCTCACCTCTCACCTCTCACGTCTCACCTCTCACGTCTCACAACATCCCCGTCGTCGGACTCGATGGCACCGCCACCTCCCGCCGCGGCATCCGACCCGCCAGGAACGCGAGGCGGCCTGCTTCGACGGCATAGCGCATCGCGAGGGCCATGCTCACCGCATCTTCGGCTTCGGCGATGGCGGTATTCATGAGGATGCCGTCAACGCCCTGCTCCATCGTGATGCATGCATCGGAGGCAGTACCGACCCCGGCATCCACCAGCACCGGCACCTTGAGCCGCTTCTTGATGGTGCGAATGCTGTAAGGATTGAGCAGGCCGAGTCCGCTGCCGATCGGAGATGCGAGCGGCATGACGGCGGCGGCGCCGGCGTCCTCCAGCCGCAAGGCCGTGATCAGATCATCGTTGGTATAGGCCATCACCTGGAATCCCTCGGCGGCCAGCGTCTTCGTGGCGGAGATGAGGCCGGCGGTGTCGGGAAGCAGCGTGTCCCGGTCCCCGATCACTTCCAGTTTGATGAAATCGTTGAATCCCGCTTCGCGACCGAGCCGGGCGTAGCGGATCGCTTCGTCGGCGGTGTAGCAGCCCGCGGTATTGGCGAGCAGGAAATAGCGAGTGGGGTCGAGGTGATAGAGTAGCCCCTCTTCCTTGGAACGATCGAGATCAACTCGACGCACGGCGACCGTGACCACCTCGGCGCCGGACGCCTCGATGGCACGGACCATTTCCGCGTTGTTGCGGTACTTCCCGGTGCCCACCAGCAAACGAGAGCGAAAAGATCGTCCCCCAACCGCAAGGGGCGGATCGATCAAGGTTTGTTCCTGTATTGTCGTTGCCATCCCTCAGCCTCCACCGACGAAATGCACCAATTCAACCGAATCGCCGTTCTGAACCTCGGTCTCGGCGAGCCGTGGGCGACGAACGATCTCCCGATTGAGCTCCACCACAACCATCCGCGCGTCGAGTTCGAGCTGGCGCAGGAGATCGGCGAGAGTCGCCGGACCCTCGATGACCCGTGGGTCGCCGTTCACGGTTAGCGTCAGTCTCGTCATGCTGCCTCGAGCCATGGTGCCAGCAGCGCCAGGGCCGCCGCGGCCGGATCCCGCACATGCCACGCGGCGCTGATGGCGGCGATCCCATACGCGCCCGCCTCTCGCAGCTGCTGGCTCCGCTCGGGAGTCACTCCGCCGATCGCGATGACGGGCCGCCCAAGCCTTGCCACTTCAGTCACCAATCCCGGTCCGGCCGCAGGTCGGTCGGGATGGCTGGTGGTGCTGTAGATCGGACCCACGATCAGAAAATCCGTGCCGGCTTCGAGTGCCGCCTGCGCTTCCTCGATCGAATGCACTGAGCTTCCAATCCAACCCGGCCAACCGCCGGCCACCAGACGCGCATCGCCCGGGAGCAGATCGCCGGCCCCAAGCTGCACTCCTTGGGCGCCCAGCGCCGCGGCGATATCGGGCCGTCCGTTCACGAACACCGCAGCTTCCGGTGGCCGGGCCAGCGACAGGAAGCGGCGCACCGTCGCCGTCAGCTTCTCGCCGGTGGCGGTGCGATCTCGCGCGTGGAGCGCTACGACCGATCCGGTCGAGGCCAGCGCGGCCGCCCGCACGCCCAGATCTTCCAGTCCCAGCACGGCACGATCGGTTATCGCGTGCAATCGAGGCAACGGCCTCATACCAGCCGGTGACCGGGCCCCACGCGGTGGCCTCGAGTCCAGTCGCCGACCGCCATGCGAGTCTTCCCCGCGGGCTGAACCTCCGCCACCTCCACGGCACCCACGCCGGCCGCGACATGGAGCGTCTTGCCCGCTTCCAAGACCGTACCCGGCTCACCACTACCATTCACGGCGCGTCCACCGAACAGCTTCAGCTCCATGTTCTCCAACGACGTCCAGGCACCCGGTTCCGGATCGAAGGCTCGGATGGTTCGAGCGACCGACGCCGCATCCCGCCCCCAGTCGAGCCGGGTTGTGCCGCGATCGATCTTGGGCGCGTACGTGGCGCGGCTGTGGTCCTGCGGCTCGGGCCTGGCTGCGTCGCCCGCGACCATGGTGAGGGCCTCCACCAGTGCCGCGGCGCCGAGCTCCGCCAGCCGTTCCAGCAACTCACCACCGGTCTCGTCCCTTGCCACCTCGGTTTCGATGCAGTGAAGGACCGGTCCGGTGTCCAGCCCTGGCTCGAGCTGCATGATGCTGACGCCTGTCGTTTCGTCACCGTTCAGGATGGACCACTGAACCGGCGCGGGGCCGCGGTGCTTGGGCAGCAGGGACGCATGCACGTTCAGCATGCCGCGGCGCGGAATGGCCAGGACCGCCGGCTTGAGAATGTGCCCGTAAGCGATGACGACGCCCAGCTCGGGATCGTAACTGCGAAGGGCCGACTCGAACTCTTCTCCGAAGGGGCGCTCGGGTTGCAGGATGGGCAGGTCCTCTTCCAGCGCGGCTACCTTGACGGGCGGAGGAGTGAGCGTGCTGCGGGAGCGTCCCACCGCGCGGTCGGGCTGGGTGACCACCAGCGCCACGTCGAAGCCTTCCTCGACGAGCGCCCGCAACGATGGAACGGCGAAGTCCGGCGTACCGAAGAACACGAGACGCATCAGGTCGTCCCCGCGGACGCGGGCCTCACCTCCGAGACGAAGCTGTCGCCTTCGTGTTCCTTCTTCCACTTCGACAGGATTCGCTTCCGCTTCAGGAGGCCGAGGTGATCCACGAAGAGAATGCCATCGAGGTGGTCGATCTCGTGCTGGACCGCCCGCGCGGCGAGTCCGTCGAGCGTCTTGGTGTAGCGGTTTCCTTCGCGATCGGTGGCTTCCAGCACGATTTTCTCGGGCCGGGTCACGTCAGCGTAAACCTTGGGGATCGAGAGGCAGCCCTCTTCCTCGGTGTCACGCCCCTCGGCCTCGAGGATCTCCGGGTTGATCAGGACCAGCTTTTCTTCCTCGGTCTCCACCACCGCGATCCGACGCGCGACCCCGACCTGATTCGCCGCCAGGCCGACGCCCTTAGCGGCGTGCATGGTCTCGAAGAGGTCGTCCACGAACTGGCGCACCTCGTCGTCGATCGCCGAGACCTCGGCGCTTCGCTCCCGCAGCACGGGAGAACCCAGCAGGTGGAGCGGCAGCAGACTCATCCAGCGGCTCCCGGCGCCGGCGCGCTGTCACCGACGCGGATGATGCGGGCCCGTTCGATCACCAGCGTGGCGCTGCCGCTCTCGATCGTGACCCGGTCTTCCTTCACGTCCTTTACCTTCCCGATGATCCCGCCGGCGGTGGTGACCTCGTCTCCCTTTTTGACGTTCTTGAGCAGCTCTTCGTGCTTCTTCCGCGCCTGAGACTGGGGGCGGAGAATCAGGAAGTAGAACACCAGGCCGATGGCGACGATCTGGAAGAGCAGAAGGCTCAACCCGCCGCCCGGCATGTCGGGAGCGGCCATCACGGCAAGCAGGGAAGCGGTCACAGGTCTCCTCGGCGGTGGTAACGCTCGAGCCAGTCCCGGCTCCAGCGATCAAAAGTCTGGTTCAGAATCGTTTCCCGGGCCAGCTCTCCGAGCCGGATCAGGAACCGAATGTTGTGGATCGACACCAGACGCAGCCCCAACATCTCCTCAGCCATGAACAGATGGCGGAGATAGCCACGCGAGAACCGGACGCAGGTCTCGCAGTCACACGCGGGGTCCAACGGCTGGTCCGACAATCTGAGCCCGGCGGAGCGGATGTTCACCTTACCCAGACTGGTCCAGGCGCTGCCGTGGCGCCCATTTCGGGTCGCGGCAACGCAGTCGAACAGGTCCACTCCGCGGGCGATTCCCTCCAGCAGATCGTCGGGAAAACCCACTCCCATAAGATAACGGGGGACGGCGGCGGGCAGGACCGGCGCGAGCTCTTCCAAGACGCGGTGCATGACGGGCTTGGGCTCGCCCACCGAGAGGCCGCCGATCGCGATTCCAGTCCAGGGACCGCGGGCCAGGGTGCCTTCCAGCGAGCGCATCCTCAGGTCGGGGTGAGTGCCGCCCTGGATGATGGGCCACAGGGTCTGGGTCGGGGTCGTGAACCTTGGGTCTTGAGTGGTGGGTCGTGGGCCTTGAGTCGTCTCGTCAGCTGCGGGACCCACGACCCACGACCCACGACCATCAACTAGCTCCTCGTGTCGGCGACGGCATCGCTCCAGCCACCGGAGGGTCCGTTCCATGCCCTCTTGGGCATCAGCAAAGTCGGACTTGGCCGGGACCACGTGATCGAACGCCATCGCGATGTCGGCGCCCAGCGCCCACTGGATGTCCATCGACGATTCGGGCGTGATGGTTCGCAAACCGCCGTCGATGTGACTCTGAAATTCGACGCCCTCCTCCTCGATGGTGCGAAGGCCCTCCAGTGAAAACACCTGGAAGCCGCCCGAGTCGGTGAGCATGGGTCCCGGCCAGGTAGAAAATCGGTGCAGGCCTCCTAGTGCGCGGACAACAGCTTCCCCAGGACGCAGATGCAGATGGTAGGTATTGCCCAACACGATCTGAGCTCCCGCGCGCTCGACTTCGGCCGGGTGAAGCCCGCGGACGGTCCCGTGAGTCCCCACCGGCATGAACGCCGGCGTGGTCACCGTCCCATGCGGCAGCGTGAGCGTGCCGGCACGGGCGAGACCGTGAGTGCCGTCGAGGGAGAAGTCGAACATGAGGGGCTAAAAGCTAAGGAAGTAAGGAGTGAGGAGTAAGGAGTGGAATGCGGGTACTCGTCACCGCTACTCCTCACTCCTTACTCCTTACTCCTTACTCCCTACTCTCTTACACCACGACCATTGCGTCCCCATACGAGTAAAACCGGTACCTCTGCTCCACCGCATGCCGATACGCCGTCATCGTGAGGTCGTAGCCCGCGAAGGCGGAGACCAGCATCAGCAGCGTTGAACGCGGAAGGTGAAAGTTGGTCAACTGGTGATCAACCACCCGGAATTGAAAACCCGGGGTGATCATGAGTCGGGTTTCCGCGCCGCCCGATCGCACCAGGCCCCCTTCCGCAGCAGCGCTTTCGAGTGCTCTCACAACCGTGGTACCGACCGCCCAAACGCTGCCTTTCCTCTCGCGAACTTCCGCGATCGCTGTCGCGGTTGCTTCGGGGATTTCAAACCGCTCCGGATGCATGTGGTGCCGAGTGAGATCCTCGACTTCGACCGGCTTGAAGGTCCCGGGGCCGACTTCGAGATCCAGTCGCGCGATGCGCACGTCCAGCTGCTCGAGCTCCTTCAGGATCTCAGCGGTGAAATGCAGACCCGCGGTCGGCGCGGCGACACTCCCTTCCTGCTCAGCGTAGACCGTCTGATATCTGATCTCGTCATTCGAATCGGGGTCCCGCTCGATGTAAGGAGGGAGCGGAAGCCGGCCCAGCCGTTGAATCGCTTCCTCGGCAGTGGCGCCGATGAATCGGACCTCGCGCTGCCCTTCCTCCAGCTCCACGACCGTTTCCACCTCGATGTCCGGCGCTAGACGGATCCGCTTCCCGGGCTTCATTGCCGAACCGGGCCGGCCGATCGCGATCCAGGCACCGTCGGTACCGGGATGCAGCAACAACACCTCCGCGGCCGCACCGCTGGGCCGAGTCCCCAGGAACCGGGCGTGCCGGACGCGGGTGCTATTCAGGACCAGCAGGTCTCCGGAAGGGATGAGCCGGGTCAGGTCGCCGAAGCTTCGGTCTTCCAGCTCGGCACCATGCCGCTTGACTACGAGCAGTCGGCTGGTTCCCCGCTCGGCGATGGGATACTGCGCGATGAGCTCGGGTGGGAGGGAGTAGTCGAAGTCGGTGGTGTGGTAGGGCAC